>Ga0210407_10003515_pt1 | contig 12674 bp, 9 predicted proteins | sample IncBWC27MmetaG_FD_150860 | JGI IMG/M metagenome (GOLD analysis project Ga0210407, IMG submission 150860) | Forest soil microbial communities from Barre Woods Harvard Forest LTER site, Petersham, Massachusetts, United States - Inc-BW-C-27-M | ecosystem: Environmental > Terrestrial > Soil >... | reverse complement strand
TCGACACCCCCGCGGCACGGTGCTACGTTTTATTTGTGGGATTTGCAGCGCTGGTCGTTCGGCGCACCAGGCCGAAACCGGGCCGCTTTGTTCATGGAGACACTGTGTTTGAAGGCCAGCAGCGGCGCGAATCGAGCAAAGTGAACCGGCGCACGCAAAGGGGCGCGGGCAAGCTCAAAACCGTCATTTATCTAGCAATCCTGTTGGCGGCCATATTCGCCGCGGTCAAAATCCTGCCATCCTACGTGGCCGACTATCAGCTCTCCGATAAAATGCAGGAACTGGCGCGTTTTGCGGTAGTCAACCACTACTCGGAAGACCAGATTCGCGACAACGTCTACCGGGCCATGCAAGACCTGGGTATTCCGGCGAAACGCGAAGATATCAAAATAATTTCCAGCCAAGCCGTGGTGAAGATTTCCCTGGACTACCGCGTTCCCGTGGACCTGATCGTCTATCAGATGGAACTCCATTTCACGCCCTCGAGCGAGGTCAAGTCTCTGACCTAGCGCCGAGCGCAATGCAAAAACACTTCAACCTGGCTTTGCCAGCGGCGCATGATGCGAGAGAATAGAGATTCAGCCCGCGGGAGCGGCTCTTTGCGTATTCGTATTCAAAAAGGATTTTTTACCTCGATCATCGGCTTAACGATCCTGGGGATCATCGCCGCGGTCTTTCTTACCGCGGCCTCCCTGTTCACCTATTACTACATCAAATATTCCCGCATGATCGATGCGCGGCTCTCCGGCCACGTGCTGCAGAACACCACGCAGATTTTCTCCGCGCCCGAGCACATTTCCGTCGGCCAGGCATGGACTCCGCAGGACCTGACCACCTACCTGACCCGCGTAGGCTACCGCCCGGAGGAAGATCCGGGCGCCACGGGTCAATTCAAGGTGGATGGAAGCACCGTCGATGTCCGCCCGTCCAAGCTTTCCTACTTTGCCGGCGCGAATGCGCTTTCCGTGCAATTCGGCGCGAAGAGTATCCGTACCATCCGCCCGCTCTCCGGCGGCCCCGGCCTGGACACCGCGGAAATCGAACCGGCGCTGATCAGCAACCTCTTTGACAGCGCGCGAGACAAACGCCGCCCCGCGCGCTACGACGATCTGCCGCCCACCCTAGTTCATGCCATTCTTTCCGCCGAAGACAAACGCTTTTTCGAGCATGGCGGATTCGACTTCATCCGCATCGCCGGCGCTGCCTGGGCTGACCTTCGCCATTCCAGCCAGCACTATCAAGGCGCCAGCACCATCACCATGCAGGTCGCGCGCACCTTCTTCTTCTCGAATGAGCGCACCTGGCGGCGCAAGCTCGCCGAAGCCATGGTTTCCCTGGAACTCGAAAAGCGCTTCTCCAAGCAGGAAATCTTCGAGCTGTACGCCAACGAAGTCTATCTCGGCAATCGCGGTAGTTTCGGTATCCGCGGCTTTTCTGAAGCCAGCGTGGCGTACTTCGGAAAAGACCTGCGCCAGCTCAAGCTCGCCGAATGCGCCTTTCTCGCCGGAATCATCCGCGCGCCCAACTACTATTCCTCCGCCGACCGCCGCCCGGAGCGCGCCGCGCAAGCGCGCGATCGCGTGCTGAACCAGATGCTGGAGAACAAATACATCGCCGAATCCGATGTGCAGGACGCCAAGCACACCCCCTTAAAGCTCGTGCGCACTGCGATTTCCGGCAGCGAAGCGCCCTTTTTCGTCGACATGGTCAAGGACCATCTGCTCGATAAATATTCCGAGAACGAATTGCAGAGCGAAAACTTTCGCGTATACACCACGCTCGATCCCGCCCTTCAGCATGCCGCCGCCGTCGCTATCGATAGCGGCATGAAGAGCGTGGATTTGTTGCTCGCCAAGCGCTACGAGAAGTGGAAGAAGGAAAACGCCAAGAAAGGCGTGACCGAAGCGATTCCGCAGGTGCAAGTGTCGCTGGTGGCGCTCGATCCGCGCACCGGCGAAATCAAAGCAGTCATCGGTGGCCGGGACTACGGCGCCAGCCAATTGAATCACGCGCTGGCGCACCGCCAGCCCGGTTCCGTTTTTAAGCCGTTCGTGTATGCCGCCGCTTTCGAGAATGCCGTCGAAGGCGTCCAGCCGGTCATCACGCCCGCCACCACCGTCGACGATGAGCCTACTACCTTCGAATTCGACGGCAAGGAATACACCCCCAGCAACTACGGTGAACGCTTCCTCGGCCGCGTCACCGTGCGCGATGCCCTGACCAACTCGCTCAACGTAGCCACCGTCAAAGTCGCCGAGCAGATCGGTTATGGCCGCGTGGTGCAAATCGCCCGGCAAATGGGACTGGGCAACAACATTCAGGCCACTCCGGCAGTGGCCCTCGGCGCCTATGAAATGACGCCCGTGGATGTCGCCGCGAGCTACACAGCCTTTGCGACCGTGGGCACGCGCGCGGAACCTCAGTTCTTGCACGCGGTCGTCGGCGCCGACGGCACCGTCCTCGAGAAGTTCACGCCGCAAACGCGCAAAGCGCTGGACCCCCGCGTGGCCTTCCTGGTAGACAGCTTGCTAAAGGATGTCCTGAATCGCGGCTCCGGTGCCGCCGTGCGCGCACGCGGCTTCACTCTTCCGGCCGCCGGCAAAACCGGAACTTCCCGCGACGGCTGGTTCGCCGGCTTCACCTCGAACCTGCTCTGCGTCATCTGGATCGGCTTCGACGACAATCGCGACCTCGGCCTCACCGGCGGCGCCACTGCCGCCCCCATTTGGGCCGATTTCATGAAAGCCGCCACCTCCATGGCCGCGTATCGCGACGTCAAAGACTTTGTCATGCCCGATGGCGTGCAAACCGTCCTGATTGATCCGGAAAGCCTCGAGCTGGCTACTCCCAACTGCCCGATCACGCGCACCGAAATCTACGTTGCCGGCTCCGCTCCCACCCAATTCTGCGAGTTGCACGGCGGACGCGGCGCGGTCGCGTCCAGCGGTTCCTGGCTTTCGCACATCTTTGGTGGTGGCGAAAAGCAGCCGGACCAGCCGGGCAGCCCCGGCAATCCCGACGCGCAACCCGCCACCCGTTATGATCCCAACCGCCCGCCGGACGCGACCGGGCAAGGTACCCAGCCGGATGACGCGGCGAAGCCTGGCGAAAAGAAAAAGAATCCTTTACAGAAGATATTTGGTATCTTTGGGGGCAAGAAGAAGGACTCCGACAAGGCCAAACCTACGCCAAAGCCGGAGTAAGGGTGATTCGCCATGTCGAAGTATTCTTTGGCGCTTCCTGTTGGTTTGCTCCTCTTTGCCGTTGCCGTTCCGTCCGCTGGTCAATCCCAATCTTTTGACGATACTTCCGGCCCGCCTTTGGTGGCACCGCGCGGAGCACAGTCCGGCGGACCGCCACAGTCACCCGCGGCTGATCCCTCCGTGATCGTCGTCAAGCCGCAACTCACCGACGAACAGCTTGCGGACCTATATATGGTGCGCAAGGAATATCGCGATGCCGCGGGAATCTACAAACGCCTGGCTGACCAGGAGCCGCGCAATGCCGTGTACCTGAACAAGCTGGGGATTGCCTTGCATCAGCAAACCGCCCTGGCCCTCGCGCTGAAATACTACGAGCGCGCCTCCAAGGTGGACCCCATGTACGCGGACGCGCAGAACAATATCGGCACCATTTGGTATCAGCGCAAGAAATACGGCAAAGCCATTCACGCGTACCAGAAAGCGCTGAACATTCGCACCGACATGGCCGTGCTCTACAGCAACCTCGGCTATGCCTATTTTGGAGACAAGAAATACCAGCAATCCATTGCCGCTTTCCGCAGCGCTTTGGCCATCGATCCCAAGCTCTTTGAGACCAATGGCTCACGCGCTGGTTCCTTGCTGCAAGACCGCTCCGTCGGCGACCGCGGCCGCTTCTATTTCCTGCTCGCCAAGTCCTTCGCGGAAGCGGGAGATCTGGACCGTTGTTTGCGCTACCTGCGCAAAGCTAAAGACGAAGGCTACACCGCGCTCGGCGAGGTCAGGAAGGACCCGGCGTTTTCCGCGGTGCTCAAAGATCCCGCCATGGAAGAGATCCTCGCTCCCAAGATTGCGGACGCGGCCCAGTAGCATCAGCCGCGCCTTGTTTGCTCCTCGCTTGGCGGTAGGGGAACTGCTCCTCGCTGGTGTGCGCTTTCGTACATACTTCCTCTGTTACAATGAAGCCAGCATGGAATCATTTGCCGCCGGAATTCGCGCGCGTGTTTTAGCGGGCACCTCCGCTGTACTTTTGCTGACGCTTCCTTGGGCGGTGCAGACTTCCGCCCGGCCCCGCCTCACCGAACCAGCCAGACCACCCGGAACTCCGCAGGGCGTCTATCTCGTCTTCCCGTTTGAAAATCGTGGCGCCTCCCCGCATCTGGATTGGCTCAGCGAAGGCCTCGAGGAGTTGGCCATTCAGCGGCTTTCCGCGGCCGGCGAGTCTGTTTACTCGCACTCCGGCCGCATGAGCGAACTCGAGCGCTACGGCTTGCCGGCTACCGCCAAACTCAGCCGCGCGACCATGCTGCGCATCGCCGAAGATCTCGACGCTGATTTCGTCGTGCTCGGCAGCTTTGCGTCGGACGGCACCTTGATGATGGCAGAAGCCCGCGTGCTCCGCGTGGACGCTACCGAACTGTTGGCCCCGGTGCGCGAGAGCGGCCCGCTCGATTCCCTGATGGATCTTTCCACCAAGCTCGCTTGGCGCACCGTCTCCGCCAACGAGCGCTCGTATCCCCTCAGCCTTGCGGAGTTCTCCAAGAAGCAGCGTTCGGTCCGCCTGGATGCTTTCGAACATTACATTCGCGGATTGATTGCCTCGGACGATGAGACCAAGCTGCGCAATCTTCGTGAAGCGGCTCGCCTCGAGCCAGAGTGGCCCGATCCCGATTTTGCTCTTGGCGATTTGTATTTCGCCCGCAGAGATTGTGGTTCCGCGCTCCCATGGTACGACCGTGTTCCCAAGACGCACGATCATTTCATCGAAGCCATGTTCGCTACCGGTGTCTGCCAGTTGCTCCTGAAACAGCCGGACCGCGCCGAGGAGACTTTCGTCGCCATTCAGCAATCCATGCACAAAGACATCGTTTCCGGCGCGGATTTGCCGGAGATTCTGAATAATCTCGCGCTCGCTCGCGCGGGTAGCGGAAAATTCGCTGAAGCCCAGCAGGATTTGCGCAAAGCCGCCGAAATGGACCCCGACGAGGACGATTATCCCTTCAATCGCGGATTGCTTGCACTGCGCGCCAGCGATGCCATCACCGCGGCTGGCTACTTCCGCGAAGCCACCGGCCGCGAGCCGGACAATCCCGAAGACCGCGCGCTGCTGATCCTGGCGCTCGAGAAAGCGGGCAAGAAGTCGGAGGCCGACGAAGAGCGCAGCTCGGCCGAAGAAGCGTTTGGGCCCAAGGGATTGCCCGCGATTCACTGGGACGCCAAGGATCCCGTCGTGGCCGCCAGGCTCGATCGCATCAAGATGGAATTGGATACCACGCAGTTGCAACTGCACTTGAAGTCCGCGGATTCGAGCGCTGCGGCAACCGGTGGCGGCGCTCCGGGACCAGATACCGCGGCCGGGTGGATTCGCCGCGGCCGGCAGAATCTGGCGGCAGGCCAGGTCGAGAATGCGGACCGCGCATTTCGCGCGGCGCTCACCAGCGAGCCGGGCAATTCGGCCGCGCATCGCGGACTCGCGGAGGTCGATCGGCGGCAGGGAAAGCTGGATGACACCGTGAAAGAGTTGCAGGCGTCGCTGCAATCGCGGGATTCTGCGGTGGTGCGCACGACGCTGGCGCGCGTTTATCTCGAGCAGAAGAAGCCTGAACTCGCGCGCGCGGAACTGGAAAAAGCCCTGAAGCTGGCGCCCAATTATACTGAGGCGAAACAACTGCTTGAGCATCTGCAGAACTCCAAGCCCGGAGCCAGCAAGCGGAACGGAGGCGCGCAATGAAGAAACATCCGGCAGGTCGGCGAACAGCCCTTCTTTTCTCGCTCGGCGTTTTCGTTTTTGCCACGGCGCTTTCCTTGCTCGCCCCGCTGTGGGCTTCGCATGCCGCCGACCAGCCAAACGGCGGAGCGCTGGTGCAGGAGCTCAAGATTGACGGAGTGGTCGAGCCCATTCTCGCCACCTACATCGAGGAAGGCATCACCGATGCCGAGCAGCGTCACGCGCACTTGATTCTGATTACCATGGATACGCCGGGCGGCCTCACCGACTCGATGAAAGAGATTATTCAGCGCATCCTGGCCTCCCAGGTTCCGGTCGCCGTCTTTATTTCGCCGAGCGGTTCCCGCGGCGCTTCCGCAGGCTTTTATATTTTGCTTTCCGCCGATATCGCGGCCATGGCGCCGGCCACACATACTGGCGCCGCCACGACGGTCCTCATGATTGGCGGATACGTCCCGCAAATCGATGAAGCCATGCGCAAGAAAATCAACAACGATGCCACCGCGTTTCTCCGCAGCTTTTCGGAAAAGCGCGGCCGCAACCCGAAACTTGCCGAAACGGCTATCACCGACGCCAAGGCCTTCACCGAAAAAGAAGCTCTCGAAGGCAAGATGATTGACCTCGTCGCCAGCTCGCCGGACGATTTGCTGCGCCAGTTGAACGGGCGGGAAATTACGCGATTTGACGGCACTAAAGTCAAGCTGGCGCTGGACTCACCGCAGCGCGTTCCGTTCGAATTGTCCACCCGGCAGAAATTTCTCTCGCGCATCGTCCAGCCCGACGTTTTCTTTGTGTTGCTGATTCTCGGTGTTCTCGGTCTGTACACCGAATTTACCCATCCCGGCGTGATCGCACCCGGCGTGGTGGGCGGCGTCTGCATGGTCCTGGCGCTTTACGCCATGCATTTTCTCCCCGTAAATCTCGCTGGCCTGTTGCTCATGGCGTTGGCGCTGGCCTTTTTCATCCTGGAGGCGAAATTCTCCAGCCACGGCGTCCTGGTGGCCGGCGGCATCATCTCCATGTTGCTCGGCGCCATGTTTCTGATACGCTCGCCCATTACCGGAGGCGGTGTGAGTCTCGGCATCGCTCTGGCGGCCACCCTCCCGTTCGCGGTAATCACTGTTGTGCTGATGCGCTTGGTCCTGCGCTCCCGCAAATGGAAGCCCGCCACCGGCAAGGAAGAACTCGTTGGCGAACAGGGCATCGCCGAATCGGGCCTCGGTGCAGGAGTAGAAGGCATGATTCGCGTGCACGGCGAACTCTGGCAGGCGGTATCATCGCAGCCGGTTTCGCCGGGCAGGCCCGTTAAGGTCTTGCGTGTCGAAGGTTTGAAGCTGGCCGTCGAGCCGCTGGAAGTCGCCTCCGCGTGATTTTTGTAGCGTCAGGCCGCAAGAGTTTCTGATTTCAAGTCGCACGTCGCGGTTCCGTTGTAGGGGCACGGCATTGCCGTGCCCGTTTCGGAGGAGGGGGAGATGGAAATCGGTCTGCTGGGGTTCGCGGTTATCGCCGGAATAGTGCTGATCTGGTTCTGGAACTCGATTTACATCATCAAGGAATGGGAACGCGGTGTAGTCCTGCGCCTCGGCCGCTTGCTGCCGGAAGCCAAGGGCGCGGGCATCAATCTGGTATTGTGGCCGATCGAGACGCTTTATCGCATCAATATGCGCCTCGAGACTCTGGACGTTCCGCCGCAAGATATCATCACCCGCGATAACGTCTCGGTCAAAGTAAACGCGGTATGTTATTTCCGCGTCGTAGACGCGAACCTGGCGATGTCGCAAGTCCAGAACTATCAATACGCCACCTCGCAGCTCGCGCAGACCACCCTGCGCAGTATCGTTGGCCAGTTCGAACTGGACGAAATTCTTTCGCAGCGCGACAAAGTGAACGCCAAGCTGCAAATCATTCTCGATACGGACACGGAACCCTGGGGCATCAAAGTATCCAAAGTCGAAGTCAAGCAGGTCGACATTCCCGAGCAAATGCAGCGCGCCATCGCCAAGCAAGCCGAAGCCGAACGCGAACGCCGCGCCAAGATCATTCACGCCGAAGGCGAGTTCGAAGCCTCGCAAAAACTCGCGGACGCCGCCAAAGTCCTGGAGACCCAGCCTTCCGCCATCCAGCTTCGCTATCTCCAAACCCTCACTGAGATAGGTGTCGAGAAGAACACAACGATTGTTTTCCCGCTGCCTATCGATATTATTAATCAGTGGACCAGGAATCTTGGGGGGCCGCAAAAGTAAGAATGGCATCTGGGGGAAAAAGAGGAGCGGGAGAGCGCGTGCTGGAAGGGCGGCACGTCATCGGCTTGTTCATGCTGATGTTGCTGTTTTCGGGCGTGTTCTTCACGCTGGGTTACGTCATGGGACGTAATCAGTACGACGGGCAAGTTCGCGCCGCCACCACGGGCCGCAGCGCTTTCGACGAAATCGTCGCCAAGCCGAACGCATCCGCGAAGCGCGCGCAGAAAACTCCAGCAACGGGCCAGCCCACGGAAGCAGCGGCGCCGCCGAATTCCGATTGGGAGTTCTACAACGCCGGCAAACCCAAAACCACCGAAGATCATTTGAAACCGGCGGAATCCGCCTCTTCGCACAAAGCCGTGCCTGCGGTGGCGAAGAACGATTCGCCGGCAACGCCAGTGGCATCGTCCTCGAAATCTGCTGCGCCATCGAAATCGATGAGCGGGCCGCTGATTCCTGGCGGAGCATATACGCTGCAAGTCGCTGCGCTGACCAAGGAGGCCGATGCGCTGGACTTGGCTTCGCGCCTGCAGAAGAAAAAATTCCCCGCGGTGGTGCTGACGCCCCAGGGTGACAAGTTTTACCGCGTCCAGGTCGGCCCTTACGCCGATCCGAAATCCGCCGATGCCGCCAAGAAGGGCCTGGAGGCCGAGGGCTTCAAAGCGTTTGTGAAGCATTGATGGCGCCCGCGAACTCGTCCCGCACAAACGGGCTCCGCGCAAAGTGGTTTGCCTACCTGCGTCCGCATTCCGGCAGCGAAACGCCGGCGGCTTTGCGACTGCTCATTGCCGCGGTCACCGGGGCGGCGCTCTCGCTTTCGTTCACCGGATTCTATCTGACGATTTATTCGTGGATTTGCATTGGCGTGCTGATAGTGGCGGTATTTGGAGCGCGGCCGCTGGTGGCGTTTTCTTGCGGCTTCCTGCACGCGCTTTGCTTCGTGCTGACCTCGGTTCCGTGGATCGCCACGGTGCTGAGCGTGCATGGCGGGCTTTCGCGCGCCGGGGGATGGGGCGTGCTGCTGCTGATTGCCGCGGCGTGGGGAATTCTCATCGGAACCTTCACTTGGGCGGTGCAGCGGTTGTCGCAGCGCAGCATCGCGCTGGCGTGTATCGGCGCGCCTTTTCTGTGGGTGTCGTTCGAGTTTGTGCGCGCGCATTTGCCGGAGATCAGTTTCCCGTGGAACCTGCTGGGCTACCCGGCGTCGGCTAATCCTGCGCTGCTGCAACTGACCGCGATCACCGGAATCTACGGATTGTCGTTTCTGGTGGCGGCGTTCAACGCGCTGCTGGCCTGGACCGATGCTGCTGCGTCGCCGCGTACCGGCAAGCGGGTCACGATTCTGGCGGCTGCGATTGCGTTTCTCTTGCTGGTGGCGCTGGCCGGGCCGCGGTTGATTCCGCAAGCGCCAACGAATCATGTGGCGCGCGCGGTGCAGCTCAACTTTCCGGAAGTGCAGGAATACGATCGACTGTGGTTTCAAAAACACACTGCTGACCTCGAAGAAATCGGAGGGCTGAGCTTGAGACCCTCGACGGGTTCTGAAAAGCCAGACCTGCTGGTTTGGCCGGAAGCTCCGGTGCCGTTCTCGTTTGAAGATGCGCAGTTCGTCGCGCTGGCATCTACGCTGTCCAGCAATTTTCACGGGCCATTTATTGTGGGCGCGATCGAATGGAGGCTGCGGGCAGATTCGAGCACGAGCGGAGCGGGTTCCACGAAGTACGCGGCGTACAACAGCGCTTTGCTGTTTGACGGGCACGGGCAGCGGCAATTCGTCTACGACAAGATTCACCTGGTGCCTTTTGGCGAGTACGAACCGTTTCCGCTGATTCACCGGGTGGTGAGCAGTGTGTCCGATGAAGTGGGCGGATTTCACAAAGGCGCGCCGGACTATGCGGTTGGCAAGCTGCCGGGCGGGTATCGCTTTGGCGTGTTCATCTGCTACGAAGCGATTTATCCGGGCGAAGTGCGGCGCTTTGCGGCTAACGGTGCGGAACTGCTGGTGAATATTTCCAACGACGGATGGTTCGGCCGTTCCGCCGCGGCGGAACAGCATTTGCGCATGGCGCGGGTGCGCGCGGTGGAAAATCGCCGCTGGCTGATTCGCGATACCAACAACGGAGTGACGGCTTCGATCGATCCTTATGGACGCATTTTCCAGCCGCTGCCGCCGGATGTGCGGGCGGCGGCTGACCTGCCGTACGATTTCCGGACGGATACGACGGTGTACACGCGGTTCGGCGACTGGTTCGCTTGGCTGTGCGTCCTCGTTTCCGTTATTCTGGTGGGGTCGACTTTTCGGAAAGGAACTACCGTTCGCAACGAAGCGCCGGTGGGAGTAGTGGTTCCCGCGTAGTCGCGCTCGCTGCCCGCAACCGCACAATATGATTCTCGAAGATCTGCAGCATCGCTACGAAGTCTTGCAACCCCGCATCACCCTCGTGCGGAGCTATCTTTGACGTTGCGCAGAACCGCGAGCGCCTGAAAGCGCTGGAAGCGCGCGTTGCGGACCCCACCTTTTGGAGCAATCAGGAAGCGGCGCAAGCGGTACTGCGCGACCGCAAACGCGCTGAAGAACAGCTCGGCGCCGACGACAAGCTGACGGGCTTTTCCGGCGATATCGAGACGTACATCAATCTCGCTCAGGAAGAGACCAACGCGGAACAGCGGAACGATTTGCTAAAGGACCTCGACCGCGAGCTGACTACCGCTGAGAATTACGTTGGCGAAATGGAGACGCGAACACTGCTCTCCGGCGAAAACGATCATCTCAACGCCATCATGACCATCAAGCCGGGCGCCGGCGGGACCGAATCGCAGGATTGGGCTTCGATTCTGCTGCGCATGTACTTGCGCTGGGCGGAGCGCAAGAAAATGAACGCGATCGTGCTGGACGAAACACCGGGCGAAGAAGCCGGCATCAAGAACGCGACGATCCAATTCAGCGGCGAGAATGCTTATGGACTGCTGACCGGAGAGACGGGCGTGCACCGGCTGGTGCGCATTTCGCCTTTCGATCAGGCGGCGCGGCGGCACACTTCGTTTGCTTCGGTGTTCGTGATTCCCGAGATTGATGACCGCATCGAAGTGACCATCCGTCCGGAAGACATCAAGCTGGACACGTTCCGTGCCGGCGGCAAAGGCGGGCAGAACGTCAACAAGGTGGAGACCGCGGTGCGGCTGACGCACATACCGAGCGGAGTGGTGGTGGCGGTGCAGGCGGAGCGGAGCCAGCACAAGAACCGGGAGCTGGCGATGAAGATGATGCGCTCGCGGCTCTACGACCTGGAAGTGCAGAAGCGGCAGGCAGCTACCGACAAACTGGATGAAACGAAGCTGGAGATTTCGTTTGGCAGCCAGATCCGCTCGTACGTGATGCAGCCGTACCGCATGATCAAGGACCACCGCACCAAGTTCAGCGCCGGGGACGTGGACAAGGTGCTGGATGGGGACTTGGATCCCTTCATTCGCTCCTACCTGATGGCGAAGAAGACCAAGGGCAAGCTGGAAGTGGTGCCGGAGGACGACGAGGAAGTGGCGTAGGACGGAAGAAGTGGCGAGTGGCCCTTCGAGGCTCTGGGTGAACCAGTGGCGAGCCAAGAACAGGAACGCGAGGGGTGGCATCCGGGTGTTTCTGCAAAAGAGTGTGCAAAGAATTGAAAAATAATGAGATGTGCTTCGTTTTCGTGGTGCAAACTCGACAAAGAGCGAGAGGTTAGGGGTGGGGTAAGGGAACATGGGGCACCCACTGAAGCCTGGCCCTACGTTTTGGCCCGGGCCGCGCGCCGACGATTGAGGCTATTTGTCGAGGTTTAGGACGTAGGCGCGGTAATCTTCGCCGGTGTTGTACCAGTTTTTGTGGAGTTTGCCGAGTTTGGCGCCGAAGGATTGGTTTAGGAGTTGGCTGGGGCCGGGGCGGGCGTGGCCGTAGATTTTGTGGAAGTCGCGGGAGACCCGGCCGATGAAGAAGGCTTTGAGGATGCGGCCGTAGCCCTTGTTTTTGTATTTGCCGAGGATGGTGGTGGAGTAGCAGTAGATGGCGTGAGGATCGATGGGGCAGCCTTCGGGCATTTCGAATTTGCCGTCGAGAGGGACGCCGTAGGTTTCGCCGACGAGTTGGTTGTTTTCGAGCATCCAGATGGTAATGGCGTGTTTGAGGAGATGTTGTTTTTCGGGGAGGGTGAGGCGGAGGTTGGGGTGGTATTCGAGTTCGAAGGCCATAGTCAGGTGGATGGGATAGGTGGAGCGGAAGGTGATGGGCATGGGGCGTGGGTGGAATTGTAGAGGAAGAGGCGGGGGACAGTCGACAGTGGCGAGCTCGAGAGTTGGAGGGAAACCTTGTGCCACCGATTTGCGGCTGGGTCGAGCACGGCAGGGCCCCCGATATTTTCCTGTTCGAGTGACCGGATCGGGTGGCAGTCGAGGCGCGGATTACGGTCGCAGGCTGAAGCCCACGCTTCTGGTGCGGTTACTCGTAGCGGAGGGCGCGGATGGGGTCTACGC
>Ga0210407_10003514_pt1 | contig 12676 bp, 8 predicted proteins | sample IncBWC27MmetaG_FD_150860 | JGI IMG/M metagenome (GOLD analysis project Ga0210407, IMG submission 150860) | Forest soil microbial communities from Barre Woods Harvard Forest LTER site, Petersham, Massachusetts, United States - Inc-BW-C-27-M | ecosystem: Environmental > Terrestrial > Soil >... | reverse complement strand
CGAACCGGAACGCGAACATCCTATGGCAGAGCCTTCGAAATCCGACGACGAATCTCTTCCCGCCGAATAGACAGGACGTCGATGCCACATTCCGCCAAAACCAAGCCCTATCACAAGGAAGTCAAGCGCCGGGAGAAACTCTCCGACGAGGGCTTGCTTGACCTCGTCCAGCGCCAGACCTTCTCGTTCTTTTGGGACGGCGCACAGCCGGCGAGCGGGCTTGCGCGCGATCGCACGGGACGGCTGACAGATCCCGCAGATGACGTCGTCGCGACTGGGGGTTCCGGCTTTGGCGTGATGGCCATGATCGTAGCCTGCGAGCGCGGATGGGTGACGCGGGCCGACGTGCTTGCTCGCCTGTCGAAGGCGCTGGACTGCCTCGAGAGGGCGACCTGCTATCACGGCCTCTACCCCCATTTCATGCACGGCGACACGGGCGCCACGAAGCCGTTCAGCCGGAAGGACGACGGCGCCGATCTGGTCGAGAGCGCGTTCTTGTTTCAGGGACTCCTATGCGCCCGCGCCTATTTCGATCGCGATGCGCCGGAGGAGAAGCGCATTCGTGATCGCATAACCTATCTCTGGAGCGAAGCCGAGTGGGATTGGTACACTCAGGGCACTCGAACCGCCCTCACATGGCACTGGAGCGCGACCAATGGCTTCGCGCTGAACCATCCTGTCCGTGGCTGGAACGAGTGCCTCATCGCTTATGTTCTGGCCGCTTCCGCGCCCCGCTATCCGATGGTCGCTGAAGCCTATCACGAAGGCTGGATCCAGAGCCGCCAGTTCATCAACGGACGCAGTTTCGAGGGCGTCGAGCTTCCTCTCGGGCCCGACGCGGGCGGGCCGCTATTTTTTACCCATTATTCCTTCTGCAGCATCGATCCGCGCGGCCTCAGCGACGCCTACGCGGACTACTGGAAGCAGAACGTCGCTCACACGCGCATTAACTACGCCTATTGCGTCCGCAACCCGCTTGGGTTCAAGGGCTACGGGCCAAACTGCTGGGGTCTCACGGCCGGCGACTCGGTCAAGGGCTACGATGCGCATTCGCCCAGTAACGACAAGAGCGTCATCACGCCCAGCGCTGCCTTGGCAAGCTTCCCCTACTCACCGACAGAGGCGATGGCGGCGCTTCGACACTTCTACGACAATCTCGGCGACAAGATTTGGGGACGGTACGGCTTCATCGACGGTTTCAGCGAGCAATATGACTGGTACGCCGACAGTTACCTCGCGATCAGCCAGGGGCCGATCGTCGTCATGATCGAGAATTACCGAACGGGCCTCATCTGGAAGCTGTTCATGGGCATTCCCGAGATCCGCGAGGGGATGACGAAGCTGGGCTTCAAGAGCCCGCATTTCGTTTCCGCGATAGCGTGATTGCGCTCGACGACTGGATAGATAAAGAAGCGCACTTCGCCGTGGGCGCAATGCTGCGCGCCGTCTCAGCAACGAACCTCGTCAAGGAACGTCCTGGCTTTGGTCAGCGCGTTGTCCCGCGGCCGGGATCGGTACTGGCCTCCCCTATTCCTGCCGCTTACGATCCCGACCCCGACTATTTCTTTCACTGGTCGCGGGATTCGGCGATCATCGTTGACGCTCTGCGCGTAGCGCAAGCCGAGGGATTTGAGAAGCAAACCACCGTCGACCGCTTGCGCGAGTTTGTGGAGTTCAGCCGAGCGCTGCGTGAGCTGGACGGACGCGAGTTTCTCCGTCAGGAGCCTTTCCGCGAAAGGATTGAGCCGTCTTTTCTCCAATATGTGCGGCCCGACGACGAGATCGCCGCGGTCTTTGGCGACGCAGTGCTGGCCGAGGCCCGCGTCAATCCAGACGGAACGCTCGACTTCACCCGATGGGCGCGTCCCCAAAATGATGGGCCTGCGCTTCAAGTCCTGACGCTAACGCGGTGGCGTGACGCGCGCACGGACCTGGACGATGCGCTCCAGGCCGCCATGCTGGATCTTGTGATCGGCGATCTCGATTTCATCCGCTCACGCGCGAGTGAATATTCGTTCGATATCTGGGAGGAAGAATCCGGTTATCATTACTATACGCAGCTGGTGCAAACCGAGGCGTTCGCTTGCGGCGCCAAGTGGCTCGAGGAAACTGGCGACGCCGCGCACGCTGGCCGCTGTCGTTCTGCTGCGGACGAGCTCGCCCCGAGCCTCGATGCCTATTGGAGCGCCGAAGACGGCTATTACCGCTCAAGAACCGGCGTCGTCGGAGGCATGCCGGAAAAGACTCTCGATATTTCGGTAATTCTTGGCGTGCTCCATGCCGGGCGCATGAAAGGAGGCCACAGCATACTCGATCCGAAGGCTCAAGCGACGCTGACCGCGCTCGAAGACCTGTTCGACGCTGAATATCCGGTCAATCAAGAGCGCCCAGCTGACCAGGGACCCGCGATCGGACGCTACGCAAAAGACGCGTATTACGGCGGCAATCCCTGGTACCTGGCGACGCTCGCCGCGGCTGAGTTCTATTTCAAATTGGCGATTGCGTTGCTGTCGGGCGCGTCGTTGGCGGAAGCCGACGAGAATGCGCGTTTTCGGGAACGTCTGGGCGACAAAAGCCCAGCAAACGCCGCATTCGAGCGCGGCGATACTTTCATGCGAACTGTGCAGGCCTACACGCCGCCGAGCGGGGATCTCTCGGAACAGTTCGATCGCGTAACGGGCGCGCAGACTTCGGCCAAACACCTCGCCTGGAGTTACGCCGCGTTCATCACCGCCGCCGCGAGCCGCCGCCGGGCCGCCCGGGCCATTCGAGACTGAGGTCTCTGCGCGACTTTCTCAAGCCCGGCGTCACGATTCGCTTCCCGAATTGGCGTCGGAGTCCGAAGGCGTGGCGGATCAGCATGTTGGCGTAGAGGCCGGGCCCGCTTGAATAGACGCGCCAGCCGCCATCGACAGCGATCGAGTTTGCTCCGACCCGCGCCCATTCGTTGCTCGCCTGATACCGATCCTGGAAGGCCGCGTCACTAGAGCTGAAATAAGCGTTCCGCTGCCTCAGCGAGGCATGCGGAAGCTCGTCCGTCACCGCGATCGGGTTCGCGACCAACAGCGCCTCCCACAGCGCATCAAACTCGCCGATGTCGCTCATTGCCTCGCCGTAGCGCAGATGCGAATGGGTGTACATGAGCCCAATCTCACGGCCGAAGAACGCGGCCGATTCCGCGCGTTGAAAGAACGTCTCCGGCCCACCATGATAGGTGATCGGTTTGTTCATCAGCCGCGCGCCGTCGGAAAAGAGGAGGTGCTTACGAATGAGGCTCAGGTGTTTGCGCGCCTGAACTTGAGTGAACACACCGCCGATCATGCTCTGCGTCATCGGCAAGAGCGAATAGGCGAGGCCCGTTTTCTTGTCGCTCGGATGCAACAAGAGCTCCGGCTCGCCGCCTTCCGGCCTGAACACGCCGTAGCCGGCGACGATTCCGTCGCGAATGAGATGCGCGTTGAAGTCCTTGCGCACCGCGGCCGCGAGCGCATCGAGCTCCTTGGCGCGCTTCGGCGCGCGTTTCGGCTGACGAAGGATCTCGGCGTAGCGGCGAAGCTGCTCGTAAAGGAGAACGACCGTCCAGGCGCTCGTCATCCAATCGCTGGTTGTCGGATCGACCGGCCGCAGCGAGTCGTTCCAGTCACCGTGGCCATAACGAACGAGGTTGGTCCCCGGGATGAAGCGGGCGCGCACTGTTTCGATCAGCTTATCGACGTGAGTGGTCACCGGGTCGACGTGCGGGGTCTTCTCGAAATTGTCCTCGCGGCGCCACGCGATCGTCTCCTCTAAGAAGGCAAAATCGCCGGTGGCCTCGATATAGTCGCAGAGCGCCTTGAGCGGCCAGACGATGATGTCGCCGTGCGACTCTCTGTCCTGCACCACGGAATAGGGTTCGAGCATGAACCATTGCGGCCAGTCGCCGCTCTCTTCGTATTGCTGAGCGAAGAGAATGCGCAGAATCTCTTTGACGGCTTGATCATGCTCGAGCGTTAGCAGGAGTTCGATCGAGCCCTGACACACGTCACGCGTGCCCCAGGCGCCGCCGGTATATTGTTCGAGGCCGTGCGGGGCGGTCAGATGAATCATCCCGTCATGCGCAAGCCAGGGAAGGACCGTGTCGACGGCTAGCGCGTCCGCGGAGTCCTTGGCGCTCCGTACCCGGACCCCACGGGTGAGGTTGCGCCAGAAGCGATCGGCAGGCTTGAGCATCGCCGCTTCGTCGACAACCCTGGCGTATTTTGACGTCAGCGCGTCGGCCAGCTTGGTATCGGTCATGGAGCCCACGACCGCAAACACGAATTCATTCGTCGGTTTCGTGCGGATGGCGACATATCCGCCGCTGCGGCGTTTGCCGTCAGCGTAAAGCAGCTCGTCGCCGCCGATGGCTTCGACCCGTCCTGGCGTGCTTGTCACCAGACGACAGAGAGCCTTGGGATATTGCTGGCCCCAGCGATCGTTGAGATCCGGCCTGAAAGTGAAGCGTTTTCGTTTCGAGTCGATCTCGATGCGGCCGGCAGGTCCAAACTCCTGCTCTCCAAGAGCAAGGTGGCCGAAAACGAGAAAGCGACATCGTGGCCCTTCAACCGTAACGCGCCACTGCATGGCGGGTTCGTCGCCAGACACAGTCGCTGAGACCGTGACGGTCCGCCCAGCCAGCCGGTAGATCCAGCGGCAGTCGTTGAGGCCCATTTCAAAAGCGGAGGGGACGGTCAGCAGGCGCCACCCGTCCTTCGTCTCTATCAACATGCGCAATCCGCTCGCGCGGGTGATGTTGTAAGGATCGCGGGAGACGGAAAAGAGCTTGTGGAATGACGTATTGCCGATGGTCAGTTGCGCGCCGAACACGCCGTGCATCCATGCGGTCGCGCACAGAATCGTCTCGTCTGGCAGCAACTCCTGACCACTGCGCATGAGCGAACCGTGGCGCCGGGCCACGATGTGCTCCTTGTCGCGCAGGACGATGTGGCGGCTGTGCGTTCTTCCCGGGACAAAGAAGGACAGAAGCTGGTCGCCAGCTCGTTCGACATGGGTGCGCCGGCGGTATCGCGCTCGGACCGCTTTATCATCGAGCGTCTCAGCGACGGCGGAGCGGGCGTCATGAAGCAAACTTCGCGTTGGGGCGGATAGGGCGACGTCGCGCTCCGCCCAGTCCTTGCTGGCGCCTTCGACGACGTCAATCTGGCTCAGGTCGGCGTCGCTCGACGCTGCAGGGTGATCAGATTCAAAGAAGCCAAAAAACGTCCAGGACGCCTCTCCGCCAGTCTCAAGCATTACAGCCTTTGATTGCAGAGCCGCGCACGCTGTCTCGTACTGAAGGCGTTCAGACGGCAAGTTGGTCCCGAAGGGAATGTCGAGTTGATCAGCGTCACGATATGCCGGCCCCATCAGTTGCCGAAAATCGGTCGCGAAGCCCTCGGCGCCTTCGAGGCAGCCGTGCGCGGCCCACGGATACGCTCCGCCCTGTGACAGATTTTGCCTGCCCATCAGAATATGATTCAGGCGTGGATGGATCGCGAGGTGATGGTCAAGGTACTGACTGGCGTAGGCCTCGTTGTTCATCAGGAAGCCCTGATCGCCGAGCCCAAGATCTTGGATCATAATAGCGTCGCATGGGAACTGCTCGTCGCGGCGGTTGACAATCTCGACCCGCCAGAACCACGCGTTTAATCGCGGATGTAGCCATAGGGTGACGCGATGGCCGACGCCGCTCTGTTCTCCCTCCCAGACATAGCGGTCGTCCGAAGCGCCGACGCGAAGCGGCGTCTCTGGACCCATGACGGGCAGAATCGTCGGCCGAGGTCCGCCCACACGCAAATAGAGGCGCGCCATGCCGTTGCCGATCGGCAGGGCGAGCGTTTGATTGACGACGATCCGACGATTCGCTTCAGTGTGCTCGATGGCGAAGATGGCGCCGGTCGGTAGGACGCTGACCGAAAGCCCAGACCCGTTGGCGATCCGCAAAAGGGCGAGATCGTCTCGATGCGGCGTCATCAGGATCTCAATCAATGAAGCCAACATTACCCCTCCCACTGCCCGTGATCTTTCTTACATCGGGTTGCCAGCCGAGTCTGGAAAGGCGTGTCAGTCCAAGCCCGATTGTTCCCGCGAACTTGATACTAGCCGGCCGCAACCCCCATGTGGAGAGGTTCGCCAGCCCAAAAGCCCGTGCTTCATCCGGAGAACGAAGACCCGCGGAGATGAACGCGGACCGGAATTGCGCTATTGAGCGTTGACAGGTCTGGATCAAAAACCGGCGGCGCTGGTTCGGGTGAGGCGATGGAAACAAAATTTCCGAGCTATTGGATGTGGTCGGAAGCCTTCGAAGTGCTCGCGCGCGCGGAGCGCATGCACCGGCAATTCATTCAGCCGTCCGGGTCGCGCTCCCCCGTGGCATGGGAGCCGCCGGTCGACATACTCGAGACCGAACGCGCGGTGCTGGTGCTGGTCGCTCTGCCGGGGGTCGATTTCGATGAGGTCAAGGCGGTCATCAATCAGGGGGAGCTGTTGATTTCGGGGTCTCGGACCTATCCGCAGGAGATGCGGACCGCGATCATTCACCGACTCGAGCTGCCGCAAGGCCGATTTGAACGCCGCGTTCGTCTGCCTGCGGGACGCTACAGCGCCATTCATCGGTCGGCCTCGAATGGCCACCTGTTGATTACGCTGCAAAAATCGGAGGCCTCAAATGGCTGACGCCGCAACAGGCTCCGAAGAGACCATCGGCGCCGCGCCTTCGCCGCCGTTGCCGCCTGACGCCCTGATCATCGTTCCGGTGCGCGGGATGGTGCTCTTTCCCGGAACAGTGTTGCCGATCACCCTCGGCCGTCCCCGTTCCGTGCTGGCGGCGCAGAGAGCAGTGAGGGAACAAAAGCCGGTCGGCATTGTGATGCAGCGTAGCGCGGAAGTCGCCGACCCCCTTCCGATTGACCTGCATCGAATGGGGACGGTCGCCAATATCGTTCGCTATATCACCGCGCCGGACGGTACGAACCATCTCATATGCCAGGGAGAGCAGCGGTTCCGGGTCGACGACTATCTGACCGGTTGGCCGTTCTTCGTCGCCAGAACGGAAAGAATTCCCGAGCCCAGTCCGACCTCAAACGAGATCGAGGCCCGTTTCCTCCACCTCAAGGGCCAGGCGATCGAGGCGATCCAGCTCCTGCCGCAAGCGCCTAACGAACTGCTGGCGACTATCCAGGGCGTCGATTCGCCGGGTGCGCTCGCGGATTTGGTGGCGACCTTCATGGATGCGACGCCCGACGAGAAGCAAGAAATCCTCGAGACGGTGGACATCGGCGCCCGAATGGAGCGGGTCTCGCGGTTGCTCGCGCATCGGATCGAGGTGCTTCGGCTGTCGCAAGAGATCGGGCGGGAAACCAAGGCCTCGCTCGACTCCCGCAACCGTGAGGTCCTGCTGCGCGAGCAGATGGCGGCCATCCAGCGCCAGCTTGGCGAAGCGGATGAGGGAAAGTCAGCCGAGATCGCCGAACTCGAAAAGGCGATTACCGACGCGCATATGCCGAAGGAGGTCGACGACCAGGCGCGCAAGGAGTTGCGCAGGCTACAGCGCATGCCGGAAGCCGCGGGCGAGTACGGCATGGTGCGGACCTACCTTGATTGGCTGGTAGACCTGCCGTGGGCGCTCCCTGAGGAAACTCCAATCGACATCGCCGCGGCGCGCAAAATCCTCGATGAGGATCACTTCGGGCTTGAGAAGATTAAGCGCAGGATCATCGAGTACCTCGCTGTCCGCAAGCTCTCGCCGGACGGCAAGGCGCCAATCCTCTGCTTCGTCGGACCTCCCGGCGTCGGCAAGACCTCGCTCGGTCAGTCGATTGCGCGCGCCATGAACCGCAAGTTCGCCCGCGTCAGTCTCGGCGGCGTGCACGACGAAGCGGAGATCCGCGGCCATCGGCGGACTTATATCGGCGCCTTGCCCGGCAACATCATTCAGGCGATCCGCAAGGCCAAAACTCGCGACTGCGTCATGATGCTCGACGAGATCGACAAGCTTGGGTCCGGCATACAGGGCGACCCGGCTTCCGCGATGCTGGAGGTGCTGGACCCTGAGCAAAACAACACCTTCCGCGACAATTACCTCGCGGTGCCGTTCGACCTCAGCCGCGTCGTGTTCATCGCCACGGCGAATATGCTCGACACCGTTCCCGGCCCGCTTCGCGACCGCATGGAGATCATCAGTCTCTCAGGCTACACGGCGAGCGAGAAGTTCCAGATTGCTCGCCGCTATCTTGTTCGTCGCCAATTGAATGCGAACGGCCTCAAGCCGGAACAAGTTGAGATCGCCGATGACGCGCTCAGGGGCATCATTGAGCGCTACACACGGGAGGCTGGCGTTCGAAGCCTCGAACGCGAGATCGGCAGGGTGCTACGCCAATCCGCGATGCGGGTCGCGGAGGGAGAGAGCGGCCCGATCACAATCACAGACGGCGATCTCTTAAGCATTCTAGGGCCCCCGATATTTGAGGACGAGGTCGCCATGCGCACCAGCGTCCCCGGCGTGGCGACCGGGCTCGCCTGGACGCCAGTCGGCGGCGACATCCTGTTCATCGAGGCGACCGCCACTCCGGGCGCCGGACGGCTCATCCTCACCGGACAACTGGGCGATGTGATGAAGGAAAGCGCGCAAGCCGCGCTCAGCATCGTTAAGAATCGCGCGGTCTCCTATGGCATCGACCCGGCGCGCTTCGAGAAGACCGACATACACGTCCACGTGCCGGCGGGCGCGACGCCAAAAGACGGGCCCAGCGCCGGGGTGGCGATGTTCATGGCGCTTGTCTCGCTCATGACCGATCGCACCGTCCGCAGCGACACCGCGATGACCGGGGAGATCAGCCTCCGAGGCCTCGTGCTTCCGGTTGGCGGCATCAAGGAGAAAATCGTCGCCGCGCACAGGGCCGGACTCCGGCGCATCATGTTGCCCGCGCGCAACCGGAAAGACTTCGAAGACATCCCCGAAGAGGTGCGCCAGCAATTGACATTCACATGGCTCGAACGGGTGGATGACGCGGTTTCCGCCGCGCTCGAGCCGGTGCGAAACCTCGTCGCCGAATAGCGTCGGTCGGCGGAGGCGGTCGGCGCCATTTCCTTCCGCATTTTGTGCGATTCCAACAAGTTGCGGCGCCATTTCCTTCCGACCCGCCGGCCTCGCAGGTTTGGGACATTACAACATCACGTCGTGATTAACTCTCGATCCTGACAGTCAAGTCAGTTGATTTCTCACTAACGGTATTATCGTATCACTACTACTGATTTTGGGCAATCATTTGTTGAGATTCGCCCGGGCGTAATGCGGACCTCTGCCCTGGCCCCGGGAAACCTCAGGGGGCGGATTGCGCCCGTCGCCTCGCGGCCGCAACGTCCGTGGCCGAAACGGCCTCCGAGTAAGAATTGCCAAAATGCGTGCGGACGTAGTTGACGACGTCGGCGACTTGCGCGTCGCTCATCATGTCTCCGACCCGCGGCATGCCTTTCAGCCCACCAAGTAAGACACTCAGCATGAAGTCAGCCGAATCAAGGTTCTTGTCGGCGACGAGCGACGGATAGGACCCGGCGCCAACCGCGCCTTTCGCGTCGGGCTGATGGCAGGCGGCGCAGACGTTTCGAAATAGGTCCGCTCCGCCCTGCTCGGCAAATTCCCAACCGTGGCTCATGGCGGCGCTGTTCGCCGGAGCGTCATCGGCCAGCGTCGGCGCGCCAGCGGCCCCCGAAACGACCAGCACGATCGCGCGCAGCGCCATAAGTCTCATGACGCGACCACGCGCTTGTGCAGCCGCTGGACCGCGTCCAACGCCGAGAGGATGGCTCCCTCCTGCCAAGCGGGAATGTAGGAGGCATGTTCGCCGGCCAGCACGATCCGGCCGTCGATCTCGCATAGGTCGTTGTAATGCGCTTTTCGCGCTTCATCCGACCAGTCGCCCGCGCAGCCAAGGGTGAACGGTACGCGATGCCAGGCGACGGAAACGCCGTTCTCGAACTCGGTCAGATATTGCGGGTGGATCTGGGCGCCGAACGCGACCGCGCGCTTCACTCGCTCGGCTGGCGGCATCGCCGTGAATTCGTAAGAGTTCGCTCCATCGAACGTGTATCCGCCGAGCAGCACGCCCTTGCCGCCCGCGTTGAAATTCGTACTGGGATAGGAAATCTGCCGAATCGGCAGATCGGTGTAGGTGATCCCGCCAAAAATGTGCTCGTCCTCCTCCCAGAATCGACGCGAGAACTGCAGCCCGAATTTCACTGCGGACGCATAAGGAACAGCCTCGATCGCCGCCTTCATAGGCGCGGACACGTTGATAGGGATCTGGCTCAGGATGCTCAGCGGGAGCGTGCACACGCACCAGTCAGCTCTAACTTCCCGGACTGTCCCGCCGGCCATTAGGTCCTCGAAGTCAACGGCGACCCCGCTATCGTTCTGCCGGATGGCGACGACTTTCGCGCCGTGTCGAATTCGATCCGGGATCTGCCGCGCAAACGCTTCACCGATCCTGCCCATGCCGCCGACAGGTTGGAACATGGTTGTTGGAAAGTCGTAGAGCAGGAAACTCTGCAGGCCCCGCCACAGGCGCGAAGTCAGAATATCGTGCAGCCCGACCGGATCGCCCGCAATCGGCTCCGCGCCAAGGCCGCCTCCGGAGTGCTTGGCATAGCCGCGATGAGCCGCTGAATCGTCGCCTGCCCGATACCGGAACTCCTTATCGAGCGCGCCCAGCGACCGCAGCGCCTCGAGCAGGATTTCCTGGTCCTCGGTCGACACCGCATCATCGAGCGCTCCCTTTCGCGTCGCCTTGGCCAGGAGCTCGGCGACACCGCCGTCGAAATCGGCCTTGATGTCGCGAATGCGCTGCGGCTTGGCGTCGAACGCGTTGGCTGAATGCAAATAGGCGTTATGGTTGAGCTGGATGAAAGGCTCAAGCGTCACCCCGAAACGGCGGCAATAGTCCAGGATCGCGTAATGGTGATACGGAATGCGCCATGGCCCGGGATTGAGATAGAGGCCGGCGTCGAACTCGCACCTTTGCGTCGCGCCGCCGAGCTCCGTGTAGACGTCGCCGCCTCTGAGCGTCCAGTTTCGTCCGCCAGGCCGGAGGTTGTACTCGAGTACGCTAACCTTGTAGCCGGCGCGCTCGAGCTCGATCGCCGTAGCCATTCCGGCGAGCCCGGCGCCTAGAACGATGACCGAGGCGCCCTTGGGATCGCCGTCGAGCTTGATCGGACCGCGGTATGGCGATTCCTCCGCGTGCCCAAGGCGAGTCATCGCCTGGTAGGCGGCCGCTCCGCCAACGCTCGCGCCAATGATCTCAAACAATCTTCGCCGGCTAAGGGCCGACGTTGCCTCATTCATTGTTCAGTCCGTGCTCTCGTCGGGGATGATTGTCGCACCGTCGTTTGGATCGAGCAAAGCGGCAACAGTGTGCCGCTACGACCGGCCCTCAAACTCGGCCAGAACTTCTGCGAGCGAATGAGCGCGCGCGAGCACGAGATCGGCCGCCGCGGCGATATCGTCGATCGACGCGTGCGGCAGTTCGCCAGACGGAACGGCGTACTGATCAGCGCGACAATGTTCGCGTCTTCGGGATAAAGCGGCGGCTTGCCGTTGGCGCCGCGAAAGACCTCGATCTTCGGCAGGGGATCGCGCTTGAAGCCTTCGACCAGGACAAGGTCGACGTTCTTGAGCAGCCGCAAGAGTTCGGCCAACGATGGCTCCGGCGCTCCGCGCAATTCCCGCATCAGAGCGACCCGATTGGCGGACGCGACCAGCACGTCTTCCGCGCCCGCGGCGCGATGCTCGTAAGAATCCTTGCCCGGCTGATCGAGGTCGAAATTGTGGTGGGCGTGTTTGATCGTCGAAACGCTGAAGCCGCGGCGATTCAATTCCGGAATGAGCCGGACAATGAGCGTGGTCTTGCCCGCTCCGCTCCATCCGGCGAAGCCGATTACGCGCATGACCAGTCCTCGTATTCCGCGCCCCACTCGCTATGTAGTGATCGGCGACGCCAAGCGCGAACAAAACTCTCGAAAATGCAAGGCCGCGCGTTGTCACGCCGACGACCTCATTTGACAACATAGGCAAAACGCCTTTCCCGAGAATAAGATCGCCCGACCGCCTCGGGCCTGCGCGCGAGATGGGACCGGCTTCTGGGAGCCTGACATGACCGACGCCGCCGACATCTTCGCCGCGTTCCGCTGCGAGGTCGCGCCGCGAACGCCGCTCAGGAGCGCCATTACCGTCGCGTACCGGGCGCCCGAGCCCGAGTGCGTACCCCCGCTGCTTAAGCTGGCCACCGCGAACGCGGACGAAGCGAACCGCATCCGTACGCTCGCTAGCAACCTGGTCGCCAAACTGAGGACAAAGACGCGCTCGAGCGGCGTCGAGGGTTTGATCCACGAATATTCCTTATCGAGCCAGGAGGGCGTGGCGCTGATGTGCCTCGCCGAAGCGCTGTTGCGCATTCCAGACGCCGCGACGCGCGATGCGCTGATCCGCGACAAGCTCTCGCCCGGCGATTGGCGCGCGCATATCGGTCAGAGCCCGTCGCTGTTCGTCAACGCCGCCACCTGGGGCCTGGTGCTGACTGGAAAACTGGTGACGACAACCAGCGAGCAGAGCCTCACCGCCGCGCTGACCCGCCTCATCGCGCGCAGCGGCGAGCCGATCATC
>Ga0210407_10003512_pt1 | contig 12685 bp, 13 predicted proteins | sample IncBWC27MmetaG_FD_150860 | JGI IMG/M metagenome (GOLD analysis project Ga0210407, IMG submission 150860) | Forest soil microbial communities from Barre Woods Harvard Forest LTER site, Petersham, Massachusetts, United States - Inc-BW-C-27-M | ecosystem: Environmental > Terrestrial > Soil >... | reverse complement strand
TATTGGCCATCGTCGAGGCTGTGCCCATGGTCATGCAGTGGCCTTTGGAGCGGCTCATGTAGCTTTCGGCCTGGAAAAATTCTTCAGCTTTCATTTCGCCGGAATCGAGTTTTTCCGACAACTGCAAAAGGCCAGTGCCAGAGCCGATGTCACGGCCTTGGAATTTTCCGGATAGCATGGGCCCGCCGGAAACACCGATGCTGGGCAGATCGCATGATGCGGCACCCATGAGCAGGGAGGGAGTGGTTTTGTCGCAGCCCATAAGGAGGACGACGCCGTCCATGGGATTGCCGCGGATGGATTCCTCCACGTCCATGCTGGCGAGGTTGCGGAAAAACATTGCCGTAGGGCGAAGTTGCGTCTCGCCCAGCGACATGACGGGGAACTCGAGGGGAAAGCCTCCGGCTTCCCACACGCCGCGTTTCACAGACTCGGCAATCTCGCGGAAATGCGCATTGCACGGCGTGAGTTCCGACCAGGTGTTGCAGATGCCGATGACCGGGCGGCCGTCGAAGAGATCATGCGGCCAACCCTGGTTCTTCATCCAACTGCGGTGCATGAAGCCTATGCGGTCCTGCCGGCCAAACCATTCCTGACTGCGGAGTTTTTTCATCCTATTCCGATCTCCGTCTTGGAAGCCCGCCGCGTGATGGAAAACATCGCGCCAATCGTGTACAAACGTTTGGGTAAGATTTCGCAGCTTGCGAGAGGGAAGAATACACCTTCCTATGGCGGATGAGAACCGCTCAGGAGAATCGCAAATGATAATGATAAGGAATTTGTTTTCAGTCTCGCAGCAGAGCAGCGAGGGGCGGCGACAAGTTTGGATACGGGCCGCTATTTGTGCGATTAGCGTGGGGCTGCTGGGCGCGCTTTGCGCGACGGCAGCGTGGGCGGTCTCCTCGAACGTCAAGAAGGCGCTGCGCATATATTTTGTGGACGTCGAGGGCGGGCAAGCGACCTTGTTCGTCACCCCCGAGAAGCAATCGCTTCTTATCGACACCGGCTGGCCGGGCAACGATGGCCGCGACGCGGACCGCATCGTAACGGCGGCCAAGCTGGCGGGGATCAAGAAGATTGATTACGTCCTCATTACACATTTTCACGCCGACCACGTAGGCGGGGTGCCGCAACTGGCGGCGCGCTTTCCCATCGGAACGTTCATCGATCACGGCGAAAATCGCGAGACCGCAGATGCGGTGACGGAAAAGGGTTTCGAGGCTTATCAGAAGGTTTTGGCCACGGGAAAATACAAGCACATGACTGCGAAGCCCGGAGATGTTCTCCCGATTCTGGGCATGGATGCGAAGGTGGTGAGCGCCGATGGAGCGGTGATCAACGAGCCCCTTCCTCGCGCAGGCGAAGACAATGCGGCATGCAAAAATGCCGAGCAGTATCCCGCGGACCAGACGGAAAATCTTCGGTCTTTGGGAACGGTGATTACTTTGGGGGGGCTGCGAATTCTCGACCTGGGCGACCTGACTCACGATAAAGAGATGGAGTTGATGTGTCCGCAAAACAAGCTGGGGAAGATTGATATCTACATTGTTTCGCACCACGGCTGGAGTCAGAGCGGAAGCCCGGCGCTGGTGTACGGGATCGCGCCTCGGGTGGCGATCATGGACAACGGAGCGAAAAAAGGCGGGACGCCTTCGGTTTGGGACATCATCGAGAAATCGCCGGGGCTGGAAAACCTATGGCAACTGCATTTTTCTGAGGAAGGTGGACCGGCGTACAATGTGCCAGAAGAATTCATCGCCAATCCGCCGGGGCCAGACGCGGGAAATTATCTTGAACTGACCGCGTGGCCGGACGGAAACTTCGAGGTCTTCAACTCACGGACGGGGAAGACGAAGGCTTACCCGGCAAAATAGGGTTCATGCTCGCGCGGCGGTTCACTCTGCCTGGATTGTGACCGAAAAGTTGGTGCCTTCCCAGCGCTGCACTTGCGGCCAGAAGAATGTGAATGCGACGCTCTGCCCTGGTTCCATCTGGCTCGCGGGCAGGTCGGCCACAAAGATTCCGGTTCCGGTGTCGCGGGTGGTGGTGTCGTTCGCGGTTTTCCAGCCGTCGTTGCTCCAGTGCACTGTGGCGGGAGCCATCACCGCGATGCGCAGGTCTTTTCCCGCTGGCATGCTTCGGCATTTGTTGTTGAAGCGCCATTCCCAGTAAACACACTTGCGTTGCTCCACTCGATAGCGCTTTACCGTCTGCGGCGGCTGATCGAAAATCTTGCCGTCTTTCAGGGAACGAACCAGCTTGATGTACTCCGCGTGTGCCCACACCAGCGGACATGCGGAGCCGGTCGGCCTGCCGAGAAAAAGCTCACGCTCGGGAATGTCGGCGCTGTCCCACGCCTGTTCGGGCAAAAGCCGGCTGCCGTTGGACGAGGATTCCATTACGCGCAGCAATTCCTCGGCGCCGCTGGCGTTGCCTGCTGCCAGCTCGTAATGTGCACGCTCTCCTGCGAGTAACGGCCAGGGGCGCCCGATACCGGTGCCGTCGAACGGGTCACCGTCGGCATGTTCGCCGTAGCCGTCGTCGTTGTAGCGGTACCAGCACTGGCCCTGCGGAAGTTTGATCCGCAGCAGCGCGTCGATGACTTTGATGGTATTCAGAATTCGCGGATCATCCGGGGCGCGGAGGCCGAATCGTACCAACGCCAATGCGTCGGGGCTGATGACATGCGACGCTGCCTCATTACCCTCGCCGGGAGGACGGTTCTTAATGGGCACGAAACCTTCGAGGGGAGAAGGGGCGCAATCGCTTTCCGGCGGCGCGATGCGAACGTAATATCCATCCACGCCGATTTGCCGCGCCAAGCCGCCGTCGGTCGAATACGTCCAGCGCTCGATGTTTTCATTCCAGGTGTCGGCTAGTTCGCGCAAGTAATCAGCGATGCGGTGCTCGTTGACCGCATCGGCGATGTCAGCCGCCGCGAGAAGGCCCGCGACTTCTACAGCGAGCGTGAATGGCGAATAGCCGGCGTCTTCTTCCCAGCGATCTTGCTGGGTCACCGGTCCGTTGCAGGCGACGAAACAGGCGGCACGCTTGACCATTGGCCACCATCGCTTCAGGTCTGGCAATGCGCCCGGCGCTTCGCGACGAAGTAAATCCACCAACAGAATCGGGAACGCGGCTTCGTCCATTTGCACGCCGTTCCAGTAGGGGCGCCCGTCGAGCCACATGTTTTGCGGCCAGCGGCCGTCGCCTTCTTGCGTGACTTCGAGATAATGCAGGACGCGCGCCGCGTCTCCATTCGCGCCCGCAGCCAAAAAGCCGCCCGCCGTCTCGACCAGGTCGCGCGGCCAGACCAAGTGATATCCGCCGAGGTCCTCATCGCCTTTGTTGAAACCCCATGGGATGGAAAGGCTGGCGATGACTCCTCCTGAAAAATCTTTGGACTCATGGGCGCGCAGCATGGCGGTGCTGGCGCGATAAAGGTCACACTCAACCTTACGGTCGAGCGGCAACAAAGTTTTTTGCCAGCCCTTCCACTGTGCCACGTAGTCATGCAGCGAAGCCGCGTAATCATTCAGCAGGAATGCGCGCACCTGTTCGGCAGCGTCTGCCCAAATGTTGCCAAAGCCAAGCGCCAGAACGCATTCTCCGCCACCGGCCGCCAGGTCGATTTCTCCAGTGAGAGCGACGTTACCGTTCTCTGCCCGCTGATAGATATCCGTCAACTGAAAATTCCGCGAGAGGTCTTGCCAGCCATCAGAGTAGCCCGCGAATCCAACCGACATCTTCTTCCACGGCACCGAGCACGCGAAGGCCAATGCCATGCCGCTCGCACTTTCCGCGAACAGCATCGGCACACCTTTGTAGTCCCCCACCCAGCCCGTGTTGTTGCTACCGACATTGCCAAGATGGGGAGAGAGTAGCGCGTAGAGACGGTTCTGCGCCGGGAAGGATGCTCCCGTCGGCGCGGCGGAACGTAAATCCGAAAACCTGATCTTCTGCAGAATTACGTGCCGGTACGGATCGGCGAAGACTTCTTTTTCAATCCGGTATCGGCCGTCGCGATGGGTGTTGACGAGGTGAAACGCCGGAATGCCCGGCTCTACGGGCGTCACTTCGAAGTTGCACTGCCGTTTTTCTTCGGAGAAAAAACCGGAACCATCGGTGACGATCAGGCCAAGATCGCGAGTGCAAGCCATATCCACTCGCGGAAAATAAATCTCATTCAGAATTCCGTGGCTCAGAGTGAACCAGACGCGGCTGCTGCGGTTGAGCGCGGTGCCGATGCCGGTCTTGGCGCTGGAAGTCCAGCGCGGCGGAATACCCGGCCATCCGGGTGCGTAGAGGTTTGAATCACTCACTGAAGAATTCCTGGTCGGCGTTCATGCCGGAAAATTATTTCGGGATGCCTGAAATAGTATCAGGCTGTGACATTCGTACGGCAATCTCTGTCAAACGGCCGGTGTAGAGCGCCATGCCGACCACCGCGTCCACTCCCATCTGATGCAATTGCTCGATTTCTTCGTGGGTTGTGATGCCGCCGGCGGCGATAAGTTGAAGCGTTGTCGCCTGCCGTAATGCGCGCACGGGTTCCAGCGGAAGTCCAGTCATCAGGCCTTCGGTGTCAATGTGGGTGTAGAGGAACGCGCAACAGAATGGATCGAGTACCCTGACCATATCGAGCGGAGGGATGGACGTGATTTCACGCCACCCGCGAATCGCAACTTTGCCGCCACGGGCGTCAATGGCGAAGACAAGTTTGTCGGGACCAAATTCGGCGGCAAGCTGCTCGGCGAAAGCGATGTTGATTTCACCGTTGTGAATCAGGGTGGAGCCGAGAATCACTCGCTGTGCGCCGAGCTCGAGCATCTTGCGCGCTCTCTCGATGGAGCGAATGCCACCACCGACCTGGCAGGGCAGCCGCTTGACAAAAAACTCGATCAGACTCGCATCGGCTTCGCGGCCCATCGCGGCATCGAGATCAATCAATTGCACCAGAGGGAACGAAGAAAACCGCGTAACCCAATCTTCGAAATTGGTGAACTCCAGTGCTTTCTTGTCGCCCTGGATCAACTGCACGATTTTGCCGCCCATGAGGTCGATCGAGGGAATCAGCACGGCAACCTCACGGGGATTCCTGCCACCTGCAAGTGCTTTTTCAATTCCGAAATCGAACTCAGGCCGAAATGAAAGATCGACGCAGCCAGCGCCGCGTCGGCCGCGCCTTCGCGGAAGACCTGGACAAAATGTTCTGCGCCGCCGGCGCCGCCGGAGGCAATCACGGGAATGCGGACGGCCTGCGCAATCACCCGCGTCAGATCGCAATCGAATCCCACGCCGGTGCCGTCGCGATCCATCGACGTCAGCAGAATTTCTCCCGCGCCGCGGTTCTCGGCTTCTCTTGCCCACGCAATCGCATCACGGCCGGTGGCCACGCGGCCGCCGGAAACAAACGCCTGAAAACCGGCCTCGGAGCCGGCTTTGGAGTCTGCACCATTGCGCTTGGCGTCGATCGCAACAATTACGGCTTGCGATCCGAAGCGTTCTGCAATGCAGGTGATCAGCGATGCGTCGGCGATGGCGGCGGAATTGATGCTGATTTTGTCGGCGCCGGCGTCGAAAATTGCCGAGGCGTCATCGAGGGTGCGAACCCCGCCTCCGACGGTGAAGGGGACGAAAAGTTCTCGCGCGGTGCGGCGGACGGTTTCAAGCAGCGTGTTGCGCTTTTCATGCGTGGCGGTGATGTCGAGCAGCACGACTTCATCCGCTCCAGCCTTGCTGTGGGCGGCGGCCAGCGCTGCGGGATCTCCGGCATCGCGCAGGTCAAGAAACTGCGTGCCCTTGACTACGCGGCCGGCGTCTACGTCTAAACAGGCGATGATGCGTTTGGTCAGCATGGTTTAGAGGTTGCAGAAATTCTTTAAGATCGTCAGGCCCACCGGGCCGGATTTTTCCGGATGAAACTGAACTCCAAACATGTTCTCCTGCTCGACTGCCGCAGAAAAACCGCCGCCGTACTCGCATTCCGCCGAGGTCGAACTCAACAACGGGACGCGATAGGAATGCGTGAAATAAACGAAAGATCCTGAGGGCACGCCTTGCAAAAGCCGTGAACCATTTCGAATCTGCAAGTTGTTCCAGCCTACGTGCGGCGATTTTACCGCCGCAGGAAACCGGCTGCACTCGCCCGGCCACAGCGCGAGTCCTGAAATTTCCGGGGCCTCTTCGCTCGAAGCCAGCATCCACTGCATGCCGACGCAGATGCCGAGGAAGGGAACTCCACGCTCGATGCTCTCGAGGATCACCTCGCGCATGCCCCAATCATCCAAAGCTTTGGTCGCGCCGAAGTGTCCTACGCCGGGTAGGACAATCTTGTCAGCCTTCGCCACCTGCGCGGGATCGGAGGTCACAATCGTTTCCGCAGCCAGATGATCGAACGCCTTTTTCACTGAAGTGAGATTGCCGGCGCGGAAGTCAACGATTGCGATCACAACAATCCTTTGGTGCTGGGGAGCAGGCGCGCCATCTGCTTGTCTCGCCAGCAGGCGGCGCGTAAGGCCCGCGCAAACGCTTTGAATAGCGCTTCGATTTTGTGATGGTTCGAGCGCCCGTAGAGAATGCGGGCGTGCACGTTGGCCTGAGCTCCGCGAGCAAAGCCGTCAAAAAAATCGTGCACCAGTTCGGATTGCAAGTCCCCGACCAGCCGAACGCGCACTTTTGTGTCCACGATTGCCGCTGCTCGTCCGGAAAAGTCTACCGCTGCGAGGCCTAGCGTTTCGTCCATAGGCATGACGAAGTATCCGGCGCGTAGGATGCCACGTTTGTTGCCCAGAGCCTGCGCAAATGCCTGGCCGAGCGCGATCCCGACATCTTCGACGGTGTGGTGTTGGTCCACATCGAGATCGCCGGTTGCGGCCAGCTGAAGGTCAAATCCGCCGTGGTGCGCGAAAAGTTCCAGCATGTGATCGAAGAACCGGATGCCGGTGGAAATTTTGTAGCGGCCTCGTCCTTCGATGGTGAGCCGAAGTCGAATACTGGTTTCCTTCGTGGTGCGGTCGAGTGTGGCCTCCCTCATCGCGCCACCTTTTGCCGCAGGCCGAGCCCGGCTAGGACTTCACGGAGGTTTGAGAGCATCCTTTTATTATGTTCGCGCAAGCCGACGGTGATGCGAACACAATCCTGGCAGCCGGGGTCGCTGGATCGATCACGGACCAGGATGCCGCGTTCGCGCATCTCACAGATAAATGGCTTGCATTTGTCGCCTAAATGAAAGAGCACAAAATTTGCGCGGCTGGACCAGAAGTGTACACCCCACGCGGCCAGTTCGCTTTCCAACTCGCGGCGGCCGTCAACCGCCTGGGCCACGTAGTCGCGAACGAAGGCCTGATCGCCGAGAGCGTCCGGTAGGCAGGCCAACGCCACCGAATTCAGATTGTAGGGAGAGCTGCCGCGCCGGACTACAGACATCTGCTCGGGATTCCCCATGAGTACGCCGATTCTGAGTCCCGCCATTCCGTAAGCTTTCGAAAATGTGCGCGAAACGAAAAGATTGGGAACCAGGCGCCAGTTCCGGACCATAGTTTCGCCGCAAAATTCAAAATACGCTTCGTCCACCAGTAGTGCCGCATCGGGTGCGGCTTCGGCAATCTTGATCAAGTCGACAACAGGTGCAAACGCTCCAGTCGGATTATTCGGATTCGCAACCGCGATCAGCCGGGTGCGGCTTGTGATTTGGTCCAGTACCGCTTGAGTTGGAAAGGCGAAGTCCGGGCCGGTGGGAACGGAAATCACTCGCGCCCCGGTCGCCGTCGCATAAATCTCAAACATGGCGAATGTGGGCACGGCGATTAACACTTCGTCGCCAGGGGAGAGATAGGTTTCGCAGATCAGATGAATGGCTTCGTCAGTGCCGTTGGTGAGCAGCAGTTCTTCCGTTGAGACGCCGAGGTGAGCGGCGACCACGGACTCGCCTCTCTCTCGTTCTGGATAGCGCGCCAGCGTTTCGCCATCGAGTTGGCGCAATCGCGCTAGCACCCGCGGAGAGCATCCAACAGTGTTTTCGTTGAAATCCAGGCGTAGGCCCTCGCGATTCCCCAGCGGTGGGTGGTACTTCTTCAGAGTGCGGATCGCGTCTCGCGGCTTAAGCATTGTCGTACCTCACGCGAATGGAGTCGGCGTGCGCGCGCAGCCCCTCGGTCTCGGCGAGGGTCAAGACTGCAGGGGCAATTTGCCGCAATCCGTTTTCCGAAAGGTTCTGCACCGTGATCAGCTTCACAAAATCCATCACGCTCAGGCCGCCGCGAAAACGCGCCGCGCCGGCGGTAGGGAGAACATGATTCGGGCCGGAGGCGTAATCTCCGGCCGCTTGCGCCGAGTAGTCGCCGACGAAAACCGATCCGGCATTCTGAATCATTTGGAGGTCTGATTTTTCCACCGTAATATGCTCCGGCGCGATTCGATTCGCCCAATCAAACGCCTGCCTGCGGGAATTCGCAATCAGGACGGCTCCGCGAGCTTTAAGCGATTGAGCGGCAATCGCATTCTGGCCTGAACGTTGTTTCGTTTCGCTTACCACGGAGGTTGCAAGCCTTTTCGACGTGGTAATAAATACCGCCAGCGTTTCCGGATCATGTTCGGCCTGTGCAACCAGGTCCGCAGCGATAAACGCAGGATTCCCGGATGCGCTCACGATCACAACCTCCGTCGGCCCGGCGAGCATATCGATCGCGCAATCGAACGAGACCAGTTTTTTGGCGGCGGTGACGTACAAATTTCCTGGCCCCACAATTTTATCGACCCGCGCAACACTTTCGGTGCCATAGGCCAAAGCAGCGATCGCTTGCGCTCCGCCTATTCGGTAAAACTCGCGGACTCCGAGCATGTATGCAGCCGCCAGAACCTCGGAACTCGGATGCGGCGAGACTACGCGGATGTTCTTCACGCCGGCAACCTGCGCCGGGATGACGGTCATCAACAGTGTCGAAACCAGGGGAAACCTGCCGCCCGGCACGTAGCAACCGCATGAGTCCAGGGGCCGTACCAACTGTCCCAGCGAAATGCCGTGGCTCGAACGAGTCCATTCTTTTGGTTTTTGCATTTTGCAGAATCGGCGGATATTGTTTTCCGCCACGCGGAGCGCCGTCCGCAACGACTCCGGCGCGCACTTCCTCGCCGCCCGCATTTCCGATTCGCTTACTCGCAAATTCTGTTTCGGCGCCAACGCATCAAATTTCCGCGCGTATTTCGACAGCGCCCGGTCGCCATTTCGCCGCACGTCTGCGACAATCCGCCGCACCGCCGGTTCAATCTTTTCCAGACGTGAGCTTCGCTGTTCGAGCTGGCTCACATAGGCCGCGGCCGCGTTGCCGGAGAGGATCCGCATTTACACGACCACCTTATTCAGTGGATACTCCACGATCCCCTGCGCGTTCGCTTCTTTCAGGCGCGGAATTACTTCCCAAGCCAGAGATTCTTCGATCACTGTATTTACCGCCAGCCATTCCGGATCGCTAAGCGGCGAAATCGTCGGGCGCTTTAGCGCGGGCAGGACGGCCAGAACCCGCTCTAGGTCCTCTTTGCGCACATTCAGCATCAGGCCGACACGTTCTTTGGCTTCCATGGCACCGCGCAGCATGAGCGCAAGATTTTCGATCTTGCGCCGCTTGCTGGCTTCGGTCCACGAAGTCTTGTTGGCGATAATCTGTGTGTTGGATTCAAATACTGTATCCAGGACGCGCAGGTGATTGGCCCGCAGGGAGCTGCCGGTCTCCGTCACTTCCACGATGGCATCGGCCAGCATGGGCGGCTTGACTTCGGTCGCCCCCCAGGAGAACTCTACCTTCACCTCCACGTTGTGGCTGCGAAAATAGCTTTTTGTTACATTGACCAGTTCGGTGGCGATAATGCAGCCATTCAGGTCCTCGGCGCGCTGGTACTTCGAGCTTTCCGGCACTGCCAGCACCCAGCGCACCTTGCCCCGGCTTTGTTTGGCGTAGCTCAGGTTGGCGACGGTTTCCACCTGCAGCCCGCTTTCGATCACCCAATCAAAGCCGGTAAGTCCCGCGTCAAGCGCGCCATGCTCGACGTAGCGTGCCATCTCCTGCGCGCGGATCAGCATACATTCGATTTCAGGGTCTCCGGTGGACGCGAAATACGAGCGCGAATTGGTGTGAATCTGCAGTCCCGCCTGAGAAAAGAGTTGCAGCGTCGCGTCCTGCAAGCTGCCTTTCGGAATTCCAAGCCGGATTTTCATCGCGCGCTCTCCTCGATTGCCGCCTCGGCGGCGGCGATCGTTTTGGTGAAACATGACCGCGTTCCTTCGTGACACACCACGCCTGCGCCTTCGACTTCCACTTGGATGAGGAGCGAATCGAAATCGCAATCGGTCGCGGCAGAAATCACCTTCAGCTTGTTGCCGGAGGTTTCTCCCTTGGTCCAAAGTTCGTTGCGCGTCCGGCTGTAAAACGTTACGTAACCGCTGGCGAGGGTTTTCTCGTAGGCCTCGCGGTTCATAAAGCCCAGCATCAGGACGCTGCCGGCTGCATCCTGGATGATGGCCGGAACCAAGCCTTGCATTTTGTCGAAGTCGAGTTTCATATCGCTTTCCGTTTCCCTGCACGAAGTGAATACAAACAAAAAGCCCGCTGCACTTTGCGCGTCAGCGGGCCTTGAATCTTGTGTTTTGCTGTTTAACTCAGCCCCACACACCCGCCGTCGCGCCATGCGCGTGATGATGGTGGTGGTGATGGTGCTGAGTCAACATGAAAAGATAGGCTACGCGAGGCCGATTCCTGAGTCAATATGGAAAATTGGATGGAAGGCATCGGATTCCTGAATAGAGCACTCAGCATTCAGCATTCAGCATTCAGCATTCAGCCAAAACCGGGCCGGGGCGGGGTGCAAGTGAAACCGGCACTAGCTGAATGCTGCTGCTGAGTGCCGAATGCTCCCTCATAAGGTAAAATGAACCCACACTAAAAACTGGGAGAACGAATGGCCAAGATCGCCAAGACTGCTGACCGTAAGAAGGTAATGGACACCACGAAGAGCACCGACTGCCCGAAGTGCGGCAAGCCCACCCGCATCGTAAAGCGGGTCAAGGACCGCGAACGCGGCGCCCCCGGCGGGGTTTTCATCTCTTGCTCCGCCTGCGAATTCCACGAGAAGCTGTAAGTTTTTGCTCGCCAGAAGAATTGGGAATCACCTTTTCTCGACTCTTGAAATCGCGAACACCGCGAAACAAAACGCGAGCACCAGATGATTCAGCGACGCTCCGAAGTATTGCCACAGGGGAGCGTGAGGTCCGGGATAGTTCGACGAAAACAGTAACGTGGCCATGTAAACCAGGCCGCAAAGGCTGGCGGCGCGCACTAGACGTCCGGACACCAGAGCGATTCCGATTGCGAGTTCTCCGTAGGCCGCCAGGAAGGCGATGGCGGTGGCGTGCGGCAGAACGAAATTTTTCAGCACCGGAACCATGAATGGATACGCGCCGGCTTGCAGGAAGCTGTTGATCCAGTATTGAAAACCTCCGCCCCCCGTGAACTCAGTTCCGAAGACCTTGTATTCGGCGAGGATCAGGAACAACGCGCCGATGGAGATGCGAAGGATGGCGAGAGCTCTGGCGCTGGAAACGCCGGCGCCGCTCACAGGTTTTGGGTCTGCAACTCGGAGAACTGAGTTTCCAGTTCCTGCAGAATCTTCGCGGCTTCCGCGACTGGGTTTGCTGCCGCGGTGATTGGCCTGCCTACTACGATGTGTGTTGCTCCAGCGGCGATGGCTTCGGCCGGAGTTGCTACCCGCGCCTGGTCGCCATGGGCCGCGCCTGCCGGCCGGACGCCTGGAGTGACTGCCAGGAAATTGCTGCCCAGCTTTGCGCGCAGAGTTTTTACTTCCCTAGGAGAACTCACAACCCCGGCGCACCCGGCATCGAGCGCCAGCGAAGCCAGCCACACCACTTGGTCCTCAACCGGCCCGTGTACTCCGGTCTCGTTCAGATCCTCGTCGTCCATGCTAGTGAGGACGGTGACGGCGAGAATCTGCGGACCCGACCCTTTTTCGCGCGCGGCCTCGACCGCGGCGTGAAGCATTTTCGTTCCGCCGGAAGCGTGCACCGTCAACATGCTTACGCCAAGCTGCGCCGTCTCGCGTACTGCCGCTGCCACCGTGTTCGGAATGTCGTGATACTTCAGGTCGAGAAAGACTTTGCGGCCTGAGGCGATCAGGTCGCGAACCACCTGCGGTCCTTCGGCGGTGTAGAGTTGCATGCCGACTTTGTAGAGTTGAACCGAGTCCCCGAGACTGGAAACTATCTTCTGAGCGTCCTTGGCAGAAGAGACGTCGAGTGCGACGATCAGCCGCTCACGCGCAGGAATCATTCACTAATGAGTTTAAGGCAGATTGGGAGATTTGGTAATTGGGAAATTTGGTAATTGTGTAATTGAAACCCGGCGGCGGAGAGTCTCTCAAATTCCCCGTAGCCTCAAATCCGATTATCGGGGAAGCGTAGGCTCGCTAAGCAACGCCATGGTCGTGGCCTGTCTGCGGGATGGGAGCACATCGAGGCGTACCCGCTGGACTCCGCGGGCTTGGAACTTCAGCACTTTGGCGGCGCTGTAGGAAACATCGATGATCCGACCCGGCACGATGGGGCCACGGTCGTTAATCCGGACGACGACTGCCCGGCGGTTTCGCAGGTTGGTGACTCTGACCAGAGTGCCCAACG
>Ga0210407_10003510_pt1 | contig 12688 bp, 7 predicted proteins | sample IncBWC27MmetaG_FD_150860 | JGI IMG/M metagenome (GOLD analysis project Ga0210407, IMG submission 150860) | Forest soil microbial communities from Barre Woods Harvard Forest LTER site, Petersham, Massachusetts, United States - Inc-BW-C-27-M | ecosystem: Environmental > Terrestrial > Soil >... | reverse complement strand
TCGCTCTGCTGGTCGTGCTCGGAACATTCTTCTGGATACTTTTCCTCTACGTGAGCAGCGTGATGCGCTTCATCTTGTTTGACAGCGTAATTGCCAAGCGCTGCGAAATCCGGCGCGGTTGGACTCGACGACACGGGGCCGGACTGCGTTACTTCGTGTGGCAACTCCTTTTTCTCCTTGCCATGGGAGTCGGCTTCATCGTTCTGATTGGAATTCCTGCCGCGCTTGCTTTGGCTGCGGGTTGGCTCAAAGACCCGCGCCAGCACCTGCTTCCACTCATTCTGGGCGGCATTTTTTTGTTCTTTGTCGTGATGGGCTTCGTGTTGCTCTCCCTGATCGTCCACGTTCTGACCAAAGATTTCGTCGTCCCGGAGATGGCTCTGGAGAACATCAGCGCCTTTGAAGGATGGCGGCGTCTTTTGCCCGCGTTGAATTCCGAGAAGGCCAGTTACGCAGGCTATATCGGCATGAAGATCCTAATGACGTTGGGAGCGGCCGTGGTTCTGGGGATTGTCACGTTTATCGTGATCCTCATTTTTCTGATCCCGGTCGGCGGCTTCGGGGTTGTCGCTGTACTGATTGGCAAGACTGCCGGTCTGACTTGGAATCTGTACACGATAACGCTGGCAGTAGTCGTCGGATGCATTGCGCTCGCGGTTCTTCTGTACGTAGTCTCTCTAATCTCGGTGCCAGCGATTGTGTTTTTCCCGGCTTACTCCATTTATTTCTTCGCATCGCGCTATCCCGCGCTGGACGCGCTCCTGCATCCGCCACCTCCAGTTATTCCCCAGCTTTCGCCCTTGCCGTTACCGCCGCCGGAGCCGATTGCCTAGGGGATTTCAGATTAAGTTGCCAATGGTAGGAGCGGGGCCGTCTCCGTTTGCCGTTTTTCTTTGCACAAAGATACAGACTCAGAAATGGCATAGATGATCAAGATCCCCAGTTCCGGCTCGATCGGATGCCGGTAACGTGGATGTGGAAAGACGACGTAATACACCAGCGGGTAGGACAGAAGCAACCAAAAGAAAAGCCAAGCGCCCGGCTTGTGCTTGCGCAGAGCGCATCCCAATCCCCAGAAAGCCAGCAGCGAAGAAGCCGCGAAGAGTGAAATCCTGAAGAAAGACTGGACCGGATTCTCCGACGCTTTCGGCACTCCGCCCCAGTAATAAATGAAACGCCTCACGCTGAGGCCGGCAAATCGAGCATGGTCCTCGCGGATGTAAGCCATCGCTTCCTGCTTGCGCGCGGCTACGTAGCCGAGTTCCCCCAATTCCTGATAGCGGCGCATTTCGAAAACATTCTTGGTCGGATGAAGATAGTCCATCCAGGTCCCGTCGGCTCCAGGACCGTTCCCCAACCGTAGTTCCGCGCCAAAGTTCGAGCGGATGAAAACAAACTGTCCGAACGTGTGGTAGTTGCGCACCAGCCAGGGAGTGATGCATGCGGCAAAGATGACCGACGCGAGAGCAATTCCGGCGAGCGAACGCTTTCCGAGCCTGGCCCGGTGGTACCAGATCCACAACCCGGAGACAGGCAGAAAGGACAACACAGCGGTGTTGGTAAGCCCTGCGATGCCCCACAGCAAGCCGAACTGCAGCCACGGCCTCAACCCTTTTTTTTCTGCTGTCTCGATCGTCTGCCAAAAGATTAGCGCCAGCAGCAAGGCCGCGAGGCTGGTCTCCCACACCCAGCGCGTGCACCAGAAAATGACGGACGGCAACAGCGCCCAAGTCCACGAACTCCACACCGCAGCTTTCTCGTCGAAACATCTTTTCGCGGTGAGAAAAATCGGAATGCAGGTAAGCGCGGAAAAAATACTGTTGATGCTGAGCAGAATTATGGCCGACGTGCGACTGTAAACTCCGAACCCTCGGAAAACGCCCGCGATCAAGAAGGGATAGAGCGGGGGTTCCCAGGCCGTGGGTCCACTCGTTTCATTAAAAGGGTTGGCGAATCCACGGCCTTCGGCGAGGGAACGCCCGATGCGACCCATCTCGAAACCAAAGTCGAAGTCCTTTCGGTTAGCCGGGGCATCGAGCACCAGGTTAGGGGAGCGGAACCGGTAAGTGTGTCCGATGACGATGTAGGCGAAGCGTACTCCGAAGGCAATGATCACCATCCAGAAAAAAGACGTGCGCGCGTTTGCCCACCAACGCCAACGCCCCCCTGAACTTGCTGGCGTCGGAGCTGTCGTCATCGCATCCACCATGCAGGGGGGCTCGGCTCAGTTTCAGCCGGGGACGACTCAGTTGTAGCCCATGAGACTCCTTTCGGCAACTTCCTCGCAGCTCCGGGCATAAATCGGGAGATGTGGTTCGAGACGACCAACCGTGCAGGCAGCGCTTTCAGAGGTTTATCTCCGGCTTCTTCGGTCACGCTGGAAGGTTACTGAAGTTTCCGAGAAGTCCTGTAAATCATTGTTCCTAAACACATTAGATGCTATTTCTAGTCAGAGATTCTGCTGCGCTCCCCCGAGACCGACAGGACCCAGATGGGTGGTCATTCACAGTCGTGGAGAGACCTGACACTACCGGCCAAGATGTTTATTGGCTTCGTGGTGACACTGGGTACTGGTGTGCTCGTTTTCGGAGCCGTCCACCAGAGCAGTAAGAATATTGCCGAGTTCATCTGCTACCTGGGGATTGCGGTCCTGGCCTCGCGGATGAAGGTCAATCTGCCCGGAATCACGGGCACGATGTCGGTAAACTTTCTGTTCGTCCTGCTCGGCGTCCTGGAACTGAGCTTCTCGGAAACCTTGATTCTGGGATGCGTTTCTATTTTAGTGCAGTCTTTGTATCCGGATCGGCCGAACGCGCTCCAGGTCACCTTCAACGTCTGTGCAGGCGCGCTTTCGACCGCTCTCGCCTATCTGGTCTACAACCACCCGCTTTCCAACATGCTCGTAGATAGCCGGCCGCTATTGCTTGGGGTCGCGGCTTGCACTTACTTCATTGCCAATACCGGTTCGATTGCCACCGTCATATCGCTCACCGAAGGGACACGGCTCCGGAAGATTCTTGTGGAGTGCTATTTCTGGTCGTTCCCTTACTACTTGGTGGGGGCTGGAATTGCCGGAGTGATTGGCTGGTTTAATCAGACCTTCAACTGGGAAACTTCGCTGCTCCTGGTACCCGCCATCTACGTGATCTACCGTTCGTACCGTTTGTATCTGGGAAAATTGGACGATGAGAAGCGGCACGTGGAGGACATGGCGGGTCTGCACCTTCGCACCATCGAGGCGTTGGCGCTGGCGATCGAAGCCAAAGATCAAACCACTCACGATCACTTGCAACGCGTCCGGGTATACGCGGTCGAGGTAGCCAAGGAATTGGGCGTAACCCCGGATGAGATGCAAGCGGTTCATGCTGCCGCCCTCTTGCATGACATTGGCAAACTGGCTGTGCCCGAGCACATCATCTCGAAACCTGGGCGGCTCACTCTCGAAGAATTCGAGAAGATGAAGATTCACCCCGTTGTCGGGGCCGAGATCCTGGAGCGGGTTCGATTCCCCTACCCGGTTGTGCCCATCGTGCGAGCGCATCACGAAAAGTGGGACGGCTCCGGTTATCCGGCGGGCTTGAAAGGTACGCAAATTCCGATTGGCGCACGGATTCTGTCGGCCGTGGATTACCTGGACGCTTTGGCTTCTGACCGCCAGTACCGGCGAGCCTTACCACTGAACGAAGTCATGCAGCGTTTGAGCGCGGAGTCGGGGAAATCCTTTGATCCGAAAGTCGTCGACATTCTCAAGAAACGCTACGTCAGCCTCGAAAAATTGGCTTTGGCGCAGTTTGGACAAGATGTCAATCCACTGCTTTCGACCGACGTCAAAGTTGAACGGGGTTCGGCACCCGCCGCCGGATTTGAGAATGTTTCGGTTAAGGATGGCTCCGGCCACGAAGCGAGCTTCCTCTCCTCAATCGCGGCCGCTCGGCAGGAAGCCCAGACCTTGTTCGAACTCAGTCAGGACCTGGGCGCTTCGCTAAGCTTAGGTGAAACTCTCTCTGTTTTCTCGGTGAAACTGAGATCACTGGTCCCTTACGATGCCATCGCGATTTACGTGCGGCGCAGTGAGGAGTTGATCCCCGAATACGTGAATGGCGACAACTTCCGCCTGTTCTCGTCGCTGCGCATTCCGATGGGGCAGGGGCTCTCGGGATGGGTGGCCCACAACCGGAAGCCGATCATTAATGGCAATCCTTCGGTTGAGCCCGGATATCTGAACGATCCAACCAAGTTCAGCACCCTGCGCTCGGCTCTGGCGATTCCGCTGGAAGGCCTTGCCGGTGTGATCGGAGTGCTTGCTCTTTATCGCAGCGAACGAGATGCCTTCACCTCGGATCACCTGCGCATCCTTTTGGCGATCAGTTCCAAGATGGCGCTGGCGATTGAGAATGCGGTCAAATATCAGCAAGCGGAAAACTCCGCCACCACCGACTATCTCACCGGTCTGCCCAATGCACGATCGCTGTTCCTGCAACTCGACCGCGAACTGGCCCGCTGCAAGCGTGACACTTCGACATTAACCGTGATGGTCGGCGACATGGATGGCTTCAAGCAAGTCAACGACCGCTTCGGCCATCTCGAGGGCAACCGCGTCCTGCGCCTCTTTGCCCAGGCTTTGAAAGAAAGCTGTCGCGAATACGACTACGTAGCTCGCATGGGCGGAGACGAATTTGTGGTCATCGCTCCCGGCCTGCCCGCCGAGGCTGCCGCCAAGAAGGCGTACCAACTGCGAGAGCTTGCCAAACAAGCTGGAATCGAAGTTTGCGCCGAAGAGATTCTTTCGCTCAGCGTCGGGCAAGCCATGTACCCCGAAGATGGAAAAGACGCAGAAGAACTTCTGGCGGAAGCCGACCGCCGCATGTATCTGGAGAAGCAGCAACAGCCTTCGCGGAAAAACCGCAGGCTTTATGCTCGCATGAAATGCCGCATCACCATTGAGTTGATGCCGGAATCAGGAATCCCGATCTTCGGCAATCTGATCGATATCAGCATGGGCGGAGGGTATGTGGAAACCAGCGCCATCCTCACTCCGGGGACGAACCTTAAGCTGATTTTCTCGATCGATGATGGCAAGCTGCACGCCGAGGGTACCGTGGCCAGAATGCATCCCGGGTCGGGCATTGCCGTGCAGTTCAGGGAATTGAATCGCGAAGACAAAGTCAGAATGCATCGCATCCTGGAATTCGTCCAGAATTCCACCACGCTCTACGACAATCGCTATAAAGTCGGGATTCAGTGATACAGGGAACTGCTGGCGATGTAAGGCAGGAAGTTTGCTACTTTCTTCCCGGATGAGCTTCTCCCTTGCTGGAGAAAACCGAATAGGGCCATTCATTCTCTTTTTTCGGCGGAGCCATTGCCACGGCCACAGCCATCGGCTCGCTTCCCCAATTCGCCGGAGCGGGCTGAATACACCAGATGTTCGCAGGCTGTTCCAGCGCAAGTCCCACCAGCCAGTAGTTGCCTCCGCTTCCCAGAGGGACACAATTGGCTACCACGGCCGGGGCGCTGATTCCCCCTGGAAGTTCGTCGAGTAGAACAGGCAGGCCCGGTTCCAGTGGCCGGCTGAGGCGCACGCCACATCCTTCAGTATTCACCACCAGAGTATGGCAGTGATCGCTGAATGGAATCGCAGGATCCAGGCTGGTCAGGCGAAAAGGGATCTGCGCTCGAATGCGGGTGCTGCGCCGTGCCGCTTCGAACGATTTCACATCCGGACTCATATGCAGACTCTGGTTAAATTGTACGTCCTTCATCCACCAACAGCGGCCTAGGGCAGAAACCAAAGTAACCAAAGTGACCGGTTGGAGCATCGTCTTTCTAACTGGTTTTGTTCAGATGCAAAGGTTATCGTTCTCTCCAGCATGGCTGCTGCCGCTCAAATTCGACCGGTCCAGTGCGAAGCCTCAAATTTGCCGGTACAGGCATTCCCCGATCCTGAGTTCAGTTTGTTGGTCGCCTGCTGCGTTCGCGGAAGCGCTGAACGCATCTGTCGGATTCTCTCCGGTTCGCTCGATTGGGAACGAATGCTGGTTCTCGTGGACCACCATCGCGTAGTTCCGCAGGTGTATGGCGAACTGTCTGCATTCTCCCATCTGGTTCCCGCGCAGCACCTTGACGCGCTCCGCTCGCGCTACCAGGACAACGCTTGTAAAACGCTATGGTTCACCGGCGAACTGGTTCGCATTCTTTGCCGTCTTGAATCGGCAGGAATCAAAGCTGTGCCCTACAAAGGCCCTGTCCTGGCGGAGACTCTGTATGGCGCAGTCACCGAGCGTCAGTTTTGCGATCTCGATATCCTGATTCTTCCCGCGGATATACTGAGGGCAAAAGCTGCGTTGCTTGACCTGGGATACAAACCAAGCCTCGACCTTGCGCCGGGCATCGAGCCAAATTACATCGAAACTGGATGCGAGTATTCGTTCCGCTCCACGAACGGTTCAAATCTGCTGGAGCTGCAGTGGCGAATCGTGCCGCGTTTCTACTCCATCGACTTCGACGTCGCCGAGCTCTGTGCGAGAGCCGATGAGATCATCGTGGGTGGTCACGCCGTGCGAACCTTGCGTACAGAAGATCTTCTGCTCGTGCTCTGCGTTCACGCCGCCAAGCACCTCTGGGTTCAGCTGTCCTGGCTGTGCGACATCGCCCAACTCGTGAAATGTCGGCCACTCGATTGGAACGCGATTCAGGATGAAGTCCGGCGCCTCGGAATCGAACGCATCGTCAGTCTGAATTTATTCCTTGCTCACAATTTACTGGACTCGCCGTTGCCGCCCCCCATGCAGAAGGTCTTATTTCCACAACCAAATTGTCATTCCGAGCGCACCGAGGAATCCGCTGTCGCCCGCAACCGCGACAATGCAGGCCATTCGCGCCAAACGCGGGCATTCCAAGACGACCCATCTACCCTCCTCGCCGATGAGATTCTCCGCATCATCGAACGCAGCGCCCCCTATGAGACCGAGTCGATTCCCTATTTCCGCCTGATGCTGCGCCTAAGGGAAGGCTGGCAGGATCGAGCCCGTTTCCTCTGGCGTCTCGCCTTCACCCCAAGCGTAAACGAATGGTCGGCAGTCCAGCTTCCAAAACCTTTGCAGCCGCTTTATCGCCTGGTGCGCCTGTCACGCCTCGCCAAGCGACTGGCCTCGGTCCGGTAGGTTCGTACGGCGGCTTGCGTCCCCAGGAACAAACTCAGCGGCCAGTTCTTCCGGACAGGCAAACAGGTCTTGCAGCGGCGATACTTCGGGGGTGGCCCACGCCGGTGCTCCTGCCTTGAGTTCGATGATCCGATAGCCTACTCGGGAAAAAAGTTCGATCGTCTCCACGAGGTTCGTGCGTTGCAAATACTCGAACATCAACAACTTTGGACGATGGGTTCCGAGCAAGCCCAGCATCCCGCGCAGCACGGAATTTTCGTGTCCTTCTACGTCGATCTTGACCGCGGAAATGGGCGCCGGCAAGACGCCGTGCTCCTCCAGAAAGCGGTCGAGAGTATTGCGTCGTACGGAAATGGTTGGGAGGGAAGTGGTGAAGCCGACTACGGTGCGGTTGCAGGAGTCCACGCCTCCGGCATTCTCGATTTCAACAAGTCCAGGCTGGTCCGACAAAGCTAGTTCCTGGACTTCAAAACCGAGCTGGTTGAGTGCGAGGTTCTCGCGGGCACGGGCCGCTGCGGCAGGGTTCGGCTCGAACAGGATTGCGTGCTGAATCTTGTCAGCAAGCAGGAGGCTGATCAGCCCGACGTTGGCGCCGATATCGAGGAGCACTCCTCGTTCAACATGTTTTCGCAGGAACGACAGACACTTGAAATTCGGGATCCGCGCGTAAAGCACCGCCGATGAGACCTGACAGTCGGGATACGCGCGAAAGTGAAGGCCGTTAAATAGCGGGACGATCACGGGAGTTCGGACCAGCCGCTTCCAGACTTGCCAGCCTCCCGCCAGGAACAGACGTCGCAGCCGCGCATGGCGGTTGGACTCATCACGCCAGACAGATCCAACAACATAGTTTAAGTCGCGAATTGACGAAGGAGCGCCCAGCAGGTTTTTCCTCGACTGAAAACAATCATAGCTCGCCCGTGCACCCGAAAAAACAAAGGGGTTGTCGTTCGTGGGTCGTGCGGGACGTCAGCATGCAGGCGCGCCCCCAAAAGGGGGCGTGCCTGACATGCGGTTTGCCTGGCGGGCGTTGATCCAAGCCCGGTTTGCCCTAGTCGTTGTCCGGAGGCTCCGGCGGCCTGGGGTCATGAATGAAGAACTCCGCGTCCTTGGGAGCGGGGATTGTTGTGAACGTGCGGGGGGTCTGATTCAAGTGGAAAAACTGTGTCAGGTCAGTAGTGGCCCGGTTGTCTGCAAAGCCAAGCTCGCCCTCTGTGAGGCCGAGGCTGGCAAAGTTGTGCTCGATGAAACGCAGAATGCTGCCAAAATCGTGCCGGTTGTTATTCACGTAACCCAAGTCGGTGTATGCGGAAACCACAATCAGGGGAACGCGAAATCCGTACTGATAGTCGCCCTGCACGCCGCCCAGGATCGTGGGTCCCTCGTGATCGTACCAGCCTCCCCAATCGTCCCAGGCGATAAAGATCGCAGTATCCTGCCAATAAGTCAGGACCTTGTTGTTCACGGTGTCGGTACAGGTGCTGTTGCCGATGGCATTGACGACGGAAGCCACCCAGGATGGTCCGCCGCCATCGTTGATGCTGGCGTGATCGGAGTTTGCCCCTGTCGGAATGACCCAGGTTAGGTCGTGGAAATCACATTTTCCGAGATCGGTGAGTACCTGGGCCGGATTGGTCGGAACGACGTGCGTGCCCCAGCCCGTACAGGTTCCACCGCTGGGCACACAGATATGGTTAATCGCGTTCGGAGCGGTCCAGATCGAACCTGCGCCCGACGTGTAGTACATCCAGTCGGTCACGAGGTCGGCCATGGTCTGGTGCTCGAAACAAGGGAAAATCGAAGAGTTTTCGATGCCGTACGGGGGCGGCGTCGGATTGGGGGAAACCAGTTCGACGACCGTTGTGGGCAGAGCATTGCACCCGGCCACGGCTTTGTTCGGATTCATATTTTCCCCGGCGAAAATTCCGTTGGTGTCGTCGATCTGACTGGGTGCCGAAGTCCCGCCAAAGATGAATTGATGCGCGGGGAAGCTCGGCCCCTGGTTGGTTTGAAACATGTAGTTCGCCCAGCCGTACTGGGTCGCAAGCGTGAGATAGGGCGTCAGAAGGGCGGTCGAATTGTCTACAAACTTGAACTGCGGGTTCGTAGGGCACGTGGTACCCATCTGCGGAGTGCAACGAATGCCGGCAGCCCCGTCCATCAGGCAGGTTGGAGGAGTGCCGACGACAACGTCGCACATCGAGTTGAACGCCTTGTGCGAGTGGTCGAGATCGTAGGTGTTGGCCAAAGCCACGGGCGTCGGCTGAATCGTCCCGGTCTTGGTTTTCCAGTTCGAGGTTTGAATGTCGTAGGGCGCCACTGCAGTTGGAGGTACGGCACATGCCCCATAGGGGGCGGAGCAAAGGCCTTGAAAGAGATTGTCTGGGGTGCGGTTTTCCTGAAAAATAACCACGACGTGTTTGAAGCTTGAAATCTGGGCATGGGCGCTCATCGCGGCCAGCCACACGAAAAGCACTAGCAATTTGGAAGCAAGTCTCACGATAATCCTCCTCAGTCAAAGTGCGGAACAGGGCCCGATTCAGCAACGAGGTGGACGCGAACTCCCAGCACGAACGTAGCGCAATCTTACGAAGACGGTGTTCTGACAATATCCGCCGCCAGCGTCCCGGTGTCAAGGTGCTTCGGAGCGTTTTTGGGGTTTGATGTTTCGGGGACGTTTACAGTTTTGCGTCGCATGCTCTTCGCACCGGCGGCGGCAGGCCTCTTCCAGTCGAACCATGCTTTTTGCTTCGACGGGTTTACCATTAGAGTTCACGACTGCGAGGAACGATGATCTCGAAAAGCGTGCAGGCAGTATTCAAAGGTCTATTTCGAAGGCATGGATTTGTCGGCTTCAGCCTTCTTGGTGCAGTTTTCCTTGTTGCAGTGTCAGGGCTGCATCTGGTCAGCTGCAATAGCAACTCACCGGCAAAGCAGCCCACGCCACCTCCACCGCCTCCGGGGAACTCCGGGGTTAACGTGACCACATACCACAACGACAATGGGCGCAGCGGACAGAATCCTGGCGAAACCATTCTCACGCCCAACAACGTTAACTCTTCAGATTTTGGCAAGCTCTTTGTCGTCAGCGTGGACGGAAAGGTGGATGCCGAGCCGCTTTATCTCACGCAAGTTAGCCTTCCCAACCAGGGGATGCATAACGTTCTGTATGTGGCCACGGAACACGCGAGTGTCTACGGCGTGGATGCCGACAACGGTTCGCCGTTATGGCAAACCTCGATGCTGGGTGCGGGCGAGACGACCAGCGACGATCACGGCTGCAGCCAGGTGACGCCGGAAATCGGGGTTACATCGACGCCGGTCATCGATCTCACAGCCGGGCCGCACGGAACGATTTACGTAGTCGCCATGTCGAAAGACGCATCGGGAAATTATCACCAGCGACTGCATGCGCTGGATGTGACTACTGGCGTGGAAGAATTTAGCGGCCCGCGCGAGATCCAAGCTTCCTTCCCTGGAACGGGTGACAACAGCTCGGGAGGAAACGTAATCTTCGATCCCGGGCAGTATGAAGAGCGGGCGAGCCTGCTGCTGCTGAACGGCGTGGTGTACACGGGATGGAGCTCCCATTGCGACTTTCGCCCTTATACCGGATGGATTATGGGCTTCAACCAGTCAACCCTGGCGCAGGTGAGCGTGCTGAACCTTACTCCGAATGGCAATGAAGGCTCTGTCTGGATGAGCGGCGCGGGACTGGCCGCCGATTCTTCCGGAAACATCTTTCTGCTGGATGCGAACGGAACGTTTGACTCGGCGCTCGACGCGAATGGGTTTCCAAGCCAGGGCGATTTCGGAAATGCTTTCCTCAAGATTTCAACCGCGAACCAGGGGTTAGCTGTCGCTGACTATTTTGAAATGTTCAATCAGGGTGCGGAGAACGGTTCGGATGAGGATCTAGGCTCAGGGGGAGCGCTGGTATTGCCCGATCTCACGGACGGCTCGGGTCAGACGCGACACCTTGCGGTCGGCGCGGGCAAGGACTCGAATATCTACTTAGTCGACCGCGACGCAATGGGGAAGTTCAATCCGAACACAAACAACATCTATCAGGAAATCCAGGGCGGATTATCGGGTTCGGCATTTTCCATGCCTGCCTATTTCAACAACACGGTTTACTACGGCGCGGTCGGGGACAACATCAAGGCATTTGCCATCAGTAGTGCGAAGTTAGCAAGCACTCCCGCCTCGCAAACCGGCAATACGTTTGGTTATCCCGGCGCGACTCCGAGCATCTCCGCGAACGGGACGAGCAATGCGATCGTATGGGCCGTCGAAAACGGCGGCAGCGCGGTTCTGCATGCTTACGACGCGACCAATCTTTCCCATGAGTTGTACAACAGCAGCCAGGCGTCCGGGGGAAGAGATCAGTTCGGTGCGGGCAACAAGTTCATCACCCCGATGATCACGAATGGGAAGGTGTACGTGGGCACGACCAATGGGGTCGGAGTGTTTGGGCTGCTTCATTAAGCGGAAATAAAAGCCGCCATTGCTGGCGGCCCTTGATTCTTTTCGCGTGCGCGTGCGCCCGCGACACACTAGCCGACTAATTGTTCTCGCTTCCGGCGCGCTTCCACGACATCAGTTCTCCTATGGTGGAACCACCGGTGCTCGATACCGGATGCTTGTAGGCCTCGACTTCGTGACGCGAGGCCTCTTCGCCGACGGCCTTGATACTGAGCCCGACTTTCTTTTCTTCCTGATTCATTTTGATAATCTTGAAGTCGTGCTCTTGTCCCGGTTCGAGGGTCAAAGGCTGGCCATTGGCGTCGACCGCTTCGGAGTTGTGACACAAGCCCTCGATGCCCTCGGCGATTTCGACGAATGCGCCGAAGCTGGCTACGCGCAGAACTTTTCCGTGCAGCACGTCGCCGGCTTTATGCTGGCTGAAGAAACTCTCCCAGACATCCGGTTGAAGCTGCTTCACTCCTAAGGAGAGCCGCCGCTTGTCGGGCTCGATGGCTAACACGATGGCTTTCAGGCGGTCGCCCTTCTTCAGAATCTCCGAGGGATGCTTGACGCGCTTGGTCCAGCTCAGGTTGCTGACGTGAACCAGCCCGTCGATGCCGTCTTCGATTTCGATAAACGCTCCGAAGTCGGTCAGGTTTCGCACCCGGCCTTCGACGGTTGCGCCGACCGGATATTTCTCGTGCAAAGCGTCCCACGGATTGGCCGAGAGTTGCCGCATGCCCAGCGAAATCCGGCGCTCCTGCGGGTGCACGCTCAGCACGACGCAGTCTACGTGATCGCCGACATTCACCAGTTTCGACGGATGCTTCATGCGTTTGGACCAGGTCATCTCGCTGACGTGTACTAATCCTTCGATGCCTTGCTCGAGTTCGACAAAGGCGCCGTAATCAGTAACGCTGATCACGCGTCCACCGACGTGCGCGCCCACCGGATAGCGATGTTCCGCATCCAGCCAAGGATCAGGCGTGAGCTGCTTGAATCCCAGCGAAACGCGCTGCTTGTCCTTATCGAACTTCAGCACCTTGACCTGAATCTGA
>Ga0210407_10003508_pt1 | contig 12700 bp, 6 predicted proteins | sample IncBWC27MmetaG_FD_150860 | JGI IMG/M metagenome (GOLD analysis project Ga0210407, IMG submission 150860) | Forest soil microbial communities from Barre Woods Harvard Forest LTER site, Petersham, Massachusetts, United States - Inc-BW-C-27-M | ecosystem: Environmental > Terrestrial > Soil >... | reverse complement strand
TTCATGTTTTTTCCCTTTCTGCCGTTTCCGGCTTGTTTCTTTCTTCACTTGAGCGGCAGCGGGAAGAAACAAGGCGGAACGGTGAAAGGGACAGAACGGAGGCCGAAGGAGGGTGGCAGGGCGTGAGTGAAAGCGCGGTGAGTGCCAAACCGCTCTTGCTTTATGGTTTGGCGCGAAACCGGCGCAGTCCGAAATGCCCGTCCGAGCCGCGGCCAAGCGGCGGCCCACCCGGAAGAGGACGCAGTGGAAAAAGATGGCGTAGCCTTCCGTTCGAGATTGTTAGAAGGCTTGAGGAGGGGCGGTCTTGAAGGAGAAGGGCGGTATTCGTGGCGGATTGTAATGCGCAGGTGATGTATCGGGAATCATCGGTTCCAGAAAACGGGGCAGAGAATCGAACTACGACAGTCGCGCGTATCAGAGTCGCGCAGGATTCACATGCATACGCCTCAGGTTGTGTCGGAGTTCCGCCGTGAAGGAGCTGCCTAGACGACCCACCACATTCTCGATCACGAAAGGCCCATGGATGTTTGCGAAATGTCTTTTCAGCGCTGCCCAAAATCAAACTAAAAGAGCCTTGGACTCATACTGTCGCAAAAGACACGTCGTGCCCTCGCTCGCTCAAATCTTCGTAAACTCTTACGAGTCCGCATTTTGCGAAAAATGGCAATTGCCGTGCTGGTCTGCCCAGGGAAACCAAACATAGCTGCCAGTCGCCGTTTCTTGGTGTCGATTTAAGCCAATCACGGTCGACGTTTGGGTGAAATTTGGAGAACACCTTCACGAGTTCCTCTCGGTATCCGCCATCGGTGCTGAAGAGTAGTTCGGAGGTTCTCCGAACCTGTTCGACCAAGTGACTCATCCCGCTCGCTTTCGAAGCGATCTTGGCGAAAAATAGAGTCTTGCCCTTCAGATGCAGCAGGTCACAGAACTCAAATTTTGAGTGCCCACCTCCAAACAAGATGTTCTTGGTGTCAAAGTGCAGGAAAGCAGCAGTTTGTGCGCACCGCAGATTGTACTCGCCTTCGCTTTCAATCTGATTCCAAGCTGGTAATGTCACCTTTGGGCCGGGGATTTTGGTGACGGCACGATTGATCCGCGCCATGAATTCAGGAACGACTTCGTACCAGATCCCGGACGAAAGGACGTATTGCTGCCCGTCAAGCGCAAGCTCGTAACCAAAGCAGTCGAAAGCAGTGGAGACCTTCATTTCCTCCCTGGATTCGTCTAAGAGGTGAATGGGAGAATTCTTGGCTTCGGAAACGGATGGGACGCGGCACTTCTTTTCAAGAAAATTGACCCAAGCATCAACCGTCAAGTATGGCGTCATGGCCGGTGACTTTGACAACCGTCCGAACACATAGGAGTCCACTGACGCTCCTCCATCACGCTTGTGTACCGGGGTGAACATCACGATCCGTTTCTGGGCCTGGCCCGACGCAAGTTCTGCATCCAACTGAGCTTCTAGTCGGGCGACGAGGTTCAAGTTTTTTACAGGGCTAACATTGTCAATTTCGGGCCATGTCTTTTTGTAAGCAGCACTCTCGAAGAGGGTCGTCGCCTTGTCTAGGACCTCGCCCAGTTGGGAAAACGGCAAGTTCACTCGAAGACTCGTGCCGCCGCGAATGTTTGTGCCAAGTAGGGAGTCGGAAGGGATACCCTCGACAGCAGCCACGAGGTCCCGGTCGAACTGGACACCGAATTCGTCAATAGACGAAGCGCGAGGCGCACGTTCGCTCGCAAGGTGCCACTTGGCAAATACCTGCTCGGCGCGAATCTCAACGATTTGATTTCGAGCGATCGAATTTAGTGCGACACGTCGGCCAAAATCTCGTTCGAGCCACCGGTCTTCAAGCTTCTGCCACGCGTGGCCGAAGCACAGAACAAATGTCCGCCCGTTCCGACGGATAACGAGCAAACCCGCCGGCGATTGCGCGTTCACTCGGAGTGCATCGGGAGTCTGGAGGATGGAGCGGATGACGGTGGCCCAGCGAGGCTCGCCAGAGGCGGAAGGCAGTGGAAGAAAAACTCCATCCAGGGGGCCGGAAAGCGGCAAGATACTCTGACCTGTTCTGAGTAACTCCTTTTCGAATGCGGCGGTCTGGTCTGATTGCAATAGAAAGATCGTGAGTGCAATCTTCTGATCTTCCATCTGGCTCCTCAAAGTCAGCTATTCAATGATTGGCGAGACGACGTGCCTTCACCAAGGCGCTTTCGTTCTTGCTCGAGGGTTTGTAGCAACAATTTGAACTCGGCCTTAGTAAATGGGCGCACACGGATGCCGCGGGCTCGTTTGCTCTGGATATGGCGACCTATGATCGCGGCGAGATATTCATCCACTCGGTTTAGCAACTCTCTGGCCCACATTTTGACCGTGTCATGGGCGCGAGTGACGAGCTCGGGAAGCACTTCCAGGCTGCTAGAGTCGCGGAACATTGAATGTTCGGAGGAAACCTCAAAGCCGATCTGCCGCAGCGCAGCACACACACGACCGATGTGAATACGCGCGGTCCCTGTCGGATTCGCATTGGCGGTATAGGTCTCGGATGGAACGATGAATTCCGTGCGAGGCAGATAGCGTTCGAGTTCGAGACGGGGAACGGTCGCTATAAAACAGCTCGCATACCATGTTTGGTTCAACATTTGGACAAACGGGTCGGCGGCGCCTCGAAACTCGCGCCAGAAATCTACATTTTCGATAAAGGCTCCTGAGGCCTCCGCATCTGTTTCGTACTTGCGTCGATCTTCGATGAGATCGACTGGGGTCGTTTTTTTACTGTAGGTCTTGCCAAAATTGGTGGTGGCATGGAAAGGCCGAAATACCAGACATGTTCGTTCCCAAGGGTCTGCCTTCCCTCGACCCGCAGTCAGCAGGCGGGTGAGAATGACCTGATCGGGCATGGCATTGATGGCGTTAATAGGCCAGGTTTCGATTGGCCCAAGGTCCTTCTTGGCAGCAGTCTGAGTTACAAACCAACTCAGCACGGGACCGAAAACACGAAGCTGCGCTGTCTTAACTATGCCAACCACAGTCTGGGCATCATCCCGACATTTCTTGATGATGTCCCAGTTCACGGCGATCATATCTCGCACAATTTCACCGTACCTATTCGACTCCTTGTAGTGGCTGAAATCTCTGTCTTGTGGCACCACAGAACCGTCACGAAGTACCACATCTGCAGGACGAACCTCAACACCGGCAGGGTTGGTATACCAGCGTCCTAAGACTCGGAGCGCTGTGCGAGCTTCCAGCACATCCATAGCATTCCAGAGTGAGTGCATATATTGTGCGTCGCTCAGATCCGGGAAAAACAGCTTCGCCATCACGGTGTATTTGTTGTCCCGTTGTTGCATGTCCTCGGGTTTCTCAGGCAAGCGCGTGAAGACCGGAAATTCCTTGCCTTCGACGTTCAACCGGCGGTTAACTTGCCCGATTGCAGTGTTGATCGAAATCATGGGCGCATGCCCAACATAAAAGTCATCCTCCTCGCCGAGAAAAGACATCACGCCGCTTCGGGTTGAACCGTCTACTGCAGAAACCAGCAATGCTTTAGCGTTTTCATCTTCAGCAAGCTTTATGAATGATCCGTCTTCGAGTCGCGTCATCAGTTCCGCTCGCAAAAGTTTGGTGTCGCATTGCACCGGATTCGGACGGCTTCCGTCTTGAAATCCCTTCACCGCATAATCGAAGTTTTCAGGAAGTCGCACTGCTTCGCTTGATATTCCAAGCCCAAACCGGACAAGACCTTGCAATAGGAGGACTTCATTCCGCCCTTCTTCCCGTTTTTGTGCAATTTCGCGCGGTGTGGCACCATTGACAACAGCTTGGGCTTGTAGTTCGACCAGCGCGGCCAGATCGTCGCAATAACTGTGGATTGCCTTTTCGAAGAGAGCGCGCGCCTCGACCCCTCGCATTTTTTCTCTAAGCAAGATCCACCATTCTTCCGGGACCTGCCGTATTTGGCGGAGAGATTCTTTCCAGATTGGCAGCGCAAGAATCGGATACTCATCGCTCATGATGCTCGCGAGTTCCTCCTCGTCCAGCCAAAGGCCATCTACAGATTGGCCCATTCTGTATCTAGTTGGACGAGATTCGTCATCTGAGATCAGAACTCCCCGGTGCACGAGCCGTCGTGCCAGGTTCTGATAGGCTTCTCTGGTGACCTTATCTCCTTGAGCAATCGCATGTTGATAGGCCTCGGGGGAGGAAACGCCTTCGGGCCTCGATGCGAGATTGAGAAACAAGTCTTCACGTTCGCGCGTTGTAAAGGCGCGCTCTGTCATTTGAAGCCTTCTTTCGGCAAATCCACCTTCTTCCGGCCGGCAAAGACCCGAGGCGTGCTGCCACCCACTGGAGTATTTCTCGGCCTGATGGAGAGCAGGAAGCCGTGCCGAACGAGTTCGCTCGATCCAGACACACCACACACTCCGCGAGGAAGCTTCGGCAACTTGGCTATGAGCCGCTCATCGAGATCGGCAGTTACGCCCTGTATGGCGCGAATCTGATCTTTTTCAAGCGCAAAAATAAACCTTGTCTGCAACCGTTTCAGAACGCTTGTGTTTAGATCGGAGGGCGATTGGCTGATCAAGACGAGTCCCGTCCGAACGTGTCTTCCCATCCGAGCCAACTCGAACATCACTTGACTGCTAACAACGTTCTCATCGTGCGGAGCAACCTGGTGCGCTTCATCGACCATCAACAGGGCGAACCAACCCGCCGCGTCTGCATCTCCGTTTGCCGCCCTCTGGGCCATCTCCCTACCTTTTCTTTGGAGTTCGCGGGCTGCAGTGGCAGCAATCAATCGCGTTTGGCGAAGAGTCAGAAACCGACAGTCCAACACCACCAACTTGTGCTCGATCAATTCCTGGATGAAATCGAAATTGCCCCCGATGATAGGGTCTTGTTCAAGGGCGCGGATTCGGTTGACGGCGATACCAAGACTAGCGGGCTTAACATCTTGAATTTTGGCCATTTCTACCATCTTCTTCAGTAACTCATCGAAGGTGAAATTTGCGCCCTTTTTCTCGCCCTTGAGACGCTCATGCGAGAGTTCGATCAGTTCGGCATAGACGGTCCCCTCCTGAACGTTGGGCGCTATTTGAATCAGCTCAGGTGAGGTAATCAAGGATAGGGAGAGGCCAAAAGAGTTGCGATCAGGTAAAGTGAGCACCAGCCCACCCAAGGAATGAGCGGCGTCAATCATTTCCCCATTAATATCAAGGACAAGAGTTGGAATCTGCCACTTTAGGGCTTCTTCCATCAGTACACCAGAGCTATAGGATTTTCCCTTGCCGGGATTGCCAAAGATGCCAGTATGCATCTGGAGTAATTCTGGTTTGAATATCACAGGGACCGGCGTATCGCCGTAAACTGTGCCCATGTGGAGTCCTGCATCCGGGTTTGGTTCCGATCCAATTGTTTGAGCGATTAGCTCACTGTTTAGAAGCACTACAGGGTCGCCAGCTCGTACCAGGATCTCGGCAGCCTGCGGTGTGCCTCGCATCTGGAAGCCTGAGTCTGATGTTTCAATTTGGAGTTCTTCGATAGTTGATCCTTGGAGGAGTCGATATATTCGGGTTGAGACTCCTTCGCGTGCGTATCGAGTTCCCAGGCCAAGCCGATCTCGGGCCACGGCGAGTTCCGGCTCCTCATTTGGATTGACTTCCCTGCAGTTGGCGACTTGAATGACGGTGATCAAAGATTGACCACGGGAGCCATGCCACACTCCGACAAACTGGCCTGGCTTTACGTCGGAGCTCGAATTAAGGAGGGCTGCAGCTTCTGCAAAATTCGGGCTGTCTTCCCAATGCACTATTTTGCCGATAACTTCGAGATCCCGCGGAACCGGAATTCCGTAGTTAGAATTTGCGTTTTCTTCAATTAGGGCGGGAGTGGTGGCTGGGCTATCGTTATCGGACTGGCGCACATCAGGCATACTGCCTCCTTCAAGCGGTCGTCAGCAATGAAGTAACAGTAACACGTTATTTGTTATTATGCAAATCAGTCCAAGCATCTCTGGACTGCGCGAAATGCTACGTCGGCGATCGCTCGATCTAAAGCATTCCCTATCAATCGACTAGAGCGGGACATTGCGCCTTGAAAGCGGAAACTGTCGTCGAACCCTTGAATGCGGGCGGCCTCACGGAGTGTGAGGGGGCGCTCCTGCAAAGGGTGCCAAAATCGTCCGCTGCCGGGATTAGAGAAATAGGTTGTTATGGTGCGCGCCAGTCCGCGCCGATGCAGGCGTCCGTATGCATGCGAAAAGTGATCTTCCCCGCCGCGCCAGCGCCCGCCTTCAGGGACACGGGACATTCGCTCGATCATTTTTTTCGAGCTTGGCCACGCGACGTGGGACAAGTCGGAAGCGTTCCTGGAGCCAAGGGAGGGTAGTCCTTGGAAAATTTCACTGACTACCGGAATCGGCTCCTTTCCTAGAACCCTGCTGACCGTCACAGTCTTCTGCACTCTATGAGAGGCCGGAGTCATGCCGAGGAGTTCATTTGGATAGTCGTCAATAGAAACGAGGTGTTGACGCTGATAGCTGAAATAAGATCTCTCGCCTCCGTGAGTAGGGGCATCAAGACGGGGCACCGCGCCCACCGTTGCGTGAATCGCGACCAGCACGAGTCGTTGACGGGTCTGGCAACTTCCATATTGCGCGGCGTTCACGACCTGAATAGCATACTTATAGCCACAACGCTCAAGTCTTCGCTTGAACCGGGTGAACAGGGGCGAATCCGCCATCAGCGGAACGTTCTCCATCACAACGGCTGAAGGTCTGAGGGCTTCCACATAGCGTCCGTAGAGGGTGATGTGGTTGTTTCGAGGGTCGGTCGGATCTCGCTTTCCTGTGTCACTGAATCCTTGGCAGGGTGGGCAGCCGAGCAATATATCGACTTTGCCGCCTGCGAGAACCTCCAGCTCATAGGGCTTCATCCAACGGAGGTTACGTTTGATGTATGGTGCGGTCGGGAAATTAGCCCTATACGTATCGGCTGCAAATTGCTCATTGTCGACGAGGAGTCCGAGTTTCGCTCGCTTCCATGAGCGAAACGGCTCCCACGTTCGCGCAACACCAGCGTACAGTTCAACAACGTTATAGGTTCTCATCGGGCGCCCATATCAGGCTCATGTAGTCCCATGTCCATGGACATGCTGTCGAAATCGGAGCGCAGTCGGCAGATGAGCAGAGTGCGCTCCAAGGGAAATCGGTCTACGGAACTTACTTTGCGCATGAGGCTCGTTCGAGCTCGCATCCGCGGCTGGAAGTTGCATGCCCAAGAGTTGCCCGGTGTTCCTGATTTTTGGTTTGCCAGAAAAAGGGTCGCGGTCTTTGTCGATGGATGCTTCTGGCACGGCTGCAAGAATTGCTTGCGAATGCCCAAACAGCACAGGGCGTATTGGGAAGCAAAAATCGCGCGGAATATTGCGCGCGGCCTTGCGGTCAATCGAGCTCTCGCGCAAGCACGAGTCAGAGTGGTGAGGATATGGGAACACGAAGTGCGAGCAGATACAACGCTGACTAATGCCATCGCAAAGATAGAACGGGCGTTGGGACGCGATCCGAATTGATCCCCAGCAACAAGTGATTTAGTTTGGCTGGTCATTTTGATTTTGCCCGCCCAGTCTTCGCGGCGCTGCGGACATATCGCTGAATGAAATCAACCAATATTTCCGTCATCTTCCGACCCCGAGCCGCGGCGGTCGCTTTGAAACGGTCGTGGAGCGCGGCTTCCAAATTTACGTTTACCCTCTTAAGGCGAATGCTCTGACCGCTCTTCAAAGCGCATCCTCGCGTGTGAGTAAATGAGTATTACTCATTTACTCATTATAACTCCATCGAGAGTCGAGTCAATAGTTCTCATGGCAACGCGAAAAGCCAAGATTTTGGTCCGGCCCAACACTTCTTATACCGTGATCAAAGTGGGGGAAGGCCGCTGGCTCTGGGATCATGAAGCAGATTCCTGGCGGGCGCTTCGGCAGAGCAGATCAACAGCCCAGAGAACGCGACTAGCACGGCACCGGACTATGTCTAGTCACATCGTGGTCCAGTTAGCCGATAGCACCTCCGCCTGTTCCAGAACGGTAATGGTGGCCTTCTCTTGCTTGTCAGGGGGGTAGCCGTACTTGCGTAAGATCCGCTTAACGAGCACACGCAGGTTAGCGCGGACGTTCTCACGGATTGTCCAGTCTATTGTCGTGTTCTTTCGGACTGTCTCCACCAGTTCGCGGGCAATAGTACGGAGAGTATCGTCGCCTAGTACTTTCACGGCGCTGTCGTTCGTTTCGAGCGCGTCATAGAAGGCAACTTCATCTTCGTTCAGGCCCAATTTTGTGCCACGGTGCTCTTCCTCACGCATGTGTTTGGCAAGACCGATCAGTTCCTCGATCACTTGCGCGGTTTCAACTGCCCGGTTCTGGTATTTGCGAATGGCCTTTTCCAAGAGTTCCGAGAAGAGCCGTGCCTGCACGACATTTCGGCGCGAGCGCGTCTTGATCTCTCCGAATAGCAGCTTCTTCAGTAGTTCGACGGCCAAATTCTTTTGGGGCAACTCGTGGACTTCGGCGAGGAACTGATCCGAAAGGATCGAGATGTCGGGTTTTTTCAACCCAGCGGCCTCGAAGATGTCCAACACTTCCGTGCTTGCGACGGCCTGCGAGACGATTTGCCGAATGGCGTGGTCGAGGTCTGCTTCCGATCGCTCCTGCTGAGGGGTTGTCTTATTTAGAACCGACCGCACGGCTTGAAAAAATCCGACATCGTCGCGAACCTGCATCGCGCTCGGGTGTGGCACAGCGAGCGCGAACGCCGCGGAAAGTTGTTTCACGGCATCAGTTAATCGCTTCTTACCGTCTTCTTGTTTCAGGATGTGCTCTTGCGCATTAGGCAGCAGACTCAACTTCTGGGCTGGTGAACCTGCGGTCCACATTGTCCAGTCGAAGCCGTAGAAGAGGCCACGGCAAACTTCGTAGTGCTTCAGCAGTGCAGCAACCGCCTCTTCCTGCGGAATAGCAGTCTTTCCCTTGCCACCACTCTCAGTGTAGGTAGCCATCGCGTGCTTCAGTTCCTGTGCGACACCGAGGTAGTCCACTACCAATCCGCCGGGTTTGTCCTTGAACACGCGGTTCACACGCGCGATGGCTTGCATCAGCCCATGGGCGCGCATGTACTTGTCTAGGTACATGGTGTGCAGACACGGCACGTCGAAGCCCGTCAGCCACATATCGCGCACGATAACCAGCTGAAACGGGTCTACTGCTTCTTTGAAGCGCACCGCGAGCGCGTCACGACGGCGTTTGTCCCGAATGTGTTGCTGCCAGTCCACCGGGTCCGTTGCTGCTCCAGTCATCACTATCTTGAGCCGGCCCGCTCCGTCGTTCTCGCCGTGCCAGTCGGGGCGCAGCTTCACGATCGAGTTGTAAAGATCAACGCAGATGCGGCGGCTCATGCACACGATCATTCCCTTACCCCGGTTCGCAATCTGTCGATTCTCAAAGTGATTCACTAGGTCTCGTGCCACGACGTCCAAGCGCTTTTCGGTTCCGACAATGGCCTCCAGAGCTGCCCATTTCGTCTTCAGCTTCTCGCGCCTCTGTGACTCCTCGCCCTCGGTGACCTCGTCAAAGTCGGCGTCGATCTTGGGCTTCTCTGCATCGCTAAGCTCCAGTTTTGCCAGACGGCTCTCGTAGTAGATCGGAACGGTCGCTTTGTCTTCGACGGCGCGCTGGATATCGTAGATGCTGATGTACTCGCCGAATACTTGCCGGGTATTGGCGTCCGTCTTCTCGATGGGAGTTCCTGTGAATCCGATGAAAGAAGCATTCGGCAAGGCATCGCGCATGTGCCGTGCGAAACCATCCACGAAGTCGTACTGGCTTCGGTGCGCCTCGTCGGCGATTACGACGATGTTCCGCCGATCCGAGAGTTCGGGGTAGTGCTCACCTGCTAGAGGCATGAACTTCTGAATGGTGGTAAAGACGACGTGTCCCGACGACACCGCCAATCGCGCCTTCAGGTCTTCGCGATCCTCGGCCTGCTCGGGTGTCTGCCGCAGAACTTCGTGACAACGAGAGAACGTGCCGAACAGCTGGCCGTCGAGGTCATTTCTGTCCGTAATGACCACGATGGTGGGGTTCTGCATTTCTGCGTTAAGCACTAATCGACCGGCGTAGAACACCATCGTGAGGCTCTTGCCCGAACCTTGGGTATGCCAAACCACGCCGGCGCGCCGGTCACCTCCTTCGCGGGTCGCTTGGATCGTCGTCTGCACGGCTCTGTTGACTGCATGGAACTGATGATAGCCGGCGATCTTCTTGACCACTTCTTTACCGTCATCCTCAAAAACGACGAAGTAACGGATGAAGTCGAGCAGGCGGCACTTGTCAAACAGACCTTGAACGACGACCTGAAGTTGCGGCATTGATGGCGGTGCCAGCTCTTCTCCCTCGATGGTGCGCCAGGGCATGAACCGTTCAGTGTCGGCGGTGAGAGAACCCACCCGGGCCTCTAGGCCGTCCGAAATCACTAGCAATTCGTTGTATCTGAAAAGCGTTGCGATCTGCTGTTTGTATGTCTGAAGCTGGTTGAATGCCGACCAGATCGTGGCGTCCTCATCGGCTGGGTTTTTCAGTTCGAGGACCACGAGCGGCAAGCCGTTAACAAACAGGATCACATCAGGGCGTCGAGTATGCTGCCCCTCGGCAATAGTGAACTGGTTCACGGCAACCCAGTCATTGTTGTGTGGGTTCTCGTAGTCGATGACCTTTACCTGAGCGCCGCCGATGGAGCCATCCGGGCGCGCGTACTCTACGGTAATGCCATCCACGAGTAGCCGGTGTGTGCGATGATTGCGCGCAACCAGCGAAGGCGCGTCTGTTCGCAAGAGTTTCCGCTGGGCTTCGTCGATGGCGCTGTGAGGAAGGCCGGGGTTCAATCGCTCCAGCGCTTGGCTTAGCCTGCGCTCCAGAACAACATCGCGGTAGTTGGGGTCGCGGCGCTCGGCAGCGGGCTCGCCGACCGCAATCTCTGGGCCGTGTAGAACTGTGTAGCCCAGTTCGCTCAGCCAGTCGAGCGCTGCATCTTCGACAACCGATTCTGTAAAATTCGACATTGTTCAGTCTATCCAGTTAGACCGGTGATCATGTTGCCTCTGTACGGATGTGCGCCGGCATGCTGGCTATGACTGTTTGGAGCGAAGCTTCATCCCAGAAGTAGTAAATTCGCAGACACCTTTTGGGATCGTGCGTGTTGCCGCCATTCTTGATGTGCCAGTCCACCCGACGCTTTTTCCCTTGCCATTCGATATCGAAGGTGTCATTGCCGCAGTGCGCATTCGTTATACCTGATTCGAGAACCAGATCACGTAGGGAACCCTCGGCACCTTCTAGCTTCAATGTACGAAATGCATTGGCCAACCAGAGCAAGCAGCGCCCTGCCAGTTCCACATCTTCGAAAACTGCCGACTTCATACTCTTTCGCGCTTGCGGAGCAAGAATAATTCGGCCTGCAAATTCCTCGTCACACCAATCACAAAATTCGTCCCAGGTTCCGGGGGGATGCACGCTCTCGTCGGGTGACCCTCCCTTACTCGTGATTTGGGCTTCGAGCTGTTGTATGCGGAAGCCGGAAGCGTTCGCCCGTGTCTCAGAGGCCTCGGCGCGTTCCTCGGCTTCCGCGGCGAGACGGTACAAATCGTCCTGCCACTGACTCTTTTCGTTCAACTGCTCTTGAAGCAGATCGATTCTTTTTCGCGCAGCCGCCAGTTGTTCTTTCTCGCTCGCGCCTGCTGCACTCAATTCGAGTTGCTTCAGTTCGAGTTGCTTGACTCTCAACGGAGCGAACGAAAAAACATCAGTCCCAAGCTGGAGACGCCGGACACTCCCATTGGCAGCCGTCCATCTGAGGCGCGTCAGAACCGCCACGGCCTGTGTTGGCTGTGAAAACCATTGGGAGAGGATGAGTTCGTGTCCGCCGAAAGGATTTGCATCCTCGGTAAAGCCGGGAAGGTAAACACGGGCGGCACCCTCATAAACAGAAAGCTTTCTCCCAAATCTCTCGGTGAGTGCCCAACTGTACTGAGCGGGGACGACAACCACCAAAGCTAACCCTGCACAAGCCTTCGCTAACGTGACGGCATTGAGCAAAGGTTTATCCGGATCGGACGAGGCGGACGAGACACTAAGGGCGATGACAGGCAATTTGCGAGCCGGATCGAGCAGCGCATCAATCAGTAGCTGTGCGGCCTCTTCGGAGCGAATCACAACGGGCTTCTCGCTTAGATGACGGAAATTGCCGGAGGACAAGCCTGGCGACTGGATGAGTTGCAGAACCACACCGGGCACGTGGGGTTCAATGGCTAATGTTGGCTCGGTTGAACCCGCAACGAGCCGGAGCGTAAATCGTGGGTTTTGATTGCTTTCTTTGACGACGGCGATTTCGGTCGTCCAAATCCTGCCCGGAACGGTTTTGTCGGGGTCTTGGGCTCGGACTACCCAGAAGTCATCGCCCGCAGTCACGAGCCGAACAACCGAGCAGTCTCTTCCCCCGGCAAGATGATCGAAGGATTCGAAACTCCAGGCTGCATTCGGTAGCCGGCCTGCGGTGCGTGCCTGAACCCATTTCAGTACAGTCGTTCGTGCTGCTTGAAGAGACTTCGCTAGATCGCCCCCACCAAGAGACGCGGAAATGCGAAGTATCTCGTG
>Ga0210407_10003507_pt1 | contig 12702 bp, 8 predicted proteins | sample IncBWC27MmetaG_FD_150860 | JGI IMG/M metagenome (GOLD analysis project Ga0210407, IMG submission 150860) | Forest soil microbial communities from Barre Woods Harvard Forest LTER site, Petersham, Massachusetts, United States - Inc-BW-C-27-M | ecosystem: Environmental > Terrestrial > Soil >... | reverse complement strand
GGAATGGCCATCTTGCCGATGTCATGAAGAAAAGCAGCGCGTGCCAGCACCGCAAGGTACGCGTCGGGCACGGGCATGGCCTTCGCGATGGAGATGCAGAACGCGGTCACTCGCTGGCAGTGGCCTTCGGTCTCCGCGTCCTTCAAGTCCAGCGCGCTGCCCAGCGCCTCCAGCGTGTCGTCGTAGGATTGTTCGAGCTGCGCGATCGCTCCGGTGAGTTGCGCGGTGCGCTCTTCCACTAACTGCTCGAGATTTCGCTGGTAAGTACGGTTTTCCATGATCAGGCGGCGATGCTGCAAAGCACGCCCGACGCCGAGGAAAAGCTGGTCCTTCTCAAAGGGTTTCAAAATGTAGTCGTAAGCGCCCCGCCGTATGGCCTCCAGGGCTGTGGAAATGTCGTGAATCGCGGTGACCATGATTACCGGAACTTCCGGGTCGTACTGGCGAAGCCATTCGAGCAGCTTGATGCCGTCCATTTCCGGCATGATCATGTCGCTCAGCACCAGGTCGGGTGTGGTGCGTTTGACCTGGTCCTGGGCTGCGCGTCCATTGCTTACCGCCGTGCAGTGATAGCCCTTGGATTCGAGCATGGTGGAAACGACTTCCCGGATGGCTTCCTCGTCATCGACGACAAGAATGTTTTCGACTTCCAAGGTTGGCTCCCAGGGGTCAATCTGCCCAGCAGCCATTATAAGGGACAGCACACGGACAAGTTGGGTCCATTGCCCATTCAGAAAACAGCATGTAGCTTCAAAAGGTAAGTAGTCCTCAGGGTTCCAGGCCTTCCGTACGAGCCTGTACTCGTGTGTCTGGAATCGCCAGCGTGCTAGCCGGGAGGCGGCGCCAAGTGTTCGTAAATCAGGGCCTGCTCGCCATTGCCTTCTTTGAAGTGACGGCGTTCATCGTCCTGCTGGTGCTGTTTCTGCTGCTTCGGCGAGACCATCCGGACGGCTATTTTCGTCTCTGGCTGATGGGCTGGATCAGCCTGACCATTTCCTCAGTTTTCGAGCTCGGCCTGGCGGCGCAAGAAAGCCCGGAGCTGCGTTTAGCCATGCTCGCAACGCAAGTCGTAGCCCTGCTTCTTTTTCTTTCTTCCGCGATGCAACTCACGGTGGGCGGCGTAAATCGCAAGTGGCCGGTGCTGCCGCTGGCCACCGCCGTGTTGGCCGGGGTCTATTACATCGAGCGCGGCGCTTCCGCACCGTACTTCGGAAAGGTCCATTGGGAGACAGCCGCGCTCGAGTCCGTGATCTCGTTGTGGGCCGGCTGGCTGTTGTGGCGCGCAAGGGCCAAGTACAAAGGGCATGGCGGCCGTTTGCTCGCGGGCGCTTTGTTGGTCAGCGGTCTTAACGGCCTCGATCGCTTTCAGTGGCTCGCCCACCCGTTCTTCCTGATGCGGCTGGCATTCGACCACTTGCTCAATGTTTCGCTGGGCATCGCCATGGCCGTTTTGGTGCTCGAAAGTGCGCGCGCGCGCAGCGATGAATTGAATGACAAAATGCGACGACTTTCTCTGCTCACCGCGGCCAGCACGCAAACTTTGTCGGTGCGCGAGGTCCTCGAGCAGGTGCTCGGGCACCTGGTGGAGAGCCTGGGCGCGACGCATGGGATTGTGCGCCTGCTGGAAGGGGAGGGAAGCGCCGCGCAATTGGTCGCGCGAGCTTCAGTCGGGTTCCAGCAAACCTACCTGCAAAAGCACGAGCGCGTGGCCGTCTCTGAGCCATGGGTACAGCGCGTCCTTCAGAAAGATTGCCTGTTTCTGCAGTTGGACGAGGAGGTGGACGCCAAAGAGCGCGTCAGAATGGAAGAAAGCGGCGTCAGCGAGAGCATTTCCCTGGCACTGCCGGGAAAAGAGGGTCCAGTCGGCGTTATCTCGGTAGGGTCCTTTCAGAACGTTCGTTTTCAACCTGACGAGATCTCTTACCTGGTGAACATTGCCAATCTTCTAGGCTTAACGCTGCAAAACGTAAGGTTGTTCGAGCAAGTCGCGACGGTACAGCAGCAGTGGGCTTACACGTTTGATTCAATTGGGGATCCTATCTTCGTTCATGACCCCGAATTTCGCATCTTGCGCGCCAATCAGCGTCTGGGAAACTTGCTCGGCCGCGATTCGGCTGCGCTGGTTGGCCGGATGGTCACCGATCTGCTCCCTCGCAAAGGTACCCACTACAAGGATTGCCCGTATTGCGAAGGAATTGCCGGGGAGGGCGACGACCCGGATCCTTGGCTCACTGGATTTTTCCTGGCTTCCAATTCGACGTTCACCGATCCGCGCGGCCGCCAGCTAGGAACGGTGCACGCCTTGAAAGACATTTCCGAGCGCAAGCGCGCGGAAGAGAAATACCGGACCTTGGTCTCCAACGTTCAAGAGGGAGTTTTCATTTCCAATCCGCAAGGGAGATTCCTGGACTTCAACGATGCGCTGATGCGCATTCTGGGATTCGAAGAGCGCGATGAGTTGCTCAACGCCGATATCCCGTCGATGTTCGTGAACCCCGCGGACCGCGAGCGCCTCAAGAAGCTTCTACAGGATCACGGAACCGTCGCGGACTTTGAATACGAAATTCGCCGCAAAGATGGTGAAGTCCGTACGATGATGGAGTGTTCCATCGCCATTCGGGACGCCGGCGGCAACCTAACCGCCTTACAGGGTTTCCTGCTGGACATAACCGACCGCAAGCGAGCCGAGCAGGAAATTCGGCGCCGTAATCGCGAGCTGATGGTGCTGAACTCCATTGGCCAGACCCTTACAGAGTCCCTTGATCTCAACGACTCGATTCACCGCACGCTGCGGCAAATGACCGAGCTCTTTAAGTTGGACGCCTCCTCGCTATACCTGCTCGATGAAGCCGGGTTGACTTTGCGACGCATCGCAGCAGTTGGCCATCGTTCGGAACAGGGCCGGCATATTCCACCCGTCACGGTGCAGCCCGAATTGCTGCAACATATCAAGGCGGTGCACGCGACCTTCCTGTCGGCGCAGGGCTTGCCCATCCCCGTTATTTTGCGGGAGGCGCAGCGCAAGGAAGGGCTGCATTCCGCCTTTGTGGTGATCTTGTGGTCCAAGGATCGCGTCCTTGGCGGACTCGTGGTTGGCAGCCGCGCTCCCAGAGAATTTTCGCCGGCGGACATCAATCTTCTGATTGCCGTGGGCAGCCAGATTTCCAACGCCATCGATCGCTCGGCGCTGTATGAAGAGACGCGGCAAGCTTACGAAAATTTGCGGCGTACGCAGGAACAGCTGCTCCACAGCGAAAAGATGGCCGCTGTCGGCCAACTGATCTCCGGTGTCGCGCACGAGCTTAACAACCCCCTGACCGCCATCCTGGGATACAGCCAATTGCTGCTATCGAGCGGACAGATGCCGCCGCTGGGGATGGAGTACTCGGACAAGCTATACAAACAGGCGCAGCGCACCCATCGAATCGTGCAGAATCTCCTGAGCTTTGCCCGCCAGCACAAGCCGGAGCGCGCAGCCGTGCAACTCAACCAAATACTGGAGGATACGCTGGCATTGCGCGACTACGACCTCCGCCTGAGCAACATCCGCGTCCACTACGACCTCGCTCCCGATTTGCCGATGACCGCAGCGGACCCGCACCAGCTTCAGCAGGTATTTCTGAATCTGGTGAACAATGCCGTCGACGCCATCCTGGAGAACTCCAACGAAGGGGATCTCTGGGTCAGCTCCAGGGCAAGAGAGGATCGCCTGGTTGTGGAATTTAAGGACAGCGGTCCGGGTGTAAAAGATGCATCCCGCGTGTTCGATCCTTTCTACACCACCAAGCCAGTGGGCAAGGGTACCGGGCTAGGCTTGAGCATCTGCTATGGCATCGTCACCGAACATGGGGGTTCCATCAGCGTAACCAATTTGCAGCCATCCGGCGCTTGTTTCACTATTGAGTTGCCGTATCAGCGCGCGATCGCTCCCGAGGACGCAATTTCGCCCAGCGGTGCAGTGGCTGCCCGCGGCGGGCGCATTCTCCTGATCGACAACGACGAGTCCGTGCTGGAAGCTGTGGAAGCCATTCTTCGCGAAGGAAACCACGTGGTGTGGACCGCTGCAACCTTTCCGGAAGCGCAGCGTCTTCTCATCAGGCAGGAATTCGACGCGGTAGTAGCGGACGCTGAAGTGCGCGCAGCCGCTGGTGGGGAAGGTCTGCAAGAATGGCTACAGGCAAACAGGCCCACACTGGCGGGACGGCTGGTTTGGATGAGCGCTTCGGCGACGCCTGCGCAAGCGGAGAATCATTCTGGAAATGGATCGATCGTGTTGCAAAAGCCGTTTCAGGCCGCGGACTTGCTGTCCGCGGTGGAGATGGCGCTAGGCCATGTCCAGCCCGCGCCTATGTAGCGTGGACGCTTGCTGCGTGGCGATCGCGGCTCGGCGGACGTTGACCATGGTTAAACAGGGCCGACGCAAAAATTCACTCCACGCTAGAGTTACTTGTATTATAATTAGCTGAGCCAACCACAAAGACCACAACCGATGCAACCTGCGCGAACAGTCCGAATATGATATCTATTTTCTTCAGAGCCGAATCCCCGGGGACAGCATTTGGAAACCGCATCTCCTTCACAGGGCGTTCTTTTCGGATCAGGTAAGCAGATGGATACACTGACACAACTCCAGCAGAATCGTCGCATTATCCATGACCTGACGATTTCTACGTTGGCAAGAATCCCCAGCCCTTTTTCTCGCCTCGCCTATTTGGCTTCGCTTCGCGACTTTTCGACCAACGTGTATGACCACGCCGGCCTTTGCGCCGTCTACCCGAAAACGGCGGTTCAACAAGCCCTCGAGCAATGCCATCAAGAGCTGTTCGAGCGTATTCTGGAGACCCCTTTGGCGGTCCAGGAGGAAGACGTGCGGGCGCACCTCCGCACGTTGCCGAATGGCTCGCGAAGGGCCGCTGCGCAGTGGCGCCGGCTCGAGTCCTATCGCGCCTTGTTGCCCGCCGAATCGCCAGAGTATCTCAAGGAGCTTTTTTGCTCGAATGTGCGCGCGATTCTGGAGATTCTCGAGAAAGAACGTACTGCGGAACAGGCAACAGGGTAGCCCTTTCCGCCTCCCACCCGGCGATTTCGCACATCGTTAGTTCCCAGATTCCGCTTCAACCAACTGCGCCATAGCCGTCAAGCCCGACGGCGACTCAACACTGAATCTGCTATTCTGAAAATGTCATGTCTACTTCGATTTCGCGTTCGCGTCGCCCATTAGCACTTCTCATTGTCGTACTGCTCGCCCTGGCCGCGAGTTTCGCCTCCTTTGGCTTCGCGCAGCAAACCACAGCTCCCGCCACCCCGCCGAACGCCACGGGCAAACCCGGTGCCGCGGATTTCTCGGCAGCCGCCGACGAAGTGCTTGAGCAGATGAGCCAGATCACCGGCCTGGCCTTGCGCGGCCCGGTCAAGAAGAGCCTGCGCTCGCGCGAGGAGATTCGCGCCCACGTCATCCAGGAAATGAACGAGGATAAAAACACCGCCGAGCGCTATGCCGACGCTCGAAGTGCCGAGGCCTTCGGCCTGCTGCCCAAGGGTTTCGACCTCGATTCCTTCATGGTCGATCTGCTCACCTAGCAAATCGCCGGCCTGTACGATCCGAAAGCGCACGAATTCTACGTTGCCGATTGGATTCCTATCGACGATCAGCGCATGGTCATGGCCCATGAGTTGACCCATGCCCTCGAAGACCAGCATTTTCAGATTGAAGCCTGGGCAAAGGCCGCGCGGCCCAACGATGATGGCGAGCTCGCGCGCGAAGCGGTCCTCGAAGGCAGCGCCATGGCCGCAATGCTGGACTACGAGCTCCAGGGCAGCGGCCGCTCGCTCCAGGATTTGCCCGACATTAATCCCGCCATGCTGATCGGCGACATGACCGAGACGCCGCTGCTCAAGAAAGCGCCGCCTTTCCTGAGAGACGCGCTGATTTTTCCGTACCTCGACGGTTTGACATTTTCCGCCGCGGTCCTCAAGCCCGCCGGCTGGGAAGGCTTATCCGCCATTTTCGCCAAGCCCCCGGTTTCCACGCAGCAAATCATCCACCCCGCGCTGTACGCCTCCGGCAAAGTGCCTGCGCCCGTCTCGATGCAATCAATGGAAAAAGCTTTAGGCGCCGATTGGGCCAAGCTCGACGAAAACGTCCTGGGCGAATTCGGCTGGAAAGAAGTGCTCAAGCAATTTCTCGATGAGCCGCGCGCCAAGGCCTTGTCCGCGGCGTGGGACGGGGACCGCTACGCCGTCTACGAGCAAAAGCAGAGTAAGCGTCTCCTGCTGATAACGCGCGAGCGCCTGGCCAGCGAGGAGCAAGCCCTGCGTTTCTTCGGCCAATATTCCGAAGCGCTCGAAAAAAAACACGAAAAGCGCAGCAATCTCTTTCGCAAGCCAAATTTCTTTTCCTTCGACACCCCCGACGGCGGTGTCTTCCTCCGCTGTTTTGAAAAGGAGTGCGTGACCCTTGAAGGGGGCGACCGCGCGCTCTTCCTCAAGCTTAATAAGGAACTTCAATGGGCGCCGGTTCCAGAACCGCCAAAAGTCCTCGCAAAGGAAGTCGCGGTCCCGGCCGAATCCGCGACAGGTGCTCCGATCAGCTCGTTCAGGCCGGCAGTTTCCTTGCCGCCGGGATTGGACTGCGACTCTCGGGCAGCAGAGTAGGGCCCGTTCCATTCTTCAACTCGATTCGCGCTTGCAACCGAGCAACGCGAACCGCCAGCCGCTGTTCCATCCGTACGCCGCCGCGCGCGCCGTGCCGATCGAGAAAGAGCGCCCGTGACCGGCGAACCTTTGCAAGGCCCAGCTTCGCGAACTCCAGCGCACGCTCAAAATCCTTCTTCCTGCGCTCGTAGTAAACCCCGAGCTGCTCGCAAGCGTGCGCCCCATTGCGTTCGTCTTTCACCAACTCGTGCCATAGAGCAGCGGCCTTCTCGTGTTCGCCGCGACGCTTGGCCAGCAGCGCCAGCTCGCGTCGCGCCTGCTGGTCGTATTCCTTTGGCAGCCCGAGATCGATGGCCTGCGTGCACGCGGAGTGCGCCCGTTGCGACTCGCCGCGCCGTTGCAAAAAATGCGAAAGCCCGAACAAGTCCAGGCTCTCCACGTCGCGGCCGTCCTCGGATGCCAGCAGCGCATCAATCTTGCCCACCAGCGCCGCCAGCCCGCGCAAATCCATCTGATTGTGCCGTACCACCGCCGCAAGCGGCTCCGCCGGTCCTCCGCGCAAATAATCGAAGTAATGCTGCGGAATCAGCGCGGCCAGCACATCGTCTTGCCGATGCCATCCCAGTCTCGCCGCGTCCAGCACCTGCCGCTCCAGCTCCACCAACCGCACCGACCCGAGCCGCAGCTTCCACAACGCGCGCGCCGGATGCAGCAGATCGAGATGCGCCGCCAGCCGCGGCACGGCGATCGATCGCGTCATCGTGAAGCGGTTTTCGAGCAGCGGCCAATCGAATGCCTTGCCGTTGAACGTGACCAGCACGGGCCGCTCCGCAATGCGCCCGGCGACTTCGTGCAAGATCGCATGCTCCTCGCCGAAATCGCGCATGAAAAACTGCTCGACTTGGAGCGCGCCGGCATCCCACCACGCCAGCCCAATCAGAAATGCATAGGTGCCCGCGCCGCCCGCCAAGCCCGTGGTCTCCGTGTCAAGAAAGAGCCATTTCGATGGATCGGCCAGCGCGGCGCGCATGCGCTTCGAGAGCGCTTCGTCCCGGCCGCGCGAAAGTAATTCTAGGCTTACCTCCGAAATATCGGAATATTCCGGCGACGAAAACCAGTTGCGCACCAAGACGTGCTGTCCGTAGCGGTTGGTGGCAATTCCTGCGCCGAGCAGGCGTGATAAGGAATCCTCGGCACGCGGCGCGCGCAGCAGCTCCGCGCCGGATGGCCTCGGCCGAGTCGGCTTCAATGCCGCAAGCCGCGAGAACTTGTCGCCGAATGCCGCCATTACGCACACAACCGATCAAGGATGGCCAACGCTGCTTCCTTTGCGCGCGGCGCCAGGTCTCCCGCGGGACCGACACACGACGGGCATCCTTGTTCGCAGCCACACGCGGCGATGAGCTCGCGCGTCTTCTCTACGAGCAATTCATGCGCGCGAAAAAGAGGCTGCGAGAAGCCGATGCCGCCCGGATAAGCATCGAAGAGATACAGATTCGGCTCGAAGAACTCCTTCGCGCTCGCGCCAACCATATCGTCGATACGCGCTGAGGAAAAAGCTTCGGCGTCTTCGGCGCCCGAGGTATACGGCGGGCACTCGCCAATCGCGGTGCCCAGGTCGCGGCCATCGCACATCAGCAGCAGCGTCGCCACGGACTCCAGCGCGTGCAGCAGGCCGAACATCCCGCTCTGCTGCTCACTCACCGTAAACGGCAGCGATTCCAGCAGCGGCCGCTCCAGCGTGATCCAGTACGAAGTCGTGTGCATTTCGTTTTCCGGCAGCTCCAGTTTTCCCGCGCCCACGTTTTCATTGGTGAAAAACTTGATCTTCTTGAATCCCACCACCTGTGAGCGCACCAGAACATCTCCATGCGAGCGAGACGAATTCGGGCTGCGATCGCTCGCCGCGACTTCCAGAACGCGCACCTGCGTGTAGCGGATGGCGTCCGTGTAGTAATCGACGTCCACGCGCTTCACGTACGCCTTGCGCTCTTTGAAATCCAGATGCTCCACGTGATATTGCTCGCCGCCGTGCAGATAAATGGCTTTCTCGTGCACAGTCGTCAACGCACTCGAGAAATCGACTTCGCCGATCACGTTAGGCTCGCCGGTGATATCGATGATCACGAAATTGTCGCTGGTCACCGACCGCAGGCTCACCGTGTCGGCCGGATACGCCTCGTGCGTCCAGTGATAGTGCTCGCCCGCCTGATGCATATAGCCAGCATCGGCGAGCCGCGCGCACAGGTCCGGCACGTCCACGTCGCCGAAGCGCTCCTCCGGCGCGATGGGCAACTCAAACGCCGCGCATTTCAGATGATTGACCAGAATCTCGAGGTTGTCCGGCTGGATGAATGCGTGCTCCGGCGTCCTTCCGAAGAAATAATCCGGGTTCCGCACCATGAATTGGTCGAGCGGCGCCGAAGAAGCCACCATCACGGCGCACGAGCTACCGCTGCGGCGTCCCGCCCGCCCCGCGCGTTGCCAGGTTCCCGCGATCGTGCCGGGATAGCCCGCCATCACCACCGCATCGAGCGAGCCGACGTCGATGCCCAGCTCCAGCGCGCTCGTCGAGACCACGCCGCGAATTCGCGCGTCGCGCAGCCCGCGCTCGATTTCCCGCCGCTCGTTCGGCAAGTAGCCGCCGCGGTAGCCGCGAATCGTTTCCGCCTTGCCGGCCGCGCGCGGATTGGCCTGCTGCAAATAGGTCAGCAGCAGCTCGGTGTGCAGGCGCGAATTCGCGAACACGATGGTCTGCAGCTCGTGCTTCAGGAACTCCTGCGCCACGCGGGCGGATTCGTTGATGTAGCTGCGGCGAATGCCCAGCGCGCGATTCACCACCGGCGGATTGTAGAAAACAAACGTCTTTTCCGCGGCTGGCGCGCCATTGGCGTTTAGCACCTCGACGTCCGCTTCCAGCAGCCGCGCGGCCAGCTCTCCCGGATTTGCGATCGTTGCCGACGAGCAGATGAATTGCGGTTCGCGCCCATAAAAGCGCGCGATGCGCCGCGACCTGCGCAGTACGTTGCACAAGTGGCTGCCAAATACTCCACGGTACGTATGTAGCTCGTCGATCACGATGTACCGCAAGTTCTCGAAAAGCCGCGTCCAGCGAGTGTGGTGCGGCAGAATTCCGGTGTGCAGCATGTCCGGATTGGTCAGCACGATGTGCCCTTTTTCGCGGATAGCCTTGCGCGCGTCGCTCGGTGTGTCGCCGTCATAGGTGAAAACGCCAAAGCGGTTCGCGAGCCGTTGGTTCAAATCATGGAGTTCCGCGAGTTGATCCTGCGCAAGCGCCTTGGTGGGGAAGAGATAGAGAGCGCGGCTATCGGAGCTTTCCAGAATCGCGTTCAGCACCGGCAGGTTGTAGCACAGCGTCTTTCCGGAAGCCGTCGGCGTGACGATTACCACGTTTTTGCCGGCGTGCACTGTTTCCGCAGCGGCAGCCTGATGGCTGTAGAGCTGCCGAATGCCTTTGCCAGCGTAAGCCGCCTTCAGATCGGCGTGCGTCCAGGCAGGGAAGTCCGCCCACTGCGCCTCGCGCGCCGGATAGTGGCGAACCGCGGTAAGGATCTCGCCGTGAACATCGCGAGCGGCGAGTACATCCAGCACCTCATGTACGCGAGCGATCGCCGTCGAACCGCGTGACAATGCATGGCCATCGGAACCTGCGGCACCCGAAGCGCCAGCCCTGCGTACCGCCAGTGATTCCGACATGCGAGAGCCTCCCGCGACTTCGCCTTTTATTCGCCAAGGCTAGCACGCGGTCTTCGCACGCGCAACAGCGTTCTAGGTCAATTTTCCATGCGGGAAAGCAGGATTTGGGGAGTGCTGCGCCGCTATTTCTTGGCCGCGCGATACAGAATGACGCGCACCTTCTCTAACGTGATCAGGCCGCCTTCGACCATGGCGTCCAGCCGCGGCAAAATCTGCTCGATTCGTTCCGTGCTTTCCACAATTTCCAGAATGATCGGCAGATCCTGCGACAGCCGCAAGAGCTTATCCGTGTGATAAACGCTGGAGCCGCCATAGCCCGCCACTCCGCGCAGCACGGTTACTCCTGAAAATTTCTCCTTGCGCAGCATCTCGACGATCGCTTCGTACAGCGGCTTGCCGTGCCACTTGTCCGACTCCCCGATGTGAATGCGCATCAGCGTGCGCTCACCCTCAAATTTTTCGTGCGTCATGCTCGGCTCCTATGGAGTGCGGCGGACTGGCCGCCGCTTTTTCAGCGTAAGACCCTGCCGCATCAGAATCTATTCGCAAGCCGGATTCCCGCCACAGACAGCAGCAAGCCCATGACGACGCTCGCAGCCACGTACGTAGTTGCCGGCAGCCACTCACCATCCTCCAACATCTTCGCGGTTTCCCAGCCAAAACTCGAAAAAGTTGTATAGCCGCCGAAAAACCCCACCGCGATGGCCACGCGCCAGTCGGGAGAGATCACCAGGCGGTTCAAGGTAAATTGCCCAATCAGCCCGAGCAGGAAACATCCGCTCAGATTGACAAGCAGCGTGCCATAAGGAAACGTTCCCTCCGTGCGCACCTGCACGACGCCCTGCAGCCCGTAACGCGCCAGCGTGCCCACCGCGCCAAAGACCGCAATCAAGATCAGCCGCAACGTAGCTCCAATCCGCCGCCCGAGCGAAACAAAAAACTCCTGGTGCCGCCCGGCAGCCAGGAGTCATCAGCTCCAGCGCGCGCTGGAACGGTTTTGGCGAACTCCATCGCCTTGAATTCGTGCACTGCGCCGATAGTGTAGCCGCGTCGCGCTAACCGCACAATAGGTTGCGCGCCGCACCAGTGGGACAGCCATTTCTGGCTGTCCCCACTCTCGGCTCACCCAATTAGTAATGAAAGCGGTAGCGCACCTGAACAAAGATTTCCCGTGGATTCAGATAATGTGTCCCGCCAAAAGTGAAACTGTTGTCCAGCAGAACCCGCCGGTTCGCCACGTTCGTCGCGCTCAGGGAAGCAGAGAGCTTTTCCCCGAATTCCTTGCCGAGTGACAAGTCAAAGGTCGTGTGCGGCTGGAGATGATCTCCGGGGATCGCCGGATTGGCGTTGGAGAAGCCCGAGCCATAGTAAACGTCGGCAGAAGCGTACGCCCGCCACGGCAGCGTGTACTGTCCGCCAAGATGCAACGTATTGCGCTGGTCATGGTCCAGCAGAAAGTAGCCCGGAGAAGGCGTAGCGCACGGACCAATCAAGCCGCCAATGACGCAGCCGAAGCCAAGAGCCAGTTGGTTGGAGTAGGTGAGATAGAACTGCGCCCGGTTTTGGATGCGTGGGGAACGCAGCGTCAGCTCCCAGCCATTGATTCGCGCGCCTTGAACATCGACGGGGAAAAAAACGTTGGAGTTGTTCAAGCTGTTGTGGTCGAAGAAGTTTTGCGCGCGATTCAAGAAGTTGTCGGCATCGAGCACCCAGCCCTTGAACGGAATCGTAACGCCGAATTGATGCTCTTCGTCGCGCTCTCCGCGCAGGGGTACGAAGTCAAGCTGCTGTTGAGTCTGGATATCGTTCAGCGTGGGCCCAGACAACGTGCCCAGAGGTGGCGCCTGATAAAAATGGCCGTAGAATCCACGGAATACCCAATTTAATTTTGGAATTCGCAGCGAAGCGCCAACGCGCGGGCTGGTGGCATTTTCCACCACTCCTCCGGAAAAGTGTGTTTGGCGCAGCCCGCCGTTGAGCGTCAGCCAGGAATTAACTTTGATTTGATCCTCAACATAAAGGGCGATCAGGCTTCCGTCCGGATTTTGCGACAACGGTGCAACTGTGCCGCTCCCATCGTTGTAGATCACGCTGAAAAATTGCTCGTCCTGCTGGGCAAAACTGTAGAAACCCGCGCGCGCGTTATTCGCCCCCTTGATCCAGGACACGGTCCCCTGCCCGCCTTCATATTTCGAGGAGCGGTTCTGCGTTGTGGCGCTCGGGAAATCATTTGGGTCGCTTGCATAGTCGGCGCTGTTGTAATGGAAAAACGGTGAAACGGTCAGCACCAACCCGGAGCTGACCGTGTGTACCCAGGAGAAGGCAACGAAG
>Ga0210407_10003506_pt1 | contig 12703 bp, 10 predicted proteins | sample IncBWC27MmetaG_FD_150860 | JGI IMG/M metagenome (GOLD analysis project Ga0210407, IMG submission 150860) | Forest soil microbial communities from Barre Woods Harvard Forest LTER site, Petersham, Massachusetts, United States - Inc-BW-C-27-M | ecosystem: Environmental > Terrestrial > Soil >... | reverse complement strand
CATCGTGATTCACCTGGAGGAATTCGACTACCAGGGTGCGGCGGCACTCGGGGTGGTGATGCTCGCGATCTCCTTCGTCATCCTGCTCGCCATCAACCTGCTGCAGGCGTGGGGACGGCGGCGGCACGTCCGGGCGGCGCACTGATGGCGGTCGCCCTGCCGCACGGCGCGCTCCCCGACGATGCCGGCACCCGTCCGGGCCAGCACACCTGGATGCACGCCATCGTCCGCTGGCTGTGCATCACGATCTCGCTCACTTTCCTCGCCGCGGTGCTGCTCGCGCCGCTCGCGACGGTGTTTGCCATGGCGCTCGCCCGGGGGCTCGCGCCGTACCTGCGCAGCTTCGCCGACCCCGACACCCTCGCCGCGATCCGCCTCACCCTGACGACGGCGCTGGTCGTCGTGCCGCTCAACACCGCGTTCGGGCTCGCGGCGGCGTGGGCGATCGCCAAGTTCGAATTCCGCGGTAAGAGCGTGCTCATCACCCTCATCGACCTGCCGCTCGCGATCTCGCCGGTGATCTCGGGCATGGTGTTCGTGCTGCTGTTCGGGCTGCACGGCTGGTTCGGCGCGTGGCTGCAGGAGCACGACATCGCGATCGTCTTTGCGCTGCCGGGCATCATCCTGGCGACGATGTTCGTGACCTTCCCGTACGTGGCGCGCGAGCTGATTCCGCTCATGCAACAGCTCGGCAACGACGAGGAGGAAGCGGCCATCACGCTCGGCGCCGGCGGCTGGATGACCTTCTTCCGCGTGACATTGCCGAAGGTGCGCTGGGGGCTGGTGTATGGCATGGTGTTGTGCAACGCGCGCGCCATGGGCGAATTCGGCGCAGTGTCGGTCGTGTCCGGACACATCCGCGGACTCACCAACACCATGCCTCTGCACATCGAGATCCTCTACAACGAATACAACTTCGTCGGCGCCTTCGCCGTCGCCTCACTCCTCACGCTGCTCGCGGTGTTGACGCTGGTGGTCAAGACGCTGGTCGAGCGCACCGGCTACCGCAGGCGATGAAAGCCTTGCTCGAGCGTCTGCGGCGCCTGTGGCATTCGCACTGGCCGGACCCCGCCCGGACCAGCCTCACCTGGTGGCTGGCGGCGATCCATCTCGCGCTCGTGCTGCTGGTGGCGGGGGGTATCACCTGGTCCGCGAGCCGCATGCTGCGTGAGCTCGCCGATGCGCAGGGCAAGGCGCGCGTGCAGCTCGCGGCCACCAGTGCGCGTGAGGAGCTGCGGCGCATGGGCGAGGATGCCCATGCCGCAGCACAGGCGCTCGCCGAGCGGCCTGCGCTGCAGCGCCTGCTGGCGGAAGGCAGGAGCGAGGCGCTCTCACCGCTCCTGCGCCGGGCCTGCGAGGCGGCGGGTGTGGACGCCTGCGCGGTGCTCTCCGGAAAAACGGTCATCGCGCTGTCGGGCCCGGCGCTCGACTGGCAACAGGTGGTGACCGCGGGCAGCGAGCAGGGGGCGACGTTCATGGCGCTGCCCTCGACCGAGCACGTGCCGCTGCTCGGCGCGCACGCCGCACTCGGGGATCAGGGCTACACGCTGTACGTCGTGCGGCGGCTGGATGCGGCGCTGGCGCAGACCATCAGCGCCCGCGTCTCTGCGAACGTTCGTTTCATCGACTACCGCGCCTATCTCAATGCCCCGGTGGGTCCGTTCACGCCGCTCTACGCAGCCGCGCTCGCCGACGGACACTCGGCGGTGCAGCGCATCGAATCGCAGGACAGCTATGCGGCTGCCGTGCCGGTGTTCGCCGCGAGCGGCGAGGCGATCGCCCTGATCGAGGCGCGGCTGCCGACGAGCGCGGTCGACACCCCCGCTCGTCACTTCCTGCACCGGCTGCTGGCCGCAGCGCTCTTTCTGGCTGCACTCGCGGTGCTGGCCTCCGTAGTCCTGGGGGGCCTGGTGGCCGGCCCGGTGCGGGCGCTGACCGCAGCGGCGACGCGCCTCGGGAGCGGTGACTTCTCTGCCTCCATACCGGTAGGCGGTGCCGCCGAAGTGGGCGCGCTCGCGCGTACCATGGAGGACATGCGCCGCAACCTGATCGAGCTCACGAGCACCCTGCGCCGGCGCGAGGCGGAGGCGCGCGCGGTGCTCGGCGGCATCGTCGAGGGCGTGTACGCGGTCGACACGAACCGCGTCATCCGCTACCTCAATCCCCAGGCCGAGCGGCTGCTCGGTGTCTCCTCGGAGGAGGCGGTCGGGCGCTTCTGCGGCGATGTGCTCAAGCCGCGTGAGGAGAACGGGCGCCGGCCTTGCGAGCTGCGCTGTCCGATCGTGCACGCACGCAGCGCCGAAAGCGCCAAGGCGGTCGAACAGCTCACCGCCCGGCCCGGCGATCCGCGCACCACGGTGATCACGAGCAGCGCGCCTGCAGATGGGCTGCAGGTGCAGGTGATCCGCGATGAGACCGAGCTCGAAGCCGTGCGCCGCGCGCGCGACTCGGTGCTCGCCAACATCTCGCACGAGTTCCGTACGCCGCTCGCCGCGCAGCTCGCCTCCATCGAGCTGCTGCTCACCGGCCTCGAGCAGATGCCGCGCGAGCAGCTGCGCGAGCTCATCACCTCGCTCGAGCGCAGCACGCTGCGCCTCACGCAGCTCATCGACAATCTGCTCGAGAGCGTGCGCATCGAGTCCGGCCAGCTCGCCATCCGCCAGCAGAGCGTGGCCCTCGCCGAGGTGGTCGATGATGCACGCGCGCTGGTCGGCTCGCTCCTGGCGCAGCGCCGGCAGACGCTCGATGTCAGCCTGCCCGATGAGTTGCCATCGGTGAGCGGCGATAAGACCCGCCTCACGCAGGTGTTCGTCAACCTGCTCGCCAACGCCAACAAGTTCGCCCCGGAGGACAGCGTGGTGCGCATCGGCGCCGAGGCGCAGGCCGGGCAAGTGCACGCATGGGTGGAGGATGAGGGGGCAGGCCCCGTCGCGGTCGATGACGCGCAACTCTTTGCGCGCTTTCTCCGCGGCGGCACCGAGCCGGAGCCGGTGGGTCTCGGACTCGGGCTGTGGCTGGTGAAGTCGATCATCGACCGCCACGGCGGGCGGGTCGTCTTCGAGCGCACCGCCGCCGGCCGCACGCGCTTCAGCCTCACCCTGCCCGCGGAGGAAGCGGCGTGAAGGTGCTGGTCGCGGACGACGATGCCGAGCTGCGCGAGCTCATCGCCTTCACGCTCGGCCAGTCGGGATACCTCGTGATCAAGGCGAGCGATGGTTCCGGCGCCGTGCGGCTGTTCACCGAGGAATCCCCGGACCTCGTGGTGCTCGACATCAACATGCCGGGGCTCTCCGGGTTCCAGGTGTGCGAAGCGATCCGTGCGCGCTCGCGCGTGCCGGTCATGATGCTGACCGTGCGCGGGGAGGAGGAGGACCTGGTGCGCGCGCTCGGTCTCGGCGCCGACGACTACCTCACCAAGCCCTTCAGCCCGCGAACCCTGCTCGCGCGCATACGCGCGCTGCTGCGGCGCGCCGGAATGGAGAACACCGCTCCCGTGGCGGCCGGCCGCGTCACGCTCGATATCAACGAGCACACCGTGCGCATCGGCGAGGACGAGGCGGTGCGGCTCACCAAGCTCGAGTTGCGTCTGCTGCAGATGCTGCTGGCGAATGCCGGCCACACCGTGACCTCGGAGCGGCTGCTGGTGCAGGTGTGGGGTCATCGCAGCGGCGGCGACCGCCAGCTGCTGAAGCAGCTGGTGCATCGCCTGCGGCAGAAGATCGAGGTCGATCCGGCGGCGCCGGCGCTGCTGCAGACTGCAGCCGCAGGCTACAAGCTGGTGGTCGACTGACGAGGTATGTAACGCTTCCGGCGACAGTTAGGTACTTACCTAACTATTCAGCAAAGGACATACGTGCACCGCCCAGCGCGTCAGCCGCACCAGAGGCTGCTAACGCGCCGAGATCTGATCGAACACCCCGCCGTCGCCGAAGTGCGTGCGCTGCACGCTCGCCCAGCCGCCGAAGTCGGCGACCGTCGCGAGTTTCAGCTGCGGGAAGCGCTCGGCGTAGCGCGCCGCAACCTCCGGATCGCGCGGGCGGTAATAGTGCCGCGCGATGATCTCCTGGCCTTCCTTGCTGTAGAGGTAGTCGAGGTAGGCGCGCGCGACCTCGCGCGTGCCGTGGCGCAGCGCGACCCGCTCCACCACCGCCACGGGCGGCTCGGCGAGCACACTGACCGAGGGCACGACGATCTCGAGCTTGTCGGCCCCGACCTCGCGCACGGCCAGCATCGCCTCGTTCTCCCAGGTGAGCAGCACGTCCCCGAGGCCGTTGTGCACGAAGGTGGTCGTCGCGCCGCGCGCGCCGGCATCGAGTACCGGCACGTTCGCATACAGGCGGCGCAGGAACTCGCGCGCGCGCGCATCGTCCCCGCCGGGCTGCGCGCGGGCCCACGCCCAGGCGGCCAGATAGTTCCACCGGGCACCGCCGGAGGTCTTGGGGTTGGGCGTGATCACCGCTACGCCGGTGCGCACCAGGTCGCCCCAGTCGTGGATGCCCTTCGGATTGCCCTTGCGCACCACGAACACGATGGTGGAGGTGTAGGGCGAGCTGTTATCCGGCAACAGGCTCTGCCAATTCACCGGCAGTAGCCTGCCGGTCGCCGCGATGGCGTCGATGTCGGCCGCGAGCGCAAGTGTCACCACATCCGCCGCATTGCCCTCGATCACGGAGCGCGCCTGAGTGCCCGAGCCGCCATGGGACTGCTCGACGCGCACCTGCTGGCCGGTCTTCGCCCGCCAGTAGCGGGCAAAGGCGGCGTTGAACTCGACGTACAGCTCGCGCGTTGGGTCGTAGGAGACATTGCGCAGCGTGGTGCGTGATCCGCCCGTGCCGCTGCCGCCGGGACCACAGGAGAGCAGTGCCGCGAGTGTCAGCACCCCGAGCGCGAGGGTGGAGGTGCGCGCGAGCAGATGAGTCGATCGCATCAGCAGATGCTAACTGGGGGATGAGACCTTGTCAGTCGGATCGCGGTGACAACGGGGTTACCGTGGCAGCCGCAGCGCACGCCGCAGGTGCGGCTCGAGGGCGCTGGCGCACTCGCTCACACTGTGAGGTCCGCCGAGCTCGGACAGTTGGGTCATTTGCAGTCCTGCGTAGCCGCAAGGGTTGATGCGGCCGAAAGGCTCGAGATCGAGCGCCACATTCAGCGCCAGCCCGTGATAGCTGCCGCCGCGGCGCACGCGCACGCCGACGCTCGCGAGCTTGCGGCCACTGACGTACACCCCTGGTGCCTCGCGCCGGGACTCGGCGGCGATGCCGTAATCGGCTGCCAGATCGATGACGGCGCGCTCGAGCGCGCTCACGAACTCCCGCACGCCGAGCGCGGCGCGTCTCAGGTCGATCAACGGGTAGACCACGAGCTGTCCCGGGCCATGGTAGGTGACCTGCCCGCCGCGATCGATCTGCACCACCGGGATGTCCCCGGGCGCGAGCAGGTGCGCACGACTCGCGCTGACACCGAGCGTGAATACCGCGCGGTGCTCGAGGAACCAGATCTCATCCGCGGTGTGGGCGTCGCGCCCCTCGGTGAAGCGCTGCATCGCGCGCCAGGTGGGCTCGTATTCCGTGAGCCCGAGATGCCGCACGAGCGGTGCAGGCACGGGCTGCGCCGTTGCTGCGAGAGCCGCCGCCGCAGTGCCCGCAGCCGACAGCTGGTGGGAGCCAGTGCTCATGGTGCGAAGCGCGAGTTGTCGAGTCCGGCGTTGTTGCGGTTCAGCGCCTGCTCGGCGCGATAGCTCGAGCGTACGAGCGGTCCGGAGACGCATTCAAGGAAGCCGAGCCGGAGGGCCCGCTCGCGGTAGCGATCGAACTCCGCCGGCGTGACGAATCGCTCCACCGGGAGGTGATTGAGCGTCGGCCGCAGGTACTGACCGAGAGTCAGGAGGTCGACCCCGGCGGCGCGCAGGTCCGCGAGCGTTGCATCGATCTCCGCCTCGGTTTCGCCCAATCCGAGCATGAGGCTGCTCTTCGTGAGCACCGTGGGACGGTGGCGCTTGGCATGAGCGAGCACCGAGAGCGTCTGCTCGTAGCCCGCGCGCGCGTCACGCACCGGGTGCGTCAGACGGCGCACGGTCTCGATGTTCTGTGCAAACACCTCGATGCCGGAATCGACCACGGTCTCCACATCGGCGGTCACCCCCTGGAAATCCGGTGTCAGCGCCTCGACCGCGGTGCCGGGGTTACGGCGCTTGATCGCGCGCACGCACGCCGCGTAATGCGCGGCGCCCCCGTCGGGCAAATCGTCGCGGTCGACGGAGGTGAGCACGACGTAGCGCAGCTTCATCAGCTCGACGGTGCGGGCGGCGTTCTCGGGCTCCTGCGCGTCGAGCCAGCCGTGCGGGTTGCCGGTGTCCACCGAGCAGAAGCGGCACGCGCGCGTGCACACCGCGCCCATCAGCATGAGGGTGGCGGTGCCGGCATTCCAACACTCGCCGATGTTGGGACAGTGAGCCTCTTCGCACACCGTTGCGAGACGATGCTCACGGACCAGCGCACGCACCGCCTGGAAGGCCGCACCGGCGGGAGCTCTCGAACGCAGCCACGCTGGCAGGCGCGAGGCAGCGGGCCGCCGGGCCGCCGGCGCCTCGGCGGGCGCGCCCGATCCGCGCCGAGCCTTGATGCCATCGCGGACCGCCGTAAACCCTTGAGGCGTAACGTATTTCTCGCCGCTGCGCGGCCGCGTCGGCTCGCTTACGAGGGGGATGCCACGAAGCTCTGACATGCGCTCATTGTAGCGCAGACACCCGTGCCGACAGGCTCGCCAGGCGCTCTGCCGTGCCGACATCGCACCATTGCCCGCGATGCACCTCTGCGCGCACCCGACCTGCCGCGATGGCGCGATTCAGCAGCGGCAGCAGCGGGAAGCGACCCTCGGCGCAGCCGGCAAAGAACTCGCAACTGTAAACCCCGACACCACTGTAGGTGAGACGCCCGGTCTCGCGATTGACGACACGATCGCCCTCGAGTCCGAAGTCACCACGCGGGTGGTGCGGCGGGTTGGGAATCAGCACGAGGTGCGCGTGTGCGCCGGCTTCGAGCGCGAGCCGGCCGAAGTCGATGTCGGTCCAGATGTCGGCGTTCACCACCAGGAACGGATCGGGACCGAGCAGTGGCAGCGCGCGGAAGATCCCGCCGCCAGTCTCGAGCGGCACCGGTCCCTCATCGCTCCAGCTGATGCTCACGCCGAAGTCGCTCCCATCGCCGAGCGCGCCGCGCAGTTGCGCGCCGAGCCAGGACAGATTGATGACGACCTCGCGAATCCCGGCGCGCGCAAGCGCGAGCAGATGCCACGCGATGAGCGCGCGTCCGCCCACCTGCACGAGCGGCTTCGGCAGCGAGTCGGTGAGCGGCCGCATGCGCTCCCCGCGCCCGGCGGCGAGCAGCATGGCCTTCACGAACGTGCCCCGGCGCGCGCGTGCTCGGCGGCTATGCGCGCATTGGCGCGCGGCAGCTGCGCGGTCACGCGCTCCTCGAGAAATCGCGCCAGGGCGGAAAGCTCGCCATAGCGCGCACCCGCCTCGCGAACGTAGTCGAGGGTGCGCGGCAAGTCGGACAGGTAGCCGGCCTTGCCGTCGCGGTACCAGAGGCGGCAGAAAATGCCGAGCACCTTGATGTGCCGCTGCACGCCGATCAGGTCGAACCAGCGCAGGAATTCAGCCCTGCTCCCCCCGGCCGGCCCGCCGCGCTCGAGCAGCCGCGCGCGAAATCCCTCCACCCAGGCCTCGACTCGCGCTCGCGGCCAGGCGATGTAGCAATCCTTCAGCAGCGACACCAAATCGTAGCCGACCGGCCCACAGAGCGCGTCCTGAAAGTCGATGATGCCGGGGTTGCGTTCGCTGACCACCATGAGGTTGCGCGCGTGATAGTCGCGGTGCACGAACACCCGCGGCTGGGCCAGAGCCTCGACGATCAGGAACTCGAAGCTCGAAGCGAGCAGCTCCGTCTCGGCAGCGGAGAGCGTGAGCGACAGGTGCCGGCCGAGGAACCACTCGGGCATCAGCGCCATCTCGCGCGCGAGCTCACTGCGCCCGTACGGCGGCAGCTGCGCGCACGCCGGGCCGCCGCGCAGTTGGATGTTCGCGAGCGCCGCGAGCGCATCGGCATACAGCAGCTCGCTGTCACCGCCACGCTCGAGTCGCTGCAGGTACGGGGTGGTCCCCAGATCCTCCAGCAGCAGGAGCCCGCGCCCGGCATCCGCCTCGTGCACGTGCGGCACGTGAGCACCGAGTTCCTCCAGCAGGCGCGACACTTTCAGGTACGGTCGCACGTCCTCTTTTTCCGGAGGCGCGTCCATGACGATGTAGCTGGTGGCGCCCGCGAAGACGCGGAAATAACGCCGGAAGCTTGCATCGCTCGAGGCCACCTCGACGCGAAGGCGCGGCAGGTGAAGCTCGCGCGACAGCCAATCATGGATCAGCGCCAGTCGCGCGTCGGTGTTAGGCATCAGGGAGTGAGGATTTTTCCGGCCCGCGTGGCTGCGGCGCACCATTATAATGCCGCCCTTCATGCTGCGTTCGAGGCCATTCTGGATCGCCATCGCTTCGTTCGGCAGCATCATGCCCGCGGCCCGGGCGCAGGAACCGCCCTGTCCGTCACAGAACGCACAGGCCGCGAGCCCGGCACCCTCCACGACTGGCAGCACGGCCGCGGCGCCCGGATCCACGGCGGCAGCCGGTGCGGCGACCACCCCGGCAGATGCCGGCGCCGCGCCAACAGGCGCAGGTGTGGGTCAGGTCAACATCGCGAGCGATGAGGCGACACTCGGCGTCGATGGCAATGCCACCGTCAAGGGAAACGTCGAGGCGCGCCAGGGCGATCGCCAGATCCGCGCCGACCAGCTCGAGTACGACTCGAAGACCGGCTCGATGCGCAGCGACGGTCACATCGACTACCAGGACCCTCTGGTGCACGTCGCCGGTGCCGCCGGCAGCTATTCCGCGGCCGCCGGGGCCGAGTTCCGCGATGCGCAGTTCGACCTGCGCCAGCGCGCGGGGCGCGGCGCCGCGCGGGACATGGCGCTCACTCCCGAGGGCCAGATCCGGCTGCAGGGAGTCACCTTCACCACCTGCCCGCTGCGCGATGAGAGCTGGCACATCAAGGCCAACAGCATCGTGCTCGACACCCACGACAAAATCGGCACCGGTCGCGATGCGCGGGTCGATTTCATGGGCGTGCCGCTCATGTACCTGCCGTGGCTGAGCTTTCCGCTCTCCAACGAGCGCAAGAGCGGCTTCCTGTTCCCGAGCATCGGCAGCACCTCGACCAACGGCGCACAGCTGTCGGTCCCGTACTACTGGAACATCGCCCCGAACGCCGACTTCACCTTCCAGCCGATCCTCTACAGCAAGGCCGGCATAGACCTCGGCGGCGACTTCCGGCAGATGACCGAGAACCAGCGCGGTGAGCTCGAGTGGAATTACCTGCCCGACGACAAGGCCTACGGCGCGAGCCGCAGCCGGGTGCAACTGACCGAGCTCGCCGACCTTCCCTGGGACTGGCGGCTGAACGTCAACGCGGGGAGCGTGAGTGACCGGCAGTACTTCGAGGATTTCTCCAACGGCCCCGAAGGGGCCAGCACGGCGTTCCTCGAGCGCCGCGCCACGTTCTCCTATCGCAGCGAGCACTGGAGCATCGATGCCGAGGCGCAGCAATACCAGACGATTGACTACACCCTCGCCGAGCCCGACCGGCCGTACGCGCGCGCGCCACACCTCGCGGCGGATGCCGACTATGCGCTCGGTCCGAACGGAATGCTGCGCTACGGCTTCTATTCGGAGCTCGTCAACTTCCAACACGTCGAGGCGCCCGAGGCCGTGACGACCGGCTGGCGCGCGGACCTGATGCCGCTGGTGTCGCTGGACCTCACCGGCGCCGGGTATTTTCTGCGCCCGGCGCTCGCCTGGCGCGGGACGCAGTACGAGCTCGACACCCTCGGGCCCGGGCAGGAGAAGCGCTCGCCCTCGCGCACACTCCCGATCGCCAGTGTCGATACGGGACTTTTGTTCGAGCGATCGGCCGGGTCGCACGATCAACGGCGGCTCACCCTCGAGCCGCGCGTCATGTACCTGGACGTGCCCTATCGCTCCCAGGACCAGCTGCCGGTATTCGACACCGCGATCCCCGATCTCAACCCCGTGCAGCTCTTTCGCACCAACCGTTACGTCGGCGCCGACCGGGTGAGCGATGCCAACCAGATGAGCGTCGGCCTCACGAGCCGCCTGCTCGATGCCCAGAGCGGCCGGCAGTTCATCGCCGGAACTTTCGGCCAGACCTACTACTTCGACATCCCTCGCGTGACACTTCCCGGGGAGACACCTATCACCGCCAGTCGCTCGGATTTCGTGGCGCAGGTCTCGATTGCCGCGTTCGAGGACTGGAGCGCCGACGCGGGTGTCCAGTGGGACCCGCAGCATCAGCGCAGCGAACGCACCACGGTGAACGTGCAGTACAAGCCCGCTCCCAACGCGCTCATCAACCTCGCCTACCGGTATGAGCGCTTCACGACCACCACCGAGCTCATCCCTGAAACCGTCAATGGCAGCCAGCAGCTCGTCCCGACGCCCGTGCAACAGGGGTATGACCAGCTCGAGTTCTCGGCCGCCTGGCCCATAAAGCGCAGCTGGGAGGTGTTCGCCCGGGAGGTCTATGCCCTGCGCGATCCCCAGCAGCCACATGGCCAAGAACTGGAGCGTTTCATCGGCTTCGAGTACCTTGCGTGCTGCTGGCGTGTCCGGCTCGGGGCGCGGCGCTACGTCAATAGCCACGATCCGAACGCGGGCCAGAAAACCGGAGTCTGGCTGCAGCTGGAACTCGCGGGATTGGCCGGTGTCGGATCGGCGTCGGATACCTTCCTCAGAGAGGAGATCCGCGGCTACACGCCGGCGACTGCACCGACTGTCAGGGCCCAGGGCCCCCTGAAGGGCATCTGGTGAGGGAAGTAGACTCCATGCGGCAGATTGCGATTTGTTCGGTCCCGACGATGGTGCTGGGGCTTGCCGCCCTTGCCGCGCACGGGAGCGCCCAGGCGCAGACCCGTGAGCTCGCCACCCAGGGGGAGCTGCTCGACCGGGTGGTGGCGATCGTCAACGACGGCGTCGTGCTCAACAGCGACCTCGACGTGCAGATGGATGTCGTCAGCGAGCGGCTGCGGCAGCAGAAGCTCGAGCTGCCGCCGCAGAACGTGCTGCGCCAGCAGGTGCTCGAGCGCCTCGTGCTGCAGGAGATCCAGCTGCAGCGCGCCAATCACGCCGGCGTCAAGGTGTCCGACGAAATGGTGAACACCGCGCTGCAGGATGTGGCGAAGCGCAATGGCATGACCCTCACGCAGCTGCCCGAGGCGCTCGCGCGGCAGGGGCTCGACTATGCCGAGTATCGCGATGAGATCCGCAAGGAAATGATGCTGCAGATGCTGCGCCAGCGCGACGTGCTGCAGCACATCAGCGTCACGCCGCGCGAGATCGACCAGTTCCTCGAGCGGCAGGCGAAGGCGCCCTCGGAGCGCAACGAGTACAACGTCTCGCATATCCTCATCGCGGTGGGCCAGGAGGCGAGCCCGGGACAGCAGGAGGCGGCAGCCAAGCGTGCGCAGGAAGTCTATGAACGCGCGAAGACCGGCGAGGACTTTGCCAAGCTCGCGGTGGCTTACTCAAACAGCCAGACGGCCCTCGAGGGCGGTGCGCTCGGCTGGCGCAAGGGAGGCGAGCTGCCAACCTTCCTCTCGGACATCATTGCCCGGCTCAAACCCGGCGAAGTCAGTGAGCCGCTGCGCACCCCGACCGGCTATCACATCATTCGCCTCAACGAGATCCGCGGCGGGACCGAGAGTGCCGTCGAGGACCAGGTACACGTGCGGCACATTCTCATGAAGACCAATGAGCTCGCGGATGATGCCACCGTGCGCGGCAAGCTCGCGGCGCTGCGCGAGCGAATTCTGAAGGGCGAGGACTTCGGGGCGATTGCGCAGGTCACCTCCCAGGATCCGGGGTCGGCGGCCGAGGGCGGCGATCTCGGCTGGAGCGGCCCCGGGACCTTTGCGCCGGAGTTCGAGCAGGCCATCGCGGCGCTGAAGGACAACGAGATCAGCGAGCCTTTCCGTACCCAGTACGGCTGGCACATCGCGCAGATGCTCGGCCATCGCCGCTTCGACAACAGCGACGAGCTCAAGCGCCGCCAGGCCATGGAAGCCATCCGCGCCAGCAAGGCCGATGAGGAGACCGAGTTGTGGCTGCGGCGTATGCGGGACGAAGCGTACGTGGAATACAAGTCATAGCGATGCAGCGGAGCGCAACACGGGCGCTTCCGTGAACGCCGACGCCACCGAAGTGATTCCCCGCATTGCCCTGACCAGTGGTGAGCCGGCAGGGATAGGCCCGGAGCTTTGCCTTGCGCTCGCGGCGAAGCAGCTGCCCTGTGAGCTCGTGTGTCTTGGCGATCGGGCGCTCCTCGAGGAGCGTGCGCGTGCATTGGGGCTCACGGTGCGCCTGCGCCCCTACGCACGCGCGGGAGGCTCGGCACGCGCTGCAACCGGCGCGCCCGGCGAGCTTAGCGTCGCGGATCTGCCGCTCGCCGCGGCGAGCGTCCCGGGCCGGCCCGATCCGGCCAATGCGCGGTACGTATTGGCGCTCCTCGATCGGGCCATCGAGGGCGCGCTCTCCGGCGAGTTCGACGCCCTGGTCACGGCGCCCGTGCACAAGGGTGTCATC
>Ga0210407_10003504_pt1 | contig 12705 bp, 10 predicted proteins | sample IncBWC27MmetaG_FD_150860 | JGI IMG/M metagenome (GOLD analysis project Ga0210407, IMG submission 150860) | Forest soil microbial communities from Barre Woods Harvard Forest LTER site, Petersham, Massachusetts, United States - Inc-BW-C-27-M | ecosystem: Environmental > Terrestrial > Soil >... | reverse complement strand
GCGCACGAACATGGTCTCAGTCGGAACGGGCTTGGAAAAATCGTCGTACTCGTTGCAATACTCGCAAGCCAGGTTGCAGCGCCGGATGGGGATGATGTGCGCCAGAAGAGGATGATCGGTCGACACCAACGCGCGAGCGATCATAGCCGCTCCGCGCAAATTGCGATGGAGGGCGAGCATGCGGCGGCGCAGAGCTGTAACGCGGGTAGACATGAACTTTACGTATGGTTCCATTAGACCATACGAAGCCCCCGGATTCGTCTTTGTACCATCGATCGGGGATTTTTTAAGGTCGAACGGTGAACATTCCAACAATCGAAGACTGGAGTCTCGCCCGTCCAGGCAAGCACCTCGAAATCGGTCCGGTGGGGATGCTCGAAAGAAGCCGAGCCTCGATCGCCGATGGCTCACACGGAGGCGCACAGCGCAGACGTTCCGAGCTTGCAAGCCTTTGTTGCGGACTTTCTCGCCCAGTGAACCTCACCCTTGATTCCCCATCGATTGACGTTGCTGGCCCGGTTATCGTCCTCGATACCGTCGGCGGTGACACGCCCGAGCGGTCATAAAGTGTCCTCAAGCCCGGTGGATGCATGATCACCATTGGTGGAAATTCTGGAGTGCCACCCTAAGGTTGCACACCTCCTGTCCCAAAATAGAACAGACGGAAGGGGTACAGTGACGGTGTGAGATATTACACAACCACACCATTGAGCGGCGGCACCACATTCAAATGCACGTTCTGCAAACACAGCGTCACCACCTTCGATTTCAACAGCACGAATGGCAACCGCCGCACGCAGGCGGCGGCGATGATAAATCAGCATGCTGCCGCATTGCATTTGCGCACAGTGCCAACCACGCTGGGTGGTGCTGGTAATACCGTTTCCGGTCGTCCTCCCCTGGTTCGCTGGGTTTCTGCTGGTTGAAACTACTCAAGTTCGAAAGGATCGAGGTCTATACGACTGAAGAACCGTCTAGCGTTCGCGGTACCCTTTCCATTACTGCTGATTCGCGTAAGGCCAGTACGAAATTGCGAGTATTGCTGGTGGAGGACAATCCGGCTGACGTCGAGTTGGTGTTGCTCGCATTACGAAAGGACGGGTTCGACGTTTCCAGCGACGCGGTCCAAACCGCCGAAGAGTTCACGTCGCGGATTCACGCCGCCGCTTATGATCTCATTCTTGCCGATTACAACTTGCCCAAGTGGCGCGGGATGGAGGCGCTTGAAATTCTGCGCCGTGAAAACCTGGATTTGCCATTGATCGTGGTGACCGGGTACCTGGGCGAGGAGAAGGCGGTAGAGTGCATCAAGCAAGGCGCAACGGATTGTGTTTTGAAGGACCATCTCACCCGGCTACCGCTCTCGGTCCGCAGGGCTTTGGAAGAAAAGCGGCTTCGGCAACTACGCCGCCAGTCGGAAGAGGAACTGGCGCGCTCCAACGCCGAGCTAGAGCAGTTTGCCTATGTGGCCTCGCATGATTTGCAAGAGCCCTTGCGGATGATTGCCAACTACACCCAGCTGTTGGCGGAACGATATCGCGGCAAGCTGGATGAACAGGCCGACAAATACATCGCTTACTCGGTGGACGGTGCAACCCGCATGCAGGCTCTGATTCAGGACCTGCTGAAGTTTTCCCGGGTCGGCAAACAGGAGATTAAACGCACAACCACCGAGTGTCGAGCGGTGGTCGAACAAGCCCTCAAGAACCTACAGTCCGCGGTGCTGGAGAGCGGCGCAGCCGTGAACTGGGATGGTTTGCCCGTAGTCATGGCCGACTCTGCACAACTCACGCAGGTATTTCAGAACCTGATCGCCAACGCTATTAAGTTTCACGGTGCCCAAATTCCGGTGATCCAAATCAAGTCAGAACAAAAAGAACACGAGTGGGTGTTCACGGTTTCCGACAACGGCATCGGCATCCCCTCCGAGAGCTGGCAAGACATTTTTGTTATTTTCCGCCGTTTGCATACTCGAACCGAATATGCAGGCAACGGGATGGGCCTGGCGATCTGCAAGAAAATCATCGAACGGCACGGAGGGAAAATCTGGATCGAAGCGCAAGCTAAGCCCGGCTGTCGCTTCAAATTTACTCTGCCCAGCGAACCATCCCTCCAGACCGCGCAGGGAGCACAAGCATGAGAGCCACGGAGATTTTGCTGGTAGACGACAATCCCGCGGATACGGACTTGACCAGTGAAGTGCTATCGCGCAACGGCAGTCCGAGTCACATCCAAGCCGTAGTCAACGGCGCGGAGGCGATCGCACTTCTGCGCCGCGAAGGAAAGTATGCGGATGCGATTCTTCCCGACTTCATGATTCTTGACTTAAATCTGCCTAAGAAAGACGGTCGCGCAGTTTTGGCCGAGGTCAAGGCCGACCCGGTCCTGCGCAAGATTCCGATTGCGATCTTCAGCACCTCCGCGGCACGGCAGGACATTGTGCGCAGCTATGAACTAGGGGCGAACTGCTACGTGAGCAAGCCCGGCAACTTGCGGGACTTCGTCTCCGCCGTAACAAGAATCGGAGAATTTTGGTTCGGTTTGGCACGTCTACCGCACGAGGAGGAACGATGAACATTGGAGAAACGATGAGCAGCGGAGGAACGATGAATAACGGCCATACTCGTGTTCTGCTAATTGAAGACAACCCTGGTGACGCCGACCTGGTTCGCTTGCGGCTGCTCGAGGGGGACTCCGCGGTCAATGTTAGCAGCGTGAACCGGCTTTCGGATGGGCTTGCGTCCATGGCCAAGGAACCACCTTCGGTGGTCTTGCTCGACTTGAATCTTCCCGACAGTCACGGCGCGGATACCTTCCGCAAAGTGCTGGCGCAGGCGCCTGGCGTGCCCGTGGTCATCCTCTCCGGCCAGGATGACGAGGTGCTGGCTATGAAGGCGTTGCACCAGGGTGTGCAGGATTATCTGGTGAAGGGCGATATCACCAGCAACCACCTGGAGCGCGCCATGCGCTATGCCATCGAACGACAAGCCTTGACTCGTTCCCTGGAGATGAGCCGCCAGCAGCAACTGGAATTCAAGAATCAATTTTTGTCTCACGTCTCGCACGAACTCCGGACGCCCCTGACTTGCATTCATCAATTTGTCACCATCCTGCTGGACGGGTTGGCGGGCGACATCAACCCCGAGCAGCGCTACCACTTGGGAACCGTGCTAAACAGCGTGCACCAGTTGCGGGCCATGATCCGCGATCTGCTGGAGGCAACCCGGGCGGAGTCGGGAAAAATCCGCATCGAACCACGCTGCATCACGATCGGAGACCTCATCCAGCAAGCAGTTTCGATGATGTCCGCCACCGCCAAGGAAAAGCAGGTTGGTCTCGAAGTGGGATTGGACACCAGGATTCCATTTGTGTACGCCGATCCCGATCGCGTCCTGCAGGTGCTCATCAACCTGATCGACAATGGCATTAAGTTCACGCCGCCCGACGGGTCGATCGTGGTAAAAGCCTGCATGGTCGAAGCCGACCCGAACATGGTTTATGTCTCCGTGGCCGACACCGGGCAGGGCATCGGCCCGGAAGCCAAGGCCCTGATCTTTGAGCGCTTGTACCAGGACCCAAATTCTATTGATAACAGCTGCGCCGGGCTGGGTTTGGGACTCTTTATCTCAAAGGAGTTGGTCGAACTTCACGGCGGACGAATCTGGGTGGCGAGCGAAATCGCAAATGGCAGTACATTTTCCTTTACCTTGCCGCTGTATTCTCTGGCCAAGCTGCTTTTCCCGGTCATCACGTATGAAGATCAGCTGCGGGCCGCCATCGTTCTGGTCAAGGTTGAGCTGACGCCGCTTTCCAGTCCCCCTCGAACCAACTGGAAGGATGTTTGCCGGCAGGCTCTGCACACACTTCACCGCTGCGTTTACCTCGATAAAGACCTGGTTCTTCCCGTTATGAGAAATACCGGAAGCAATGAGACATTTTTCGTGACCGCATCGACCGACCTTGAGCAGGCAGAGGTAATGATGAAGCGCATTCGTGAACAACTGGAGTCCGGCGTAGGCTTCAAAGCAGCCGGCGTCTTAAAAGTGTCGGCGACAGCGGTACTTCTGCCCTCCACCGAGGACGGCAAACCATTGAAAGAGCTCGTGCAAGTAGTGGCGGATCGGATTACCGAAACGGCGATGTTAGCGCTTGGGTCGAAAACAGACCCGAAAATGCAAACGGGCACAGAAGTGCAGTGAAAAATCAAACAAAACCAATGGAGGATTCAAATGGAAAGATCAAAGATACTGATCGTTGATGATGACCCAGACCTGAGACGGGCGTTGAAAATACGTCTCCGGGCAAACCACTACGACACCGTACAAGCCTCAGATGGATATTCCGCGATTTCCATGGCGCAGAAGGAGCAGCCGAATCTAATTATTCTCGATCTCGGCCTGCCCGCCGGCGATGGCTACGTAGTGTTGGACCGTTTGCAGAATAGTGACACGCTGTCGACCATCCCGGTGATTGTGCTGACTGCCCGTGATCCGCAATCCAACGAACAGAAAACATTACAGGCGGGGGCCACGGCTTTCTTCCAGAAGCCGGCGGACAACAACGAGTTGTTGGATGTGATTCGCGCCACCCTGCCGAATACCTGGCCGGGAACGAACGCCTTACCCTCGTAAACAGGACGTTCCGGGCCACGGAAGATCCGGAACTGGAGTGGCGAGGATTGCGCACCAATCGATCGGCAACGCCACGGTATCGCGGCTTCGCGGCTGGACTCGTGACACCAGCCACGGGTTGTCATCCGTTTGATCTGCTAACGGCTTTGCCGGGCCGTCCAGATTACTCCCCCGTGACAGGAAAACCGGGATTATGGAGCTTTTCAAACAACTGCTTTCGCCAGATTTCATGCCCCACGGGTATTGCTACCTATGGGATCCGCGAATTGTGTGGCTGAACGTCGTTTCGGATGTTCTGATCACGCTGTCTTATTACTGCATTCCCATTGTCCTGATCTACTTCATCCGTAAACGTCGTGACCTGCCTTTCAATTGGATTTTTTGGATGTTTGGCAGCTTCATCCTGGCTTGCGGCACCACTCATCTGATGGAAGTCTGGAATATCTGGCACGCTTCGTACCTGGTTTCCGGCGTCATTAAAGCAATTACCGCGATTATCTCAGTCGCTACCGCGGTTCGGCTGATTCCGCTGCTCCCGCAGGCGGTTGGGGTCCCGAACTTAATGCAGTTGCAGGAAAGGAATCGCAAACTGGAAGGCAAGATCGCTGCGCGCGAAGCGCTCGACGGTGCAGCAGCCGACGCCCCACTCCGGCTCTGGGTAACGGTCGGACTTTGTGTTGCTGTCTTATTGACCGTATTTATGGGCATCTCTTTCTGGCTCAATACGCGGCAAACGGCGAGCGATGCCGAGTGGGTGGCACATACGAACGTTGTGAGAATGAAACTCTCGGCTACGCTCAAGGACATCCTCGATGTGGAAACCGGCGCACGTGGCTTCGCACTCACGGGCGACAATTCCTTTCTTGAGCCTTATACAACAGGCCGAAATGCAGTGGCTCACGACCTCCCCGCACTTCGGCTTTTGACCGCCGACAATAGCAGCCAGCAGAAGCGACTGGATGCACTCGATCAACAAGTACAGGACGCTGTCGATATTGGGGAACAGATCGTAGCTATGCGGACACGGGAAAGCGTGCGCCTTCCGACTAACATATTCATCGAGAACCGGAAGCGTGTGGACGTAGTACGAGCCACGGTAAAACTAATGGACGACGAGGAAGTGGTGCTCTTGGAGCAGCGCTCTCAGAAAGTAACGGCGGCGCGCCGTGTAACCAACCTTATCTCATTTTTTGGAACTTTGATGGGACTAGTCATCCTGGTGTCGGCTTGGTTCGCGGTCAACCGCGAGATCAGCGTAAGCACGCACGCACAACAGCAGATCAAGGTCCTCAACGCGGACCTGGAGCAACGTGTGGAGCAGCGCACATCTGCGCTGCAGGCTGAAATCGGCGAACGGAAGCGAGTCGAGACGGCCCGCGAGGGTGTGCTCAAGGAGTTAGCCGATCAAAAGTTCGCTCTGGATCAACACGCCATCGTGGCCGTCACCGACGTCCAGGGCACAATTACTTATGTGAACGACAAGTTCTGCGCCATCAGTCAATATTGCGAGGACGAACTGCTCGGTCGGAATCACCGCATCCTGAACTCCGCCCACCACCCCAAAGAGTTTTTCCAGCAGATGTATCGCACTATCGCCAACGGCGAAGTTTGGCACGGCGAGATTCAGAACCGTGCCAAAGACGGTTCGATTTACTGGGTAGATACGACCATCGTTCCGTCCATAGGAGACGATGGAAAACCGCGGCAGTACGTTGCCATCCGAGCCGATGTTACAGAACGCAAGCTGGCGGAGGAAGCTCTGCGCGAACAGGCTAGAATTCTGGATCTCGCCCAGGTGATGGTCCGCGATACAAAGGGCCACATCGTCTTGTGGAATCTAGGCGCGGAAAAACTTTATGGCTACACCAGGGAAGAAGCACTCGGCCGGTTGTCGCACGAACTGCTGCGGACCGAATTTCCTGAACCGTTGGAGCAAATCGAAACGAAACTCGACCGCACCGGGGCCTGGGAAGGGGAGTTAGTACACCGCAAGCGGGACGGCAGCCCGATCATCGTGGCCTGCATTTGGGTGTTGCATCGCGATGCCCAAGGCAGGCCGCTGCGCATCCTGATATCCAGTACCGACATCACCGAACGCAAACGAGCGGAAGAGGCGTTGCGAGAGAGCGAAGAACGTTTCCAGGCCATGGCCAACGGCATCCCGCAGCTCGCCTGGATGGCCGACGCCGATGGATCCATCTTTTGGTACAACCAGCGCTGGTACGAGTATACGGGCACAACCTCTGAGGAGATGCAGGGGTGGGCGTGGCAGAGCGTCCACGATCCCGAGGTCCTGCCCAGGGTTCTCGATGGATGGAAGGGTGCAATTGCGGACCGGAAGCCGTTTGAAATGGAATTCCCGCTGCGTGGAGCTGACGGGCGTTTTCGCGTGTTCCTCACCCGCGTCATGCCAGTGAAAGACTCGGAGGGCCAGGTGGTTCGCTGGTTTGGCACGAATACAGATATCAGCGAGCGCCAACAAGCCGAGAAACGGCTCGCAGGACAAGCGGAGGAACTGGCTCGACAAGCCGAGGAACTGGCCCGGTCGGGGCAAGCCTTGGAAGCCCAGACGCTCACCCTTCGCTCCGTGCTGGACAGCATGACCGAGGGATTGGCTGCAGTCGATGAGCAGGGAAAGTTCGTAATCTGGAACGCGGCCGCAGAAAGAATCCTGGGCATGGGTGCGACCGATCTTCCCAACCCGGAATGGAGCGGGCATTATGGACTATTTATGCCCGACACGGTGACACCTTTTCCGACCGAGCAAATGCCGGTGCTGCGCGCGATTCGCGGAGAAGTGAGTACCACCGAGATGTATGTCCGCAATCAGCGACTGCCGCAGGGCGCCTGGATTGAAGTTAGCGCGGGTCCGCGGAAAGATGGGGACGGAATGGTGTGCGGCGGAGTGGCAGCTTTCCGCGATATTACGAAGCGGAAGGAAGATCAGCGAGAAATCCAGAAACTCACTGACGAACTCGAACACCGGGTCGTAGAGCGGACGGCTCAGCTCGAAACCGCCAACAAAGAACTGGAAGCTTTCAGTTACTCCGTGTCCCACGACTTGCGGGCGCCCTTGCGACATATCGGCGGCTTTTCCAAATTGCTGGTGGAAGAATTCGGTTCCAGCCTCGATCCTGACGCCCAGCACTACGTCGAGCGCATCCAGTCAGGGACTCAGAAAATGGGCGTGCTGGTGGATGAATTGTTGAATCTGGCACGGGTCGGCCGTCATGCGTTAAGTCTGCAGCCGACCAAGTTGAACTCGATTGTAGCGGAAGTGATAGCGATCCTCCAGCCGGATAGCCAGGGGCGGCAGGTGGAATGGATCATCGCCGATCTGCCGGCTGTGGAGTGTGATCCCGTTCTGGTTAAGCAGGTCTTTCAAAACCTCCTGGCTAATGCCCTCAAGTTCACCCGCCCCCGCGTCGGAGCTGGTGAGGGTGCAGGGGCGGGGAAGCCCGTACCCAAGCTACACACGGTCATCGAGGTCAGTCACAAAGAACAGAACGGACAATCTGTCTTCATGGTCCGGGACAACGGCGTCGGCTTCAACATGAAGTACGTCGACAAATTGTTCGGAGTCTTCCAGAGGTTGCACAGCGCAGATGAATTTGAAGGCACGGGCATAGGCTTGGTCACGGTGCAGCGCATCGTTCACAAGCATGGAGGCCGAGTGTGGGCGGAGGGCGAACCGGACAAAGGCGCAACCTTCTACTTCACCCTCGGCGTGCGAAAACAAATCGAATCGAAAAGCAGTCTAGCTATGGCTGGAGGCCAATCATGAACTCAGCGGATCTCGACATACTGTTGGTAGAAGACAACCAGGACGACATGGATCTTGCGCTGCATGCTCTGAAACGGGAGAAGCTGGCAAACCACATCTCCGTCGCACGCGATGGTGAGGAAGCCCTGGACTTTCTGTTCTGTCGCGGGACGTTCGCGCATCGATCGTTTGAGCATCCCCCGAAACTGGTGCTGCTCGATTTGAAGCTTCCCAAGGTCGATGGGATGGAGGTGCTCAAACAAGTCAAGGGTGACCCACGAACCAAGAACATCCCAATCGTTATTATGACTTCCTCGAAAGAGGAGCGGGACTTGGTGAGTGGCTACAATCTGGGGGCTAACAGTTTTATCCAGAAGCCGGTCGACTTCGACCAGTTCCGCGCGACAGTCAAGAGCATCGGACTGTACTGGCTGGTGATCAATCAGCCGGCGCCAGTCAATGGCGTGCGCGAACTGGCTATGCGGCTCTGACTAACTCTGGCCTTGGTTTTGGAACACCTATCTCAAGTAACTTGTAAGACACGCCGGCCCACCCCCCTCGGTGGTTAAGGCCGTGTAACCGCATTCTGTTCAAGAGAAACTGCAGTCTGTGATAACAGTCTGCCGTTTGCCGATGCGCCCGTCTTCACGGCGATCTTTGTTTTAGCCAGTATTACTCCCGCAAAGTGCGCAGTCGTCCCGATGGCCACGGCACCGGAAGCCTGCCAGAAGATGTTCTTCGCCCGTGCGCCGCCTTTCAGGATGACCCGCGTAGCGTTTGCCTGAGTAAGACGTCCCGCTATCTGGAATATCCAGACGGCGTCTGGGCCACCGGAGAGCGTGACACTGGTTGGTATTAAGATACCCGTAGTCCACTTGTAGAGGCCGGGAACGAGGTTTAACCCGCCAATCTTTCCCGCTCCCAGATTGATAAAATTTGGATGTTTTCGTCCGGCGGCGTTGGTGTACGCGATTTCCATGTCGTGTACAGCCTTTGTGAGTAAAGAGGGGGCAGTCACCCGGCATGGAAGAGGACCCGCCGCGTTAACGGAGTAAACCGTCCCGGTCTTAAGTTCAGAACATTTCAGATGGATGGCCGCTCCAGTGATTGGACTAGCGCCAACATTTCCATTGATCACAGATGGAAAAACATCTGTGATTCCGGATTTGGTCAGAATCGCGAAAGGACCGGCTGTTCCTAGGAGTACCGGAGCCTGTCCGGTGAACTTGACGGCGCTAGTCGCAAATGTCCATTCAATAGGGTTGTCCATTGCAACTCCAGTCGCATTCTTCGCCGCCGTCGTAACCGTGACGACATAGCTGGTATTCGGGTTGAGGGCGGCCGAGGTTGGCGTAAAGGTTGCCACAGTGTTTGCGTCATTCATGACGACGATACCGGACACCTCATTTCCATTTGCCTCTCTGACGGTGAAGGTGAGCGAATTCCCCGCCGAGAACGAGTTAACCGTTTCCGGGTCCATCGGCTGGCTGAAGGTTGCGGTCACTGCGGTGCCAATTACAACGTTATCACTGGTATTTATGCTGGTGGGCACGTTCGTGGCATTGTTACTCGGGCTTGACGAAACCACTGTGGGTTCCGTAGTTGCTCCGACGAGAGTGCCGGGAGCAAGCGTAACACCGGGAGCAACGGTCGCAGAAACCCTTCCGATCCCGCCGCCTCCAAGCAAAGCGACGAGTAGTAACGCGATGAACATCGGTGGCTTGTATGAGCTTTCGAATCTGGTCATTTTCTTTTCCTCTCTTGAAAAGACGCCATATCCCCTTCCCGATGGTTGAGAAAGGCGTAGGGACTGAAGTCAGGGTTTTTCTTCGCGGCCCTGAATCGCTTTGCCAAGGTACTGTCGTAAACGTTGGGATATAGCCACCGTCAACTATGCGGGAAGGGGAAGAATCCAAGCTGGTCAATAAAGCTCACTTCGGTAGAAAACCATTGCGGGAGTGTAGTCTTGCAGATATCACAACTGCAAGGAGCTTGCCGATTGCGGCGGCTGATCTAACGAGGAGAACGCTCGCGACCGGAATCGCTGGTGAGATCGCGAGGGTTCGACGCTTGTGCTACGCCACAGGCAGCCTTGACGTACGACGTATGATAGTTGGCGAAACTGGATCACTAGAAGGGGAAGGATGCATGGCATCGCTGAAGCTCCTTACTGTGGAAGACGACATCGCGAGCCTGGAATTAATGACCGAGGTTTTCAGGTCTCTGAAAGCGGAGGTGCGCCCGGTCAGCGATAGCCAGAAAGCAGCTGTCCTGGTGGATCAGGAAAGATTCGATGGGATTTTTCTGGACTTGGAAATGCCCAACCTCCATGGTTTCGACCTGGCACGCCTGATACGCAAGTCCTCCTGGAATAAATCCACGCCGATTATTATCGTGACGGGGCGGGATCAGAGAGACACCCTGCAACAAGCGTTCTCGATCGGAGCGACTTTCTGTCTTCAAAAACCGGTGGACAGGAACAAACTGAAAACCTTGTTCCGGACCGTGCTTAGTGGGATGTTGGAGAATCGACGCCGACACGCGCGTGCTCCCATCCAAACTGAAGTGATGTGCACCGTGGATTCTCGAACCATACGCGGGGTAACCTGGAATCTCAGCCAAGGCGGGATGCAGGTAGAAGCTGGCGGCTTGGCTGGGACGATCTTCCAAACCGAGGGTTATAAGCACTATTGGCCAGCGTCTGCTACGCGTCTCTTCTCCGTTGGATGGCTCTCCTGCGCTGGTTTCGGAGTGTTTCGATCCTCTCGTTTATGCAACAGGCGTTCGAGTTCGTCGGCCAGGGCGCGTGCATCGATCGGCTTCGAGAGGTAGCCATCGAACCCCGAATTCAGGACGTTTTCCCGGTCACCCTGCATGGCATAAGCAGTAACGGCCAGAACGGGCAGTGTGGCTATGCCGGGATTCTCCCGGATCTTGCGCACGACAGCAAAGCCATCCAGCACCGGCATGCCGATGTCCAGCAGCAGTATGTCGGGATGAGTCTGTTCAATCATGCGGAGCGCCTCCTGACCGTCGCAGGCTTCGAGCACGGTGTATCCACGCGCCTCCAGCAACTCGCGAAGCAGTTCCCGGTTAACGGCATTGTCTTCGGCAACCAGGACTTTGGTCATGATTGCCCCGCGGATTTTGCAAGCTTACGGCTTTGAACGACCCTTTCCAGTTCAACAATGAGCTGTTGATGCCACGAGCCGGTCTTTTGGAGAAGCGCTTGAGTCTGGCTCTTCAGAACTGTCAATTCACTTTGAGTCAGGCTCTTGGCTGTCATGACAAAGATCGGCAGTTCTTTCAGAGGGTCTTCTTTCCGTATGTGCCGGAGGACTTCAAAGCCGTCCATACCTGGCATCATCAGATCGAGCAAGACTGCGCTAACTAGTTTGGAAGAGAGCACTTCCAGAGCCCTAGCCCCGCTTCGCACACTCTGCGTCTCGTATCCGGCTGAGCGCAGGATCTCTTCCAGCAGCTCCAAAGTTTTTGGATCATCGTCCACGAGCAGAATCGAAGCATCATCATTGGTGTGCGGCACATGCTTGCGAATCGTTTCCAGAACCACCGATTTGCCAATTGGCTTGATGAGATAATCTGCCGCGCCCAAAGCAAAGCCCGCCTGTTTTTGATCCACAATGGAAACCATAATGATGGGAATGTTTGCCCTTTCAGGCGTTCTTCTCAAAGCTGCCAAAGTGTCAAAACCACCCCCACCTGGCATCAACACGTCCAAGGTGATCCCGTCTGGGCGGTAGTTGTGGGCTTTCTGAACGGCTTCAGCCCCGGACTTCGCCGTCACAATTCGATATTCCGATTCCAGGTACCCAACTAGAAGCTCGCGGGCGAAGACCTCGTCGTCGACGACCAGGATGAGTGGTTTCTTACCATCCGCACGGACCGCGACATCAGCACGAACATTCGGTGCGTTAGACGGAGCTCTACCAGGTGCCGCGACTTTCAATCCGGCCGCGAAATCTCCCGACGGGCGCCTGTGGTTTGTAAACAATGTGGTTCTTCAGATAATCGACCCCTCACATCTGTCTGGTAACGCGTGCACGGCGGCCGGGAAAAAATGCCTCCCGAAATTGCCGTCGAGTTGGTGGAGCATCGAGCCGAAGACGCGTTGAGTGGGCGCGAAATCGAGGTTTTGCGCCAGCTAGGCACTGGGAACAGCAACAAAATGATTGCCGATCACCTCAATCTTTCTGAAGAAACGGTTAAAGCCCACATGCGGAACATTCTTTCAAAACTCGGCGCGAATGATCGCACCCACGCTTTGGCGATCGCCTTGAAGCGCGGCATCAT
>Ga0210407_10003501_pt1 | contig 12715 bp, 7 predicted proteins | sample IncBWC27MmetaG_FD_150860 | JGI IMG/M metagenome (GOLD analysis project Ga0210407, IMG submission 150860) | Forest soil microbial communities from Barre Woods Harvard Forest LTER site, Petersham, Massachusetts, United States - Inc-BW-C-27-M | ecosystem: Environmental > Terrestrial > Soil >... | reverse complement strand
CGCCGCCGTGGAAACCTCCGCCACCGCCGCCGTGGAAACCTCCGCCGCCGCCACCGTGGAAACCTCCGCCGCCGCCACCGTGGAAACCTCCGCCGCCGTTGCCGCCGCGATAACCGCCGCCGCTGCGTCCACTAAATCCCCCGTTGTAGCCGCCGCGATAGCCGTACCCGCCGCCGTATCCACTACGATAACCGTAGCCACCGCGGTAACCGTAGCCGCCCCAGTACCCGTATCCGCCGCGACCGTAAAATGCGCGTCCGTAATAGCCGTGATACCACGGTCCGGCACCGATAAACACGCCGCCTATAAAGTAGCTGGGCCCGTAGTAGCCATACGGCGCGCAGTCATAAGGAGCGTAGTCGTAATAGCCGTACTGGCACAGCGGCGCGGGTCCGTATCCGTATCCGTCGTACACAGGACCGATTCCGACGCCTACCGAAACCTGCCCTAGCGCGCTTCCTGCGGCAAAAAGCAGTATTCCCAATAACGCAATTGATTTTAGATAACGCATTTCCCTACCCTCATTTCCGACCCCGGAACGGTAATCCGAACCGGGTCGGCAGCAGGCTTCCCGGCAGTTTCGCCTGGGGAAGCCGTTACTTAGAGATCAAACCCAGAGAGGCGCGAAGAGTTGCGCGGGTTGGATGGACTTCGTTTTGTCTTGGGGGAGAGCTAAGTGACTGCAACCATTAGAAAATATTGGACTGAGGATTTTTAACCGCTTAGCTTTGAGTCAATGAGCCCAAACGGGAGACTGCGCTTCGTCGATTTCGTCCCATCGCGGCTGCTGACTCAGCGAGCCACCCATGTGGGATTTTGGGTGAACAGGCCGTTTACGAAGCCCATTTGGTACACAATGAAAATCCCGAAACAGATGCTGATGATCCCGCTGACCGCCCCGAGGGTGCGGTTCAAGCGAGTGAATCGGGATTGTGAAAAAGTGAAGGGCACCGCGATCACTGCCGTGATCAGCATCATTCCCGCGATGGTGCCGATGCCGAAGACTAGCAAGTACGCCACCGCCGCAACCGGCGTGCGGATGGTGGCCAGAACTAACAAAGCTACCGCAGCCGATCCAGCCAGGCCATGAACCAGTCCCACCGCCAGCGGACGCAAAGTTTGGTACAGCCCCAGCTTGCCGAAAGCCCGATCCATCCAACTCACTGGGGTCGCGTCTTCCGAATGACCGTGGCTTTCCGGAGCGTGTCCATGCGTATGACTGTGGATGTAGTCCCCGTGAATATGGGCATGCGAGTGAGGCGGCTTCGGCGATGGCGTCCACCTTTCTGTTGCCCAGCGGATGACTCCGGACAAATTCAGGATTCCGAGGAGGATCAACATGAGCCCGACCGATAGTTCCATGGCCAGCCCTACTCTCTTCGGAATCGCCAGTCCAAAAAGAATAATTGCGACGCCCACAACGAAAATGGTAATGGTGTGTCCGACTCCCCACAGGACACCGATCAGGGCCGCACGCTTGATGCTGCGTTGACGGCTCACAATCGTGGTGACCGCGATCACGTGGTCGGGATCGGTGGCATGGCGCATGCCCAGGAAAAAGCCGATGGCGATGATGGAAAGGAGAGTGAACATTTTCCGCTTAGCTTCCCTATGACCCGCTGTCCGTGGCGGCTCTAAATACCGGGAGCTAAGTTCATTCCGGCAAGATTTCTATCGCGCTAACCGACGGGTAATTCGTGCGGGGCAAGAAATAAAGCTCAATCTTGTCCTGTGGGGTCGGTTCTATGTGATTGAACGTCTTTATAAGCGGACCAGAACCGGCCTCACGATAAATATCAAAGTTCTTCAGCACTACTGACCCGTTGCACCAGACGTCAAACACGCGGCTGCCCGCGCCGCCAATGCCGCCGTTTGGGGCTCCGAACCAGTGTTCGAGAAAGTGCAGCTTCACCGTGTAGGTTCCGCCGCCCGCAACTGGAATTTCGTAGCGGAAGTGCCCAAAACGATGCCAGCCGTAGATACCTTCATCGGGGATTTTCGACAAGTCTCCGCCAAAATGGCTCAGGCGACCGCCAAAGAAATAGCGGTCTGCCAACCACAGGTCTCCTGCTTGATCGCGATACGAAGAGAAACCTGCGACTATACGCTGTGGAACCATTTCGTGCGGGATTCCCGGGAGTATTTCAATCGCATTCACGAATGACACCGGTGTGGTGAAGGCGATATGAATCGCCCCATCCTTTGCCGGTTCCACGTCTGTGTATATCTTGGTCGTCGCGATATCGTCGCCGCCTGCGTCATCCGTAACATCCAGATTATGCGAGGAACCATTAACCGAAAACGCAACGTTCCGGCTGTTCTCTTGCAGTCCTGAGGTCTCAGCGAACATCAGGTGGACCTCGTACACGCCTTTGGGCACTGGATAGTTGCAGTCGAATGCTCCGCGAATCCCGGCGGAAAATAGTTCTGGGTCACTGGTCCCGAGTATCGCATGGTCCTTAACGGAAAAAGATGTTCCTCCGGAGCAGAAGCGATCAGGTTGCCACCCGATTCCGGCGCGGTCAACAAATTGCTCGCGTCCGCTGCCAACTAAGGCGTGAATGCCTGCACCAGAAAAGGCCGGTATTGCCGCGGCTCGGGCAGGTGTTTCCTTTTCGCGAGACTTTCGGGATATGACGTAGTAGGTACCCAGACCAGTAAGCAGAACCAAGAGCAGGAAGATGCTCATTCCCGTTCGGAGCTTCTGCGTACTTTTCGCGCCTCCGGCGCCAGAGGAGACTTGCGGGGGGACATAGGCCAGCACCGGCTGGGCGAGAGAGGTATCATCCGCATGCAACTCTGGAGTCAGGTCAGCTCGATGCAGTGCCGGGCTGCCACTGCCCGGCGACTTAGCTACAATCGCTTCCCGGTGAACAAACTGAGGAATATAGTGGCCCTGCGGAAGATAGATATGGACCGGATGATCTGCACCTTCGGTGGAGTAATAGAGTTCCAGTCGCTTGCGCAGATTGTGCGCGGTCACGCGCACCACGGTGTCTAGTTGAGGGTCAAAATCTGTGGGGCGCCCCAGGGCCTGCACCGCGATGCTATATTCCTTTATTTCCGAAGTCGTGCCCTCGAAATACCTCTGGCAAATGAAATTGAGAAATCGCCCGAGGTTGTTCGTTCGCGGGAACGTTCTGGAGTTCAGAAGCAATTCGACTTCCAATCGCTCCGCATCGATTTTGGGCACTACAGACTGCAATTGTTCGACTCCATGGTGCCGAGATCTGCGAAATTCCAGAGTCCTGGCAGCCCTCTCAATCAAATTTAACCGTTAATCACCGTTACTCCACTTATCGCGCAGCTCAGTCTCGGCTATTAGCTCTTAACGGACACTTATTTGTCAAGATTTGCATTCTCTCAAATCGGCGCGATCTTCGGGCTTGCGACGGAGTTACGGGGAGTGTGCGCCCCGGTGTTGGAGAAACCTTAAGGAGGTTGTTCCCTATGTGGTCGAGACCGTTTCACGGAAGCTGCTGGGAAAGGCTTTGCGGATCTGTCAGCATGTTGAGTCGCTCGAAAGCGCCAGTTCTAATTATTTTCGCCGCGGCGCTCTTCTTCGGTTTCGGTGTGAACCGCTCCAACGGTCAGGACATTACCGGAAGAATCGCAGGATCGGTGACGGATCCGTCGGGCGCAGCAATCCCAAACGCCGCGGTAAGCATCGTGAACGAAGCCACCGGAGCGACCCGCAAGGTTACGGCGAACCAGAACGGCTACTTCTTGGCCGATCAACTCCCTGCAGGCATTTATACGGTAACCGGCGAGAACACAGGCTTCAAAAAGACGACGAAAACAGGGAATGTCGTCACCGCAGGCGGGCGTCTGACTGTGGATTTAGCTTTGGAAGTTGGCGCGCTCACTGAGACTGTGCTTGTGACCGGAGTTGGGGAAACGGTGAACACCACTTCTGGTGAAATCTCCACCACAATAACTGAGAAACAAGTCCAAAACTTGGCCATGAATCAGCGCCACTACGAAGCGCTCGTAGGATTGGTTCCGGGCGCAGCCCTGCAAGCCTCAGGATTAAATCCCGCGGCGGTGACGACTAACTACAACAATACCGTGGCGGTCACTAATGGGCAGCGACTGGATGGGCAGAACTGGAGTGTGGACGGTGGGTTTAACCTGGACTCTGGATCGAACAACAGCGTGTTCAACCAAGTTGGCGCGGATTTTATTCAGGAAGTGGACGTTCAGTCTTCCAACTATGACGCGGAGTTTGGCCGCTCCGATTCCTCAACGATCAATGTCGTGACGAGGAGCGGCGGCGAAAAATTTCATGGCGGAGGCTTCGAATTCGTCCAGAATAATGTCTTCAACGCGGAAAGTCCTCAAACCAAACTGACAACTCCGAAAGCCAAAGGCTACGCGGCTGTGCCTCCCATTCACTACAACAATTTTGGTTGGGAACTTGGGGGTCCCATTCCGTACATTCAACCGAAGGGCAAACTGTTTTTCTTTGCCGGGCAGGAATGGAAAAAGTTTCGAGGCGTTTATCCAGGAAGCGCCGCATCTGCGAGCGAGACGTTTCCAACTGCGGCGGAGGTCGCAGGAAACTTTACCGATGTTAATACCGGAGCGACGCCGCTTCTGCTAAAGACCCCGGCGGTGATTCCCGCAAGTTGCAGTGGCGGTGTTCTCTATACCTCGCAAAACGTCATAAACCCAACTTGCATCACCGGCGACGGGGCTGCAGTCGCGAGCCTGTACACGGCAGCAGCGGCACTGTCAACGACAGGGGGACTACCTACTTCGACGTTGAGCAATAACTTGGTTTTCGCTCTGCCTGGCCCCATAAACATTCGTGAAGACATCATCCGCGTGGATGAACACTTGAACGACAAGCACACCATCTATTTCCGCTATCTGCACGACTTTGTGAGCATCTACAATCCGTTCGGGACTTTCCCTAACGTCGCCGGAGCCATTCCGGTAGATCCGGATATTCGCCTGCGTCCCGGTAACAACATACAACTCTCGTGGACCTATGTCATACGGCCCAATTTGGTCAATGAAGCAAAAATCAACGCGGACTGGCATGCCCAGAGGACCCCGGTGCAGGGCACTGCGTGGATGAAAAGCACATACGGATTCGGCTTTATCCCGCCACTCGGGAACCCACCGGGGCAGTTTGCGGACGGCCTTCCAACGATCACTTTCACAGCTGCGGCGGCCTTCCCCTCGTCTGGGCCGGCTACTGTGAATGGTCCAGCTCCGAACTACCTCGCAGCCCCCGTGACCGACATAAATCCTGTGGACAACGTCTCCTGGACGAAACACGATCATGCGTTCAAGTTCGGAGCGGAGTTCGTGCGGGACCGCAAAACCCAGAACTCGCGCACCACCTACGACGGCACCGTCAATTTTAGTCCAACCGCCGGGGCAACAAGCGGCACCAACTCCACCGGCGATGCCTTTGCCGACGCGCTGCTTGGCAACTTCAATACCCTTGGGCAAAACTCTGCGGTAACCACCGGCCAGTTCCGCTTCAACGATTTTGAGGCCTACGGGCAAGATACCTGGCGGGTAACGCGAAAATTCAGCCTGGTCTTGGGAGTGCGTTACGTGCACACCACCCCGACCTACACCACAGGCAATAACATGACGAACTTCAATCCTTTCGCTTTCAACACTGCTCTTGAGCCTTCCTTTACTGGCGGACTGGCCACGAGCAGCATCAACCCTGCTTCGCCGGGACTTTGCAGCGGCCCCTTGTTGACCGTGGTCGGCACACCGGTTCTTACTATTGAGTGCAATGGATTGCAGCGACCCGGGCAAGTGCCCACTGGCCAGGCTGCCAGTGTCCCGGTTACGTCAGCCGATCCACAGCTCTTGGCTGCCATAGATACCGGTGCGGCACGAGGGTTTTACAAGCCAGAGAATTTGTGGGGCCCACGCATTGGCTTCGCTTATTCGCCATTCTCCGACAACAAGACCGTCGTTCGCGGGGGTTTCGGCATTTTCTATGACAAGCCAGAAGGAAACCTGCTTGGCCTTGGCATTAACTCCCAAGGCTATCCGCCATGGGCGCAGACAGCTTCTATCTCAGGCACTAACGCCTCGCTCTCACAGTTCGATTCTGCCCCCGGAGCAGCCTCAGTGCCAGCCCCGAGCACGATCAGCTTGAACGGCGTCAATCCCAACTTGGTGGTCGCGCGCAGTTATCAATATAGTCTCGGAGTGCAGCGCGAGTTACCGGAAGCCATGTTGGTACAAGTAGCTTACGTCGGCAATCTGGGGCGCCACCTGCTTCGGGCGCCAAGCTTCAATAACGCAACGTGGACGCAGCAGGGTTACATTCCGGTTTCGCCCAACCCGAATAACTTGGCCTGCCCGGCTGGAACCGCTGCCGCCTTTAACTGCTCCGGGGGTTTTGCTCCGACTGGTCTCTCGAAGGACCAGATCCGCCCGTACCTTGGGTATGGGAATATTCAAATGGCCTTGAGCGACGCCAATTCCAATTACAACGCGCTACAGGTTAGTCTGACCAAGCGCGCTGGTTTCTTCACCACTTCAGTTGCCTATACCTATTCGAAGGTCCTGGGAATGGACAGCGGGGCGGGTGACGCATATAACGAAAACGGGGAACCAGAATGCCCGTTCACTTGTCTGGTTAGTACCGCTGCCAATCAGGTTCTGGTCAATGGAGGGACGACCGCGGTCCCAGGGAAAACACAAACCGGCGGGGTGGTGGAATCCTGGCAGAAGTTTTATTACGGTAAAGCCAGCTTTGACGCGACCCACATTGTGGCTACCACGTTCACACTCGAGTCGCCGTGGGGAAAGAACCGCACGGGGATTGTAGGTGGCGCCATAAAGGGATGGCTGTTAAGCGCGATCATGCACTACCAAAGCGGCGCACCGCTTACGGCAACAGCTTCGGCAGCTATTGGCCTGAACGGCAACAATGTCACTCGGCGGGCGAATATTGTGGCTGGCCAGTCGCTATCCTACAGCGCCTCTGGCTCCACCTGCCCCGCCCTGAAGATTTGTTGGGTCAACCCGAATGCGTTTAAGACGGAAGGCACCCTTGGCGCTGGCGATGCACCGATTGGCGACATCATCGGACCCAACTTCTATGACTGGGACCTTTCGCTGCGGAAGAGTTTCTCTTTAGGCGAACGCGCGAGCCTACAAATTGAAGGGGATGCCTTCAACGCCTTCAATAGGACGAACTGGCTGAATCCTACGGTCAATAACGCTGGCTCCAGCTCGTTTGGTCAGATCACAACGTCGCTCCCGGCTCGTGTTCTTCAGCTTGGAGGCAAGATAACTTTCTAGGAGTTGCAAATCCCCCTCGAACTGCAATTCGAGGGGAAATTTGCGTTTAACATAGGGAATTGCTAATCGAAAGAGCCGGCGCTTATAGAATCGAAGCTGGAATGGCAGTTCTCAGCAAACGCGCTCCTGGGCGAGAACTTACGCGTGATGAGCTCCGGCAGCTCGTTGCCGAAGTTGCGTCGGCGCTCAGCGTAGAGAACAAACGCGTATTGATCATCATTCCCGACGGCACGCGCACTATGCCGATGCCTCTGTTGTTCCAGCTTCTGCAACAGGAAGTCGGGACTCGCGCCTCGGCCTGTGACTATCTGGTTGCTCTCGGCACGCACCAGCCGATGAGTGAAGCGCACCTCGGTCGATTACTTGGGTCGCCGCTGGTAAATGGCATGTGCGGCACTGCTCGCGTATTTAACCATCGCTGGGACGTCTCTGAGACCTTCGCAAACGTTGGGGAAATTACTGCCGATCAAGTGCACAGCATCTCTGGAGGACTGCTCTCGGAAGCAATCCACGTCAAGATTAATCGTATGCTTTTTGACTACGATCAAATCCTGATCTGTGGGCCGGTGTTTCCGCATGAAGTTGTAGGCTTCTCGGGAGGCAACAAATATCTCTTTCCCGGCGTAAGCACCGGCGAAATGATTGACCACACCCATTGGCTGGGCGCACTGCTTGGAAGTTTCAACATCATTGGGACGTATACGACGCCGGTCCGCACTCTCATCGATATGGCGGCTGAGAAAGTTTCGGTTCCGGTGGCTTGTTTGGCGCTGGTGTTAAAAGAAGAAAATGTCGCCGGGGCTTACTTTGGAAAACCCCGCGAGGCGTGGAAACTTGCAGCCGAGCACTCGGCTCTGGTGCACGTCGAATGGAAGGAAGAGCCATTCCGGCGTGTTCTAGCGGTTTTGCCGGCAATGTACGACGATCTCTGGACCGGGTCGAAGGGGATGTATAAGGTTGAACCCGCGATGGCTGAAGGCGGAGAAGTGGTTCTTTACGCCCCTCATATTACGGAGGCCAGTTATACGCACAAAAAATACATCGATCAGATTGGCTACCACTGCGTGGAATATTTCCTCAAGCAGTGGGACCGGTTTGCGAATATTCCTCGCGGCGTAATCGCGCACTCTACCCACCTGCACGGACAAGGAACGTACGACGCCACAACCGGCGTGGAGACGTCGCGGATTAAGGTCACGCTGGCTACCGGGATATCGGCAGAGCAATGCCGGAAGTTGGGACTCGACTACCTGGATCCTGCAAGCATTGATTTCGAGGAATGGAAGGGACGGGAACGGGAAGGAATCGTGCTGCTTCCGCGCGCGGGAGAAACGCTATATCGCCTCAAAAAATTCGCATCAGACACCAGGACCGCGGGCGCTCTAGACCAGCAGTAAAAGAACAAAAGTCGGGAGATTCGATGCTTACACGACGAAAGTTTCTTGCCACCACAGCCGGCACCGTTGCTGCAGCACGTCTTCATGCGCACGGGCAAAGCAAGGTCCGGGTTGCTCTCGCCATTCCGAGCGAAGCAACTGGTCCTCATATGCCGATCGATTTTGTCGGCCTGTCTTATGAGGTGCAGCAATTCGTGGATCTGTCTTTCTTTTCGGCGCAGAACAGTGGCCTGATTCGCGAATTCAAAGCGCTCTCGTCAACTGGCGTTCTGCGCCTTGGGGGCAACACCAGCGAGTTCGCCTACTGGAAACCTACGCCTGATTCTCCCGAACCCGAGCATCCTCCTGTCCGTGAGGCCGAGGGTGAACCGAAGGCTAACTACTACGCGGTGACGCCCGAGGCAGTCAAGAACCTGGCGGACTTCCTCCAAGCCATCGGCTGGAATTGCATCTACGGCATCGGCATGGGCACGAATACGCCGGCACGGGCCGCGGAGGAAGCGGTCTTTGTAGCAGAGGCGCTGGGCGACCGCCTGCAGTACTTCCAGATCGGAAACGAGCCGGATCTATTTAGTCGGCACCTGCGCGATCCGAAGACTTGGTCGGCCAAGACGTACCTGGAAGAATGGCTCACGCTTGCCCGCGCTGTTGCAGCTCGGGTGCCTACGGCAAAGTTCGGCCTGCCGGATGTTGCGCCGGGGGCCGTGTCATGGATGACCGAGATTGCTGATCTTTGGCCTTCAACCCATGGGCCTTCGACCCAGGGGCCGTCCATCCAGGCCGAACCCCGCGTGACCACCCTGAGTCATCATTACTACTTTAACGGGCCGGCGACGAACCCCGACGTCAACATTCCGAACCTGCTGAAGCCGGAGACGATGCAAAGGGTGCAGTACACGGCGAATCTCGCAGCCGCCGCGGCCGGCAAGATGGGTGCGCGCGTACGCATGACCGAAGGCAACACGTGCTTTCGCGGAGGCAAGCCGGGTGTCTCCGACGTGTTTGCCGCTGCTCTCTGGTCAGCCGACTATTCCCTGCTGCTCGCTAGTAACGATTATTTAGGCGTCAATCTGCATGGTGGTACGGGTAAATCCGTGGCCAATTCCGTTGGTGGAGCCTTGCCCGGCGACGAGCTTCTCGCAGCCCAGGGCGAAACTCCCGAACAGATTGCCGCGCATCCGCATCCTTTCTACACACCTATTGGGACATTTGGCTCGGACTATATGTTGGAGCCGGTTGGGTATGGGCTGAAGTTTGCAGGCTCGTTTAGTGGCGGTACCCTGTTGAAGACCGAGCTCTCGGCCAAGTTGCAGAGTGCGGGAGTCAATGCGACGGCGTACGCCGCGAAACTGCCTGACGGACAGAGATCCGTGATCATTCTGAACAAGGACGCGGTAGCGGACGTTCAGGTGGAACTCGACTTTGGTCGCGACGCGAGTGGGGCGGTGCAAACCGAGACATTACACGCACCGGCACTGGACAGCCGCGAAGCCCACATCACAGCCTCAACCAAGACCGACTCGCTTAACCAGGGCAAGTGCTCCGTTACTGTTCCCCATGCGTCGGGAGTACGCGTGACACTGAGTTGAATCGCTATCGCGCTTAACTCTGTTCAATTTCGCGAAGCTATCTTTGTCGCTTGTACCTGAGCCACAAATTTCTGTAGCAATGGCGACGAATTATCCTTCTTCCAGATTAGGTTATAAGGAAGCCGGATATTCATATCAACGACTGGGAGCAAGACTATACCTCGGGGGCAGTGCCAGCGTATCGACTCGGTTTGCCAAGCGATCCCGATCCGGCATTGGACAAGACCCAATTGGGTATCGCGATCTGTCGCTTCCTGGACAATCCGTGGAGCGCTTAGGCCACCGCGGGCACACGCCTGCATTAGCTCATCATAGAAAATTGGATTGGCCCAGCGCTGGAACCCTACGAACGGCACGTTCCGCAGATCCCGCAACCGAACTCGTTTTCGCTTTGTTAAGGGGTGCCCTTTGGGCACTGCCAATAGCAACCTTTCCCGCGCGAACTGCCAATACGCCAACTCCTTGTGCCACGGTGTGATGGTGGCGGCAAACCCAGCATCCAGTCGGCCGGATAAGACGGCATCAACCTGATGAACAGAAAGCAGATGATGTACCACCAAGTCCACGTCTGGCTGGCGGCGCCGGAAATCGCGAAAGGACTCCACAACCATCCCATGCCAGGATAGCGCCATGGCAATTCCGATTCGAAGCGTACCGGCTTTGCCAAGGGCAATCCGCTCGGCGCGCCGCTTGGCCTGATCGACGTCTTGCAGGATACGTCGCACGTCGCTCAAGAACAGCTTCCCCGCCGCGCTCAATCGGACCCCCCGAGGCAATCGGTCGAACAGAAGGAATCCCATCTCCGTCTCTAAATCATGGATCTGCCGCGACAGGGCCGGTTGAGCGACATGGAGCCGCTCGGCTGCTCGTCCGAAGTGTTGCTCTTCTCCAACGCCGACGAAATACCGCAAATGCCGAAGTTCCATTTGATACCTTCCAGGTATTAGACCGATAGAAACGAAATCTTGGACGTATCGATCATGATTATTACAAATTAGTGACCAGAGTGACCAGATATGAAAGCACTTGTCGTGAACGCACTCGGCCATGGATTCGATTTCGAGGATATTCAGATCGCCACGCCGATAGGACGCGAGGTTCTTGTCAATGTGCAAGCATCTGGCCTGTGCCACACCGACTTGCTTTTCGCCACTCACGATATCGTTCCACCGCCGGCGGTTCTTGGTCATGAGGTTGCGGGGATAGTGACTGAAGTAGGTCCGGACGTCGCGCAACTCCGTGTCGGAGATCACGTCGTAGGTTCTCTGGCGCAGTCGTGCGGAGCGTGCGCGCGATGCTTATCGGGCCGCCCCTTCCAATGCCAACATCCGGAGTCGACACTGCGCCGATCAAGCGACACCCCGCGTCTTAGCCGCAACGGAGTTGGCATGTTCCAGGGTTTCGGGCTGGGCGGCTTCGCCGAACGCGCGCTCATCCACGAGAACCAGCTTGCCCTCGTACCCAAGGAGCTTCCATTCGCCCAGGCTGCGCTGCTCGGCTGCGGCGTCGTAACCGGCGCTGGTTCCGTCTTGAACACCGCAAACGTTAACGCCGGGGACACGGTTGTGATCTTCGGCGCCGGAGGAGTGGGGCTCAATGCCGTGAGTGGCGCGCGCATCGCAGGCGCGTCGAGGATCGTCGTCATCGACCTTCAGGCGAAGCGACTCGAGGAGGCCAAACGATTCGGCGCTACCGATGTCATCGACTCCACGACGACGAAACCCGTCGAGGCCGTACGCGACCTTTTGCCGGGAGGAGCTGACCACGTCTTCGACTTCGTGGGGCTCAAGACGGTCGCCGAGCAGGGGCTCGCAATGCTCGGAGTCGGCGGTGGACTGTACCTGGTCGGCGTGGCGAACCCCGATGTCGAGGTCGGTGTGAACATCTTTGGCGCGATCGGTGGCCAGAAGCGCGTCCAAGGCGTCAACTTCGGCTCGACCAACGCCAAGCACGACATTCCGATGTACGCAGAGCTGTACCTGCAAGGCCGGATGAACTTGGACGACTTGGTTTCGAAAAAGATTTCACTGCGCGACGTGAATGACGGTTACGCGGCGTTAAAGGGCGGCTCGCTCACACGCGTCGTCGTTACCTCGTTCTGACTATCGAAGCTCATATTAAGGAGACACCCAATGACGACGACGACGGAAGCAATCACCGAGAGAGGCACAATTAAAACCATCACCACTCACTATATCGACGGAACATACGTTGAATCCCACGGCCGCGAAGTCATGGACATCGTCAAGCCGACCAACGGCAAAGTGATCGCCCGCGTCACGCTGGGCGATGAGGAAGATGCGCGGCGCGCCATCGCCGCAGCCAAGCGCGCATTCGTCACTTTCGGCCGGACAACAAAGGAAGAACGCGCGCGTTACTTGCGCCAGCTGCATCAGGCCGTTTCGGCGCGCATCGATGATCTTACGGCCGCGATGGTGGAGG
>Ga0210407_10003500_pt1 | contig 12716 bp, 5 predicted proteins | sample IncBWC27MmetaG_FD_150860 | JGI IMG/M metagenome (GOLD analysis project Ga0210407, IMG submission 150860) | Forest soil microbial communities from Barre Woods Harvard Forest LTER site, Petersham, Massachusetts, United States - Inc-BW-C-27-M | ecosystem: Environmental > Terrestrial > Soil >... | reverse complement strand
CGGCTCACTGCACGAACGGACGGGCTCACCTTTCTCGAGTACAGGTGTGTTGTCTGTGATTTATTACCGAGAATTACTTCATGAGGGCGATTCGCCCCGGCCGCTTGCTGCGATTCACCACGTTCGAAGGTTGTGGCAATCCGCCCAATTCCAGCAGCAGCTTCCTCAATCGCGAGCGTTCGTCCAATTCCATGTCCACAAATTCAAATGCCATCGCCTGGGGTCTCGCGCCGCGCACGATCGCCTGCGCCCGGATGCTCCGCACTCCGTGCGAAAACTTCAATGTCAGCAAGGATCCCGGCGCCAGGTGCCGGTCCGAAGCGCCGATTCCCCCGCCCATGTTCAACTCCGCAACGGTCAGGCGCATGTTCTCGCGCAAATTCGTGGTTACCGCCGGCACATGTTTCGTCAGCTTCAACCTCGCATACCGGCGCTGCCGCGTGACCGACACATTCGGTTCCGGATCCGTAGGCTCCAGCACCAGTTCTTTCCGGTCCAGTCCGCTGGCCATGATTTTTTCAATCGCCAGCGCGGGTTCCACCTTCTGCAACGCCTGCGCTGCCGCGATCCGAAGCTCCGTGTGATACGCCCACCGCCACACCTGTTTGGATTCCAGAAATAGCTGTAGCATCGCGCTTGCGCCGCTCGCCCGCAAACGTCCCGCTGATTCAATCGCCTTGATCCGTGTAAATCCCGGCGTGGTGTCGTCTCGAATCAAATCCAGCAGCAACGGTATGCATTGCGTCCTGCCGCTCATTCCCATCTCGTCCAGCGCGAGCGGCCGGATCAATGGGTCCAGCGACGCATACATGGACACCAGCAGCAGCGCCCTCTGTTCCGCCGGCGTGGACGACAATTGCCTTACCGTCCGGTCATGCGAGGTCCTCGGCCATTGCGCCAGCCGCGTCGGCAGAACGCGCTCCACCGACTCTGGCGAAAGTTGGCTCAACAATCCGATCACTTCCGTCGCTTCCGTGGCTGGTGCCGTTTGCAGTGTCTCCACCAACCGCTGTACCGCCTCATCCCCCAGTCCGCGCACCATTTCGCCCAGCAGTTCGCAGTCTTCCCGGAATCCGCAGTTTGCAAAGCGATTCGTCAGGTAGTGCAGCGAAGCTTTGGGCATCAATCCCAGTATGTCCAGTAAGCCGTCCGCCGGATGCCCTGCTCTCATCGCGTCTTCGATGAATTCCGGCAGCCGCTCTTCCGTTCCAATTCTTTGGCGTATGTTGGTAGTCGACCCAGGTCTGAGCGTCTCCACGCTGTCTAGCGAAGCCAGCGCCTGCTGCATCGCGGGATAAAACCGCTTCGCACTCGCTTCCTGGCTCATGCGCACAAACGCCGCCCCAACCAGTGTTTGCAAATCAGATTCCCGCTCGACGCCAAGTTGATTCCCCAGCCGCTGAATCACATCAATCAACGCGCTACCGTCGCCGCTTCCATAGAACTCCGCCAGATCCGACAAGCCGATTGCTGTCGTTCGCCGTGCTTCCGGCGCTTCCAGTCCGATGCAGGCTGCATACTTCAGCAATATTTCGTTGACCGTTTTCAACTCGCCGCGGCGCAGCATCTCTTCCAGAAATCCGCGCACATTGCGCGGAGGCACGCACCACGCCTCGTCCGACGTCAACACCTCTTTCTTGTTTTCTTCCGGAACCTGCACCCAGAATTCCTGGTCCAGCAATTCCGTGTACGACTGCATCTGCAGGCCTGCTTGGGCCATCGTATCTTCCTGCTGGCCCAGAATCTTCCGAAGCGCTTCGATCTCCGCATTCATCCGGTCCAGAAGCTGCTTCACCGCGTTCACGCGCAATTCCCCGCGCTCGTAGCTGTCCAGCGCGAACCGGATCGCCACGTGCTCCGCAAGTTTCAGCAGCATCGGTTTGTCCGGCTTATCGTTCGGCGCCTGCGCCGCGAGTCCCGCCAGCGCCTGCTGCAAAGTAACTTGCGCGCGCACCGGCAGCGTCGAAAGCCGCGACTGAAATGCCGCTGGATCCATCCGCGATTCCGGATCCTTCCGCGCTTTCCCGAGTTGCGCGAACAGCCCGATCATGGACCGCACATCGTCTTCGGCGATCGCGTACGAGCCCGCGCCCGCCGCACCTGACATGCCCGGAACACCTCCGCCCATGCTGCCCTTCAGCATCGCCGTGGCCGTCAACCACTTCCCCGGCTCACTAGTGCCGCCTGCCCCGCCGCCGGTTCCGCCTCCACCACCAAATCCACCGCCCGGCCCGCTGCCGCCACCAGGTCCTCCACCCGATCCCCCGCTGCCACTGCCGCCGGCACCGCCTCCACCGCCGCTACCATCTCCAATTCCCCCGCCAGAGCCACCTGCACCGGTTCCGCCGCCGCCCGTACCTCCACCTGTCGCCGTGCCCGGTTTCCCGGCTTCCCACAGGCTTCCGGAACCGCCCGTGCCACCGCTCCAGCTCGCAGCGCCGCTGCCGCCCGTGCCGCCACCTCCACCCCCGGGGCCAAAACCCAGGCCGCCGCCACCGCTTCCTCCGCGATTGCTTTCCGCTGCCAGAATCAGTTGCAGCAATTTTTGCGGGTCCTCAAATATTTCGCGGAACTTGTCTCCCTGCGCGCCCAGCACTTTCGACGTCAATTGCGCCGCAACTTTTATTCCCGCCACCGAACTGTCTTCCGCCACGAATCGAATTTCGTTGATGCGAATGCTTGGGTCGCCGGCCATCGCGGTTTTCAATTGTTCGGCAAGTGAACTCGGCTTGGCATTTCCGCTGGGAAAGGCGCGCGCAAATCGCGCGAATTGCGGTTGGGTAAGATTTGGTGCGAAGTGAATACTTGCGATACCTGAACTAGTCAGAAGTTGCGCGAAACTTTTTTCCGCCGCCGCTGCCCCCAACGGCACTCCATCCAGCAGGATCTGATTTCCCGAGGCGCCCAGCAACAGCCCCGTATCGCGGCTTTCTTGGAGCGCGGCATGCAACTCTTTCCACGCCGTCTCAAACTGCGCCATCGTCCGCACGTGCCCGAATTCATATAATCGCGCAAATTTCAGCAGAATGTTCAAGCTGCGAACAAACGCGCGGGCCGACTGTCGAGTATCTCCAGCCATTTCTGCGGATTTCCCTCAGTGGAACCTTACTCCAACACTAGGCTGCCTCTCTACAGGAAACAAGCGTTCCGGTGATTCATGTCGCCATCTCACTAATAGAAGTATCATTTCCGATACATTCCTTCGTTGTGGGCCTCATGGGTTGCTCTTCTACCCGGCTCGTCAGTACAATCTCTCTTGGCCTGTTCGGCTAGTGCCCATCCCGGTTCCCTACCTGGGCGACTTGGGCTCTTAAGGGCCCTCTGACTAAATGGCTGATCACCAAACTCCGGCCCACCTGAAAGCGGAGATGCCCCGGATTCCGGGCGTCAGCGGTCCTCGCCGCTCCGCTCCTAATCCCATGCTGCCCTTGATTATCGGCCTGGTGGTCATTGGCATCATCCTCTTATTTGCCGTGCGTTGGCTATCGCGAACCAAACCGGCTGAACAGACTCGCGCGGAGCAGGCTCCTCAACTCGAAATTCCTCCGCCACCGCCGGACCCCGCTTCCCTGCTGCCCCATGCCACGGAATCGGACCCCGCCATTGCTAACGTCGCTGACCTCGCCAAGCCCTGGACTTCCGCCGACTTCTTCGTTCGCAATCGCCTCACGGGTGAAAATATCCCCGCGACCATCGTTCGCCTGCCCTCCGGCTCTCCCACTCTTCCCACGGGCTATTGGGCCTTCTCCCGCAAGGCTCCGTATGGTTCCTGCCAACTCGAATACATCTCCGACCTGAAAAGGCTCCGCGACGACTACGGTTTCCCGCGCGCCAATCATCCCCTCGTCGGCAACCCGTGCAGCCGCACTCTTTATGATCCTCTGAAGACTTCCAATCTTCCAGGCGACATCTGGATGCGCGGTGGCATTGTCCAGGGCAGCGACATCCGCCCGCCCTTCGGCGTCGAAATCAAAATTCAGGGCAAGCAAATCCTCGCCATCCGCTCCGAATAATCCTGTCACCACGCTGCGTTACCCTAGCGATAGCTTTCCAAACTGCGATAACGGAAGTGAAAATATCAAGCTGCACGCGGTAGCGAATCGCCCGGCATCATCGATTATGCGGGAACTATAGGCGAGCTTTGGTTTCCAGTTTCGAATCTTCGGAGTAGCGCAAAAAAACAGGCCCCGGAGATGACTCTGGGGCCTGACTAGAGATTGGAAGCTGCCTAAAAGATGAATTTGGCCGCGACCTGAATTTGCCGGGCGCTCGTGGTGCCGTCGGCCCGGGTCAGGGTAGAGGTGGATAAGCCAAAAGTGCCGGGAGATGCGAAAGCATTGCCCGGCTGCCCGAATTGGGCGTGGTTAAAGACGTTGTAGAATTCGAATCGCAGTTGGATTTTGGCACGCTCGGTAATGGAAGTGTCCTTAAGCACGGATGCGTCGAAATTGATCTCATCCGGGCCATAGAAGAAGTTTTTGCCGAGGTTCGGTTGTTGATTGTAAGGTGTCAGCTCAAACGCGCTCAGGGCCGGCCCAGTAAATGTCTTATCGGTCCCAGCAGGTTGAGAAGGGCTACCGATAATAGTGACTCTCGCGGACAACCCGGTGTGATTGCTGTCACGATTGCCGAAAATGTCGAACGGATGGCCCGATTGCAAGGTAGTGACGCCTGTTAACGACCACCCTTCGAAAATGCGCCCAACGATGCCTTGACTGAAGTGGTCGCGTCCTCGACCGAGGTTGGGAGAGTAGATGTAATTGATCACTCCGCGGTGACGGATGTCGAAATCAGAGTTTCCGCGCTCCGCCCGAAGATCGAAGGAGTTGCGGGGGAAATTTCTGTTTCCGGCGGCAGCCACGAGCGGATCGTTCACATCGCTGATGGAATGAGAGAACGTATAGGCGCCCTGGATCTGGAATCCATTCGAAAGCCGCTTTTGAATGTTTACTTGGAGGCCGTGGTAGGTGGAATTGCCGATAGACTTGTTCAATGCAGCCAAGACCGAGCCGAACGCATTATTGTTGACGGCATCGAAGGGCAGCACGCCAAATTCTTGGCCCAGCGAAAGGTTGGAAAAGGTAATGGTGCTTTGATTACATTGACCCTTGGCCGTACCAAAGGTCGGGTTTGCGCGAACGGCAAACCCCGTGTTGTTGGGATTTCCCGGCACGCAAAACGCCACCAACTGCGAGACCAGAGCTGGTTGTGGCGGGTTGCCGTCTACGACGCGAAAGATCCGGTTGCCCTTAACGCCCACGTAGTTGACTTCAAAAGTGAGCGTGTTGGTCACCTGTCTCTGTACGCCGAAATTCCAGTTTTGGCTATAGGGGGTCTTAAAATTCAGGTCAAAAAGAGTGGGGGAGATGTAAGCGCCCTGTGTTACCACCGAAGAAGTCGGCACGGTTGTCGGCGTTGCCAGAGCCGTGGTCTGAGCGAATGGGAACACAACGAAAGTCTGTTGGAAAGGTGGGTTGCCCCTGGCGTTTCCAACCAGGTTTCCAAAAGCGCGGTCATGGAAAATCCCGTAGCCTGCACGTACAGAAGTCTTTCCATTCTTGAATGGGTCCCAAGCCAGGCCGATGCGAGGCTCGAAGTTCCTGAACTCGTTCGCGTAGAGCGTCTTACCTGTGCCCGGCCCAACTTGCGTGAAGGTAAAAGGCGCCGGACCGCTGGCATCAGCAAACAGGTTGGAAAGGTTGTTATTTACCTCGAACGGAACACCGAAATACTCCCAACGTACCCCACCTGTGAGAGTGAGGTTGGAGAGGAGTTTCCATGTGTCCTGGGCATAGGCGCCCCATTCCCGCTGGCGGAAACCGCGGAGGTCGTCGGCGGAACGGACGCCCTTGAAGTTGAAGAATTGAGATTCGGACTGCTGGTCGACGAATCCGAGCAGGCTCAGGGTTTGGTTCTGGACGGCCGTGTTTCCTGAGACGCAACTCGTGCGCGTACCAGGAGGGGCAGGCGGGGGTGCAAAAGGGCAGTTATTATCAACATTCTGAAGAGCGGCCACGCCGAAATTGGAGAACGCGGAGAAGTCCAGGGCCTGACGAGTGCCAAAGTTATCGAAGGAGTTGGAATAGGCAGCGCGAAATTCGCCACCAAATTTAAAAGCATGTTTGCCGCGGGTATAACTTATGCCGTCAATGGTTTGATACGTACCTGTAAAGCGAGCTTGTCCGTCGGAGTCTCCCAACGGGAAGCAGCCAAATCCGGAGAGGCCCGGGAGGACGTAATCGGCCCCGCGGCCAAGGGAATCCAGGTTTCCGAAGCTGTCGAAAACACTCGTTCCGGTGCAGGCAAACTGGAGATTGGTGCGGTTGGCGCCAAAATGAAATTCGTTCACCAGGTTATTTTTGAGCGTAGTTGTCAGGCCGATGGCCGCACCCTGGGTTCTCTGGTAGGTCGAGACGGCACCCAAACCACCGGGCAGGAACTCGTCGTGAAATGGATTGGGGTCGGTAAAGCGGTTGTAGGAGTAGCGAACGCTCAAGAGATTCTTTGAGTTGACGTTGTGGTCGATTTTGATCGTGAAGTCATCCACGCGCTGGCGGGAAGCGCTGGGATAAAAGAGAGTTCCGCTGATGTCGTTTACGGCCGGTCCGTTCGGGTTGGGATATAAAGCCAAAATCTTCTGAAGATTGGGGTCTAGAGGTAGTCCCTGAGCGTTGTTGGCGGAATTAGGCTGGCTAACATCCACATTGACGGGAGTGATTGGGTTTCCGTTTTGGTCTTGAGTAATGGTGAATTTTCCCGTTTTAAAAGCGGCGGTGGGCACAGTGCTGGTGTTGGTAATGCTGGTCACGTACCGCTGCCCCTCATAATTCCCAAACCAAAAAGTCTTGTCCTTCTTGATGGGACCACCGGCCGAGGCGCCAAAGTCGTTGCGGATGTACGGATTTTGCGGACCTCCGTTTGGACCCGTGGCCGGATTGAAGAAGTCACGAGCGCCGAGGGCGTTATACCGGCCAAACTCGTACGCCGTACCATGAATCTGGTTCGTACCGCTCTTGGTGATGACCTCAATGACCGCTCCGTTGTTCCGGCCATACTCCGGCGCAAAATTGTTGGTGATCACGCGGAATTCCTGCGTCGAGTCCGGGTTCAGGGCATTCAAGCCGCTCGGGATGCCCGGAACCTCGGTGTCGTTGTTGTCGACTCCATCGAGCAAGAAATTGTTATTTCGTTCGTTCGTTCCGTTTGCTGAAAATCCGCCGAGACCACTGTTGCTCTGGACCACGCCCGGGCTCAAAAGGACCAACTGATAGGGGTCACGCGTGACAAGAGGAAGATCCGTGATTCTCTTGGAATCTACCAGGTTGCTTATCTGAGCGTTTTCCAATTCGATGGGAGGTACTCTGGAGGCCTGAACCTCTACTGTTGAAGAGACAGTGCCTATTTCGAGGCTTCCGTCAACCGTCAATACTTGCCCGACCGTGAGAGTCACACCAGCGAACTTGGCTACCTTGAAACCCGACTTTTCAAATGTTAGGACGTAATGCCCCGCCGGCAGTTCCACGAGACGGTAGAGGCCGTCTTCATTCGTTGTCGCAGAGTGCACAGAATTGGTTTCCGAATTACGGGCGGTTACTGCGACCGAGGCAACTGGGGATTGGCTGGGATCAGTTACTGTGCCACTGATGGTTGCATTTTGCGCGTTGGATCTAAGCGGCCAAATAAGTACTGCTAGCAACGCCACCGCCGCCCATACCACCCAATACACCCTTGCCATCCTGCGGAAGTCCATGCACCCTCCTTAGACCATCTGTGATCCTTCTTGTAGCCTGATTGCTGTAAAGGGCGGAACCATTTCCAGTCTGGTACCGAGTTGCAGACTGAATTCTTGGAGAATTTCGTATTACTCGGTGCCATTCCCCCACCCGCGGAGGAGTCACCGGTAATAAAGCTACTGTGGGAGAACAGGTGCAATCAATTTTCCAATCACAACTTCATTTCAATTCCTGTTTCCATCATAACTATTCTTTTTCCAACGAATTACGAGTTGCTCCGAACTGGGTGCATCTCTCTCCCCTTAAATTATCTACGTAATCCGTATCCCCTCCGAAATTGTGGATGTTTTCTGCGCTCCCATCTTGAGGGAGCTGAGCACCACCAGGCCCTATGCCTCAACAAAACTGCGAACGAATTCTTACTCTGCGAGCGGTACCGACCCTATACAACGAAAAGGGCACCCCGGTTTCCCGGGGCGCCCTTTGACAGTCTCCGCCTGCTATAGCAAGCGGAACGGTTGAGCTACCTTAGAACTGGAACCTCAACCCAAGTTGCAGCGTGCGTGGGTTACTGGAAAACGCCCCTTGGGTATCTAGGAAGTTCGCAGCTCCTGGATTCAAGAATGTGCGGTCCGTCGTGAATCCGAGGTTGGCCACATCATTCAAGGGGGCGGGATTGAACTGTGCATGGTTGAACACGTTGTAACCGGTCGCAATGAATTGGAGGCTGTAGCGTTCCGTAAAGGCGAATGTCTTTACGAAGCTGAGGTCCCAACTATTAATCGCCTGCATTTTCAGGGTGTTCCGGCCAACATTGGCACGAGCGTATGTACTCGCCTTGATGTACTGAGCCGTTGGGTTCGCCGCCAGATAGGCAACTGTATCTCCAGCGGTATTGGTCAACGCCGTAACATCGGAGCCAGTATTTGGAACGCCAAGGGGATTGAAAATCGCTCGGTCGCCCGCGCTATCTCCGTTCCCGTTCGAGTCAGTGCCGGACTGTATGCTCATCCACTGCCCGGTCTGGTAGGTATAGATGGGGGAAATCTGCCAGTTCCCCACCAGATTCTTCATTACCCATGAAGAGTGCTTGAAGTAGGGAACGTCATAGATCAGGGCAAGCGTGAAGCGGTGCCTGTGATCCAGCGCGGAATTTGAACGGTCGGCCGCCAAATTCTGGAAGTCCTGAGCGCGGCGTGGCGTCAAATAGGTAGAGAAGAAGTCTGCCGTGGAGTTGTCGATGGTCTTGCTGAACGTATAGGCACCGACGAATTGCACTCCATAGGACATGCGCTTCGTTAACTGTGTGGCCAACGAGTGATAAGTCGAGTGGCCGTTCGGCTGGAAGGATACGAGCGGCTGTGCATCGAAACCGCCAGCTTCATATGCCGGGACATAGCTATCCCCGTTTCCGTAAGCGCCCGCCTTAATTCCGGCCTTCGTGTAAGGCAGCGCGTTGAGTGCCGCCTGTCCTGGGTTTTGCAGATATGTCGGCAGAAAAACCGTGTTGTTGATCAGCGGCTGCTTGTTGAGCCGTTCCTGGGTGTTCAGGTGAATTCCGCTCGTCCCCACGTAGCGCACTTCCGCCGTGAAGTCCTTTGCGAAATTATGCTGCACACCGAGCGTCCAGGTGATCGCCTTCGGATCCAGTTGGTTGACGACGACCTGGTTCGCTGTACTTTCCCGCTGCGTTTCAAGGTCCGGAAAAGTCTTGAAGCCGCCAGACGTTGGTGGGATTCCACCATTCTTCAGGAAATTCGGCGTTTGATTATTTAAATTCACGTCCACTGTGCCGCTCAACTGCGGAGGAAGAGACAATATTCCGATGTTGTCATATAGCACGTCATAGCCAATCGCAAACCCGGCGCGGATCGAAGTATTTCCGCTGGAGCCAGGCGAATAAGCGATGCCGATGCGTGGCGCCCAATTGTTCTTGGGGGCCTTTGGCTCGGCGAAGCTAATGAGCCCAGGAACGCTTGCTGCCTGGTTCAGGCTTTGCGAACGCTCACCAAACGGGATAGTTGTATATTCGTAGCGCACACCCAAATTGAGAGTGAGATTCGGGCGGATGCGCCAGCTGTCATTTGCAAACCAGTAAAGGGCGACCTGATCGCCGTAGTAGACGGGATTGCCCAAGCTGCGCTCGCCGAGCACATCCGGGCTCAGATCCAACAGATAACTGGAAATGGAACCGTATTCATAATCGCCGCGTGAACGTTGCGTAAATGACTGAGGCGAAATATATTTGCGCGCCTCGATACCGAACTTCAATGTATGGCGGCCCCTGACCCACGTAAAGTTGTCCCGCAAAGAGTAAACGTTCTGGTACGTATACTGTGGCCCGTTCGGGTCCGGCCCCATCTGCAGGGTGTTGAGGTCGTCAAACGTCAGATTCGGGAAATTAGGTGAACCGTTCGTATTCTGAAGCCCTGGGAAGGCGAAATTGCCTGCAGAGGTCAAGTTATACGTGCGGTTAAACCCTAGCCCGAATTCATTGCTCAAGTACGAGTTGAACGTGTGGTACTCGTTGATCGTGACCAACCGGTTGGTGTTCGCCGGATTCGTCAAATAAAACGCCGGCAATGTCGGAGTGATGTCGATCGCTGTTAAATCATTGGAAATATAGGCGCCACGAATCTGGTCATTCGGCGAAATGTCATAATCGATCTTCGCCAGCCAAGTTTTGGCATTGTTAAAGTTGGGTCCGACCACAGTCAAGATCCCCACATCTATGGGCGTGTACCCTCCGGTCGCAGCTGAGTTCGGGATGTAGATGAATTTACCCGTGTTGGGGGTCTTCCCCGTTTTGTCTCTTGGGTCCAACGCGGGGGCCGTCGGGCAGTCACCTCCCGTAGGGGCAGCCGTGGCGTACTTCTTAAACACCGACAGGTTTGTCGCTGAAATTCCAGGAACGGTATCGATCGCTGTGTATCCTGCGGCCGTCGGCGTGCACACTGGCGCGCCCGGCACCGCTGCGGCGCCGTGTGGATTGTACTGCGCGCTGCCAAAGAAAAATAACTTGTTCTTCAGGATCGGTCCCCCGATATTGCCGCCAAAGCGGTTGTCGTCAAAGCGCGGGTTTCCCGTTAATTTGCTATTTTTGTACACCTGATCCATGGCGTTCAAGTTACGGTTCTGCATATATTCGTATCCCAGGCCGTGGATCGAATTCGTTCCGGATTTTAGAACGTAATTGAATTGCCCGCCGTCAGAGTGGCCAAATTCCGGCGAATAAACGTTCTGCAGCACGGTGAATTCTTGAATCGAGTCGTTCGGGATCGGCACCAGGGGTCCAGTCACGCTCTTGCTGTTGTTATCGATGCCTTCGACCGTGAAGTTGTTGTTACGCGGACGCTGGCCGCCGACAGCGGGACCAGTTCCCGCGCCCAGCGCCCCGCCGTTCGCCACACCGGCAGTCAATAGCGAAAGATTCAGAACACCCGAGCCCTGGCTGACAGTCGGCAAATCCATTTGCTTCAGTTCGAAAGTCGTTGAAATCGTCGGCGTCGTCGTGTCCAAGATTGGTGCCGATCCGATCACTTCGATCGTGGCAGTCGCCGACCTGACTTCCAATGTGATATTCAGTGTGAGTGTCCTGTTCAAATCCACTCTAAAATGGCTGACCGTGGTCGTCGAAAAATTTGGAGCCGAAGCTGAAATATCGTACTCACCCGGTGGCAGATTGCCGAAACGATATTCACCCGACCCGTTGACCGTACTCGTGTACTTCGTGCCGGTATCGACCTTCAGGGCCGTAACGGTTGCGCTGGGAACCGTCGCCCCGCTTCTGTCTAGCACTGTCCCGATGACGTCACCGCTGATGACCTGTGATTGTGCAGTACCAGAAAGCAGTAGGCCCATAACCAAAACCACCACACCCAGCCAGCCTAGAAAGTTCTTGTAACCCTTATTACTGCGCTCCATACACCCTCCTGAGGTTAAAGTCCTCGCCACAGAAAAAACACACGCCTCCTGCTACACGCAGAAGGTAAGAATACGCACGGTCAATCCGAATTCCGGATTCATCAATGCCCATTCAGTTTTTTACTGCTCGTTTGAATCGGTACAACAGTGCAAAGCAACCGTTGACAACACTCCTGCAATCTTTTTTCCAAACAGTAAACTGTGGCCCAATTTCATGGCATAATAAATCTTTATGTTTGTTATATTTACAGAGCAGTCTACGGTGGGGTCCTTTCCGCAAGCAATTACCATCCACTGTTTGGTATTTCCTATACTTTTTGGTAGACCAGTTTGCACACATCCTCCCCCCTTCATTTGCATTCCCTGCTTCCTTCGCGTTAAATTTCAATCCGGGTGAGTACTGTCGGTCTGTGCCGTCGCGCATCCAACCAGGTGACCGGCTTGAGGGAACTCGCGCAACGTTATATATCTCTTCTGGCGTCTTAAATTCTGGGAGGTTCCATGCTTCGACGGAAATTGCTACTGTCCACTCTCTCTCTCTTCTTCCTGCTCTTCGCCTTCGCTTGCAACAACAAGCCGAGCGACGACGCCGTAACCACCAGTATCAAAGCCAAGCTTTATTCCGAGCCGCTCCTTAAATCCGCCTCCGTCGACGTCGCTGCTAAGGACGGCACCGTCACTCTTACCGGCCAGGTGCCCGATGACGCGGCCCGCCTCGCTGCGGAGCACATCGCGGCCACGACCCCCGGCGTGAAAACTGTTGTCGATCGAACCACGATGGCTCCTCCGCCCCTGGCAACCACCGCGGAAAACTTTGCCCCGCCTGCCCCTCGGGCACGACCCGCACGTCCCGCACGAACTCACAACAAGCCTGCTCCACCGCCCGCCGCCACCCCTGCCCCTGCTCCGGCTCCAGCGCCTGTCCAAAGCGCCGACCCAAGTCCGGGCCCGCTTCATGACCCAGTGTCAGAAAAACCCTCCGCTCCCGCGCCGCCTCCGCCGCCTCCTCCGCCGCAGCCCATCACCGACACCATTCCGGAGGGCACCATCATCACGATC
>Ga0210407_10003499_pt1 | contig 12720 bp, 13 predicted proteins | sample IncBWC27MmetaG_FD_150860 | JGI IMG/M metagenome (GOLD analysis project Ga0210407, IMG submission 150860) | Forest soil microbial communities from Barre Woods Harvard Forest LTER site, Petersham, Massachusetts, United States - Inc-BW-C-27-M | ecosystem: Environmental > Terrestrial > Soil >... | reverse complement strand
CGGTGGGCGGGTGTCCGTCCAGAGAGAGCGCATACCCAGATGTTGTTCGGTCACAACTCGAACGTGAAAATTGGCGAGATGCACTACCACGTGCAGACGGAAGACCGCGGCACTTCGCACGCCGTCATCGACACCATGGTCTATCACAATGGACGCGTGCTGCACCGGCGCGCGAACAGCTACGCGGATTTGCTTCCGCTCAACGCCAAGCGCGAAGAAGAGCTGAAGCAAAGGGTCAGCGCGCAGCATCAAGCGATCTTGGATGAATTGCGATCCGGCTCCTTGAAGCTGGCGCAGCACGCCATGCCGGCCGCCCCGGCCAAGCCGGTTGTGGACAGCGGTCCAAAGGCGGCTCCTACCGATGCTGGCGTGCATGATTCCTTGAACCTCGAATTGTTGAATGCCAAGACCTGGCTCGCGGGAAGGCGCGCAACCTTGCAGATCCTGGTTTCACGGAAAGAAGATGGAGCGGCGGTTTCCGGCGCGAGCGTCACGGCCCGCATCGAGGGCGCGGCCGAGCCTGCGCGCTATTCGACGGCGTCGGGGCTGGACGGCAAAGCCAAGCTTGCGTTTGACATGCCGCGACTGGCCGGAGCGGAATGCGCGCTGGTTATCGAAGCCAGCAGCGGCAAGGCTCAGGCGCGCTTGCAGTTTCAACTGCGCGCCAAGCCGAGAGTTCCCGCGGCAGGGTGAGTCTCTTGGAGACGGCAATCACCATATCGGTGAATGGCGAAACTCGCGGCGCTCAACCGGGTGCCAGCGTCACGGACCTGTTGCGCGAGCTTGGACTCGATGGCAGGCGGGTGGCCATCGAGCGCAACCTGGAAATTCTGCCGCGGCCACAATGGGCGCAGACGCTCGTCGAACACGGCGATCGTTACGAGATTGTGCAATTTGTCGGTGGCGGTTAGTGATACGGTGTCAAGACTTCCGATGACCAGTTACCTTCGTGTGTTCTTCCTTCGTCGCCTTGCTTTGCGTCGCGCCGGCGGTTTTGTTCGCGCAGCAAGACGTACCGGCACATCGGCGCGCCTAAAATCGTGGAACTCCTGCGAACGATTGAAAGCCTAGGCGCCAAAAACTGACGCCAACTTCGTCATTTCTTGATCCCATCACACAGCCCGCGGCGCTCCGGCGAAGGGCCAGGCGTGATACGCAGCACGTGGATGCGTGACGGCGGTCACTGCAAGTCCTCCGCCCGTGAGCCAGGCTAACCGTGTGGGAGGGGTCGCCATGGCAAAGGACAAGAGAGATTTGCTAGACGTCTTGAAGGCGGAATTAGCGTTTTTGGAAAAAAGCGGCTACCGGATCACCGCTCGCGTGCCGTGGCGCCCCCAGTTCCTGTTTCAGGATTCCCCGACTTGCTTGAACTTCGATCCCGCCGAACCGCAAAGACCCTGCAGCGATTGCGTTCTGGTGCAGCTCCTGCCCGAAAAGCTTCGCGACAAGAAGATTGCTTGCCGCTACATTCCCTTGAGTGAGCACGGCGAAACGATCGATCATTTTTACCGATCAGGTACGCAAGAAGAATTGGAAGCCGCTTTTTCGGGATGGCTCAAGGCTACTATCGCGCGGCTGGAGCAGGAGAAAGCAGAAAACTGGGGGGCTTCCGAACATCGCGAGGTCCACGTTCGAGCATCGTTCGCGGCCCGTCATTGAATTTCCGTGGCCTCCGCGATTGCCGGAAAGCTTTGTGGGTAAAGGGAGCTAATTCGCCCCTCACATTCCTTCGAGCAAATGGCCCATTTTTGTTTTCTTTGTTCGCAAGTAGGCGCGGGAAATCTTTGAGACGCGCGGCTGGCAGGGAACTCGCTCGACAACGCGAACGCCGGCCCTTTCCAGTTGCCGCACTTTTTCGGGATTGTTGGAAAGCAAGCGAATCCGGGTGGCACCCAGTTGCTTCAGGATTTTCGCGGAAAAGTCGTAGTCGCGCGCATCCGCGGCAAATCCGAGCGATTCGTTGGCCTCCACGGTGTCCATCCCGCCGTCCTGCAATTGATACGCGCGAAGTTTGTTCATCAACCCGATGCCGCGCCCTTCCTGCGGCAGGTACAACAGGATCCCGGACGGAGCGCGCCCGATTTTCTGCAGCGAAAGCTCCAGTTGCGCGCGGCAATCGCAACGCAGGGAAGTGAGCACGTCCCCGGTGAGGCATTGCGAATGCACGCGCACCAGCGGCGCCGACTTTCCGCGCAGATTCCCGCGCACCAAGGCGACCGCCTCTTCTTGCGACCCGCGCCCCTGGAACCCGTAAATCGTGAAGCGTCCATAGCGCGTGGGCAGTTCGGCATGCGCAATCGCGCGCAGTCGCGCGGATTTTGGTTTGGAGTGCTTGCTGGATCGAGATTTCGCAGCCATGGGAATCGACCAGTATAGCAGGTCGAATTTTGGCGGCAAAAACAGCGCACTCTAATCTAGTGGTGCCAGATTGGGTTTTAGGATGTGCCGTGTGCCAGATTGAAACGATTCCGGTGATTTCCTGAAATCTCGTCGCACCCGAGCCTTGAGGCGTGACTCTCTCACACCCGTAAACACAAGACATCACGCCATTTAGCGCCGCGACATGTTTCCTCTCCACTTTGGTTTTGGAGTCCTCCTTGCAGCACCCTTCGGTGGATGGTGGTACAAGATCCTCACTCCGCCGGCGCCGGCGTAATTCGCTTCCGCCACTTGGCTGGATGTGTGTCCAGTCCGCTGCTTGTTGTGTCTCTTCTTGTGCTGCCTCTGCTCGCTGTCCGTGCCGCCGCCCAAGAACAACAGCCAAACTGGCAAGCGCAGGTGCGCAAGTTCTGTGACGCCAGTGATTGGTCGTCCGCAATTCGCGTGCTGGAGCAAGAAATCGCGCGCGCGCCGGGTGATTTGGACCTGAAAGTTTGGCGGGCTCGCGTGTTGACTTGGTCGGGCTGGCTCGCAGAAGCAGAGCAAGCATACTTGGCCATCCTCAAAGTCTCGCCCAACGACCCTGATCATTGGGCCGGCCTGGCAGGCGTTTTCGCACGAGAAGGAAAGACGCAAGAGTCGCTGCGCGCCTTCGACACCGCCGTGAAGCTTGATCCCCGCCGCGCGGACCTGCGCGCGGCCCGCGCTCGCGCTCTGCGCGACGCCGGCCGGCGCACGGAAGCTCGCGCCGAATTTCACCAGGCCCTTACCCTCGATCCCAACAACTCGGATGCTCGCGCCGGGCTGATTTCCCTTCGTGCCTTGCCGACCCAGGAGCTGCGTTTTGGCAACGAAACCGACCTGTACAATTTCGCCGGTGCGAATCGTGACGAAGGAGTCGCCTGGAACTCCCGCTGGTCGCAGCATTGGAACACCAGCATGGCTGCAAGCTTCTATCAACGCGGCGGAGTGGATGCCGACAAAGTTCTGGGCAGCATCACCGCGCGAGCCGCTCGCTGGGGTGCTCTCACCGTCGGAGGCGCCGTCGGGCACGACAACGCAGTAATTCCCAAAAGTGAGGCCTTCTTTGATTTGGACCGCGGTTGGAAACTTGGCGGAGAAAATTTCCTGCGCGCTGTGGAAACCTCCTACGGCCAGCACTGGTATTGGTACCAGGCGGCGCGAATCCTTACCTTGAATGGCGCGGCCATTGTCTACTTCCCGCGCGAATGGACCTTCAGCTTGGCAGCCACCGACGCACGCAGCGCCTTCTCCGGTACCGGCGCGGAATGGCGGCCTTCCGGAAGCGCACGCCTGGGATTTCCGTTGGGGGCTTGGCGTGAAGCACGGCTCTCCGGAAATATTTTCTTCGCGGCAGGTACCGAGGATTTTGGGCTCATCGACCAAATTGGTGCGTTCGCGTCGCAAACCTATGGCGGCGGCGTGCGATTGCAGCTAACACCCCGGCAGGATGTAACGGCAACCGGTTCCTATCAAAGGCGAACGCAGAACAGGACGGATACCTACATAGGCCTTAGCTATGGAATCCATTTTTGAAAAGCTTTGGAGGCTTGGCCCTGCGGCATTCGTGCTGAAGGCCATCGTAGTCGCCGTCGTGGCCGACGCGCTGCTGCTCGCCTTCATACTTCTTCGTCGCGCGTACCGAAAGCGCTACTTCGCCAAGCGCGACGCCTGCGTCTTCAAATGGCGCCAGAAATGGGACGACCTGCTCTCCGCCCGGGTTCCCTATTCCGCCTGGCGGGCGAACGCCTTTGATCGACGCATCATCGAAACCATCGCGCTGGACGGGTTGGAAGCGGGGAACCCCGAAGAGTGCGCGAGAATTCTGCGCTTTTTGCGCTTCAGCGGCCTGCTCGAAAAACGTATTTTTGAAGCGCGGCGGTTTACCGGCTGGCGTCGGATGCGCGCGCTGGTTGCGCTTGGCCGCACGCGAGCGCCGGAAGGAATTCCCGCTCTAGCCGATGCCTTGCGTGACCGTGATCTCGAGGCGCGCCTGGCCGCTCTGCGCGGTTTGGGCCGCACGGCAAGCCCGAAGGCCGCGGAGGAGATTCTCGCCTGGGTTGGCGAAAAAGGGCTTGTAGTACCGACGCTGCCGCTGCAAAGCGCCCTTATTCAATGCTGTGCGGAACATCCGCAGTTGCTCCTTCCGTACGTGCAGAATGCCACCGGTCAACTGCGCGAAGTGCTGGGCCGCGTTCTGGGGGAAGTGGCCACGCCATCGCTGGGTTTGGATCTGTTGCAGTTTGTGGGGGACGATCTCGACGAGTTGCGCGCTGCTGCGGCGCGCGCGCTGGGGCACTCGCCATCGGGCCTGGCGTTTGATGTTCTCAGTGAGCTTGCCCGAGATCCCATCTGGTTCGTGCGGCTGCGCGCCGTGGTGAGCCTCGGAAAGCTCTCCGAGCGGCGCGCCATCCCCGCGCTGCTACGCGGTCTCACCGATTCGAATCGTTTGGTGCGCTTGCGCGCTGCCGAAGCGCTTCTTGCATTGAAGACCGAGATGGCGCCCATCTTTCAGCAGGTTGTCGCCGCCGGCGATCGCTACGGACTGCACGCGTATTTGACAGCAGTGGAAAACGCCGACGTGCTCGCAAAGCTCGAGGAGGAGCTTCAGAGCTCTGCGTCGCTACCTGCGGACGAGAAGGGTCGCCTCCAGAACGTGCTACGCTCCGGATCGCTGGTGGCGGAAGAACGCGCCAGCCTGCCCGATTTCACCGGGGCGGCTCGCCCGTGACTCGTTTCCTGGACATTTGGAACCATACTCTGTTCTGGTATTACCTGGCCAGCAATCTCGCATACCTGGTGATGCTCCTGATTGCGCTAAAAACGAGCGCGGCTCACAAGCGCAAATTGGAAAGCTACCGCTTGCACTGGATTGCGGACACGCCGCTAGCCCCTCCCATCAGTCTCGTTGTGCCGGCGCACAACGAAGAAAGTTCTATTCGCGTCGCAGTGCACAATCTTCTCGAACTGGATTACCCGGAACTCGAAGTGATTGTGGTGAATGACGGGTCCGAAGACCGCACGCTGGAAGAGATGTGCGAGGAGTTCCGTTTGCGGCCCGTACGCGCGGTGTATTTCGCGGAATTGAAGTGCGCCCGGGTCCGGGGCCTGTATCGAAGCAGCGTCGATCCCCGGCTGCTGGTGATCGACAAAGAACCGGCAGGAAGCAAGGCCGATGCGGCGAACGCGGGGCTGAACGCCGCCACCTCTCCCTACGTATGCGTCGTCGATGCGGACTCCGTGCTGGAGCGCGACGCTCTGCTGCGCATCATGCTGCCGATTCTTGCCGACCCCAAGCGTGTCGTCGCGGTGGGCGGAATTATCCGAGTGCTGAACGGGTCGGAGATTGCGAATGGGAACTTGCGCCGCGTGCGTTTGCCACGCAAGAGCATTGAAGTAATCCAGGTGATTGAATATCTTCGCGCGTTTTTGATCGGCAGGGAAGCGTGGAGCCAGGGGAACATGCTGACGATCATTTCCGGGGCGTTTGGCGTGTTTCGCACGGACCTGGTACGTGCGGTTGGCGGGTACCGGCCAAATGCCATTGGAGAAGACTTCGACCTGGTGGCCCGCCTGCACAAGCATTTGCTGGAGAAGCGCGCTGCGTATCGCATTGACTTTGTTCCCGATCCTATGTGCTGGACGGAAGTTCCATCGGACCTGAAGTCGCTGCGCCGGCAGCGAGCGCGCTGGCATAAGGGTTTGATTGATGTGCTGTGGCTGACGCGCGGCATGTTGTTTCGCCGGCGCTACGGCAGGATCGGAAGTTTCGCGCTGCCGTACTTGTGGGTGTTTGAGTTTGCCGCGCCGGTAATCGAGATCCTGGGAATCGTCACCATTGTGCTTGCCGCTGTGCTCGGCGTCCTGAGCCGCGGTTTCTTTTTGCAGTTCCTGCTTTTCGGATATGCGTTCGCGACGGTCATCTCTATCGGTTCCGTCTTGCAGGAGGAAATCACCTACAAGCGGTATAACGACTGGCAAGACGTGGCACGCCTGGTCAGTTACTGTTTCCTTGAACATTTTCCTTACCGGCAGATGCACATGTTCTGGCGGTTGCAAGGCATCTGGCAATATCTGCGCGGCAACAATGCCTGGGCGCCGCTCAAGCGCAAAGGGCTGCAGTCCGCCAGCGTTCCTTGATTCGCACAGCTCGGAGAATTCCGCCAAGGGCGCGACTGGGGATGCGTAACTTCGCTGCGACGCAATGTTTCGCGGCGCTTTACTTCGCGAATGGGATTGGCTAGCGTAAGCGCAGAGCCCGAGCGGGCTGGCTATGGACACGCTGACCTCCGTCAAGGACCTGCTGTTTACGCTGCTGCTGAAGGTAGGCGTGGCGTCTTCGTTCGCGGCGTTGCTGGCGCGATGGAACACGTTCCGGCGGGTGCTGTTCACCGAGGAGCGCGATCCGGACCAAAAATTGAAGCTGATGCTTTTCATGACGCCGCCGCTGGTTGTCGGCGTTGCGCTGCGGCTCGTGGGCTTTCCGTATCGCTTCGCGGATCTTTCGCTGGAAGGCGCGTTCCTGATGGGTTTGCTGGGTGGGCGCGTGGTGGGGCCGATCGGCGGCGCAATTATCACGATTCCGGCGCTGGCGGCGCACGAATGGCTGGCCATGCCGGCGGCAGCCACGGCGGGATTGCTCGGCGGGTTGATGCGCCAAGCGATTCCCAATAAAGAAGATTTGTGGAATTTCGGGCCGTTCACGTTTTTGAATATTCCGCGTGACGTGGTGCGCTTGCTGCGGCACGGCACGATATCGTGGGAACTGCTGCCGCTGATGGCTTGCGTCGGACTGGAACTCGGGCGCGTGGCACTGGCGGTGGCGACGAAACCGCGGTGGCTGTTTGCGATCGATCCGCACTGGGACTGGTGGCTGGGACTGTGCGTGCTGGCCACGCTGATGTCGGTGGCGGCGCCGCTGAAGATCTGGAACAACACGCGCATCGAGATGAACCTGGAGCGGCACCAGCAGTTGCTGCTCAAGGCGCGTATGGACGCGCTTTCCAGCCAGATCAATCCGCATTTTTTGTTCAACACGCTGAATACGGTTTCGTCGCTGATTCGCTTTGATCCGGACGCGGCGCGCGGCGTGGTGCTGAAGCTGAGCAACATTTTGCGGCGGCTGCTGCGCAAGCACGAGACATTTGTTCCGTTGCGCGAGGAATTGCATTTCATCGACGATTACCTGGACATCGAAGTGGCGCGGTTTGGGCGCGATAATCTGGAAATCGTGAAGCAGGTCGACGATGAGGCCCTCGAGTCGTTCGTGCCGAGCATGTTGCTCCAGCCGATTGTGGAAAATTGTTTGAAGCACGGGTTGGCGCCGAAAATCGACGGCGGCAGGATCCAGTTGCGGACCACGAACCGCGACGGGCGTTTGCACATCGAGATTGAAGACAACGGCGTGGGCATCTCCGAAGAGAAGATGCCGCACGTGTATGTCGAAGGGATTGGCTTGAGCAACGTGCGCGAGCGGCTGCGCGTGCTGTACGGCGCCGATTTCCGCCTGGAAATCGAGAGCCACACGGGGCAGGGCACGGTGATCCGCATCGACATCCCCGAACTTGTTTCAACAATGCAAGCAGTTGGGTAGCTGCTTCAGCTGTGAACGCAAGATCCGAAAAAAAAACGCAACACAGAGGACACGGAGAGCGGACCTGCCTGCACAGGCAGGCACGGAGGCCACAGAGGGTACCTGTGATCTTTCAAGACGTTGTCCATTCGACCGGAACTGGGAGGGTGTGCGTGGATTTCAGTCGTGGAGGACGACAGTCAGGAGTGAATTGTTGACGTGGATCCCGCCGTTGTATCGGATGAAGCCCAGCTTCTTGAACTTGTTCATGAACAAATTGACGCGCGTGCGGGTGGTGCCAATCATTTCCGCCAGCGTCTCTTGCGAAACATTGGGAAGTGCACGGTGAGTTGAGCCTGACGCGCCATAGCGGGCGAGCAGCAGCAGAGTGCGCGCCAGGCGTTTCTCAGTGGAGTTGAAGAGCTGATCTACCAGGTCTTCCTCGACTCGAATGTTTCGCGAAAGCACATAAGCGATGAAGCGGTCGGAGAACTCGTGCTCCTCGTGGAGCACGCGAGTCATCTCGTTTTTCTCAATGACGAGCACGGTGGTGGGTGACATGGCGGTGGCAGTGGCCATGCAAATGGACTGGCCCGCGAGGCATCCCTCCCCAAAGAAATCGCCCGGCCCGAGCATGGCCACCACGGCTTCCTTGCCGGTCTCGTTGACTACAATGAGCTTTATACCGCCTTCCTGAATATACATGACATTCGTGGCGGGATCGCCCTGCACGAAGACGGTTTCTTTAGCGCGAAACTTGCGTACTTTTCTACCCAGGCCGGCCGAGTCGAGAAATAATTGAACATCGAAACGAGGGATTCTTGAGCTCGCTTTGGAAGGAAGGCGACGGACCATTTCGGGTGCACGCCGAACTGCGGAAGGCAACATACGTTAGACTAGCATAAAACAGGCTCACCTGTCCAATAGTGGACACGCAGTTGCTACCCGGTGCAACTCTAGGGCTTCCGAAGAACTTTCCGCAACGACTGGCGCACTTGCAATGTTGAACCGCCATCGTAGTCAATGAATCCGCGCTTCCTGAAGCGATTCATGAACAGATTGACGCGCTGGCGCGTTGTTCCGACCATCTCCGCCAGAACCTGGTGTCTTATCTCAGGAATTTCAACAACCGGGGGGCCCTTCTTACCCAAGTGCGCCAGCCGCAGAAGCACACGCGCGAGCCGCTGTTCCGCGGAGGAGGTGAGCAGTTCCGCGACATGATCGCCGTACTTCTTGACACTGGACAGAAGATAGGCCACCAGGGAATTGGACACCTTGTTCTTTTTGCGAAGCATTGCGAGCATATTTTCTTTTTTGATGGTGCGTATGGAGCTGGCGGTCAAGGCAACGGCGGTGGACACACGAAGGGGATAGCCCGCGAGGCAAAGCTCGCCAAAAAAATCATGCACGCCCAGAATGGCGGTAACCGCCGCTGGTTGATGTTTCGTTTGGGTGGTGAGCCGCACGCCTCCTTCTTGAATGTAGAAGAGCGTGTAGGCAGGCGTGCCTTGCTTGTAGATGTTTTGTTTGTCGCGATAGCGCGAGACCTTGCCGCCCAGGCTCGCTCCGGAAGAGAAACCGGTGAGATGGGAAGCTCTCTTCTTAATGCGCTTCATGAGTCGCTTGGCTCCTGGTGGGCTCAGACACGTTTATGGTTTCCCCGCGGCCCTCGCAGATTTGCGATGTGCTTCCTGCGACCACTGGGAAGCTTTATTGGCGTGTTCCAAAGCTTGCTTGGAAAGCTCGTGTCCGGTCAGATGATCCTCTTTACCATGGTGCGCGGCGGCGGCACGGTGTGCGTGAGCGGCGAGTTCGTGGAATTCGGCAGCTCTTTGGTGGGAGTCGCTTGGCATGCTGTTTCCTTGAGTCCCATTCATCTTAGAATTATTCCATTTTCCAAACTGTCCCATAAGGGACAGGGTCGTGCTGATCGCGGTGTATTCAGCGGGTGAGCGCACGTTCATTCGGTAGAGCCGATGAGCAAAGCACAGCGCGCACTCTCGTTGACTCATCTCTAACCAACACACCGCGTCCTTCAAATTCGGCAGTATTCCAAGAGGCTCGAAAGTAGGTTGTGCGCTAACGTGGCGGTGTGCCTAAGGATGTGGCGGAAGGCGCGCTCGCAGAAACGGACTGCGAGTGCCAGGGGATGGATTGGCGTTGCAGCAGTGCGATGGCGTACTCGATGGGGGTGGCGGCGCCCGGGATGGAGGCGGCTTGGCTGGGGGATTTGGCAGCGGCGGCGGAGAGAGAACGGAGCCAGCGGCCTTCGACCATTCCGACTACCGCGCGGGAGTCGGCGGTGAGAACGGGGGAGCCGCTTTGTCCGCGGGTGACTGCGTGGCTTAGAAGAAAAACCCTGGCGGCGGGGGCGGATTTTTCGAGTTGCGTCGATTCGTAGGAAAGGACCTGGCCGGGGGAACGATCTTCGCGCGGGGCTTCGAGGCTTTGCGCGTCCCGGAGGTGATTGGGATGGAGCGAGAGCGCGATCACGGATTGGCCGGGGGCGGCGGGATCGGTGGCCAGCGGGAGGAAGGTTACGCGGAAGTTGCCGGCGAACGGGTTGGGTGTGACGCGGAGGATGGCGACGTCGTGCTGCGGGTCGGTGGCGACGACGGTGGCTTGGAGAAGGCGGGGAGGGGCGTTGGGGCGGCGGACGATGAGGTAGGGCTGGCCGCCGTCGCGGAAGGTCTCGAGGACGTGGGCGTCGGTGAGCAGGTAGCCTTGCTCGTTGATGAAGAAGGCGTTGCCGAAGAAGGCGTAGTGATAGCCGCGCGGGGAAGAGGACTCGTCGAGACGGTAGACGACTGGGCAGATGGCGGCGTCGGGGGCTGTTGGCTCAGGGAGACGTTCTGCAGCGAACAAACCTAGGGCGCATGCAAAGGCGGTCAATGAAAGGGCCAGGATTGTGCGTCTCGTTCGGCGATCTGGAAGTTCTGCCAAGGTTTTGCGGCAAGCTCCGCACATAAATCTACATCCGGGCAACGGGAGAGGGAAGCTGGCGCGAGGTACAGGTGTTCGTGGGCGCGAGCGTCTTCTAGAGGTGCAACTTAGAGAACGGCAGGAATGCCCGTCTTGCGAAAATCTTGACCTTTGAACAGGAGCGGCTCACCGGACACTTTGGCGAGGGCGTAGGAAAAGCAATCGCCGAAGTTCAGCCCTGCGGGGTGGCGAGCCTTGCCGAAATCCGACCAGGCCTGGCGGGCGGCATGTGCCTGTTCCTCTGTAACAGGCTCGATACTGATGCCCGCCGTTCGGAAAAATGAATCCCACTGGCGGCTGCCTGCATCGCCGGTTTGCGACTCAACTACTACCGAGACCTCAACGAAAGTTGCTGCAGAGATGCGGCAGACGTCAGCTTCGCTAATGGCCCGCGCGTAGTCTTGCGCGTCTTTTTCTCCGAAAAGGACGGCGAGAAGCGCCGAAGTATCGACGATCATCGAGGGAGTCCCTTTTCGTCGTAGAGCAGGGCGGCGTGGTCCATCGGGGCGCCCTTCAAGTGACTTGCGCAGCGGCGGCCGATGCGGAGCAGCTCGGCTGCCCTGGATCCCTGTTTTCGGGAGCGGCGAACACGGGCTAAACGCTCCTGCAGGGCAATCGCGACGGCGCGGGTCATGCTCTCGCCAGTTTCTTCGGCAAGAGCTTGCGCGAGCTTGTGAGTTTTCGTGTCTTTAATATTCAGGCTCAACTGTCCACCCAAACAGAATAGATTCTACCACTCTACCACAGAGTGTGGAAGGAGCTTGACCCGGCCGTCTGTCTACAGTATATTCTGAATAGACAGAAACAACGGGAGAAAAGGAAGAAGAGATGAGCGGACACGCGACGCAATACACGTTAACGCCGGTGGCGCAGAAATTTATTTTGCATTGGGGGGAGATGGGGACGCGGTGGGGAATTAACCGCACGGTGGCGCAGGTGCATGCGCTGCTGTTTGTGGCGCCGAAGCCACTTCCGGCGGATGAGATTTCGACGACGTTGGCGGTGGCGCGGTCCAATGTGAGCACGAGTTTGCGAGAACTGCAGGGGTGGGGGATTGTGCGGGTAGTGCATGTGCTGGGGGACCGGCGGGACCATTTTGAGTCGATCAAGGACGTCTGGGAGATCTTCCGGATTGTTTCGGAGGAGCGCAAGCGGCGGGAGATCGATCCGACGCTGCGCGTGCTTGCAGAATGCTTGCAGGAGCTGAAGGCGAGTCCACAGGGGGATGCGTACACGCGGGAGCGGCTCGAGAGCATGCTGGAGTTTTTGACGGCTATGACGGGATTGTTCGAGGAGATTTTGCGGATGCCGACGGGTGCACTGAAGGGCGTGGTGAAGCTGCGGGGGAAGGTGATTACGTTGCTGGGAGCGGAGAAGAAGAAGGCGGGGTGAGCGGGAACTAGGAAAAAGATAACGCAGAGGCGCGGAGAACGCGGAGGCTCGCGGAGAAAAAAAGGGATTTCGCCACAGAGAGCGCAGAGGGCACAGAGACGAGCAACGGAAAGACGAGGAGAGGGCAGCCAAAATTGGCTGTCCCACTGGGAAGATGATTTCGCTGGCATCGGAGTTTACGGACGGGAAGGGGCGGCACGCGCGCGGGTGGTTGTTTTTTGATGCGGAGTGTGGATTTTGTACGCGGACGGCGCGGTGGCTGCTGCCGATTCTGGAGCGGCACGGGCTGGCGGTGGCGGCTCTGCAGGATCCGCGGGTCGGGGAGCTGCTGGGTCTGCCGAAGGCGGAGTTGTTGCGCGAGCTGCGTGTTTTGC
>Ga0210407_10003497_pt1 | contig 12725 bp, 11 predicted proteins | sample IncBWC27MmetaG_FD_150860 | JGI IMG/M metagenome (GOLD analysis project Ga0210407, IMG submission 150860) | Forest soil microbial communities from Barre Woods Harvard Forest LTER site, Petersham, Massachusetts, United States - Inc-BW-C-27-M | ecosystem: Environmental > Terrestrial > Soil >... | reverse complement strand
GATCACTGCGCAGCGCCCGGTCCAGGAACTCGTACCCATCCATCTCCGGCATACGCACAGCCACCAGCACGAGCCTGCACCGCCCGTATTTCACAAGTTTCAACACTTCCTCGGGATCATGTGTAGGGAACGGCTCATATCCCATCTCGGTGATCGCCGCCGACAGAATATCGAGCTGCACTGGATCATCATCAAGAATGCAGGGTGTAAATATTTTTTTTGGAGCGACGATTTCGAACGACTCTGGCGAGGCGGATGTCATGATGGCTCCCCTATTGGTAAAACTTACGAAGTTTCTGAACCCTCAACAGGAATCTACGCATCAGCTTCGCATTCCGCAGTCGCAAGGTGGGCGAGGCCGCTGGCCCGTTTCACTTGCCCGAGGTTGGGTTCAGATATCGACGACTTAGCCAGCCTTGGTAGAATCCCGGGGTGGCAGTCCCCTTCCGCGCCCAACTGCCCCCCGGGCTCAGTCAGAGTTAACTCACATTAGAATTTCCTATAACGACCTCTTTTCCGTCTGTGCAATATTGAACAGCTGGTACCAGTAGACTCCTGTCGGGTATTATCACTTACGTTCCCTGTATAGAATATCCCCATATAACGGATGTAAGAGGTAAAAACGATGTAAACCATAAATCCAGGGGCCATACGCGCAACGCGCCGAGACGATTTTGAGTTAGGCTTGGTCCCAGGGTGGTCCATCCTTGGGGGTGCCTTTCTAAGGGTAGGCCTTTTGACTATCCTTTCCAACATCCCACATCGATCCTCCTGGCTCTGCAGCAGTGAGGCCTCGTCAGGTCATGGTCGAGAACGTCATGCATGTCTCGGAAGCGGAAGGGGCGAGCGACTTGGCGTCTCTCATGGCGCGCGGCTCGGCCGGTGCGGAAGCAGAGTTCGAGCCGCGCTGGAGCGGCATTTGCAGGATGTTGTCGCCATTCCTTGCGATCTGGAGCTTTCGAGGGAATACGGAAAGGTAAAGCAAGCTTGGCTCCGGAGAGGGTCGTGGTGGTAAACGAACGTTGGATCGCGACTAGCGCCATCCGGCATTTTGTTGCGCTGCTCACGCACAACCGCAAACACTTCGATGGGGACTCCGCGATGAAGGTCGCCAGCGGCGAGGTCACAATTCCTATGGAATGGCAAGCCATCGCGCGCGGGATTCATCACCTTCCTCCATGAAGCGATTCCGGCTTCGTGTTAGCAGCGTTCGAGGAGGCGTTGTCCAGAAATCTAGCGAAGAAAATTCAAAACCCGCACTCCTTCGAAAACCCAACCCAAAGGGTGCGGCACCTCGCCTGAGTGGGGGGGGACGTCCGCCCCACCCGCCGAGGAAAATCCGTCAATCCAGAGGTTTAGTGAAGCCTGTTTGTACCAGGACGCTTCCGTCTTGTTCGGGAAACGCGGGTAAGGGAGCAGATTTAATGGCGCGATCCGAGTCTTCGAGTCGGGCTATAGCGCGGCGAAACAGGGTGCGCTGCGCCTTGACGATCGCAAGCACCTGCTGTCTGTAGCGGGCGTCGTCTTTCCACACGACGGTCTCGTACGGATATGGATCCAGGTTGATTTGTGGAGAAGAGTTTGCCATGAGTCCGGCGAGATACTGAGCGCGATATTGGTCGCGGTTGCCGTCATCGCAGAAACCCGGGGTATCCCCGGGATTGTCGTAATTGCCGGGTTCGACGCGCAAATAGTAGACGGGAGTATCGCCTGCGACGAGGAAAATGGCCTTCACACCCAGGCGTTCAGGAAACTGCGTGAGGACGTACAGGCCGACCGCGGGCCAAGACGCCTTCGGAGCCCTCATGGAAAATGACGCCCTGCTCTCCGTGCTTGACGCCCTCATCGGCATGGGTGCCGCCGTGCCGACCGGAGAAGCTCGCAAGCTTTACCCGGAGTTTCCAGCCCAATCCTTGATAGATATTCCTCCTTCGCTCACCTCAGCCTGATGACTCGGCGCTCCTTGACATCGCGCGCATCGCAAAGGCCAACTGGAATTGGCTGGCCGCCGGAAAGGTGTTGGTCAAGAACCGGAAGCCGGGATTCGCCGCACTTCTCCTCGCAAGATTTACACAACACTTGACCATCTCGGTTGTGGATGCCGGGATGGGTGGCTATTCCGCAAGCGGCGGAAGCGAATGCGGCGCGCTCGCGCTCGGTCTCGGAGAAAAACTCTTCGTTGGGCTGATATTCCGCGACTACTTCGTTGAGCAGCGGGATTAGGTCTTTGTGGGAGTCCTGCTTCGCAAGCCAGGCACCCATGCCAAGCGGAGTGGGTCATCGGAATGCAGCCACTCGGTGGCCCATGTGGCTCGTAGTTGTGCGTCGGCATGCACCAAGGAAACGGGATCGCTTGCGGGCGGTTGCTGAGCGGTTAGAGGGGTGGCCAGAACCAAAAAGACATAAACCGATTTGGACAGCAACGGGGGCCCGAGCCAGCGCATGCCTCGAGTCTAGCACGGGTGGCCGCCCCTTAATTCCGAGTGCAGGTATTGGTTGGCCATCCTTGCGGGTGGCCGCCGAATTGTCTTAGGACCCACCGCCAAATCCTGCTCCAAGACGAAGAACGTGAAAACCGAGGACGAAGAGAGATTTCTCTCTGCGCTCGCCGACCATTTCACAGGAGTGAAAGGGGAATCGTCGGCCTGCTCCGTTCGAAATGGCGGGGCTCGGAAGGGTGACGGCTTGAAGAAAGAGCCAGGTGTGGGCAAAAGAGTGCGGAACGAGTTGCGATGAACGTGTTTGTGTTATCGGCATCGAGCGGGGCAGAGGCGTGCCGTCCAGGAACGAGGAAGCCCGCGATGACGCCCTCGGAGGCTTCCGTACGACTGTCATCGCGGGCCTACTTCGCACTCTCACTATTCAGCTGGAGGGTACGACTGGGGCTGAGGGTCGGTCTGTTCAAAATTGCACACTTTTCAAAACAACGGCGAAATGGATCGGGGGCCGCTCCTTGCCAAGTTCGGGGTGGACTGGGACGCTTTGCCGTGAATCTCCGGGGGCCGACAGTGAGCTACGGATTATTGTCGGGAAGGGCGGCGACTCGGATACGCGCCTGACGAGCGGCATCGTCTCCCGGGTCTAGTTTCAACAGGCGGTCGAGCGCTTCTAAAGCGTTGGTGCGATCTTTCAGCAGCAGATAGACCCGGGCAAGGGCCGCATAGGCCGGTGTGTAGTAGGGGTCGATCAGGATCGAATCTTTATAGAGCGCGATCGATGCGGTTACTTCTCCTTTCTGAAGCAATAGATGGGCTAGTTGCGTTCGCACTTCGGGGGAACTTGAGCCGAGGTCCAGCGCTTTTTGAAGAGCCTGCGCGGCGCGCTGCGGGTCCTTGGGGCGCGCCACAGCGAGGATGAGCCCGCAGGCAGATTGTATCTCGGCGTCGTTGGGGAGTGCGGCGGCAGCTTGCTCGAGACTGGCGAGGCCACGCTCGCCGAGCGCAGGATAGTGGGCGGCGACCTGGGAATACGCCAGGGCGAGATTTCGCAAATCCAATTGCGGCTCGCGCGCATTGGATGAACTTGTATCGCGGACCAAATCAATCGGCGTCGCCGCTTCAGAGCCGCCCGCGAAAACCGCGGGAGTTTCGGAGGGGGTGCGCAAAATGCGGTGGTCTGTGAGGGAGGAGTGGCTGATGTTCTCCATCTTGCGCTTTGGCATGTGGCAAAGAGTGCAGTTGTCAGGGGGTGAAGTGGCTTGCCTTCCTGGCATCGGCGCACGACAACTCTCGGCGGAGTGACAACGGAGGCACCTTGCACGGAAAAAATCAGCGGCTTCGTTGCCGTGGAGCTCAACGTGGGGATTGTGGCAGGTGATACAGCCTAAGCGCCCCTTGCTGGAGAGCGAACAGCGGCTCGTCTTCAATTGCTCAAACTGATCTAGGCCAAAGAAGCGAGTGCCCTTGATGGCGGGACCAACAGAAAACACATCAACGACATCGCCGAGTGGGGTTCCCGGTCGGTAGTCGAGGTAATTCTTTCCCGGCTGGAGAACACGAGCATCGCCGGAAAAGTGACACTGCGCGCAGACGTCGTCCCGAACTTCCGGCCGCAACCTTTCGGGATTTACGATGGAAAAGTCCACCGGGCCATTGAGGGGAGCGCTTTGCTTGCGTTGCTCGACGTGAAGCGCGCCTGGTCCGTGACAGCGCTCGCACCCGACAGATAAAAAGCGGAAGGGAGGCTGCTGAAAGCGGTTGTGACTGCCGGGGGTCAACAACGGCAAGCCGGTGTGGCAGTCAACGCAGAGGTCCACAACGCGGCGGGTGAATCCCCGGAATGTGCCTTCGTTATAGCCGGGTGATAAATCCCAATCACGGATGCGTGAGTAGTAGGAGATCGGCGAGACGAAGAGGGCGTCTCCTTTGGCAATCAGATAACTTTTTCCCACATCGCCGGCGCCGATGGTGTAAGCGATTTCGTGGGATTCAGAAAAGACGGGTTGGCCTCGGGCATCGCGCTCGGATTCTTCGTGGAATACTTTGCCGCCGCGCGCGTAAACCGAGTAGGAGCGGTGCAACTTCTTGCTGGTCATGGAGACAGATGTTGCCAATTCACGGAGATCCTCGGGGGAGGGAATTGCGGCAGACCTGCCCATCCCTGTTTTCTTGAAGGTTTGATATTCGGAGGGATGACAATCGTGGCAAGCCTCGTCGCCGACGTATTCAACTTCGGGGCTCGCATTTAGGTATTGCGGCGAGGTCGTTTCTTGCGTGGGGGGAGGGTGTGCAATCTGTTGTGCCTGCGCTATGCGCATGGCCGCACAAATCAGCAAGACCGCGGCAAGAGCTACCGTCCGTACTTCGCCGCGGCGAAAACCTGGTAAACGAAGGGGAACAACCAAGCGACGCGGCGTGAACCAGCTCATGGAAACGGAGGATTCTTCTTCGGGCGGATCCCCGTTCCCTCCTCAATCGTGTAGTTCTGATCCACGGCAAGATTGCTGAGGCGCTCTCGGAGGCCGCTGGGCCACGCGATTTCTATGCTATCGATCTTGGTGTTGGCACCTAAGCCGAAGTGTAGCCGCAAGTCGTTTTGTGAGAGATAGCTTGCGCCGCCGCGCACTTCATTGAATTGGACAAGTTTTCCGGAGTGAATGCTGAGGCGCGCGCCGATGGCAGCGCGGTTACTCTTCGTGCCCTCCAGTTTGAATTCGACCCAGTGGTTTCTGTTGATCAGGTGATTGCGCAGGAGAGTCGGGGGTTCGCCGACATTCAGAATTAGAGCATCCATTGCGCCGTCATTCCAGATGTCGCCAAACGCGACGCCGCGGCGGGAAGCCAGGGGCAAATTCGCGAGTCCCGCGGCGACGGAAGCGTCCTCAAAGGTACCGTCGCGCTTATTGATATGGAGAAAGACGGGTTCTCGGTAGCGCGCGCCCTCTTTGATGGTGTCCACCTGCGGATATACGTGGCCGTTGGCGATGAGAATGTCGGGCCAGCCGTCGTTGTCGAAGTCTACAAACCCGGTTCCCCAAGCCACGTATGAGAGGGTCGGCTGGGCGATTTGTGCGGTTCGGCTGGCGTCCTCAAAACCCTCACGGCCTAGGTTGCGGTAGAGAGTTTTGGGCTGATCGGCGAACGTTGTGTCGATGAGATCGAGCCATCCGTCGTGATCATAATCGCCGAAGTCCACTCCCATGTTGCCCTGTTCGAGGCCGGCTCCGCTCAAAGCCACGCCGGCGAGCATGGCGATATCGGTGAACGTCCCGTTGTGATTGTTGTGGTACAGATAGTTTGCGCCGGCATCGTTGGCGACAAATAGATCGGGCCAGCCATCATTGTCGTAATCGCCCCACACAACTCCCAGCCCGAAGCGGCCCTCCGAATCGTGAACGCCCGCGCGGACGGAGACTTCTTCAAACGTGCCGTCGCCACGGTTGCGGTACAGCAGATCACATTCGCCCGGAAGTCCCCAGGGGCCGCATTGAACCAGAACGCCTTTGTAGCGGCAAAATTTGTCCCGGCCGAATTCGGGCAAGTTGTTGATGTCGACGTGCACGTAGCGCGAGACGAACAAATCCACGTGACCGTCGCGGTCGTAGTCAGCCCACGCTGCACCCGTGCTGAATCCGCCGCCGCGAACTCCAGCCCTCTCTGTGACATCTTTGAACTTGCAATTGCCGAGATTGCGGTACAGCACATTGCCGCCGAAACCCGTCACGTAGATGTCCAGCAACCCGTCATTGTCGAAGTCAGCGACGGCTACGCCCATTCCCCAGCCGCGCCGGGTCAGCCCCGCCGGTTTGGTGAAGTCTTTGAAAGTCCCATCCGGCTCCTGGTGGTACAGCGTGATCATCGGGTCGCCGCCGTCGCGGTAGCGATCGACTGTGGAACCGTTGACGGTCACGATGTCCAGCTTGCCGTCATTGTCGCAATCAAAGAGGCCGACCCCACCGCTCATGGATTCGAGCACGTATCGTTTGTCCGTCGAAGAAAGATGGGGGACAGTCAGGCCGCTTTGCCGGGCGACATCTTCAAATGCGGGGCCGGTATACGCAGGAGGCTTGGTTTGCGCGCGCACAAAGAACGAACAAATGAGGACTGCCATGGACACGCAGAAGGTTGCTGACAGTTTCCGGCGCATTCGTTGCGAATCCTAACACGGCTATCCCATTCCATTACTTAGAGAAGTGGCGTCAGTTCACGTTCACGGGAATGGAGACGCTCGCGTCGGCATTGCCATTCGAGCCATCGCTGGCATTGCTCTCGGTGAACGCGTACACCGTCACGGTGTAGGCTCCCGGAGTTGTACCGGTGTTAGGAGGAGGTGGAGGGATCACGTTGCCCGCGCCACCACCGCAGCCTGCAATCATGGCTTCAAAGAAAATCAATCCGGCAATCAGCATCCAACTGAAGCGCCACGCGCGGCTTCGCATTCGCCGGGCTAGCGCGAAAAGTGTCAAGGCGAGTAGTCCTGCGATTGCCACTGGCACCCAGATGCGGATTTCGGGGTTGAACAGTAAGGGAGGCGTAACCGAATTTGCCGTGGTCGTGACGGATACGGTAACGCTCTCCGCAGCGCTGGAGTTAACCACAAAATGATTCAATGAGTCAGCCGTTGTGATCGCACAACTTGCCTTCGGCGCGTCGGTGCTGCAAGAAAAAAAGACGAAGCCAGTTCCGGCTGTAAGCCCGGGCGTAAAAGTGGTCGTGTTGCCGGTTGTCGCTCCCGCTTTCACGCTGATGGAAGGAGGATTCCCGAGCGTTGGTTTGGCCACGGGCGAGGGCGAATACACACGAACATAGTCCGCCATCAAAGGTAGAGGACTTACCAGGTTGGTGATCGACCCACCCAAAGTGCCGCCGACCGCCACATTCATGAGAAGGAAAATTTGGGCATTAAATGGCCACGTGTCTCCAGAGGGAAGGTTGACCGGGGTTTCAATTAGAAAGGGTTTTGTCGGATCGTCCACGTAGAACTGCATCATGTTTGCGGACCAAATCGTTCCGTAGGTGTGGAATGACGTGTTCGCTTGCTGGCCGGCGGGAAAAGGGTAAAGTCCTCCGATTCCGGAGCCTCCCGTCACGGCCGTATGGATGGTGGTCTTGTTCCCTCCGGTACCTGGTCCGTTAAGAACTTGAGGGGACCAGTTCTCCATAAAATCCGCTTCGCCGCAGTTGGGCCAAGGAGTTCCGTTGTTGATGCTGGTGCCAAGGGACCAAAACGCGGGCCAAAGACCCGGATTCGTTGTGTCGGGCAATTGCAGGCTGGCCTCGATTCGGCCGTACTGAAAGTTCTTCATGCTTTCCATGCGGGTTGAGATCCACGTACCGCCACTGTTTATCGGCTGAATCACAAGGTGCCCGTTGCCATCGATAAAGACAGTGTCGAGGCTACTGCTCAGCATTGTGGGACACTGAGGAGAAGGGTTACCTGCGTAGCTCGGGGGCCCGCAGTAGACTTCCACCTCGTGGTTGCCCCAGCCAGCGTTGTTTCCGAGGTCAAATTTCCATACTGAGGTGTCGGGTGAACTTACTGCAGCAGCGTTAAACTCCTGGCACCATTGAGCCGTCCATGTCACCGTCCCTGTAGTGCTTGGCGAAACGCCGGTACAGCCCTGGGCATTAGCCCTTCCTGCCCCAGCCAGGAACAAAATCACCACGGCGAGAACCCATCTCCATCGGCAGATAAAACCTGAATTCATGCGGATGATCATCGCTGTTTTCTTCTTTCGTAGAATACGCTGCCTGAAAAGTCTCAGAATTCGCGCCAGAATACCGGTTCGCGACATCCGTAACATACCGTCCAAGGCCAGTCAAGCGGGAGTTCCGCTGGGACGCCGGACCGTTGGCGTGCACGAGGTCGAAATGAAGTTGAAATCGTGCCGAAATCTTCGGCTCCCGCCAGCGCGGACCGATTCTATAAGAAGACCGGTATTCTAGGAACCATCTTTATGTTATAAATCCGCGTTCCGGCGGAAAAGAGCAGTCCCGGAGTAAGTTGGGTTCGGCCGCCAGGGATACGAAGGATTAAAATGCCGGGAATTTCTTTCGCCGCTTTCCAGTTGAGAGCCTTTTGCAACGGTTTCTCCGCTTTGGCTCTAGTGTTTGCGGCAGCGGGTTGCGGCGGCGGCACATCTTACGCGCCGCCTCCTCCGTCTCCTCCACCGCCCGCTCCCGCAGCGACGCCGGCCTTTTTCCCAATGCCAGGCTCGTACAGTCAGACGACGGCAGGGCAGACAGTCACACTAACAGATGGCACTTCTGGCGCCACCATCTATTACACGACGGACGGGTCCACGCCAACGACTTCCTCGACCATCTACACGAATCCGATCACGATCACCGCGACGACCACGATCAAGGCCATTGCCACGGCATCGGGATTTTCAGCGAGTGCCGTGGACAGCGCCTCGTACACGCTTGTCCCACCGGGATCTGGACCGACGGTCGCCGTGGTGGTGACTACCGATGACCAGACCCGGAAATTGACCCCGCAGGAGAGCGTAAGTTTCTCGGCGACAGTAGGCGGAAGCAATCCTATATATATGGATGAAACGGAGGTGTATCAGCCGATCGAGGGATTCGGCGCCTCCACCACGGACACGGCCATGTATAACCTGTACGAGATAGCAAAGGTCAAACAACCGGCGCAATTCACCCAGGCGGTGAGCGATCTGTTCACCCGGCAAGGGAATGGCATTGGGCTTAGCTTCCTACGCAATCCGATAGGCGCCTCTGACCTGGCACGAACTGTCTATTCGTTTGACGATAACATCTTCAACAACGGCATGGCCGATCCCACGCTAGCCAATTTTTCGATCGCGCGCGATCAGGCGGACATTATTCCGTTCCTGCTGATTGCCAAGCAGGCAAACACGCAAATCAAGATCATGGCTAATCCCTGGAGTCCGCCAGGCTGGATGAAAACCTCCAGCTCCATGATTGGTGGATCGTTGCTCCCCACCATGTACGATCCTTTTGCCAACTACTTCGTAAAATACATCCAAGCTTACCAGAGCGCTGGAATTATTATTGACTATATCTCGCTGCAAAATGAACCGCTCTTCGTTCCACCGAGTTATCCTGGCATGTGCATGCCGGCAACTTTGGCCTCAAGCGATTGCGCATCATCAACGGATCAGCAGACGGCATTATTTCAGCATGTGATGCCGGCGCTTACCAACGCGGGCCTCACGACCAAGGTGCTGGTTTACGACCACAACTGGGACCGCGGTGACTATCCGCAGAGTGTTCTCCTAGCAAACCAGGCTAATTTGAGTCAAATTGCCGGCGTCGCGTGGCATGGTTATGCGGGCACGCCGGGCGTGATGACTCCGATCCGCAACATGTTTCCCAGTCTCGGGGCTTACGAGACCGAACACTCCGGCTTTGTAACCAATGCCGACCAGGCGAGCCTGGATTTCCCTGAAATCATTCAGAACATGAGGAATTGGGCCCGGGCTTACGTGAAGTGGAGTCTTTCGGTCGACGAGAATCAAGGTCCGCACACCGGCGGCTGCAGCACGTGTTCGCCAATCGCGCTAGTGAACAGCGCCACGGGCAATGTCACCTACAGCATCGAGTATTACACCCTGGGCCATTTCAGCAAGTATGTCCTGTCGGGCGCCAATCGCGTTTATTCCAGTAATGCGAAGGGAATCGTAACGGCGGCGTTCGTCAATCCTGCCCCGGACAATTCTCGAGTATTGGTGGCCTATAATATTTCCAGCGCGACGCAGACGTTTGAAGTTCAATGGGGAACGCAGTCGTTCACCTATACGCTGCCCACGCTGGCTGCCGCAACATTCACCTGGAGCGGGACGCAGGGCGCTGGCTACGCGGTCAACGCAAAGTCGCAGATCCAGGCGTCGAGCTTCAATGGCACCGCTGGCAATAACACTCTTGGGAACTACCAGACTTGGGGTCTTGAAACCGAACTCACTTCAGACACGGACGGCGGTTATGACGTCGGATTCGCCAGTGATGGGAACTACGCGGTTTACAAAAACGTGGACTTTGGCACCGGAGTCACCGGCGTAACCGCCCGGCTAGCTTGCCTGCAAAACCCTGGAAATTGTGGTGGAACTCTCGAGTTTCGACTGGACAGCAATACCGGCACGTTGGTGGCTTCGGTAACCATTCCGTCCACGGGGGGATTCCAAACTTGGCAAACCGCTCCATCCGCAAACGTATCAGCTGCTAGTGGCGTTCATGACTTGTACGTGGTGTTCAAGGCCCCAGCGAGCGGTACCACAAGCCTGGGCAATCTAAACTGGTTCCAGTTCAATTGAGGACTCGATGGTGGCCCCCGGCCTTGCGGGGGATGTCTGCCCTACGGACCACCGAGGTTACTCGTGAAACCGTCTGCGAAAGATCAATCGGGATAGGCTGCACCTGGGCGCACCACACGGATGTAATGATCCGTGAAGGTGTAGTGCATTCCTGAATCCTCGAATTTCGGCATGTGGCACGATACGCAATTTTCTTGGCCTACTTTGCAAGCCGGACCCGGATGGGCTGTGGTTGATTCCGGGGAGGTTGATGTGAGGTGGCAGCTCAAGCAATTCCGATCGTAGGAAGCGGAGTCGCGCACAAGCTCTTGATGTGGGTCGTGGCAGGCCGCGCAAGTGAGGCGAGCGTCCCCCTTTTTTCCCCAGCACTGGCTCTTTTCCAGGCGATAAGGCTGCGCCCGGATGTTGGCGATCCCGGTGAGACCACCAAGCTTCACGTCCCACCACGTCCCGTGGCAGGCACCGCAGAAATCGACGGCATCCACCGGGTTGAGTTTTCCAGGATCGAAAATCAAGTCGGGCTCCTGTCCGGTTTGCCACGTTTGCCCTTGCAAATACGCCATTTCGTGCCCGACCACGTGAGTGAGTCCTGGCCCGTGGCACGCTTCGCAGGTAATCCCTGGGATGATTCGAAGCCGGTCAAACTTTTCGTTGATCGTTGAGGCCGTGGTGTGGCAGGCAAAACAACGAACCAGCTCAGAGCCGCCGACGGGCCGCGCCATGGCCTGCCGAAGATCCTGCGGCTCAATCAGTTTGCGGCCGGGTGTAAAGTCGAGAGCTTTCAGGATATCGAAGTAGGAAATGCGGCTTTCGTAGAACTTTGCGTCCTGCTCGAAAAGCCACGACTGGCCGACATGGCCATCGCCAAAGGACCACGTCAGCGGCGCGGAAATACTTCGCGTGCCGTCCGTAACCATATAGATGTTGTAGTTTTCAGACGTCCGGACCTCATAGCTGATTTTGCCAGCCTGAAAAGTCAGGCGACGGTGAGTGGCCAAAATATCCGAGTCGGCCACCAGGCCCGCGGTGCGAGCCATAGGCGTACTCTTCTGCGCGGCTGCTTTGCCTGGATGACATCTGGCGCATCGAGCTGGTCCCACATACTCATCGGCGGTGGGAGTGCTGTGCCGCGGCCACCAGCCGCGAAAAAGAAGGCGATCCTCGGTAGCCGTCTGAGCTGGCAGCAGACTCGGAGCATGTACGCAGGTTGCGAAGAGTAAGCAAATGGCGGCGAAACGCAAGAGAAACCGCCTGCTAGCCCTGCACCGGGGCATCATGATAACCATCTCGCCTTCGGCAGAGCTCGGTGGATTGCTGTTCTCGGTGTGGCAGCACCATTCCTAGATCAGTTTAACGGGTTAGCTTTCCGGCTGCATTGTGATCGGGACACGCACCCGAGAGCTCCGTTCATCGCATGCCGCTGAAGCTTGAGCAGGCACCCTGCCTGTCGAATTTCGCGCGACAAATTCGGGTTCGATCGAGATTTCCGGTACCCAGTCCTCGTGTTCCTCAATCCGGTTCAGCAAGGTTCGCGCGGCGATTTCCCCCATTTTTTGCAGTGGTTGGCGGACCGTTGTGAGACTCGGGTTGTTGTGCACGGCAATTCTTATGTCGTCGAATCCCACCACAGAAATATCTTCTGGAACACGCAACCCGGCTTCTTGAAACGCGCGAATCGAGCCGATCGCGGAGATATCGTTATACGCAAACAGCGCCGTAAACGGCCGTTTGCGGGCCAACAGTGTCTTCGCGAAGGGATAACCAAGCTGCGGCGTGGCATCGTCCCCCTCGAGTTGAACGATGAGCTCCGCTTTCATGCGGACGCCAAGTTCCTCGGCCACTTCGCGGATGCCGTTCCAGCGGTCCTCCGAATCTGGGCTGACCTCAGCACCCTTCATGAAGGCGATTTCGGTGTGACCGAGCTCGAGCAGATGACTCAGCGCCAGCCAGGCTCCTTTTTGGTGATCCATAACGATGTTCGTAACACCTT
>Ga0210407_10003495_pt1 | contig 12732 bp, 13 predicted proteins | sample IncBWC27MmetaG_FD_150860 | JGI IMG/M metagenome (GOLD analysis project Ga0210407, IMG submission 150860) | Forest soil microbial communities from Barre Woods Harvard Forest LTER site, Petersham, Massachusetts, United States - Inc-BW-C-27-M | ecosystem: Environmental > Terrestrial > Soil >... | reverse complement strand
AGCAGATAGAAATCTTCCTCCGGAGCTTGCTTGACGAGTTTTTCGAGCATTTCTGGTTTGGCATCGGCGCTTAGAACCAGGCCGATCTTCTCGTCCCATGCGGTGTTGATTTGATTGAGGTCACGGGTGCGCGCATGGATTAGGTCTTCCAGAATGCGCCGCTCCTGCTGCAGCCGGGCAATCGGCAGATCGGTGCCTTCGAGCGAATCGAGGACGCGAAGCAGATGCTGCCGCTCACCGAAGACGATTTGCGAGGTACGCGTTACCGCGCCCTTGTCTTTTTCCTTGTGCTGCACCAAATCGGATCGTCGCATTGTCAGAGTGCTCCAGCCGAATCTTTTCCGGAAGCTCGCCGAGAGGCCGGACTACATCCCGCAAAACCTACGGATTGCACCACCAGGACTGGGTTGATCGTCTCCAGATGGCTTCAGCGGATTATGTTCCGTGCGCCGTGTGCGGTAAAGTTTGGTGCTTGCGGTGTGTGCCCGATGTGCAACCGTCCGCCGCACGGGGTAAAGCCTTCGAACGAACAAGGACTGCAATCCATGAATGCATTTGACGAGCATAAGGACGAGCTGGAGCGTTTTGAGCAGATGTACGGGCGGGAGCGCGGGCGGCTCGCAGTGTCGCTGGACCGCATGACCAATGCGCTGGTGCTCGTCGGCCAGCACGGCGTGTATTGCAGGAGCCAGCGAAATACCGCCGTCCCGGCGATGGATCTGCGCATCATCAGTCAGGAACTTGAGCACGCGAAGCAGCTCGTGCAGTCGGTGATGGAAGAACTGAAACGCGCGCGGGAACAGCGGAACGGGTAAGTACGGTTGCACTCCTCGCCAGAGCGCATCTGCATAAACGAAATCCAAGACACTCGGCCGTCACAAGGAATCGGTGTGAATCAAGAACGGATTGGTGTTGCGTTCCTGGCCGATGCTGGTCAGGCGGCCGTGACCGGGATAGACGATGGTGTCATCGGGCAACTGCATAAGTTTGCCGCGAAGCGAGTCGGTGATCTGGTCCATCGAGCCGCCCCACAGATCGGTGCGACCAATGCTTCCGGCGAAGAGCGTGTCGCCCGCAAAGAGACGCGGAGTAGCTATGGCGACGGCTCCGGCGTCTTTCGGCACGTAGAGGCACACGCTTCCGGGAGTGTGGCCGGGAGTGTGAATGACGCTGGCCTCGAACGAGCCCCAGCTAAGCGCGTCACCCTCTTTTAAAAGCTGATCCACTTCGGTGATTTCCGGTGTGGCAACGCCGAGAAACGCGGCCTGCACTTCCATGCCTTGATAAAGCGGCAGGTCGTCGCGATGCATTAAGATGGGGGCTCCGGTGTACTGGCGCAGCTTGCTTAGACCGCCGACATGATCGATGTGGGCATGGGTGCTGACGATGGCTTTGACCGTAAGCCTGTGTCGGCCGAGCAATTCGAGGATGCGTGTGACTTCGTCGCCGGGATCAATGACCAACGCCTCGCGGCTGACGGGATCCCCGATGATCGAGCAGTTGCACTGCAACATTCCGACCGGAATGGTGATGTGGATGAGCCCTTGCGATACAGCGTCGAAGGTGGGCACGGCGTCGGTCATAGCTTTTGATTATAACATCCACGTGCGCCGATTCAGGAGAGGCGCGGGACGGGGCCGCGCTTTGCTAAGCTGGTAGCTGAAGGAGACGCATGGAGATTGGAGAGACCGGCACCGCGCAGGAAACGCCACTTGTCGGGTTGCATAAAGGCGCCGGAGCAACCATGGGAACGTGGTTCGCTTGCGTCCTGCCGGACTTTTGGACCGACCCGCGAGCCGAGCAGGAGTTTGCGCGCCAGAGCGTTGCTCTGGTCGACAAGAATTACCGCGCCTATCTTTCCTTTGCTGGGCCGGATCGTGTGCGTTATTTGAACGCCATCCTCACGAACAACATTAAGGACCTCGCGACTGGACAGGGCAATGTGTCGTTGCTGCTGAATCCTCAGGGACGCATTCTCGCGGAAATCGACACGCAAGCGCTGGCCGAGAGTCTGTTCTGTGTTTCTTACGCCATGATTCGAGAGCGGCTGATCGAATCGCTCGACAAGTACATCATCATGGATGATGTGACGCTGACGGATGAAACGCAGCGCTACGGCACATTGGGGGTTGAGGGACCAAAAGCTGCGGCTGTCGCCCAAGAACTTACCGGAATCGATCTTTCGACACTTTCCGAGCTTGGCCGCAGGCAGACCACGGTGGAGTCAATTCCCTGCTGCATCACGAAGCGCTCTCCCGGCGGAATTGCCGGAGCCGAATTTTTAGCGGAGCAAGATACGCTGGCAAAACTGTGGCAGATCCTTTCTAAAAGTGTGCGCAAACGCGGTGGTGGTCCGATGGGCTACGCGGCTCTGAGCGCGCAGCGGTTGGCGCAGGGCGTAGCGTGGTTTGGATACGACTTCGGAGAAAAGCAGATTCCGCACGAGGCAGGCCTCGAGGACAGCCACATCAGCTACACGAAGGGCTGCTACACGGGGCAAGAGATTGTCGAACGCGTGCGTTCACGCGGCCAAGTCAACCGGCGGAGGGTTGACCTTATTTTTGATGGAGCGAGCGCGCCGCATGCCGGCGAAACCCTGACGGTGGACGGAAAGGAAGTTGGTTCCGTTACGCGGGCAGCGGTTCCCTCGTTCCTGGCCCAGGCCATCGGAATGGGCTATGTCCGGAAAGACCACAATGCTCGAGGAAGTCGATTGAAATGGTGCGGAGGAGCCGCCGTCGTTTCCAAATTCCCTGACGCCTTTTCCGCTGTCGCGCCCGCTAAATGATCATCCTCGGTCCGCTCTACGGATCGGCTTTGACAAGCTTCCAGCTGGGATCGGGATTGTACTCGGTCATGGCGGCAGCGAGTTTCGCGGTGTTGGAACCGAGATTTTTTTCATAGACGCGGCCTTGCTGATTGATGATGAAGGTCATTACGCCGGAACTGCCCCATTTGTCCGGATAAGCGACGAACGCATAGCCGGCGATCATGTTGCCGTTGATGACGTAGCCGTACTTCCCACCTGGCGCAGCTGCGCCTTGGCGTGTGAGTATCTTGAAGTAGTAGCCGTGATAGGGAGCACGCTCTTCAGAAACGGTTTCTTTTTCTTGAGCGCCACCTTTTCCGGCAGCACCCGGAGTTTCCGTCTTCGGGCCGTAGCCCTCGGCACGTGCAGCGGCGATTAATTTGCCGAGTGGGCTTGGCTTGTCGTCTTCCGACGTTTCCCAATAAAGCCCGTCATGCTTCCCCGACGTGCTGATCAATCGTTGTGCATATTCCGCAACGCCATCGTGATCCCAATCACCTTCGGTGTAGTACTCCCACTGGGCCACGGCGTAAGCGCGGCAGGTGGCGATTGCGGAGAGTTCATTTTCGCCAATCTTGCGGTCGAGAGCTTCTTCAAGGCCTGCTTTGGTATCGAAGAGCCACTTGCCGTCTTTTTGCACCAGCGGGATGGGCGTCGGCCAATGGTCCTGTCCGACGGTGACAACGAACTTGGAATCGTTCACTTTCTGAAGTTGTGCAGATTCACTAGCGGCGGAAGAAAACGCGTCGAGATCCTTGTTATCCTCGACTTCGTCACCGGTGAGCAACTTCTGGTAGTCGGGGCCGAAGAGCCTAGCGAGGGCCGCACGATCTTTTTCCCTGGCCGCCGAGACGAGGGCCTGCAAGGCGTCGTCGGCCAACGAAAACGTCGATTGGGCCGCGGTTTGCGCGTGAGCTTTTGGAACGCCCGCAATGAGGCAGGTGGCAAGAATCAGCGTCATGGCCGCTAGCGCCGAGGAAACGGATTTGCTTGTGGTGTTTTTCATTTGTCCATCTCCGTTCATGGTTTCTATTCCCTTTTCACGGGTATTCTTCACGGTCTCTTCCTTTCTTCACCGCCACGCGGCGCCGGTCTATTCTCCGCTCTCGGTTGCGCTGCGGGGTGAGGAGGCGGCTGTGGCCGCGCAGCTTGCTGACGGCTGTCTTGGCCGCGTTGACTGGTGACGTGCGGATCGAACTGGCTTTCGTTCCTGTTAAAAGTGTGGGGGCCGTTGTTTATGCTGGGCTGAACCGGCGGCCGTCCTTGAGTTTGTCCCGGATTGCGGTTCTGGTAGCGCATGTCATTGTTGCTTCCGGGAGTGGGCCGGTTTTGTTGCACGGTATTGGGCGCACGATCGTTGCGAACGTTGTTGTTGTTGTTGTTGTTGTTGTTGTTGTTGTCGCGGCCGCGGTACTGATCGATTCGCGGATTGCCGCGATCGATGTTGCGGTCGATGATTTTGTTGTTTACGCCGGAGCGATTCTCTCCGGGGGACCCACCGCCTGGCCGGCTATAGTTTCCGTTGTTTCCACGCTGGTTGCCGCCGGGACCGCCCCCCCTCTCGACGCGCATGTTGTTTTTCTGAACGTTGTCGTACCTCACGTCCCTGTGGACAGAGTTGTAGCGATTGATGTTGTTGACGTTCACCTGGCGATTAATGACCGTTCGATTCACGTTGATATTGGTGTAGCGGTTGTTGATGTAAACGTTGTTTGAGAAATTCACCCGGCCTCGGCTGCGGCCGATCCAACCGCAGTTCCAGCATCCACCGCCCCAGCCTTCGCGCCGCCATCCGGTGTAATACACGCCGCCCCAACCGCCGCCATAGCCCCAACGGAAATCCAGGTTGAGCCAGGCGCCGATTGGAAAGCCAACGCCAAAGGTGATTGCCGGACCATAGTAGGGGCGGCGATAGTAGATAATTGCGGGGTCGTAGACCGGCACGTAGATGTATTCCGGCTGGTACGGACTAATCGCGATGTAGTTGTCGTGCTCCAAAACTTCCTGTTGGGGCGAGGATTGCAGATTTCCGGCACTGCGGGCCAAATGACGGAGACGTTGCACAGAAGAGGCAATGTCGGTGGACTGGTTGACGTAGGCTTGCCCGAGCGAGGTGGTCCAGTCGATCTTGTCGGCCATCATTCCGATAACCGTGGGATAGTGCGCGACGGCTTTTACACTGACGTCCCAGTCTTGATCGTCTATACCATTCTGGCCATTTTCGCGAACGTATCGCGCGGCCTCTTCGACCTGATCCGGAAACGTGGCGGCGACAAAAACCTGAGCGAGGAGCGGGTCGGGATAAAGCGCGATGGGAGAAAGTAGATTGTCGAGCTGATCGGGCGAGAAATCCTCGTAAGGAGCCGCCTGATCCTGGGACGGAACTTGATCCTGCGACTGTGGCGGGGGTTGGTCTTGCTGCTGATCTTGCCAGTATGGGCGCGCGTGAGCCGGGGAGGCTCGGAGAACGGGGATGCTGGCGAGACACAGGGTGAGTAGGACGACTAGAGCTCTAGACATGAGTCAGATGTCTCCTTTGAGGCGAAGCTTATCAACGTTCCGAAGAGGGCGGAGTCCCGAATTGCACAGTGCTGCTGCCGACCGGTTCCGCAAGGGCTTGGGCTGGATTCTGATTGTAACAGCGCGGGGTGCGATGCAGCCAAGAAAAAGGACGGTCACTTCGGCGCGGTGGATTTTTTCGTAAAGACCGGGATTTGTGTTGGTTCTTGAGGCTGTCACTCGAATTCGCGGCGCGGTGCAGCCTGCTCGAGGCCGACACGGCCCGAGGTAATCTCCGCCTTGAAGTAGTTCTCGCCCTTAATTGGGCTGGCGGCGAGGCGGCGCAGCATGGCCATTTGGCCGATGTGAGTGAGCGCGTCCGCGATGGGTCCCTGGAACAAGCCTTCGGCGGAAGAATGTAGTGGTTCTGGCGAAGCGAGATAGTCATCGAACTTCTTCAGTGCGGCGAAGAAACGGGCGATCTCTCGATCCCAAGAGAGCGGCTCGGAATCGTGCCACGCCGCCTCTCCACGCGCCATCGAAAGGGCCCAATCAAAAAGATCTCCCATGTGGACGAGGATTTTCGCCGGTGTGCGGCAACCATCGGTTAGGGCAAACGCAGCGAACGATTCCGGGGCGCCGCGCAGGGCTTTGCCCCCGCGATATGCGACCGTGGCCACCGTGTGGCGAAGAAGCTGCCGCAAATCCTCAGAGTGATGGGCCATGTGCGGAGTTCCCTCGGATGTTGGACGAGGCCACAAGCGCCGGAATTGCGTCGGAGATAATACAGCAAAAACGCCGCGAACCGAAGTCCAGCGACAAGGGATTTAACAAGGGATTTAACAAGGGATTTCGATGGAGTGAGTCACGACAAATTCAAAGCGCGCTTGAAAGAGCCCTTTTCGTTGTCGATTTTCTTCTGCAGTTGGAGAATGGCGTAGAGAACCGCTTCAGGGCGCGGCGGGCAACCGGGCACGTAAACATCGATGGGAATCACCTGATTGCAGCCTTGCACGATGGCGTAGTTGTTGAACACGCCGCCGGAGGTGGCGCAGGCGCCCATGGAGATGACCCACTTCGGCTCGGGCATTTGATCGTATAGCTGACGGATGACGGGGGCCATTTTCTGAGAGAGGCGGCCGGCGACGATCATCAGGTCGGCTTGGCGAGGCGAGGGGCGGAACACTTCGGCACCGAAACGGGCGACATCAAAGCGCGCAGCGGCCATGGACATCATTTCGATAGCGCAGCAAGCCAGGCCGAAGCCGAGGGGCCAAATGGAACTCTTGCGGGCCCAATTGACGGCCTTGTCGAGCGTGGTAAAAATAATGCCTTCGTCTTCGAGCAGACTGCCGAAGTCGTCGGGCTTGGTCAGTGTGACGTGTTTGCCGAGCGATGTGCTCATGGGGCCTCGTATAGGGTCATTTTCGCACAGCCAGGCGGTGGACACAAATGAAGTGCTGGCGGTGGCAGCGATTCCGTAAAGCGCCATCTGCCCTCGAGTACGCCGCTGATTTGACGCCAGTTGTGGCAGCCAAGGAAGCTAGCGCGAGTTGGAATGCTCCCGGGATGGGAGAAACCGCTTGATTTTTCGAGTCGGAAGGAATGCGGCGGCATGGCGTCAAAGCGGACACCTGGAAGGATTTTTAGACACGTCGAAGGCCCGGCGCCGCGGAGATCAACTGGTATTCGGGGAAAGAGCGACGAACCAGTAGGCTAAGCTCTTGGCGAACTCATGAAAGGTATCGCATCTTCGGCGGGCATGGCTGCGGACTTGGCGCTGGTAGAAGACCAGTGACAAAGTATAGGCCAGAAACCGAATCATCGTCAGCACTACCAAGGCCGTAGTTTGGTGGACCGCGGGGTGTTTGAGGTGACAGTCGGTGGTGATGGTCTGAAAGACTTCCGTATCGATTCGCCAACGGCTGCGGCTGAACTGATGAATGAACAGCGGGGAGATCGAGCCGAGTTCGAAATTGGTGGCGTAGAAGTTGGTGCTCTCTTGCGTCACCGCCGTCTTGCTCTTGATTCGATGAGTGTCTTTTTCGCTGATCGTGACGCGGCGCTGGTGTTCGATGCGAACCGTTTTGACGACGCGTATCTGGCGATCGGCGACCGGCCAATCGACCTCCGGCAAGTGCCAGTAGCGAATTTCCCGGCCCGGCTCTGCGTGAATGCTGGCGGGAGATTCCTGGGTGAGACGCTCCGCCTCGCGCAATAAATCGGGCTGGTTCTCTTTCAAGGTGAAGGCCCACACCAGACCCAAACGTTCCACTTCTTTGACGAAGGGGGCTTGCAGATACAAAGCGTCCCCCACCAACACGTCCAGGAAGCGGCGGCCCAACTGCCCGACCAGATCTTGGAGCAGAGCCAGGGCGCAGGAGACCTCGGTTTCGCCGTTCTTCTGAAAGCGGACACCTAAGGGAATGGGGAAATCGGTGCTGACCAAGACCACTACGACGATGCGGTGATAATACTGAATATCGGTTTGCATCTCGCCGTTCACCTTGTGCTGCACCTCCCGCTCCATACAGGCATCGCAACACCGGGCAAACGAACTGCAGATTTCAATTCCATCGACCGCCCCTACCACCAATCCTCGGGACCAGTCGGAACGTAGAACGCCGTTGCGCTTCAGGCGGCGGGTGATTTCGCAACTGAGCGCGAACACCGGTTTGGGAGATTGTCTTTCTAGCGCGTAGCCGAGGGTGTCGTCGCTGATCGGGCCGATGCGTTTCCCCAGCGCTCCATCGCGACACTCAGCCTCGATCTGAAGCAAGCTGGGAATCTGCATGGTTGCACCCAAGAAGACGGCGTCAAACACCTTTTTCCACGGGTGCTGTGGAGACTGCCGTCCCTCGGGCAGAGCGCTCACCAAATCGGAGAAGCCAAACACCTTGTCGAGATAAGCCTCGAACCGGTGCCGGGTCAAACTTGGCGATCTTCCTTTTCTTTGAGAAACCGCTTCAGGTTGACCTTGCAGATGGTAGCGGCGGCCGCATCAAAGCGTCGGCGCATCTCGATCTTTTGGCGCACCATCTCCACCAGTTCCGCCGGAATGTTGAGAGCTTTCGGCTTGCCGTCCATCAGCACGGAGATCTGATATTGCGAATGCAGGCTTTTGCCGTCGGCACAATGACAGGTGGGTCGGCCGCAGGCGCGCTTGCGTTCGACAAACGAGCCGGGCAGCATTTCGCGGAGAGCACTGAGGCTGCGGATGAGTTTGCCGCGGAGTTCCAGGTCGGGTTCGCGTGGTGATTTCATATGACACTAATAATAGTGTCAGAAAAGCGTAAAGTCAAGTACCCCAAAAGATTTGCAAGAATGCCGTCAAACTGAAACCGAGCGGAAACTCATGCCAACAAACGGGCTGGCGCTGACGCCACCCCCTACCTTAAGGAATCACTGCTGGCGGTGGTTCCCAGACCTAGGTCAGTTCGTAGTCGCCGGGCGAAACCGCTCGCGTGCGATGGGTGTACGCTACAACCGAGCCCGGCCAAAGTGCGGTGTTTTCGCCCGTGCGTTGATCTTGATACCAGCTGCGGCAGCCACCGGATTGCCAGACCGTGCCTGCTAGGCCGCGATGGATGTCAGTGACAAATTGCTGTTGTGCTTCTGGACGTACTTCGAGGACACGCCTCTGGCCGCGATTCATGAGCGCCGGACAGCTCATCACGTAGCGGACTTGCCCTTCGATCTTCAGAACGGCGGAATTGTGTCCCAATCCCGTGTTGCGTCCGAGCAGCAAAAAGAGGTTGGGAAAGCCGCCGACGGTTACGCCAAGATATGCGCTCATGCGCTCGCGCCAGGCATCGTGAATTTCTACGCCGCCGCGGCCGACCAGCCGAATGCCGATGAGCGGCTCGGTGGCACGAAAGCCTGTGCCAAAGACCGAGGACGCGAAACTCCTGCCGCCAGAAAATGAATTGCCGAAACGCCCGAATGATGAGCGGGAAATGACGGAATCGCTGCCGCCACTTGTCGGCGATGGGAAAATCCATGCCCGGCACAATCCAGGGTCCAAGTGGAAGGATGAAATTGGGGGTATTGCGGCACGTGCAAACCACCGATGCCAGAGATGAGCACCCTCGCCCGAATGGCCCGCCGATGTCGTCGCTCTTCGCGAGGAGCAGAAACGAATTCATGCCTGCTTCGCGCAGCTTGATGGCCATGCACAGCCCGGAAAAACCGCCGCCCACTATCAGAACGTCGACTTTGATTTCTTCCTCCGGCCGGCTTTGCTTGAGAGTTTCCGTCAGCGAACCGTCACGCTACCTTGTTCGACGCTCTAGGGGCTGCCACCGCGCGCAGGAATGCCGCGCTTTCATGCAACGACTGCCGGGCTTCAGGAACACGGTGCGGCGCAAGCTGCCACGCGTGCGGGACGACTGGCCAGATTTTAAGCTGGATGCGAACACCCGCTGCTCGGGCACGTTCGGCGAAACGCGTGGAATCGTCGCGCAGGATTTCATCCGCGCCAACGTGAATAAGAAGTGGAGGAAGACCGCTGAGGTCTGCATAGAGCGGCGAGGCTAGCGGGTTGCACGGATCGGTGTCTCCCAAATAGTAGCGCGCACTTAGGCCGATATCCGGTCCATTGAACATGGCGCAGCGATCCGCGTTCGTGCGAATGGATTCGCCAGTGGCGGCAAGATCCGTCCACGGCGAAAAAAGGCACCCTCCCGCCGGAAACGGAATCCCTGCTTCGCGGAGGACCAGCAGAAGAGCGAGCGCAAGACCGCCGCCTGCAGAGTCTCCGGCGATAACAATACTTTCGGCCGAATATCCTTCGGCGAGGAGACCGCGATAAGCGGCAACCGCGTCGTCGACCGCGGCTGGAAACTGATTTTCTGGAGCAAGGCGGTAATCAAGAGCTAGAACGCGAAATCCCTCTTGGGCGAAGCCTGCCGTGATGGGGCGATGGGATTGCGCCGAACATCCGAAGTATCCACCGCCATGCAGATACAGCAGAACGGTTTCTGTCGCCCCGTTCCCTCCCACCCATTCTCCGGGAACGCCGCCAACTTGCGCAGGAGAAATGCGAATAGCGGCGGGCACCGTGTAGGGATCCGGGCGGAGAATTTTGCGCGCCACGCGGTAATCTCGTACGCCGCGGAGCTTTCGCTTGACGCGCCATTTGAGGATCCAGACCGCTAGATGAGCCTGCCAGCTGGCCATGTTCGCTGCTTCCCTTTTTTTGGCGCGCGATACGCCGAGACAATAGCAGAGTTTCCGCCCGGATGGGCTAAACCGTAAGGACCACTTTGCCGAACTGTGATCCTGCTTGGAGATAGGCATGGGCTGCGGCGGCCTCCGCAAGCGGAAAGACGCGATCGACTAGGGGCTTAAGACGGCCTGCGGCCACCAGCTTCATGACCGTTTGCAGCTCCGACTTCGCGCCCATGTAGGAGCCAAGCAAAGAGAGTTGGCGGCTGAACAGAAATCGCAGGTCAATCTTGGCGTCATACCCAGTGGTCGCCCCACACGTCACCAAGCGACCGCCGAGAGCCAGACTTGCCACGCTCTCGTCCCACGTTGCGGTGCCTACATGTTCGAACACCACATCCACTCCGCGCTTGTTGGTAATGCGGCGCACTTCGTCCCGGATTTTCTGGGACTTGTGGTTGATGACGTGGTCGGCGCCCAGGTCCCGGGCTTTCGACAGTTTCTCATCGGTACCCGCCGTGGCAGTGACGCGCGCGCCGAAAAACTTGGCGACTTGAATCGCGGCGCTGCCGACGCCGCTTCCTGCGCCGAGAATTAACACGTCTTCTCCGGGCTGAAGTTCCGCGCGCGAGACAAGCATGTGCCACGCTGTTTGAAAAACAAGCGGAATGCTAGCTGCCTCTTCAAACGATAGGTCTTCGGGATAAGGCAAACAATTCACTTCCGGGCAGCGAACAAACTCAGCGCACCCACCGTCGATCATATACCCCAAGTTTGTGAATTGGCGGCAGCGATTGTCGTGACCGGAAATGCATGCAGCACATTTGCCGCACGTTACACCGGGGGCGAGCACCACTTTCTGGCCAACCCGAATCGTTGTGATTTCCGCTCCGATTTGGGCGACTTCGCCGGCCACGTCGCTCCCAGGGATGTGCGGTAGCGGAATCGGCACGTTGGGCAACCCGGCCCGCACCCACAGGTCGAGACGATTCAAAGCACAGGCCTTGACGCGCACGAGCACGTCGTTTGCGCGCACAACAGGTTCCGGGACATCCTCATATTTCAGAACCTCGGCCCCGCCATGCTGATGGAATCGGATGGCCTTCATCGAACCTCCTTGTTTGGTCTAAGAAGCGCAAGGTAACACCCACGGGATGAGGTGTCCAGAAGGCCCCCAAACTCCGCCTGCATTGACATGTCCAATGACCCGCCGTAGGCTGAGGGCTGAGGCAAGGCGTGGACCTGTTTGAAGAAATCGTAAAAATGCGGCGCGCCGGGCAGCGCGGGGCCCTGGCGACGATCGTGCACACGAACGGATCGATTCCTAGTTACGAAAGCTCCCGCATGCTCGTGCGCGAAGACGGCTCCATTGCGGGGACCATCGGCGGAGGATGCGTCGAAGCCGAAGTTTGGGCCGCAGCTAAGGACGTGATGCACAAGGAAGCGCCGCGCAAAATGGTCTTCAATCTGAACCAGGAAGCGACTTACGACAACGGCCTGATTTGCGGCGGGACGCTGGAAGTGTTCGTGGAACCCATTCTCCCGCAGCCTATTCTCTATTTATTTGGCGGCGGACACGTTTCGATGGCGGTGGCCAAGGCGGCCAGCGCCGCAGGTTTTGGAATTGGAGTCATTGACGACCGCCAGGCTTTTGCAAACCCCGAACGCTTCCCGATGGCTCAGGATATTTGCACGACTTATGAGGATGCCTTCGAAAAAATCCACCCGAATGCCGCAAGCTATCTGATCATCGTCACGCGCGGGCACAAAGAAGACATGCGCGTACTCGGCTGGGCCGTTCGCACGCCTGCGCGCTACATCGGCATGATTGGAAGCAAGCGCAAAGTTCTTTCGGTATACAAAGCCTTGGAGAACGACGGCTATCGGCCTGAAGAATTTCAACGCGTCTACGCGCCGATGGGACTTGAAATTGGCGCACTGGCTCCAGAGGAAATTGCTATCAGCATCGTAGCGGAATTGATTGCCATTCGCCGCAACGCGGAATCGGGGGCCCACAAAAAATTGCATTACGAACCGCGCCCGGCATTAACGGAACGCTGACAACGGAAAGAGGTGGCATGCTCGCTGCCGTGATCCTCTCGGGCGGCGCATCGCGCCGGATGGGTTCGCCGAAGGCGCTCCTCTCCTACCTGGGGCGCCCTTTCCTTGAGCATTTGCTGGATGTGGCCCATCACCCGAAAATCGGTTTGCGCCGCATCGTGCTTGGGGCCGATCGAGAGCCCATCGCCAGAGAAGTG
>Ga0210407_10003493_pt1 | contig 12733 bp, 11 predicted proteins | sample IncBWC27MmetaG_FD_150860 | JGI IMG/M metagenome (GOLD analysis project Ga0210407, IMG submission 150860) | Forest soil microbial communities from Barre Woods Harvard Forest LTER site, Petersham, Massachusetts, United States - Inc-BW-C-27-M | ecosystem: Environmental > Terrestrial > Soil >... | reverse complement strand
GACGCCGGTGGCGGTCAACGACGCGCCGGGGTTCGTCTCCAACCGCGTGCTGATGCCGCTCATCAATGAGGCGGTGTATTGCGTGCTGGAGGGCGTGGCGACGCCGGAAGCGGTCGATGCCGTGATGAAGCTGGGGATGAACCATCCCATGGGTCCGCTCGAGCTGGCCGATTTCATCGGGCTCGATGTGTGCGTGGACATCCTGCACGTGCTGCACGAAGGGCTCGGCGATCCGAAGTACCGGGCCTGTCCGCTGCTCAAGAAATACGTGGCGGCCGGCTGGCTGGGGCGCAAATCTGGCCGCGGATTCTACACCTACTCCTGAGCATCAAGCTGGACCTCCTCCTGAAAACCGACCATTCGCCCGAAGTCTGCACTCGAATCCTTGTCGAACGGTTCTGGTGGTAGTTTCAGCAAGCGGGTTTATCTGTACCGGCGCCGTTATGGGCGCAATGACTTCGCTCCGCTTCTCTATGGCGGAACATCGCGCACGAGCGGTCCGGCGGCGTGGGAGCATACCGCGGGTGACGCAGGCCTTCACGCGTATCTGGCTCGGTCTCGACCGCTTTGATCGGCATGCCATTTCCTCGCTTCGTTCTACCAACTTGTGAGCGGCAATCAAACGTTTCACGGGGATCCATCCTGGCTTGCTGGTGCCGCCAGGTATGGTGCTTTTTCGGGGTCTTGCTCCCACGATGAGGTTGCCCTTGAGTCTGCATGATAGAGCGTCCTTGGTAGAGTTTTTGGAACGTGCACTTTTCGCTCGCGCAAGTCAGGAAATTCAAGGACAAGGAAGGGAATGACGGTCGTCGCTCGAGCGGGCGAACGGCGCACAGCGCTTTTAGGCGAACAGATAGCGAAAAATAATGTTTGCTTTTTGTTCGCCTTGGTGTTACGTTGCTTCTCGCGGTTTTCAACAGGTGCCCGATGTGTTTGCTCTCGACCCTGACCATAAGTTGTCCGGAACATGCTAGGCTCGAAAGCGAGTTCATCGAGGCGCGCGACAGGATGCGGGGCCTGGTTCGGCTTCGGAGCTTGTCGCCCGCCGAGGAGCGGCGACTGGCGGTTCGAGTGGCCATGACCATCGCCCGCTTAAGGGAGCATGTCGCCGAGCACGGTTGCGAGCGCCAGGGCTAGGCGGTGTTTGGCCCTGAGGGAAGAAGGCACAGCGAAATGAGAATTCAAGTTATGCTATGCCGCTTCCGCCATATCCCGGGCCACGACTTTGTGTTGTAGTCGAAATTCCCTAACTTCCTCCACCGAGGTGAGAAATGACTGATGAAAAAGAGAAATTGCTGGCAGCCGCGATATCGCAGATTGAGAAGGATCACGGAAAGGGCGCGATTATGCGCCTGGGCAGCCGGGATGTTCTGGTGCCCGTCAGTGTAATTCCCAGCGGGTGCTTGTCGATCGATGCGGCGCTGGGCGTCGGCGGCTTTCCGCGCGGGCGGGTCATCGAGATTTACGGGCCGGAATCTGGCGGCAAGACGACCATGACGTTGCACGTAATCGCCGAGGCGCAGAAGCTCGGCGGCCAGGCGGCGTTCATCGACGCGGAGCACGCCCTCGATCCCGTCTACGCGCGCAAGCTGGGCGTGGACGTGGACAATCTTCTAGTCTCCCAGCCGGACAATGGCGAGCAGGCTTTGGAGATCGCCGAAACGCTGATCCGTTCCGGCGGCGTGGACATCGTCGTGGTGGACTCGGTCGCCGCGCTTGTCCCCAAGGCCGAGCTCGAAGGCGACATGGGCGATCCGCAAATGGGCTTGCAGGCGCGGCTGATGTCGCAAGCGCTGCGGAAACTCACCGCGATCGTATCGAAGTCGCGCACCTGCCTGATTTTCATCAACCAGATCCGCGAAAAGATTGGCGTGATGTTCGGCAACCCGGAAACGACCACCGGCGGCCGCGCGCTGAAGTTCTATGCGTCCATGCGCGTTGATATCCGGCGCGTCCAGGCGATCAAGGAAGGCGACGTAGTCGTGGGTTCACGGACGCGCGCAAAGGTTGTGAAGAATAAGGTGGCGGCGCCTTTCCGCGAAGCGGAATTCGACATTGTTTACGGCGAAGGCATTTCGCGCGAAGGTGACTTGATCGATCTCGGCGTAGACAAGGGGCTGGTTGAGAAAAGCGGTACGTGGTTCAGCTTTGGCGGTGAGCGTATGGGCCAGGGCCGCGAAAACGCGCGCAGCTTCCTGAAAGAAAATAAGGACATTCGCGACAAACTGGAGAACGCTCTTCGCAAAAAGCTCGAGATCGCGATACCAGGCAGTCCGAACGCCGCTGTAGGTCCGAACGGCCACACTTCGGCGCCGGCACACAGCGACAAAGCGCCCATGAAAGCGGCCGCGGCCGCGGCCACGTCAGGCGCAGCCGAAGCCAGCAAAGCCCGTCCGACGCGCTAGCCAGCCAGTAGCACGGGCTTCAGCCTGTCGCGGCGCTGTTCTCTTCCTTCTGATGGGGGCATGATCTGACCGGTCTCGACACGGTCGGCTTCATGCTCCTTTTCACTTTCCCGACTAATCGCTCGAAATCGGTCCTGGATCTCCAAGGGTTTGGAGCATCAAGCTTTGGAAGTTCTGGGAGTGGAGGAGGTGTGACTTGAACAAGCGTGTTTTCCACTCGGAAATGGCTGTTTCTCTTCCAGAAAACCTCTGGGTATACATCTTCGAGCAGTCAGCGGTTCTTCTCCCTTCAGTTGATCCTCGAAGAAACAGACGGTTTCGCGCTTCGCGCCCGGACGAGGGCCGTGTTCTACTTCAGGCTTTTTGCTTGTAGAGAGACATAGGTTCGCTCGGGGCGGCTGGTCTTAGTTCTCAGTTCTCCTGTGCATAAGGCGCGAAGCCTTCCCATTCGATGGGAGTGTACGTATTTTTGAGCAGGGTTTCGAGGAGTTCTTTGTAGAGGCCCTCGCCGTTGGAGCTGTTGGTCATGATGACCATGCCCGTCTTGGCGTCGTCGAAGCACACGGTGTAATTTCGCCAGCCGTCGTCGTGGCCTTCTTTGAAGAAGGCCTTGCCGTACGGGGTCCAATACAATCCCCAGGCCAATCCGTAACTCAAACGAATCGGCTTGTTCTCTTCCGTGGTTTCCGTCGAGAGCGGGGGAAATTCGTGCTTCGAGAGAATCGCAATCTGCGGGCTTAACATGACTTCCCTAGTTTCCTTGCGCAGCCGTTCTCCTTGCATCACTGCTTCGATGAACCGCGCAAAATCGCGCGGCGTGGTTAGCATCGAACCTGCGGCATCTGCGCGAAGTCGTCTCTGCGGCCCGAGCGCATGCTCTTGCTCGTCGTATCCTTCGGCGTGATTGCTTTCAAATCCGAGCCTCCACGTCATGCTCGTGCGGGTCATCCCCAATGGCAGAAAGACGCGTTCGCGCATCAAGGCGCCTAACGGCTTCTTCGTGATCTTTTCAATGACCAATTGCAGCAGGTCAATGCCTTCGCCGGAATAGGCAAACCGCGAGCCTGGTTCAAAATGGATGTGGAGTTTCTGGTCGTCTTCAAATCTTCGCCAATTTGGAAATCCGCTCGTATGGTCCAGAAGCATCCTTGCTGTGATCCTTTTCCAGCGGTCATCACCTGCCAGATCCTTGTAATCGGAGTATTCCGGGAGAGGCTTGGGCAAATATTCCGATACTGGCCTGTCGAGGTTGAGCACGCTTTCCTCGACAAGCTGCATCACCATGTAGGCAAAAGCCACCTTGCTGAACGACGCTGCGCTCATCACCGAATCCTCGGTCAATGGCAAATTCCTGCCGAGGCTGCGGTGACCGTACGCCTTCAGATAGACGATCCCTTGGTCATTGAGAATGGCCAGGCCGACGCCCGTCACTTTCCCCGCGCGCATCACTCGCTTGACCGTCCCATCGATTTCCTCTGACGTGATCATGCTTCCGTCCAGCCGCTTGACGCGAGCCGCATTTCTAAACGCCTTCGATTCCTGCCCGCTACAGCCGGCCAGCCCGATCAGAATCGATCCACATAGCATCCACTTTTTCATCGGCCACCCCAGTCTATAGACGCAGGAGGAGAAATTCTGTCATTCTTCAGCTTCGCGGTATCCTACGGAGCCCCGCATTGTGACGCAACACAACGACGTCATTCGCGAATCGTTCACTACGCAAGCCCAGGCATTTGCGGCTAATCCTTGGGTCACCGACGAAGAGCGCATTCGGCGCTTGGTCGCCGCGGCGCGCCTCACGGGGAGCGAACGCGTGCTGGATATTGCGACGGGCCCAGGGTACATCGCGGAAGCCTTCGCCGGCGCCACCCGAGAGGTCGTCGGCGTGGACCTGACTGATGCCATGCTCGCCATCGCGAAGCAACGCACGCACGAGCACGGCATTTCCAATGTTTCTTTCCGGGCCGCCGATGCGCAGAACCTTCCTTTTGAACATGGGGCGTTCGACGTTGTCGTATGCCGGCTCGCGCTACATCATCTCTTGAAGCCTCTCGAAGTGGTGCGAGAAATGGCGCGCGTATGCCGCACTCGGGGCACGATCGTCGTCGAAGACATTTACGCCAGCGAACATCCCGAGCGCGCGGCTTATCAAGACCGCTGGGAAACCCTGCGCGATCCTTCGCACGTCCGCACACTCGCGCTCAGCGAGCTGCTTCAGCTCTTCCGCGACGCCGGGCTGGAGACGGATTCCGTCACAACGGCGGACGATCTGACCCCGGAGGTCGAACGCTGGCTGGCGACCACAAAAACGCCAGCGGACCGCGCGGCTGAAATACGCCGGCTCCTCGAGCAGGACCGCCTAAACGACCTAAGTGGCGCGCGACCGTTTCAAGATGCGACAGGGCGCCTCTGCTTCCATGCCCGGACGGCGATCCTAGCCGGGCGTAAGGTCAGCTAGGTCTGGCATCCTGTTCCGAAGGTCAGATTGATAACAAAGCACATAGCGGCGTACTGGTGCGGTTCGGCTATTGCGTACTGCCACTCGCAGTGCCTACAATGTCTCACACTGAGAGATGAAGTTTCTCTTGGGAACAAAGCGCGCCAGCCGCGCGCTAGGAAGTGGCATTAAATCAACGGGCCCGATTTGGCCATTCGGGTGCAGTTATTAGAGGGTGCTAACGGGATTGGACGCGCCTCTGGCTCGAAGTGCTAGAAAACGGTCTGTGAAATGTCGGTTGACCGAAGGTGCGGAATAAGGTAAGTATTCGACCCTGGGAACTATCGGGGGAAGTCGGATCAAAGGCGGTTTAGTGAAGAAAGCTACAAAATCAGTTCTAGCAGTTTTGATGGCGGCGCTATTCGCAGCGCCAGTTCCCGCAAAGGCCGGCGCAGGAAAGGCTGTCGCGCGTACCCGCAAGTATGCCTCGCGTTACCGCGGCGTTCCCACGTTTGCCGATTCTTCCAGCGCAGACATCTCCACGTTTGATGACCCGGTGGTTCGCGAGGCGGCTGTCGAAGCGCTGGGGCGCTACAACGGATCCGTCGTCGCCGTAGATCCCAACACCGGCCGCATTCTGACGGTAGTAAACCAAAAAATTGCCTTTGGTGACGGTTACATTCCGTGCTCGACCATCAAGCCGACCATCGCGCTCGCCGCCCTGGAGGAAAATGTCATCACGCGCGACACCATGCTCAAGGTAAGCTACCGCAAATACATGAATTTGACCGATGCGATGGCCCACTCCAACAATGTGTTTTTTGAAGAGCTTGGACGCCGCATGGGGTTTGATACGGTTTCGAAATACGCGCGCCTGCTAGGTCTTGGCGAGTTGGCCGGATACAACTTGCCGGAAGAGCATCCCGGTGCATTTCCGAGTGCACCTCCGGCGCTCGGCGGCATTTCGCGCATGTCCAGTTTCGGTGAAGGAATTCAGATCACTCCGTTGCAGCTTGCCGCGCTCGCGGCGGCATTCGCAAACGGCGGCACGCTCTACTATCTGCAGTACCCCCGCACACAAGAAGACGTACAGAATTTCGCGCCGCGTGTGAAACGCGACTTGAACATCGCGTCGATTCTCCCGGAAATTCGCGAAGGCATGCTCGCCGCTGTTCTCTATGGCACGGGCAAATCCAGCTTCGACCACGGCGGCGACGAGACCCCGCTTGGCAAGACGGGTACTTGCGACGATCACACCACACCGTCTCACATCGGCTGGTTCGTGACCTATGCCGACGAAGCCAATCCGAAAATCGCGCTGGCCGTTCTGCTCCGCGGAAATACGCGCAACGTCAAGGGCCCCATGGCTGCCGTAGTCGCAGGGCGCATCTATCGCAAGCTGCGCGAACAAAACTATTTCGCCGAATCCACGGTTCGAAATACGTCGGTCAACCCGCTCCTTTCCGGCAAGTAAACCGGTCCAGTCAAGCGGGATGCGCGGAATGGAACGCCTCGAGGCATCTCTTGGCGGTTTCCAGTTCCGAGAATCTGCTGCCTTCCTGTTCGATCAGGTAATACTCCGCTCCACCAACGCTTTCCGCAGCCGCGAAAATGGCTTTCCAATCCGCCACGCCCTCACCGAACAAAGCGGAGTAGCCTTTCGCAGGTTCTGGCGACCACTCCTTGAGATGCAGGGATCGGATTCTGCCCGGATTGGAGCGAATCCACGCCACAGGGTCCGAGCCGGCTTCGATGCACGTCCCCACATCGAGCTGCAGCATCACGGCAGGCTTGGTATTCTTCGCGAGAATTTCGATAGGGCGGACGCCGCTCTGCGGCGTGAACTCCGCTTGATGGTTGTGATACCCAGCCTGTAGTCCTGACGGCTCCAACTTTTCCGCAGCGAGGTTCAGCGAGTCCGCCACAGTCTTCCAGCCATCCAAGCCGGGCTTTCCGTGCGAGCTTGCCATCACCACATATTTCGAACCCAAAATCAGATTCAGGTCGCGCGCCCGGGAAATCTTTTCCGGGTCCATATAGGAACTGTCGTTGTGAGTGGAATAGCAACGAATACCGAGGTCATCCAGAAGCTTCCTGGCCTCCTTGGTTTGGCTCTCCGTCCACTCAAAATAAGGCGCGTAAAACTCGACGCATTGGTAGCCCAGGGCGGCGACAGCGCGCACCGTACCCGCGAGATCCTGTTTCAGCGCGTTGCGCACGGAATAAAGCTCGAGGCCGACGGGAATCTGCGTCGCTCCTTGGGCTCGAAGAGCCCAGGGCAACAGCGCCGACATCGCCAGAAAAGAGCGGCGAGACAAAGCATTTGGAGTCATCGCTCGATGCTACTCCAGAACGAACTGAATTTCACCAACAAGAGGTAAGCAGCCCAAAAGTTGGGGGATTGGACGCATTGGCTGGATTCGTGTTGACTCGAAGTGTGGTTTGATACAAAAGTGTTCGTGCTGGTTTCCGGAGCGCGGCTCGCGGGTCAGGTTTTTGTCCGCCGGTTTGCGAGCAATTTTGCGTCGCCTGGTGTCGCGAGTGGCAGGAGGCGAGAGTGAATGGTCGTTTTTTGATTGTGCTGGTGATTGTGCTGTGCTTTGGCGCCGGCGTGCTTGCGTATGTTTTTCGAATGCGCCTCGCGGCCTCCGATGAATTTCAGCATCAGGTGATCCTCGCCCGGAAAGAGGCAGCGTGGATTCGCTCGCAAATTATCTTGCCGACTGAAAAGCGGGTTCGCGCTCGGGATAATTTCGCCTCGGTGCTGGAAAAGTTCGGGCTGAGTCACCAGGATGCCGCCAGTGCGTCCTCGGCGGCGCAGCGCGCGTTTAACCTCCGGCAAGTGCGCGCTGGCAATACGATCACCGTGGGACGGTCCGTCGAAGGTGACTTGCGCGAGATTGATTACAAGATCGACGCTGACCGCATGTTGAAGATTGTGCCGGCCGAAAGCGGCTTCAGCGCGGAAGTTAGGGTGATTCCATCAAAAACGGAAGTCGCCGCTGTTTCCGGCCAGCTCGATGATTCACTCTTCCATGCCGTCGAGCAAGCGGGCGAATCCCCGGAAATCGCGATGCGCCTCGCGCAAATCTTCGGTTACGACCTGGATTTCTACACCGATCCGCGCCGGGGCGATACTTTCCGCGTTCTGCTCGAGAAAAAGAAGTATGCAAACGGCAAGACGGCAGGCTACGGAAAGATTTTCGCCGCCGAATACGACAATGGCGGCAAAAAATATCAGGCGCTACTTTTCCATGACGAATTCGGCCGCCCCGCCTACTACACTGCGGATGGCAAATCGTTGCAAAAAGCCTTTCTTCGCTCGCCGCTCAAATTCTCCGCCCCGGTCACTTCGCACTTCAGCAATGCGCGTTTCCACCCGATCCTGAAAACCGTTCGCCCGCACCTGGGCACGGATTATGGCGCGCCCATCGGGACGCCGGTGCAGGCCATTGGCAGCGGCCGGGTACTGTTCGCCGGCCTAAAGGGCGGCGAAGGGAATCTGGTACACCTCGCCCATTCGAACGGCTACGAAACGATGTATTTGCATTTATCGCGCATGTACGTTCGCGCGGGCGAGCACGTTGAAATAGGAAAGACCATCGGCCTTGTAGGCGCGACCGGCCTCTCCACGGGACCGCATCTGGATTTTCGGATTTTGCTAAAGGGCCGATACAAGAATTTCGAGAAGCTTGGCTTGCCGCCTTCCGATCCGGTCTCCAAGAGGAATCTTCCGGAATTTGCCGACGTTCGGGAGAAGTGGCTCCCGCTGCTGAAAAAACCGGAGCGGCTCCAGGCAGCCGTCCCAGTCGGCGCAGTACCTTAAAAAAACTCTCCGTCCAGTCCTTCGGCCTTCCGTCCTCAATAAATGACGGGAAGTTTGGAGTAATCCGCCGCTCCTTCGCCGGTAACTCGAAGAACGAGTAGGGTGCGGTCGTCGTGCGGGGACGTGCCGGGACCGCTGTGGTCATCCGTCGCGGCGATTATTTTCTCCGAAAGTTCATTCGCCGAAATCTCCGGCCCGGCCTCAGCCAGCAGTGCGTGCAAGCGCTTCGAGCCAAACTCCTCCTCGCGAACGTTTTCTGATTCCAGAATACCGTCCGAGGCAAACAAAACGACGTCGCCGGCCTGAAGATCGATGGTGGTCTCCTCATATTCGCTGTCAAGGAACAGGCCCAGCGGAACGCCTTCGACGCGGATTTCCTGGGTGCCGCCGCCACGGACCAGCAAGGGATAGGGGCCGCCGGCATTGGAGAGCGTGAGCCGGTGCGCCGCCGCGTCGTAGACGGCAAAGAGCATGGCGATGAACCGCGCATCCAGGCGCGCGCCATGCATCCGGCGATTGAGCATCTGCAGCATGCTCGCGGGATTGCACGTGCTGCTCACCACCAGCTCCCGCAATGTTCCGATAGCCAGCGAACCATACAGCGCCGCCGCAGTTCCCTTGCCCGAAACATCGCCCAGAGTCATGGCCAGCTTCCCCTGGCCATAGGGAAGAAAATCGTAGAAGTCGCCACCTAGCTCTCGCGCGGGAACATAGGCGGCAGCAAGATCGAGGCCGGGAATACCACGCGCGCCATGGGGAAGGAGCTGGCGCTGGATTTCGCGAGCTGTGTTGAGATCATCCTGAAGACGAAATTCATTCTCCCGCGCTTCCTCGTAGAGCCGCGCGTTTTCCAGCGCCACCGCAATGAAGGACGCCAGGGTCGCAAGCATGCGCTCGTTTTCCGCTGTGAAGGCGCGCGGCACCGTGCTTTCAAGGTCCAGCACGCCGATCAGACGATCCTGCAGGAGCAGCGGAACGACGAGTTCGGACCGCGTATCGACGCTCGTCTCGCAACGTATATAGCGCGCATCGCTGAGCACGTCGTCCACCCGGATGGAGCGTCGCTCGGCAGCTGCGGCTCCCGTCAGACCTCGGCGGAGAGGTAAACTCAGAAATGTCGGAACGGAATCCTCGTAACGCATTCCGAAAACGCCTTCGAGAAGCTGCGTCTGTTCATTCCACAGCATCACGCTAAAAACATCGTAGTTGACGATGCGCTTGACACGCTCCGCGATGCGGCGCAGCAACTCCTCGCGATCCAGAATGGACGTCAGCTCGCGGCTTACGTCATAGAGCAGCGTCAGCGTCTTGGCCTGCTCGGGGAACGCACTCAGAAGGCTCTGGGGAACGGGATCCACGTCGCCAAGAATGGCGAAGGAGCCGAGTTGGGGGAAATCTTCCATTTTGAAAGTGCCGCGGAAACTGGTCTATTAGATGTAGCACAAACGAATTGGTTTCAGAAGCCCTAAGCGTTCTCCGTCTGGGCGATGTCTGTATGTCTCTCGGTAACTCTCCGTATCAGAATCGCTTGACGGAGGTGCACCGCAACTCTACGCTAGGAGTGGCGGAGAATCGGAGAGTGTATGGCTCCATCTCAAGGGCAGTCAGTAGCTTCGCGTCCCTGTGCTTACTGCGGGAAGCCGGTGCCCGCGCAGATGAATCGCTGTCCCCACTGCCGCGAGGAAGTTACCGAAGTTCGTTTATCCTCGCCCTTTCGCAGGAACGGCCGCCGCGAGATTCGCCGCGGGCTGATGTACATGCTATTGGGCGCGGTCATTTACTATTTCATTGGCGGCTATAGCGGTCTGAGCCTGCCTTTCACGCTTAATCCATGGGTGATCAGTTATCTGGCTCCGGTGGTGTTTCTGGGCGGCCTGGGAATGTCTCTTTACGGGTTTTTTCTCCGGATGCGATCGTAAGGGCGGCAATTCCCGAGCTCGCAAATGCGCTTTCGTATGCAAATCCCTGGAAATTCTCGCGGCTACCGAATCCTCGGCAAAACCCAGTGAATCGCAAGGTTGAAGAATTCCAATAGGTCATCGACAGCCTGGTGCCCGCGGCAGAGCCGTCAGTTCTCTGGGGATGATCTTGTTGCGATTCTGCAGCTCCAGGTGCGGCTCTCTCTGATGAGAACGGAGCAGCGAGGAACGCCATTCCCATTTCGGGACTTCACAGAGAGCGGCAAGACCTGCGGATCCGGCGCAGGTGCGTATCGCTGCTGATGACGATTCGACATCGCGTCTCAGGGTTTGCCGCGAGCCACCGCGCAAGTGCTTCGATCTCCGTCAGAGTGCCAAATCGTCGCGGGGGCCCATGCTCGACTCGCACTTCTTGGCCCGCAGAGAAACAGAATCGTGCCGCGAGCGCGGAGCCGCCTCCTGCGCCGGCGTCTAAGCGCTGGATTTCGAAACGTCCTGCACCTCCAGTACCCACATTGACGATTTCGTCGTAGAGGAGTTACCCCGATTCGCGGTGACAGGCTCGATTCACTTAGGGAATCGCGGCACTCGCGTCCGGCATGTACGCGACTATCTAGCTGCTCTCGGCCCTGTGCTTAAGATTAGGCGGCGCTACCTGTCTCTACGGCCTGACTCTGCGAAAGAAGGTGCTGGTGACGTTGTCGTGGTCCGGCAGAATGAAAACGGAGACGAAATCGTCGCCGGCGGTGTCCAGTCCGAAATAATCTCCTATGAAGAAGTGCCCCCCACGGTCGTCGGAACGACTGCTTCCATATTGAACGAGCTGTCCGTGAGTCGGACCTCATTGTCCCAGTTGGCGGGATTGGTTGCGGGGCGGGCGGAAGATGGATGACAGAGAACCAACCAGCGGTCGGTTGGCAACCCAGGGTAGGAATCGTTGAACCTGAAATCGTAGTAAGACACGCCAATCGTTCCATCCGCCGCCACGGCGATGGAGGGAAAGAAAGCCTGCCGGTTCGCCTCTGGGATGTCGAGCGACGTCCGGTTGACTCGGATCGGAACGGACCAGGTTAAGCCGCCATCCGCCGACATGGCAAAAGCAATCCGACCTTGAGAAATTGAGTGGAGTCTTCCCGCTCAATGGACCAAGGCATAGACCAACTCGCGAAACACTATTGGGGCAAACGGCAGGTGAAATTGGATGCGTCATCGATGCTGCCGGTCCCGTTGTAGCGACCAACCTGCGGATAAGGACAAAGAGGCCGAGTGCGATCGACCTTACCTGCTGTCTGATGGGCAGCTATGATCTTCTCTGGAGGTTTGCCTTGCTCAACCCACTGCTCGATGAGACTGATCTTGTCAAAGGTGTCGGGGCCCTCTCCACCTAAGCAGTGCCCCATCCCGGGAACCATGAAGAGTCGGATCCAGTTCGCAGCTCGTTCGGGATTTGCGCTGAGGGTGAGGACCGATTTGTAGAATTCAATGCTGGAGCCCGGCGCTACCTGCTGATCGGCCCACCCATGATAGATGAGCAGTTTACCGCCGTGCTTGGCGAAGGAGGCCAAGTGGGGATCGAGATCGTCGATGTCCTTATCGACTGCGTCCGCCTTCGCAGAGTCGCGCTCAAGGTCGAAGGTCCTCCAGTCCCAATTTGGATCCTGGTACACAACGTAGCGGAACTGGTCTAGGAAAAGATCGGCGGGGCTCGGTCCTCTGACAAGGCGAGCCCAACCGAGTTCAGTACCAGGCTCAAGGCGCGGGAAGAGTACTTCGCCTGTTCTGGTCGTGGCGGGACTTATGATTGTCTGCGCAGTGTGGACCTGACGTGGCGTCAGGCAGCCTGGGCCATCCGCGGCCTTACACTGTAGAGATTTGAAGTCGATGTGACAGTTCTCTGGATCCTCGATTAGACCGTCCTTTAGCCCGTCGTTTGCATCACAGGCGTCGAGAACGGCGCGATGAATCATTGGGTACTTCTCAGGCGGGATATATGCGTCGGAGTCTTTGAAGGTTTGAACGGCGAGCCAGAGCGCCCAAGCGTTGCGCCGGACGTTCGCCGGGTCGCCGGCAATGATGCCGTTGAACTCGTCGGGGTAGCGGTAGGCTTGCAGCAGGCCTTCGCGTCCGCCGCCGGAGCAACCCGTCC
>Ga0210407_10003492_pt1 | contig 12739 bp, 8 predicted proteins | sample IncBWC27MmetaG_FD_150860 | JGI IMG/M metagenome (GOLD analysis project Ga0210407, IMG submission 150860) | Forest soil microbial communities from Barre Woods Harvard Forest LTER site, Petersham, Massachusetts, United States - Inc-BW-C-27-M | ecosystem: Environmental > Terrestrial > Soil >... | reverse complement strand
CGGGAGAAAGGTTATACCCAGGAGCGGCGAGCGGCGTAGTTGACCCAGCCACGGAACCCGCGCCCAGAGCGTGATTCAAAGATGGCAACCAACGCACGCCCGAAAAGAAATCCAGAACGCTGGGTGCACCTCTGTGCCCTTGCCGCCGAAGAGCGAGACCCGGTGCGCCTCGGCAAACTGATCCACGAAATCTGCAAACTACTCGACGCCAGGCAGCACCGGGTGGAAGTGAAACCGCCCGAGCTACCCCAAAAGACAACAGTCTGAAGCCCGCGTCCACAGCGGGATTCAAAGGGCGGGTGGCCCACTCAGGTCCGCTTTTGGTTTGAGTGGGATGTTCGCACGTCACAGACTTGGGCCAACGAAACTACATTGTCCTCATGTCATGGGGAGACTAACGCGTTTTCACCACAGCGGGCAGAGTCATTTCGTCACTTTTTGCTGTTACCATCGCCATCCGCTGTTTGTGGCAAAGTCGACGAATGTCTTTACAGGCCGTGATAGCTCAAGGTAACGGTTTTGGTCAGACCCGCACCTATTGTTCCGGCGTAAGCCATCTCTATCGATCCGGGTCCTCCGAAGCCGTTAGACCAGTAATTACTAAAACCCCCACCTTTACCCTCATTAAAGGCGAAAGCACAGGCGTTAGGTCCGGTATTGATGGATTGTGCGAAGCCTTGCCAGTAACTGAATTGTAGAACACCCGCGTTTGCGATCTGCAGTCCGTAATTGGGATCATCTTTCTGGAATGGCCTTACGATGGCGCTATTAAGGCCTCCGAGCCAAACATCGAGATCGGTGGTAGCAGGCTCGGCATCGGCGAAGCGCACCAGATATGCCACGTCACTGACAGCCTGGTTATTCTTGAGCGCCATCACCACCTTGATTGAGGAAGTGGCCGGAACCTTGGTAATCGTTTGAGTCAGCGTCCAGTGCCCATCGGCGGTGGTGCGGGCAATCTTAACCGCGGTAAGGCTATGGCTCAAAACCGTGGAATTTCCCCAGTTCCCGGTATCGCTGACGCCGTAATCGGTGTAATTCAATGGAGCATTTTGGTCGCAAAGGCCATAGCCTTCACCATTGGCGCCTAACATACTTTGTCCGAACGGCGTTACGATCTCCAGAATATTGCCGTTCACGGTGACGCAATAGCTCAGGTAAGTGTTGCCGCTGCCGGTGGTGAAATCGTACGAACAGGCAGTCGTCGCATGGGCCGGGAGCGCGCAGCAAATCAACATCAGGAGACTTGTGCAAAGAAAGCTAACGTGGCGAATCATGGAGTCCTCCTTTTCCCTTTCATTGCGCCCTCAGACCAGGGAGATCGCTTTTTCCAGAAAGGCGCAACTGGGTCGAGGGAAGGAACAGCAATGCCGAGCCCAGCTTTGACGGCGGAATTATGAGCCGGGTGAAGATTGCTTGTCAACCGGAAAGTGCTGCGATTTGGTCGGGCTCAGACGCGGGCGAGTCCGTAGCTGGCGCGCCCCTTCTCGCGCTATTCGAGAAAGCCTGCCCAGTTTTGCCGAAGCCCCGAGCGAAGTCGAGGGGGATAGCCGAAGGGGGCCCGCCCAACTGCCGACGCCTAACACTGCGGTGCCGCTAATCAGCCCTCAAATTTCTTTCATCACATTTTTCCAGTACCGCCCTCACAGACACCCAATCGTAATCCTGCAACAATTCGCCGACAGTACAGCATCAAGAACTGCGCCCGTCTCCAGAGACGGACCCAAAATCCGCCGCAAAAACCATCTTCGGCGGCTCTTTGACAAGTAGACGATAAGTGGACAATAAGCGGTTAGAAGCGGTTAGAAGCGGCGACGCCGCACCCCGTGAAGTGCACGCCAATTCGCAGAAAACCCAGCTAAGTCCTTATTCATGTAGTTGATAGAGTTAAGTACTTTAATTAGAATAACTTAGCGCGAATGGGGGGGGGTACAAAACCTTTCCATTTTACTATCCCGGCGCAAAAGACCCCACCAAGCGTTTACCTGCGGCGACAGTTAGGTTTCACGCAAGCCTGCCAGCTCCTTCAACGCGGTGTAGAATTAAAGCTCGCGAATATCGCGCTGATTTCCGCGCTTAATTCTAATTCTAACGCTCCGTCCTGGAAAGGATCTCCCGATGGCAACCATGGAAGCCCCGCCGCGCCTGCAACTCCGCCTTCACGAAGGTGCATTCAAGAATGAAACATTCGTCGATTTCAATAAAGAAGAGAACGTGCGCAAAATGCGCGCCGCCATCGACAAAGTGCGCGGCCAGTTGGGCCGCGAGTACGATCTGATCATCGGCGGCAAGCGCATCAAGACCTCCGACAAGATCCGTTCCATCAATCCCGCCAAACCCTCGCAGGTGGTAGGTGTTCACCAGAAAGCTGGCAAGGAGCACGTCGATCCCGCCGTCCACGCCGCACTGAAAGCTTTTGCGAACTGGAGCCGTACCTCGGTCGAGGAGCGCGCGTCGCTCTTATTCCGAGTCGGCGATGTGATGCGCGAGCGCAAGCTTGAATACATGGCTTGGCTGGTGTTCGAAGTTTCCAAGAACTGGGCCGAAGCCGATGCCGATATCTCCGAGACCATCGATTTCTGCGAGTTCTACGCGCGCGAAGCCCTGCGCTTCTCGAAGGCCGAGCCGCCCGTGCAACTGCCAGGCGAGCGCGACACGCTGACCTACATCCCGCTCGGAGTCGGCGCCGTGATTCCGCCGTGGAACTTCGCCTGCGCCATCATGGCTGGCATGACTCTCGCTTCGATCGTCAGCGGCAACACCGTCGTCCTGAAACCGTCGAGCGATTCGCCGACGATCGCAGCAAAATTCGTTGAGCTGCTGGAAGAGTGCGGAATGCCCGAAGGCGTCGTGAACTTCTGCCCCGGCGGCGGCGTGACCTTCGGAGACGCGCTGGTAGCGCATTCAAAAGTTCGCTACATCGCTTTCACCGGATCGCGCGAGGTCGGATTGCACATCAACCAGACCGCAGCCAATCAGCAGCCAGGCCAGCTCTGGATCAAACGCACCATCCTCGAAATGGGCGGCAAAGACGCCATCATCGTCGATGCCGACGCCGACATCGATTCCGCCGTCGAAGGCGTAGCTCAGGCGGCTTTTGGCTTCCAGGGCCAGAAGTGTTCGGCCTGCTCGCGCGCCATTATCGACGAGCGCATCTACGACAAGTTCCTCGAGAAGCTGAAATCCCGCGTAGAGCGCATCACTGTCGGCGATCCCGCCGAGAACCCAAACATGGCTGCCGTCATCAACGAAGGTTCGATGAAAGACATCCTCCGCTATATCGAGATCGGCAAAAAAGATGGACGCCTAATCACCGGCGGCGCGCGCGACAGCAAAGCTGGCAACGAAGACGGCTACTTCGTGCAGCCGACAGTGATTGCCGACATCCCCGCGAAATCCACGCTCGAGCAGGAAGAAATCTTTGGACCAGTGCTGGTAGTGATCAAGTCGCGCAACTTCGACCATGCCCTCGAAATCGCCAACGACACCGAATTCGGCCTGACCGGCGCAGTCTACTCCAGTTCGCGCGAGAAACTGGATCGCGCCGTGCGCGAGTTCCAGGTAGGCAACCTCTACCTGAATCGCAAGTGCACAGGAGCGATGGTCGGAGCCCATCCCTTCGGCGGCTTCAACATGTCCGGCACCGATTCGAAATCCGGTGGACCAGACTATCTCTACCTGTTCACGCAAGCAAAAAGCGTCGGCGAGAAAATTGTGTAGGGACGTGGCGAGCCCCTTCTTACTCTGCAAGAGACGCGGCAAGCCGCGTCTCTACGGGGTTTTTATCCTGCCTGACAAATACATCTCCGCCACGTGGTCCGCAAAGATTTTCGGTTTGCCTTCCGCAAGATTGGTCAGAACGACCACGGTAAGTTTGTCGTCCACGTAACGCGAGATCTGCGTTTTGAAGCCCTGCCATGAGCCTTCGTGGTCAACGACGTGATGACCGTTCTTAGCCTCGACAAACCATCCGAAGCCGTAATGCCCGGAGTTCGGCTGCCCGTTGCTCAGCTTGGCCACAGTCCACATCTGCTCCAGGCTCGATCGCTTCAGAAGTTTCTCGGTGTAAAGCGCCGCATCCCATTTGGCAAGATCCATGATGGAGAAGTACAGACTGCCATCGGCAGTAGTATTCAATGTGGGCGAAACCCACTCTTGGTTCCTCAGCTCCCCTTTAAGCAGCCGGTATCCAGAGGAACGGTTCGGTACGATATCGGCTTCGCTAATGATGCGAGTTGTGCTCATACCGAGTGGCCGGAAGATGCGCTGTTGCAGAAAGTCTCCGTAGAACTCGCCCGTGACCTTGTGGATGAGAGTCCCAAGCGTCAGAAAGCCCAGATTGCTGTAACTCCAACTGGAACCGGGCGCGAATGCCAGCGGGATACTCTCGACAATCTTGAGCAACTCTTTCTCGGTGTAATCCTTCCTCATGTCGAACGTCTTCGGGTAGTCGGTGAATCCAGCCGTATGGCTCAGCAGTTCGCGAATCGTGACCCGCTTCCACGCAGCGGGCGCATCGGGAAAGTACTTCGTGAGCGGATCCTCCAGACCGATCTTGCCTTCTTCGACCAGCATCATTACTGCGGTTGCAGTGAACTGCTTGCCCACCGAACCGGATTGAAAGATGGTTTCGGGCCGGACTGGAACCTGCAGCTCCACGTTCGCCATGCCGTATCCTTGCGCGCGGATGACTTGCCCTCCTCGCGAAACCAGCAGCGCGAGGCCGGGAATGTGCTGCTTCACCATTTCCGACCGGATGTAGTCATCGGCAGCGTCGCTTTGATCTGCGGCGAATGCAAGACCCCCTGACCAAATCACAATCGGAACGATGACGGCCCAATAGCAAAGCCTAAGGTTGATTTTCATGGGTTTCAGAATAGCGTTTTCGGGCAAGAGCAGAAACTACTTTCTAGAGGAAGCAACTATCGCGACCGCCAGTTAATCGTGCTATAGTCTCGGGCCATGCTAGCGAAACGCTTGTTTCCTGCGTACCTGTTGTGGGCAACGATAACGGTTTCCGTGGCGTTTGCGCAAAACGTCCATCGCGAAATTGTTGTTGGCGACGACGACCGCGAGCCCGCGCCTCGCTTTCATGCCAAGACGCTCGCCGGCGAACAGTTCAGCAACGAGTCGACAAAAGGCAAAGTTATTCTCTTTCAGTTCTGGACCACGTGGTGTCCCTACTGCAAGAGCGAAGAGGGTCTGGTAAATAACCTTACCGAGGAATTCGCCGGCAAGGGCTTGGTCGTGATTGCCGTTGATGTAGCAGAGTCCAAGAAGGTCGTACAACAATATTTGAGAGACCACCCCCGCAAATGCCACATCGTGATGACCGGAGATACCAACCTGGCCGCGATGTACGCCGCGAACCGCTATCCCATCTACGTCGTAGTCGATCGCGATGGCAAGATCGTCGATACGCAACACGGAGCTGGTGGAGAACGGCCGCTTCGCAGGTCGCTCTCCCGCGCTGGTCTCGAGTCCAAGGAGTCGGAATAATTTGCTGATGTTCGACAAGATCGTATAGAGACGTGGTTGCGCGGAGAACCTTTGCGACTTCTCAGAAGCGAAACACAAGGCCGGTCACGACTCGGGCCCGCGAATCCGCAACATGGAGTTGGTCGTCGGAGGTGATGAAGTGGTTGTGCAGGTAGTCTGCCCCGCCGCGGAGCCAGAAATGATTACTCAGGCGGAAGTCTAGGCCGCCGCCAACGGCCCATGCGAAGGACGTGCTCTGTTTGAAAACGTTGCTGCCATTCACATTTTCGGTGATGTGAGCACCCCCAATCAGGAACTCCCCGAAGGCCCTGATCCTGGACGCTCTTGGCAGCGGAATTGAGACCTGAGGTCCGAACAAGAATGTGGTGGTTGTCGAATGGTCCGGACAGCAATCAAAATAAGAGTAACGGTACTGAGCGAAATCTGCTTTGAAGCCGATCCATTTGTTGGCATTCAACGCCGCGCCCGCATTCCAGCCATTCTCTCCATTTCCAGTCCAGGCGAAATTGGAAGACGTATAGGAATATCCCCCAAAGACCTCAATTCGTGATGGCGCAATCTGGGACCAAGCCAGACCGCCGAACAACACGAGGAAGCAAGAGGGCAAGGTTTTTCGGAGCATATTCCTCCTTTGGCATTCTCCATCACTGAGCACCTTACAGAGCAAATTGCGGGTTGGAGGCTGATCGCAGCAATGGAAGGAACGTCATTTCTATGCACATTCCAGGTCATCGGCTAAGATGTTGAGTCAAATAAGCTTGAGGGACTGGAGACTCGGGCTCGCGAGATTGACAAGCAGAATGGCATTCAATGGCTCAGATCGCATTCGATTCGGTGCTTACGAGACTGACCTGCATACCGGCGAACTGTGGAAACACGGCACGCGGGTCAAGTTGGTTGGGCAGCCGTTTGAGATCCTCGCGGTGCTGGTAAGGCGTCCCGGTCAACTCGTCACCCGCGAGGAGATCCGCGCGCGTTTGTGGCCCGGAGACACCTTTGTAGATTTCAATCACGGGCTGAACGCAGCGGTGAACAAGCTGCGCGATGTGCTGTGCGACTCGGCCGACACACCGAAATACATCGAGACCCTCCCGCGCCGTGGCTACCGTTTTGTTGCTCCAGTGGAGAGCGTAACGCCACCAGCAATGGGTAAAGGCATCGAGGGCGAAGAAACCCCGATAACGCAACAAGCGTTGATCGAGGCACCATCGGCACCGCTCGCAGGTGAAGGGTTAGTTGCGCCGGTCGGAGTGCAGCCATTGGCCGAGACCGGTAGTCGAACCCTGCGGCCCAGGCGCTGGTTGACGTACCTTGCTGCAGGGGCAGTCACCGCCGCGAGCGTATGGGCCGTTGCGAACTGGCTGCGATTCCGCGCCGTGCCGAACGAAACGCCAGGGGCAGAGATCGGAGTCCCCTTCAAGATGCGCCCGCTCACAGCTCTTTATGATCGCACCAGCGAGCCAGCTTTCTCACCCGACGGGAATCGAGTCGCTTTTCGCCGGGAGGGTTCCGTTCCCGGAAGCTCGGGCATCTGGATCAAAGAGGTCGGGGGAGAAGAATTGATTCAACTGACCAGTAACAGCACGGACTGCTGCGCGGCCTGGTCGCCCGATGGGCATTCGGTGGCGTTTTCCCGCTTGTCCGATAAGCGGCCCGCCATATTCGAAGTGCCGGCAGTCGGGGGTCCGCTGCGCGAGTTGGTTGCGACCGAGCTTCTTCCGGAACACGGAGAGCTGGATTGGTCCCCCGACGGCCAAACCATAGCGTATGTCGCGAGGGGCATGCTGGGCTCCTCGGCGGTTTTTCTGCTTTCGCTCAAGACTCGGACGGCGCGCCAGCTCACGACGCCAACGGCATTTGATCAGGATTGGGGACCGAGGTTTTCCCCCGACGGAAGTCGAATCGCTTTTGTCCGTGGCCTCAACATCATGGTGATAACTCCGGAGGGAGGAGAGGTGCTGCGTCTGACTCGGGAATCATTCCGCGTAATGGGGCCTCCGGCATGGACGCCAGATGGCCAGGCAATCGTGTTTGCCTCGATTGATGGAAAAGGACCCAGTCTCAGAAAGATTCCCATTTCCGGTGGCGCAACAACGCGCATTCTCGAGGCTGGCGATTTCGCGTGGAGTCCGGCTATTTCGAGAAGAGGTTTCAGGCTGGCCACCGAAATGTTGAGCAGCGGACGAACGATCGAGCGAGAGGACATCGCCTCTCCGGGCCAAGAGACTCAAGCGTTGGTCAAAACCCTGAGCGGTGAGAACAGCGCGCCGCACCTCTCTCCAGATGGACGAAAGCTGGCGTTCCAATCGGATCGCGAGGGGGGCATGGACATTTGGGCCAGCGACCGAGACGGACAGAATCCCATCCAGATGACCGCGGTCGGAACGGCCAGTGCTCCGCGCTGGTCGCCAGATAACAAACAGATTGTATTCGATGCCAGGCCAGGGCCGGAATCCACTGGACCCAGAGCCGTTTTTCTCATTAAAGCCGGTGAAGCAACGCCGTATCCGCTGGTTCAAGATGGTTTCAGCAATCGCGTTCCGCGATGGTCACGCGACGGAAATTGGATCTATTTTGCATCGAACCGCTCAGGCGACTGGCAGACATGGAAAATCCAGGAATGGGGCGGTTCACCCGTGCAGGTCACGCACCGGGGCGGCTTTGCCGCGGAGGAGTCGCCCGAGGGCCAATACCTGTATTTCGTAAAGCACAGCCACGAGTTGCCTGAAGTTTGGCGAATGCCCGTTGGCGGCGGGCCTGAATCGCTCGTCCGCCCGACTGTTCGCCCGCTGGATTGGGCGGCGTGGGCAATAGTTGAGAAAGGCATCGTCTTCGTAGAGCCGGGGGCAAATGGTGAACCGACCGTCAGCTTCTACGACTTCTCAACAGGGGCGGTTCGGCACCTCGCGGTACTGGACAAGCCGCCTTTTTGGATAACCGCCACGCAAGACGGCGGGGCAGTGATCTTCGACCATCCCGGACAGCAGGAGAGCCACGTCATGCTGCTGGAGAATTTCCGCTGATGGCTCCGGCTTAGGCGACGACGTGTGGATTCTGAGGCCTAAATCTGAGGCCTAAAGATAAAGGCCGCCCGCAGGCGGCCTTTTGTCATTCCGAGCGAATGCGATCTAGTTGCTGATGCCCGCGCTCTGCGGCGGTTGCGGGATGGCTGCGGCTGCCGTGGCGGCCGCGGCTTCGTTCAGGATGCGGTGGTGAATCGTGAACAGCGCCAGTTCCAGCCGGTCTGACACGCCGATCTTGTCGTAGACGTTGCGCAGGTAGTTCTTAATCACCTGCTCGGTCGTACCCAACTGGGTAGCGATTTCCTTGTTCTTGTATCCCTGCACGATGAGCGCCACGATGCGCAGTTCCTTGGCCGTCAAGCGGTCACGGACGCGCAGCCCGACCATATCGTTCTCGGTCAGCTCGCTCGGCACCGCCATGTCCTGCACCCAGTTTTCGCCGCGGGCGATCTTGCGCACGCAGTCCACGAGCGCCGGACTGGTAACGTTGCGATAAACCACGCCATGGGCGCCCGCCGCCATGTAGCGCTGCGCGCTCTCTCCGGTGTCAGCGAGGACGACCACGCGGGTCTTGTTCTTGTTGGCGGCCGAGAGGACGGAGTTGAAATCGGAGTGGAAACCTCCGGCAATGATCAGCACGGCGGCTCGAAATTTGTCGAGCGCCATGAACATCTGCTCGGCAGTTTGCGCCTGCGCCACAATGCGCATTTCGTCTTCTACGGCCAGCACCTTGGCGATGCCGGCGCGAAAAATTGCCTGATTGTCGGCCAGAATAAGCTTCAGCATGGATCGCACTCCCGGTTAACTATTGCGAACGAATTCGTAAGAATCGATTACGCAAGCGACGCCCCGGCTGTCCCCGGGTTCGGTGCTGGCGTTGGGCTCATCGGTCCGCACCACGCGGCCGCGGCACTGAATCACAACATCGTCCTTGCCGCCCGTCACTTCCGGCGGCAAGGTGATCTCAAATTCTACTGGTGAGCCGACCTCGAGCGAAGCGTCGGCGCGGATGTACACGCCGGCAGCACTCAGATTACCGGTCACGCCGCTGGCATCACCCGCGGTATCTTCCTTATGAATCTTGATCGGCAATTGCAGCGGAAATCTTTTCCCGGTACGCGCTTCGGACACGACGCCTCCTCTGCCCTCGCTCTGCGGTTCAACCCAAAGCCAGAAAACCACGGAACTCCCAGCCCAAAGCTTGACGAGCAGCTATCGGGGTTATATCACGGAAAATACCCCAAAAGAAGCCCAGATTACCTAAGTAATACCGGTAGGAAGTAGGTACCTCCCCGAAACCAGCGGTGGAGTCGCCCCAGCATAGCGGCAATTCGGAGCATAATGCGGCATTTTTAGACGCGACACGTGCTCCAAACCGGCTGCGGAAAAGGTCGTCTGCTTTCCCGTAGAGACGCGGCTTGCCGCGTCTCCGGAGACGCCCCATCCCTACGCGAGATCTTGAGACTCTAGACTTTGACCGAGTCGCGGTGCTCGGCGGGCACGTAGCTTACGGCGGCGGTGCGATCCAATTTGTCCCAGGCGAATGGGCGGCCCTGGATGGCACGCTTCAGGGTCCGGAACAAAACCACGGAAAATACCTGGCGATAGGCGAAGCGCTGCAACCACACCTGGCTGAGCAGCCAGGCGTCCTCGCGGGCTTCAGGCCGGCGGCGTTCCAGAGCAAAGGCGATCGCCGAGGCGATGAAATCGATCACGAGAAATGCGCCGAAGAAGATCAGCAGCCTCTGGAAGCTGGCTGGATCGTTCGATTCGGGATGAAAGTAATTCTGGACGAAATACCAAATCACGCCGGCGGCAAACATCAGGTCAATGAAGGGAGAGACCAGCGGAAGCAGAATCTGGAAGATGAGGATGTTGGGAAGCGCGACGAATCCCAGAGCACCTTTGCGCGCGAAAACGCCGCGATGCTTAAAGACCGCCTGCAGAATTCCGAACGACCAGCGGAATCGCTGCCGCATGAGCGCGTTGGCATTTGTCGGAGCCTCAGTAAAAGCGAGCGCCATATCTTCATATTCCACGCGATAGCCGTTGCGCAGCAGCGCCATGGTGAGATCGGCGTCTTCGGCAACGGTGTCCACGTGGTAGCCGCCCGCTTCGCGAACCGCCTCGACGCGCCAGGCGCCGATCGCGCCCGGCACCACGCTCACCGCGCCCATCGTGTTAAGCGCTCGCCGTTCGAAATTCTGGCTGGTGATGTATTCGAGCGCCTGCCAGCGCGTCCACAGGTTGACACGGTTGCCGACTTTGGCGTTGCCCGCCACAGCTGCAACTTTTGGATTGAGGAAGTGCGCCACCATGCGGACGATCGCATCTGGAGCGATGATGGTATCGGCGTCGATGCCGACGAAGATTTCCGCATCGCCGATGTGCTCCAGTCCGAAGTTAAGCGCCTCGGCCTTGCCGCCATTGGGCTTGGTGAGAATCAATACCCTGCCGTCAGCTTCTTCTGCGGCAAAGGCGCGGCGGGCAATTTCCAAAGTACGATCCTTGGAACCGTCGTCGATGACGATCACGCGCAGATTGGGATAGTCGGAATCGAGAGCGCCCTGGATGGTGCGTTCGATGACCATCTCCTCGTTATAAGCGGGAATGAGAACTGCGACCCGGGGCCGGTAGGCTGCAATCTGCCCGGGCGTTCCATATACGTGCGAGCGCAGGCGGTCATAGATGGCAAGGACGCCGACCGAAATCAGGCGCCCGGTCATCAGGATGTCACCCAGGAAAAAAATGACAGTGATGGCCGTCATGGTTGCGCTCGCGAGCCAGAAGCCGATCCAATTCAGGCGAGCGGACCAATACTGGTTGGACGCGAGCGGCGGCATGACATCCGCTTTCGTTTTGCCCATCAACTGGTACACGGGCACGAACTCAAATCCGCGGGCACGGGCGCCGTCGATAATCAGCGGGAGCGCCAGCACTGTTCTTTCCCGGTTACCGCCGCCGTCGTGCAAGAGAATAATGTTGCCGCACTTCTGATCGTTCGGCTGGCAAGGGGGGAGGTGGTTCAGCACGCCATCGGCGATTTGTTGCGGCGTGAGCGCTGGCACGTCGCTCCAGTCCTTGGGGTCGATCTTGTTGCCGATGGTGATATAGCCCATGCTCTGCGTGAGTTCAAGCGGCCGCACTTGGTCTTCAGTGTCGGGCTCTGCATCGACGGAGTATGGCGGACGAAACATCATGGTGCGAATGCCCAGGCGGCTGGCAAACAATTGCTCGGTAAGATTCAGTTCCACCTTCATGTAGCCGGTGCCAATCGAGCTGATATCGGGATGAGTAAAGGTATGATTCCCGATTTCATGACCCTCCCGGTAAACGCGCTGGGTCAACCCGCCGAACTTCTCGGCCTGGATTCCGATCAGGAAGAATGTTCCCGGAACATGCTTGCGTTTGAGAATATCGAGAATTTTCGGTGTCCACTCCGGATCAGGACCGTCATCGAAGGTCATGGCGAGCTGGTTCTTGCTGAAGCCATAGCGCGCCACGCGATACGGCTCGGGCAGACTCTTGAAGGTTTCCCCGTCGATAAGTCCGGTCTGCTTGTCCAGTGACAGATCGCGCGCGCCACTGGCAGGCCGCGCCTCAATGTGCAGAATTTCGCCGCTACCCTCCATGTCGACGTCCTGGCCGGGAGGGACGTCTTTCAATCGATCGGACGCATTGGCTTCTCCGGGCGTATCCCAAACACGCCACAGGGAGCGGTCTTCCGCGCCTAGTCTCCACAAGGCGAAGGTGTGGATGCCGAGCGTTTGGGCGGCGCGCATTTCGTTCAATGCAGTCACCGCGTCCAGGAACCAGACATCGTGGCGAAAGTTATCATCGTCGAGGTAGCTGAAATGGGGGTTGAGCGCGTCGCCGTCAAAATCAATGTCTTCTTCGGAATCGCGCGACCCAATCCATGCTTCCTGCACCGAAACGCTCTTGTCGGCCAGTCCCGATGGCAGCTTGCCTTTTTTCGGTCGCTCGACCCAATCGTATCCATAGTTGCCGATGGCGCAGATGAGCTTCTCTTTCGGAATCTCTTCGACGGCAGAATCAAGGTTGTCGAGGAACCAATCCTGCGAAGCAACGGGGCCGGGGGTACCGCCGGGAAAGTGCTCGTCATAGTTCATGATGACGACGCCATCTACGGCGGAGGAAATGGCCTTGTAATCATAATCCTCGTTGCGCACCTGAACGCTGACGTACAGCTTCATGCC
>Ga0210407_10003490_pt1 | contig 12742 bp, 11 predicted proteins | sample IncBWC27MmetaG_FD_150860 | JGI IMG/M metagenome (GOLD analysis project Ga0210407, IMG submission 150860) | Forest soil microbial communities from Barre Woods Harvard Forest LTER site, Petersham, Massachusetts, United States - Inc-BW-C-27-M | ecosystem: Environmental > Terrestrial > Soil >... | reverse complement strand
CTTCGTAGATGAGGATGCGCGGCTCCTCGGAATCAATTGTCTCGTTGCGATAAGTGTAAACCACCTCGCGCTGCATGTTCATCACGTCGTCGAAGTCGAGCGTCCGTTTTCGGACCAGGTAGTTGCGCTGCTCCACACGTTTCTGTGCCGTCTCGACCGACTTGTTCAGCCACCGATGCTCGAGCTCCTGGCCCTCCTCGAGACCGAAACGTTCCATGATCCTCGTCATGCGATCGGCCGCGCCGAAGTTGCGCATCAGATCATCTTCGAAGCTGACATAAAACCGCGATGCGCCAGGATCACCCTGCCGCGCGCAACGCCCGCGCAATTGTCGATCGATCCGGCGCGCTTCATGCCGCTCGGTGCCGATGACGTAAAGACCACCGCGCTCGGCCACGCGATCGCCCAGTTTAATGTCGGTGCCGCGACCGGCCATATTTGTCGAAATCGTGACCGTCCCCGGCTGGCCCGCACGCGCCACGATCTCCGCTTCCTGCATGTGGAATTTCGCATTCAAGACGTTGTGCGGAATTTTTTCGCGCTTCAACATTCGACTCACCAATTCCGATGCTTCCACGCTCACCGTGCCGACAAGCACAGGCTGCTCCTTGCTGTGGCAATTTCTAATCTCATTGATCACGGCGTTGTATTTTTCCCGCCGCGTTTTGTAGATGTGGTCGTTATGATCTTTGCGCGCCACCGGTCGATTCGTGGGGATGACATTGACGTCCAGTTTGTAAATGTCGTGAAACTCCGCCGCTTCGGTTTCGGCCGTTCCGGTCATGCCGGCCAGCTTCTGGTAAAGGCGAAAATAATTTTGAATCGTGATCGTGGCGAGGGTTTGCGTTTCGCGATCGATTTGCACCCCTTCCTTCGCTTCCACCGCTTGATGCAAACCGTCGCTCCAGCGGCGCCCGGGCATTTTGCGGCCGGTGAATTCATCGACAATCACGACCTTGTTGTCCTCGATGACGTACTGAACGTCTTTTTCGAAGAGACAGTAGGCGCGCAATAACTGCGAGATGTTGTGAATGCGCTCGGCTTGCGCGTCGCAATGTTGTTGCCGCTCGGTCTTGGCCCGCTCTTTTTCGTCGTCGGAGAGATTTGGATTGAGGTCGATCTCCGTGAACTCGTTGATTAAATCCGGCAGCACAAACGCATTCGGGTCACCCGGATTCAGGAAATTGCGGCCTTGTTCGGAGAGATCGGATTCGTTCGATTTTTCGTCGATGGTGAAGAAAAGTTCTTCCTTGAGCGCAAACAATTCCTCCTTGCGCGTGTCCTGATAGAAAGAGAGCTCGGCTTTGTCGATCGCTCGGCGCTTTTCCGGATCCTCCATCATGCGCAGCAATTGTTTGTTGCGCGGCTGGCCGAGCTTCACTTTGAACATAAGGCGGCCGCCTTCTTCGATCTTGCCTTGCTCAAACTTCTCGATCGCTTCGCTCGCCACCCGGTTGCAGAGCATGGTTTGCTTGCGCACCAACTGATCGATGAGCGCTTTCCATTTGTCGTATTGATGGGTGGAAATGGTCGTCGGCCCGCTAATGATGAGCGGCGTGCGCGCCTCGTCGATCAGGATGGAATCGACTTCATCGACAATTGCATAATAATATCCGCGTTGGACTTGCTGCTCCCGCGTCGTGGCCATGCCGTTGTCGCGCAGATAATCGAAGCCGAACTCGCTGTTGGTTCCGTAGGTGATGTCCATCGCGTACTGCTCGCGACGGACGTTCGGCTCTTGATCGTGCTCGATGCAGCCAACGGTGAGGCCGAGGAAATCATAGAGTTGGCCCATCCACTCCGCATCGCGGCGAGCCAGATAATCATTGACCGTAACCAGATGCGCGCCGCGACCAGTGAGCGCATTGAGATAAAGTGGCAATGTCGCCACGAGCGTCTTGCCTTCGCCCGTCGCCATCTCCGCGATCCGCCCCCGGTGCAAGACGACTCCGCCGAGCAATTGCACGTCGAAGTGCACCATGTTCCAAGTCATCGGCTGGTCGCACACGCTGAAAGCATGCTTCCGGTCGTTTAATCGCCGGGCCGCGTTTTTTACGACCGCAAACGCTTCCGGCAGAATTTCGTCCAGCCGCCGCCATTGACCCTCGAGATCGGGAATTTTCGCGAGCTCTTCCTTCCACGCCGCCGTTTTCGCGCGCAAAGCCTCGTCGGACAAGTTCTGGAACTGCGCTTCGAACTCGTTGATCCGGCGCACGATCGGCATCATGCGCTTGAGCTCGCGCTGATTTTTCGACCCCAGTATTTTCTTTAGAATCCAGCCAACCATCCCGTCTTCAATATCGACGAGATTCCGTCATTTGTCATTCCGGGCCCCGATTGTTAAGCTCGGCCGTGACGAAGATCGATATCGTGGTTGCGTTCGTCCTGGTTGCTATGGAGAGCGCGAATGGTCAACCCGATGCGACTAGCCGGGAATGGAACAAACCCGTACCACCCTTCCGGATCGCCGGAAATCTTTATTATGTCGGCGCAATCGAAATCACGTCGTATCTAATCACGACGCAACAGGGCCATTTCCTCCTCGATGGCGGATTTGTCGAAACCGCCCCGCAAATCGAGCGCAACATCGTGCAGCTCGGTTTCAAATTGAGCGACGTAAAATATTTGCTCAACAGCCACGCGCACTACGATCACGCCGGTGGTCTGGCTGAGCTGAAGAAGTTAACCGGCGCAAAATTTGTTGCGAGTGAAGGCGACGCCGGGCTACTGCGCAAGGGCGGGCATGGCGACTTTCGATTCGGCGACACGCTGCTTTTTCCACCGATTGAACCAGACAAAATCATTCTTGATGGCGAATCGCTTCGACTGGGTGGTCAGGTAATGACCGCGCACTTGACTCCGGGACACACAAGAGGAACCACAACTTGGACAACTAAAATCCGAGACACCGCCAGAACATACGACGTCGTTTTCGTCGGCAGCCAAAGCTCGCTCGACTACAAATTCATTGGACAGGAAAGCTATCCCGGCATTGCGGCTGACTTTGTAAAATCGTTCGCCGCCTTAAAAAACTTGCCGTGCGATATTTTTCTCGCATCGCACGGATCGTTCTTTCATATCGTGGATAAGCATGAACGTTTCATGCGTGGTGACACAAATGCTTTTGTCGATCCGGACGGCTACACTCGTTATCTGAGCGAAAGCGAGAAGGATTTTCGCCAAAAACGCGATCAGCAAAGACAGCAAGCTGCGGCATCACCATGATTGCGCGACGCGCATCGGCGTTTAAGCTCGCGCCATGAAGAAGATCATCTCCACGACTGACGCGCCCAGCGCTGTGGGGCCCTACTCGCAGGCCGTGCGGGTTGGATCGACCATCTACTGCGCCGGGCAGATTCCACTTGACCCAAAAAGCGGCCAAATTGTTTCGAAGGACATTTCCGAACAAACGCGTCGCGTGCTCGACAACATCACCGCGGTCTTGAAAGCCGAAGGACTTACCTTTGAAAACATCGTGAAGACCACGATCTTTCTGACCGACCTCGCCGATTTTCAGACCGTGAACGAAATTTACGCTTCTTATTTCAACCAGGCGCCGCCCGCGCGCTCGACCGTTGAAGTGCCCGCTTTACCAAAAGGCGCTCGCGTCGAAATCGAAGCGATCGCCGTTGCCGACGGCAACAGTCCATCTGGTGAAGTCGCTGCCGATACTTCCGGCTAACTTTTAACTGTAGCGGTCGCTTAATTAAATAATGCGACACTCACAGAGTGCCGCTACAGAAGAAATAAAATGAGCGACGACGATCTCCTCGCGCTTTTTCGCAAAACTGGCGCGCTTCTCGATGGACATTTCGTTTTGCGCTCCGGTTTGCACAGCCGGCAATATTTTCAGTGCGCACTGCTCCTTGAGCATACCGATATCGCCGAGCAAGTCTGCAAACAACTCGCCGAGAAATTGCGCAGATTCGATTGTGATACCGTCATCTCTCCTGCGCTAGGTGGAATCATCGTCGGTCAGGAAGTCGGGCGCTCGTTAGGCAAACGTCACATTTTCGTTGAAAAGGAATCGGGCAAACTGGTCTTGCGGCGCGGCTTTCAAATTTCGCCTAACGAAAAGTTCATTGTCGTTGAAGACGTCGTCACGCGCGGCGGCCGCGTCCAGGAAACAATCGACATCGTGCACGCTCACAACGGTGTTGTCGCCGCCGTCGGAGTGATTGTCGATCGCAGCGGCAAGAATAAGCCGGAGTTCGGCTGTCCATTCGTTAGTTTGATCGAAATAAACATGGAGACATTTGAGCCGGACAAATTACCTGTCGATCTTGCCGCGATTCCAGCAGTCAAACCGGGAAGCGCCTGAGATCACCCGCGCGCCGAGGCGGTTCAGTGAACCGCCCCTACCTTCGCTGCGATTTCGTCCAACCGCTTCTTCATGCGGCGCCCGGCCGCTTCCAAAGCCAGTTTCGCTTTTATTTCCGGCTGCGCTCGCCCCGCGTGCGCAAATGCTTCCTCTCGATTTTCATAGACAGCGCGCATCATCGCCGCGGCATGGTCTTCATTCGGCATCGCCCAGCGGCTTCCCTGTTTATAAATCGGTCCGCTTTCAGAAATATCCGTCAAGGTGTAATCGACGAGCAGACTGTTCTCGTGATTCATAAACGCGAGGTTGCCCGAATAATTCGTCGCGATGACCGGTTTACCGAGCAGCATCGCCTCCGCGAGACCGAGACCAAAACCTTCCGAGCGATGGAGTGAGATAAAGCAGTCGCACATGTCGATGTAGCCGTAGGCCCGTGCCCGCGACGCGAGTTCATTCACAAGCAGCACTCCATTTTCGTCGGCGAAATTCTTTAAACGATTGAAACCGGCGAGGTCCTGGTCTCCGCGGGTCGTCTTGATCAGCAGCGTGGCAGCTTCGGCACGCGAAAACGCTTTCCGAAAGGCGCGGATCACTCCCAGCGGGTTCTTGCGCTCGAATTGACTGCACAGATCAAAAGCAAAAAGAAAAACAAAATGATGGTCCATAATATTCAGCTGCCGACGCCGGACCGGTTCGATCCTCCCGATCGAAACCGCGGGCAACATTTCGAAGATCGGCACCGGCATCACCGGCCGCATCGCTTCCGCGACAAACGGCGACGGCGCCCAAATCTCATCGATTAAACTGGCAAATCGTGCCCACTCCAGCGGGATATCTTCCAGCTCCCAATACCAGTTGGCGATGCGATAAACGCCCTCGCGCCGCGCCAGTCCGGCCCGTTGATACGAGACTTCAAAAAGCGTGGCCGGCGCGATGTTGATGATGGTAGTCGGATGAATTTCGAGACCAAGCCAGGGCGCGCGCGGGTCAAGGTCCGTGTCAACGCCGCTCGGCACATCCCGGCAGGAAGTGGGAACGCCGACAGATTCGAGAGCGCGCCAAGTGGCGAGCGCGGCCTGTTGCAATCCCGATGGATAACAGAAATGCGCGAGAATATTTACCCCGCTCGATCGAGCCGCATCTCTGCCGCTTCGACGTGCCCTTTCAATTGCCCGGCCGGTCAACCGGCAAATTTCCTTTAACGCGGGAAACTCTGGAAACTTACCGCGCAGCCATTCGAGAAGCTTGGTTTGCTGTTGCCGATCCAACGGCGACGGGAAACGCTTCTGCCAGTCCGGGTTGATCAAGTAGGTCTCGGCAATTCCGCGCGCCGGCTCTTCCGAGGTCTCGTGGATGAATTGACCAATCTCCTCGTCGGATAATCGATGCTGTGCTCGGCCTTCTCCCAAAAGCCAGTCTATGAATTCTTTCTGGGCCGGAGGCAGCAAGGCCAGAGGAAAGTGCCGCTGCACTTCCGGCATGTGCATGTAGAACTCTCGAACCTTGTCGTCGCCTCGCTTCCTGAAGACGCGAACTACCTTTCGAAAAATGGTTCGGAATCGCATTCGTTTTTCGGGCAACCAATCTTCGTGCTTGCGTGGCTGGGCCGCAAAGTTTTGGGAAGGCGGGCGAAAAATTGCCGCAGCAAATAACTGTGGTGGCAGCCGTGCCGGCTGCTCTTTCGGGCCCGACACGGGTACCGCTACAGAAGCTTCCTTGACGCTCTAACGAGCGCTCATAATCTCAATCGTCGCCATCGCACGGCGTTTAATTGTGAACGCGATCTCTGCTTTCTATCATTCGTCCGTTGGGAAAAAAATGATCGTCGCGATCACCGGCATCATTTTGATCCTGTTCGTCATCGGCCATTTGCTGGGCAATCTGCAGATTTTTCTCGGGCCGGATTGGATTAACGGCTACTCCCAACACCTGCGCGATCTCGGGCCACTTCTGTGGGCCATTCGCCTTTTCTTGCTCTGCACCGTCGTAATCCACATCTACGTGACGATTCGGCTCGCCATCGAAAATCGGCGCGCCCGGCCTGAGGCCTACATGGACAAGGGATATGTCAAAGCCACCTTTGCGTCACGTCATATGATGATGAGCGGACTGATCATCCTCGCCTTTCTCGTTTATCATCTCGCCCATTTCACTTTCCGAAAAACCGATGCGCGCTTTGCGCTGCTCAAGCCCGATCCCATAAATCATTACGATGTTTACTCGATGATGGTTTACGGATTTCAAAATTATCTCGTCTCGGGATTTTACATTCTTGGCATGTGGTTGCTCGCCCTTCACTTGAGCCACGGATCATCGAGCTTTTTTCAATCGCTCGGATTCAATAACAGGATGCTGACGCCGCGTCTCGCATTCGGCGGACGAGTTTTCGCGTGGCTATTATTCGTCGGCTACACCTCGATTCCCGTCGCGGTTTTGCTCGGCCTCGTCCAACCGGCACAACAACTATGATTGGGACGCTCGACCCAAAGATTCCGACCGGAACGCTCGCCGGAAAATGGACCAACCACAAGGATCACGCCAGACTCGTTAGTCCGACTAATCGGCGAAAGTTCGAGATCATCATTGTCGGCAGCGGCCTCGCCGGCGGATCGGCCGCGGCGACACTGGGCGAGCTTGGCTATCGAGTGAAGTGTTTTTGCTACCAAGACTCGGCGCGTCGCGCACATTCGATCGCTGCGCAAGGTGGAATCAACGCCGCCAAGAATTATCAGAACGACGGCGACAGCGTCTATCGGTTGTTCTACGACACGATTAAAGGCGGCGATTTTCGCTCGCGCGAGGCAAACGTTTATCGGCTCGCTGAAGTCAGCTCGAACATCATCGACCAATGCGTCGCGCAAGGTGTTCCCTTCGCGCGGGAGTACAGCGGCCTGCTGGCCAACCGTTCCTTCGGCGGCGCCCAAGTGTCACGAACGTTCTACGCGCGTGGCCAAACCGGACAACAACTTTTGCTCGGCTGCTATCAGGCGCTCTGCCGCCAGATCGCTGCCGGCACGGTGGAGATGTTTCCGCAGAGAGAGATGCTCGACCTGGTGATTGTCGATGGTCACGCCAAGGGAATCATCACGCGCGATCTCGTTTCGGGAAAGATCGACAAGTACGCGGCCGATGCCGTCGTGCTCGCCACCGGCGGTTATGGAAACGTGTTTTATCTCTCAACCAATGCGCGCGGTTGCAACGTCACCGCCACCTATCGCGCTTACAAAAAAGGAGCGCTCTTCGCGAACCCCTGTTTCACTCAAATTCATCCCACCTGCATTCCGGTCAGCGGCGAACATCAATCCAAGCTAACGCTCATGTCGGAATCGTTGCGCAATGACGGACGGGTCTGGGTCCCGAAGCGCAAGGAAGATTGCGACAAAGCGCCTGACGAAATTCCAGAAACGGAACGCGATTATTATCTCGAGCGAAAATATCCGAGCTATGGCAATCTCTCGCCGCGTGACATCTCTTCGCGCGCGGCCAAGGAAGTTTGCGACAAAGGACGCGGGGTTGGGCCCGGCGGACGCGGCGTTTATCTGGATCTTGCGGACGCAATTAAGCGACTTGGCGAACAAACGATCTGCGAGCGCTACGGCAACCTCTTCGAGATTTACGAAAAGATCACGGGCGAGAATGCATATAAAATGCCAATGCGCATTTATCCCGCCATCCACTACACCATGGGCGGTTTGTGGGTCGATTACAATTTGATGAGCAACCTTCCCGGTCTGTATGTGATCGGGGAAGCGAATTTCTCCGATCACGGCGCGAACCGGCTCGGCGCCAGCGCACTCATGCAAGGATTGGCCGACGGTTATTTCATTTTGCCCTACACATTGCCGAATTATCTCGCCGGTCAGATGAGCAAGCGGCCTTCGACCGATCATCCCGAATTCAAAAAAGCCGAGAGCGATGTCCGCGCCAAGATCGACAATCTCCTCAAAGTAAACGGAAAACGTTCGCTCGATTCCATTCATCGTGAGCTCGGGGCACTTCTCTGGGAAAAATGCGGAATGTTGCGAAACAAAAAAGGCTTGCAGGAGGCGCTCACGAAAATCCCGGAATTGCGCAACGAATTTTGGAAGAACGTGCGCGTCCCCGGTGACGATGAAGATTTCAATCAATCACTCGAACGCGCCGGCCGCGTCGCCGATTTCCTCGAATTCGCCGAGCTGATGTGCACCGATGCGCTCGCGCGCGACGAATCGTGCGGCGCGCATTTTCGAGAAGAGCATCAAACCTCGGAGGGCGAAGCGCTCCGCGACGATGAAAATTTTGCCGACGTTTTCGCCTGGGAATTTCAAGGCAACGGCGAAATCGCAGAGCCAAAGCTGCATCGCGAGCCGCTCCATTTCGAAACGGTGCATTTAACGCAACGGAGCTATAAGTGAAGTTGAGAGTCGTTAGTTGATAGATTTCCGATATGCCATGTTTAACTTCGAAAAATTAGATGTCTGGCAAGAGGCGATCGATTTCGCCGATCTCGTTTACAAACACACCCGGAATTTCCCAGCCGATGAACGGTTTGGCCTTACCAACCAAATGCGCCGAGCTGCCGTCTTGATATCCTCGAACATCGCGGAGGGGACGTCTCGCATGTCGCAAACCGATTTCGCGCGATTCATCGAAATCGCAACCGGTTCGGTCTTCGAGGTTGTCTCACAGGCGTTCGTTGGCAGGCGACAAGGATTCCTAAACGAAGAACGTTTTCGCGCGTTGTACTCCGCTGCGGGAGAAATTGGCCGCATGCTGAGCGGCTTACGAAAATCGTTAGGTTTGAGCTGAAGTCGCACGCGCCCGTCAAACTATCAACTATCGACTCTCAACCATGAACTTTCTTTTGAAAGTGTGGCGTCAGAAAGACCGACAATCACGCGGCAAGCTCGTCGAGTATGAAGCGCGCGATATTTCGCCGCACACTTCTTTTTTGGAGATGCTCGATATCGTAAACGAAAACTTGCTTGGGCGTAGCGAAGAACCGATCGCCTTCGACTCCGATTGTCGCGAAGGCATTTGCGGCACGTGCGCGCTCGCCATTAACGGCGAAGCCCACGGGCCGGACCATCCCGGAGCGGCCTGTGAGCTTTACATGCGCAAATTTCGCGACGGCGCGACCATCATCGTCGAGCCGTTTCGGGTACGATCGTTTCCAGTCATCAAAGATTTAGTGATCGATCGAACTGCGCTCGATCGCATTGTGCAGGCAGGCGGATTCATTTCCGCGCGCGCCGGTTCCGCGCCGGAAGCGAATTCAATTGCTATTCCGAAGCACGATGCCGATCTCGCGATGGAAGCGGCGGCGTGCATCGGCTGCGGCGCATGCGCGGCCGCGTGTCCGAACGCATCGGCCATGCTTTTTACCGCAGCCAAAGTTTCGCACCTTGCGCTTTTGCCCCAAGGAGACCCCGAACGCACGAGTCGCGTTTTGAAAATGGTGCGCACGATGGACGCGGAAGGTTTCGGCAACTGCACCAACACCTACGAATGCGAAGCCGTCTGTCCTGCCGAGATTAGCGCCAGTTTCATCGGGAAACTGAATCGCGAATACGCGCGCGCAAGCTTGCAACGCGGCCTCGGCGAATGATCTCGCGCCGCGCGGCGGACTGATCTGGGTAGCGCACGCGTCTCGCGTGTTGGTTTCGGCGTCGCGCCGACAATCTTTCCCGGGCGGCTCTGATGCTGGCACGTAAAGGAAAGTTCGTGATCGCGAGGACGCGCTCACCAGACACGCGAGACGCGTGCGCTACCCAATCATCTCGCAAGGATACGCCCAAAGCTCCGGGTCGAGCTGAGCCTTCGCGCGCTTTCCGACAAGACCAACATCTGCGTTTGACGGCAACACAGCAAACACGGTTGAGCCGGATCCGGACATTAACGCGGCGGCGACTTCTTTTTGTTCCAACAGCCACATTTTGATTCGCGCGAGAAAAACAAATTTCTCGAAAACCGGGCGCTCGAGATCGTTGTGGAGTTTTTGACCGCGAAAATCTTGTCGCCCGTAGGAGATACCGGGAAGCTCGCGGGAATTCTGCCAACGTTTATAGGCCCACGACGTTGACACTCCGAAATCCGGTTTCACGAGCAAGATCGCTAATCGTTCCGTCAATTTCCTGGGCGTGACGACCTCGCCACGACCTGTGCACATCGCGGCCGATTCAAAAATAAAAAACGGAACGTCCGATCCAATGGTCGATCCCAGTTTGGCCAGCTTTTCGCGTGACAGTTTGGTCGCAAAGAGCTCATTGAGGGCGAGCAAGACCGCCGCGGCATCGCTGCTGCCACCACCCAGGCCTGCGCCGTGGGGAATCTTCTTCTTGAGTACGATTGAGACCGCCGGCCTCGTTTGCGTCGCAGCGAAAAACGCTTTCGCCGCGCGCACGGCAAGATTCCCATCGCCTTGCGGAACGGATGGATCATCGCAACGAAAACTGATCCCCTCTCCTCGCTTGTTCTTGTCGACCTTGATTTGGTCGCATAGTGAAATCGGTGAAATAAAAGTTTTTATCTCATGGAAGCCATCGGGGCGACGGCGCAACACTTTCAAGAAAAGATTGATCTTCGCCGGCGCCGAAACCTGCATAGTTTGCAATTTGTCCACCAAACTCGAAGAAGAACAGGATGAATTCTCGATCAATTACTGTGCGCGACAAAATTATTGTCGCTCTCGATGTTCCAAGAAAAGAGGCGGCGCTTGATCTCGTTAGGCAGCTGGCGGGCCAGATTTCATTTTTCAAAATTGGCTTGCAGCTTTACACCGCGGAAGGACCGGAGATCGTGCGCGCGGTCCTTGGGATTGGTGCAAAAGTCGTTCTCGATCTTAAACTGCACGACATTCCGAACACGGTCGCACGCGCAGTCGAATCGGCGGCGGAGTTAGGAGTGCAAATGCTCACCGTCCATTTGAGCGGCGGCGGCGCAATGATCCGCGCAGCCGTTTCCGCATGCTCGGGCGACTTGCTCTTGCTCGGCGTCACTCTTTTAACGAGCGCAAACGAACAAACGCTTCGCGAAATTGGGATCCCGGACAAGATCGACGATCACGTCTTGCGACTGGCGAAACTCGGCGTATCCGCGGGAATCGGTGGACTGGTGGCGAGTCCGCGCGAAGCAACAATGTTACGTGCGGAATTCGGCAATGAAATCAAGATCGTCACGCCGGGAGTCCGGCCAACCTGGGCAGAAGCGGTTGATCAAAAGCGCGTGATGACACCGCGCAAAGCGCTCGAGGCCGGCGCGGATTATTTGGTGATCGGCCGCCCGATCATGGCACATCCGAATCCGCTTGAAGCGGTCGCAAAGATTTTGGGCGAGATCGAGGCCTAACGAATTCACATGTCGATCTTTGGTGCGCTTGAGGCTTATCACGACGACGCGGCGCGATCAGCGGCGATGAACATGGCGATCGACGAAGCTTTGCTCGAAATGGCAAACATTCCTTCGATTCGTTTTTATCGATGGCACTCCCCTGCCCTTTCGTTTGGATACTTTGGAAGGTTTGCCGACGTTGTTGATTATGCAGCGCGGCGTGACTTGGTCCGCCGATGGACAGGCGGCGGAATTGTTTTGCACGGAGATGATCTCACTTATTCGATAATCGTTCCTCGGGACGATCCCGTGTTCGCCGGATCGTCCATGTCAATCTACGAGAATGTTCATCGCGCTTTGTGCGAGGCTCTGAGCGTAATCGCTAAGCGCGCAGATTTGTTAGCTGTAGCGGCGGTCTGTGACCGTCGCACTATTCAAGATCGATCCGTCCACAGTTGGGAAATTACCGGGAGAGAAATAAATGCGACGGTCACAGACCGCCGCTACAATGATTGTTTCGCAAATCCGGTGCGGGCGGATGTGCTGGTGGACGGGCGCAAGGTTGCGGGCGCAGCGCAACGACGCACGCGGGCCGGTTTGCTTCATCAAGGCAGTATTCAACAGGTCGATCTGGTGGAGGATTTTGCCCGCCACTTTGCGAAGGAGCTTTCGGAGGATTGCAGCGAGAGGAGGATCGACAACGAGCTCTCAGATCGAGCGAAAGAGATTGCTGAGAAGAAGTACGCTACTCAAGCATGGCTGCGCCGGCGCTGAAGAAGTCTTCGCCAAGCCGCCGAAGAGGGCGGCTTGGGGCCGCGGCGACCGCTCCCCGAAAAATTTGCGCGTGTGTTGCTTTGACTTTTGGCGAGTCGCCCTTCATTCTGCGCGTGTGGAAATTTGTGCACGCCCCGCCGCAGCCACCGCCCTTCCTCCCAGTCCGCTGTCTCGATTGGCGCAGCTGGTGCAACCGCAGCTCGATGAAGTCGAGGCCCGCATCGTGCGGCAAGCGGCGGATTTCGATCCAGCGATTGAAGGTTATGTAACCTATGCGATAGGCGGACGCGGCAAACGCCTGCGCCCGCTGCTTGCGCTTCTGGCCGGCGGCGCGACCGG
>Ga0210407_10003488_pt1 | contig 12749 bp, 9 predicted proteins | sample IncBWC27MmetaG_FD_150860 | JGI IMG/M metagenome (GOLD analysis project Ga0210407, IMG submission 150860) | Forest soil microbial communities from Barre Woods Harvard Forest LTER site, Petersham, Massachusetts, United States - Inc-BW-C-27-M | ecosystem: Environmental > Terrestrial > Soil >... | reverse complement strand
TCCATTGCTGTGCTACGCGAGTCACGACGAGGATGTATGGACAGGCGGGCAGACGGGCACGCTCTTCCACTCCGCCAACGGTGGTGTAACCTGGGTGCAGGTACAGCCTTCCATCAAAACCCGGCAACTGAGCTCCGACATAACTCACATTGAATTGCGAGTCACTGAAACGGAAAGCAATGAATTGCGCGACGATACACGCGGTCCGGCGGAGATTCTACTTTCCACCAGTAACAACGAAATCTGGAGCAGCGCCGACGGCGGAAAAACCTGGGCTAAGAAGTGACGCTCTCTTTCCCGGCGATCTGCCTTGCGGTGTTTCTCCCGGTCGCAAGTTTTGCGCAGCTACCCGCAGAGCCGCTTCGCCCAGAGTGGTGCCGGCAGTTGCCCAGGGCGGAGTACGCCAAATTAGAACGCGTTCTGAGCGATGAATCGTGGTTCGAAATCTACCGCATCCGGCCGGGCGTATTCGCCATCTACGAACCGAAGCAGTTTGAAGAGGTCATCTCCTATCTGATTCTTGGCGACAAGCGCGCCCTGCTTTTCGATACAGGTCTGGGAGTGGGAAAGATCAGTGCGACCGTCGCCAGACTTACTTCCCTGCCGGTGATCGTAATCAACTCGCACACACACTTCGATCACGTTGGTGGCAACGCCGAGTTTCAGGAGATATGGAATCGCGATCTGCCCTACACCCGTCAGAACATGCGTGGCGAAAGCAACGTTTACTCGCGCGATGCGCTTGCTCCCGAGCGTCTGTGCGGAGCACTGCCGCCAGGCATAAGCTCAAATTCGTATTCGATCCGTCCCTGGAAGAGCACCCACACTTTGCACGACGGTGAACGGGTCGACCTTGGCGGACGCGAACTGGAAGTGATCTTTGCACCGGGACACACGCCGGACTCCCTGGTCCTTCTTGATCCCAGGAATGGTTTGCTTTTTTCTGGAGACACCTTTTATCCCGGACCGATTTACCTTTTCGTTCCGGAGACCGACTTCGCCGCCTACGCACGGTCCGTAGCCAAACTGGCCGCGCTTGAACCTCAAATTAAATTGGTTCTGCCCGCGCACAATATGCCGGTTGCCGCGCCTTTCTATCTGAAACGCCTCGCTGATGCAGTCCTGCAAGTGCAACGTGGCAAAGCCAAAAGCCGAGTAACTGAGGGCCACCGGGAATACCCTTTTAATGGGTTTTCCCTCTTGCTTTCAGACAAATAGCACTTAGTCACCCCGCGAAGTAATGTTACCTCCGCGCATGACCCATGGTACTCATTTGTAAGCCCTGCATTACGAAGGTGACATTTACACCACGGCCAAACGGACATAGGATGACTATGTAAGTTGGCAGTTCTGGGGGAGGGCTGCCGAAGGCGTCCTGAGCTTAACCGCTCAGGGCGTTTTTCTTTGCCCTGAACAACGCACCGGACAACTCCGGACTCGCAGCAAGCTTCGCCTTCGTGATCTCGATGGGCATCCTGGTTAGTAAATTCTGAAGGTTCTTCACGGGTGCGCAGCGGCGGTTAAAGCTCTCCGCGCCGACACCCTGCGCACAACTTCCGGCCCGATGCCGGCCAGAGGATATATGCGATCAGCCAGGCCGGCGGCAACGATACTTCCGGGCATGCCCCAAACCACCGAGGACGCTTCGTCCTGGACGATGACCTCCCCGCCCGCCTCCCGTATGGCGGCTGACCCACGAGTGCCGTCCGTCCCCATTCCGGTGAGGATCACCGCCAGCACGTTCGCACCGTAGGTTTGAGCCACCGAGCGAAACAATACATCCACCGCGGGGCGGCAGGAATTTTCCTGAGGATCATGGTTGAGGCCCACCACGAATTCAGCCCCCTTGCGAGCCACCGTCATGTGATGGCCGCCGGGCGCAATCCAGACTTGACCTGGCTGCAACCTCTGCCCTGCCTTGCCTTCCTGCACCTCCAGCCTGGCGAGTGCATTGAGACGCTCAGCGAGCAGGCGCGTAAACAGGGGTGGCATATGCTGCACGATCACGATAGGCACGGGGAAATCCGCGGGGAATTCTGGGATCAGTTCCGTCAGCGCGTTCGGTCCTCCGGTCGACGCTCCGATGGCGACCACGTCGATCCGTCCCTGCGGCCGGGCGGAGAGGCCGGAGACAAGGACCGGGACAGGCATTGCCACAGGCCGCGGCTGGCGCGCTGCGCACAAGGACTTGATCTTCCGCAGCAACTCCTCCTGCACACGCTCATAAGAGCGTTCCGGGGCCTCGCGATGAGAGGGTTTGGTGACATAGTCGCTGGCCCCTCGCGCCAGCGCATCCAGGGTTGCAGTCCCGCCACGCTCGGTAAGAGCACTGAACATAATCACCGGTAATCTTGGATAGAGTTTGCGAATCTCGACCAGCGTTTCCAGTCCGTCCATCCCGGGCATCTCAATGTCGAGCGTAATCAGATCCGGCTTGACCTCTGGAATCCGGGTCAACGCCTGACTGCCGTTCCCCGCCGTGCCAGCGACGACGATCTCCGGGTCGGATGCCAGCAGATCGCCGAGCAGCTTTCGAATGACCGCCGAATCATCGACGATTAATATGCGAACTGGTTGCATGTCTCCTGTCCTGAAGCGTTGCCGGGCGGTGGCGATGAAGTTGATCTCTGCGCTATCGACCAGACACGCTTTGGCCATGTCGTCGGAACTGCTAGCGAATACCTTCTCCATCGGCACGGCCCTTCCCTCGCTTGAGCACAGAAAGACCCGCTGACCTCGTATCGGTCCTCGCCAGCCCCACTAAATTAGAAAACTCTCACGGTGAGGCCCGATAATTCTTGGAGGGAGAAGGAAAGAAGGAAGGAAGGGCCTACTTCGTTGGGAAGAGGATCCGGGATCACGCGTCGGCATCGAACGCAAGATCCTCGCCCAAGGGCCAAGAGGAACGCAGGGGAAAATTACGGAATAACTATCCAGTCATGACCAGGACTAACGAGTCAGATGAGCCTTTGAGCTGCCGGCGCGGAGACGTAACGCTCCGGCCGTCGACGGATCATCGGTCTTACACGGAGTAGGAGACATCGTCATTTGCGGAGCCTGAGTTTGCGGAGCTTGGTCCCGTGCTATCCGTCGCGGAGGCGCCGTCGGTAGACTTGCTGCCTCGCCGCATGGCGACAATGCCGGTGCGCACCATCTCCAACACACCATACGGACGCAGCACGTCAAGGAGTCCGTCGATCTTGTCTTCCGCCCCGGTGATTTCGATGGTCAACGATTCGGGAGAGACATCGACTACCCGCGCGCGAAACACGGCGGCGAGTTCGAGCACGTGGGAGCGCGCATCATGAGTGGCCGCCACCCGGATCATCGCCAGGTCCCGGACGATGGCCGGTTGATTGGTGATGTTCTCGACCAGCAGCACGTTCACCAGTTTGTACAGATTCGCTTCGATGCGGCGGGCCTGGTCGCGGTCGGCGTCGACGGTAATTGTCATGCGCGACACCTCGGGCTTCTCCGTCCGCCCCACCGTCAGCGAATCGATATTGAAGGCGCGGCGCCGAAACAGCGAAGCCACGCGGGTAAGGACACCCGGTTTATTTTCGACGTACACCATGAATGTATTCAGCATAGTTTTATTGAGACATTGAATCATTGAGTCATTGAATCATTGGGACATTGAATCATTGGTCTTCAATGTCTCAATGACTCAATGATTCAATGACTAAATGTATCTATTCGTCATCCGCCGTCTCGACAATCGGGCTAGGCCGCCGAATCATATCGTTCAGCGCCGCACCGGCCGCGACCATCGGATAGACAGTATCTTCCTGTTCCACCTTGAAATTAATCAGCATCGGCCCATCATGCTGGCGCGCCGATTCGACCGTAGGCACAACCTGTGACCGCTCCGAGACAGTCGCGCTCCGAATGCCGTAGGCGTCCGCTAACCTGGCGAAATCGGGATTGAGCAAGGGCGTCGCCGCATAGTTGCGGTCGTAGAAAAATTCCTGCCACTGCCGCACCATGCCGAGATAGCCGTTGTTGATGATGGCGATATGGATCTTCAGATTCTCCTGCACAATCGTCGCCAGTTCGCACATGGTCATCTGGAATCCGCCATCGCCGACAATCACCCAAACTTCGGAGTCGGGGCAAGCGACTTTCGCGCCGATAGCCGCAGGCAAAGCGAAACCCATCGTTCCCAATCCGCCGGAAGTTATCAGCGAGCGCGGATGCTCATGCTTGTAGTATTGCGCCTCCCACATCTGATGCTGGCCAACGTCGGTCACCACGATGGTGTTGCCGTCGCGCGTCTGCCGCCACAAATCATTGATGACGTGGGCGGCATAAAGATGGCCGCTGTCGGGCAGGTTTTGGATGTCGCGAACTGCGGAATCGCCCTTCAGCTTGTCGATCGTATCCAGCCACTCGCTGCGGTCGATCGATTCGACGTGCGGCAATAACTCCAGCAGCACTTCGCGCAAATCGCCGACCAGCGGCACATCGACCTTGACGTTCTTGTTGATCTCCGCCGGATCGATCTCGATGTGGATCTTCTTGGCATTGGGCGCATAATTTTTTAGATTGCCGGTGACACGGTCGTCGAAGCGCATGCCGAAGGCCAGCAGCAGGTCGGCTTCCTGAATCATGTGATTGACCCAGGCTTCTCCATGCATGCCCATCATGCCCAGATTGAGCGGGTGTGACGCCGGGAAGGCGCCGAGCCCAAGCAGTGTAAGCGCAACCGGAATCCCGGCACGCTCGGCAAAATCGCGCACCTCGCGCATGGCTCCAGAAATGATGATGCCGTGCCCGGCGAGAATCACCGGCCGCTTCGAATTGTGGATCAACTCCAGCGCCTGCTCATACTCCGCGGGAGCGGGCGAAAGGTCGGGACGGTACCCCGGCAATTGCGGCTTGGCCGCTTCCCAGTCGAACTCGCACGTGCTTTGCTGCGCATCTTTCGTGATATCGATCAGCACCGGACCAGGCCGCCCCGACCGCGCCACGTAAAAGGCTTCCCGTACCGTGCGCGCCACTTCACTGGCATGGGTCACCAGATAGTTGTGCTTGGTGATGGGAAGAGTCACGCCGGTAATGTCGGTTTCCTGAAACGCGTCCGACCCGATCAGCTTGCTGCCGACCTGCCCGGTGATGCAGACGATCGGTGAAGAATCGAGCATGGCGGTGGCGATTCCCGTGACCATGTTGGTCGCTCCCGGCCCTGAGGTGGCGACCGCAACTCCCACCTGCCCACTGGCACGCGCGTAGCCGTCAGCCATGTGGGTTGCGCCCTGTTCGTGGCGCACGAGAATGTGATGGATCTTGCTGTGCTTCAGCGCGTCATAAGCCGGCAGAATGGCGCCGCCGGGATAGCCAAAGACATCCTTCACACCTTCGCGTTCCAGACACTCCCAAAGAATGCCGGCCCCGGTCATTGTCGTCTTGTTCTTGCTCATAGTCGGCGTAATTTTCTGATCCGCGACTTTCTGATCGTTGTGCTTCTGACCGCTGTTTTTCTGAACCGTGGTTTTCTGATCCGTCATTAAGATCTCCCTGCCACTCCGCGATGCAAGTGCGATTCGTACTAGGGCATGCCTTCACAAGCTGCGGAAGAACTAGCGCTTCGTATCAGGGTATCGCGTTAGCGATACCGAAACTTCGTCAAAATCAGACGCCCCTTTAGGGGCCGAACGTCGAGGAGCCGCTCCTGAGAAAAACAAAACCCACCATACCAGCGTTTCTGGCGGGTGGGATTCGGGAGCACTTTCGATTTCTAATTTCTCAGCTCACTCTTTCCCCCGCACCGAACCCGACGGACATACCCACACCCCAGGAATTCTAAGACCTATTCGTCGGAGCCTCCGTCCATTGGTCACGGTTGTCACCAAAGGTTGGATTTGATAGTACCCGACCGACCGTCCGGTTGGCAAGCGGGGAGTCGGAGTGGGGAACGCAGCAAGGTATAGACTGTGCAGCAGACTATGCACTCGCGTCCTTTGCCGTTCGCTGCGGGACCGATTTTTGCTCTCATCTTTTGGCTCGCGTTTGCGATCTGGATACTGCCTGAAGTGTTTGCCTGGAAAGCGAAGCGGTCGGTCGACTCATCAAGCGCTCGCGATCAAGGCTCCCTCAACCTCATCGTAGCCCTCTGGTGGATCGGAATAGCGCTGAACTTTTCACTCGCCCTGTTCCTGCCGCAGGCCGCCATCTCGTGGCAGCGAACCTTGCTCTTCATTGCCGGCATTTGCTTAATGCTGCTGGGGGTCGCCCTGCGCTGGTATTCTGTGTCTGTTTTAGGGAAATACTTTACGTTCGATGTCGCGATTCAAAGCGGCCAGGTTTTGGTTGAGGTGGGACCGTACCGCTATATACGTCACCCTTCCTACAGCGGCGCTCTCCTCAGTCTGCTTGGATTCGGTTTAGCACTCGGAAATTGGGCGGGCCTTGCCGCCAGTCTCTTCTGCCTCGGGTTCGCCTATGCCTATCGCATACCCGTCGAGGAAGCTGCGCTCGAGTCGGCTCTCGGTGAGACCTACAAGCAATATCTGAAACGGACGTGGCGTCTCGTGCCATTCTTGTTCTAGAGTAGGCGGTTGGTGTCCACCCGCAGCGAATTACGATGATTTCCAGACGCGAGTTCATGGCCGGCTCAGTTGCTCTCGCGGTCGCGTCGAGTGCTTCCGGAAGGCTGGCGCCAGAACCCGAATCGATCCTGGTCAACGACATTCATTCCCAACTCAATTCCACTCGGGTGCTGGGAATTTTACAGCCACGATCTCTGGAAGATGTGCAGAGCATAGTTCGTACCGCCCACAAAGATCGAAAGTCAATCTCAGTTGCCGGTGGGCGGCACGCGATGGGAGGGCAGCAGTTTGGTACCGACACCTTGTTGGTCGATATCAGGAAGCTGAGCCGAGTGCTCAATCTGGATCGCAAGCGCGGAATTATCGAGGTTGAAGCGGGGATTGAGTGGCCAGAACTGATTGATAATTATCTGACCTTGCAAAGTGGCGATCGCCAGAGTTGGGGAATCGCGCAGAAACAGACCGGTGCTGATCGACTGACCATGGCCGGAACCATTGCCGCTAATGCGCACGGCCGCGGTCTGAAGATGAAGCCCTTTATCAGCGACGTCGAGTCGTTCGTTCTTGTGGATGCGACAGGAACTGCCCACACGTGCAGCCGAACGGAGAACCCGGAATTATTTCGGTTGGTCCACGGCGGATACGGCCTCTTCGGAATCGTTACTTCCGTGCAGTTGCGCCTCGCGCCTAGAAAGAAGATCGTGCGCGCGGTTGAAATTGGGACCGTGGATGACCTGATTGCCGCGTTTGAGAAGCGCATTGCCGACGGATTCCAATACGGCGATTTCCAATTCTCCATCGAGCATGACTCGGAAGACTTTCTGCACAAAGGCGTCTTCTCCTGCTATCGACCAGTACCGATGGATACTCCAATACCGCCAACAGAGAAGCAACTGACGGATGAGAACTGGAGGCAACTGCTGTATCTCGCTCACACAGACGAGAAACAGGCGTTCCACAGATACGCAGACTATTATCTCTCGACAAATGGGCAGGTGTACTGGTCAGATACACACCAGTTGAGTATCTATCCGGATAATTACCATCGCGAAATCGACCAGAGGCTGCATGTTCCTTATCCTGCGACTGAGATGATCACCGAGATTGACGTTCCAAGACCGATGTTGAAGGGATTTCTCGATGAGGTGCGAGAAGACTTTCGTAAAAACCGAGTCGAGCTCATTTATGGCACAGTGCGTCTTATCGAGCGCGATGATGAGAGCTTTCTGCCTTGGGCGAAGAAGCCATACGCGTGCACGATCTTCAACCTACATACGGTTCATAGTCCCGAAGGGCTTCATCGTTCGGAGGATGCCTTTCGGAGGCTCATCGACATGGCAGGGCACCGCGGGGGCTCGTACTATCTGACCTACCATCGCTATGCCACTCGAAAGCAGGTTGAAAGCTGCTATCCGCAATTCGCAGAATTCCTCAGTCTGAAGAAGAAGTACGACCCGGAAGAGCGCTTTCAAAGCGACTGGTACAGACACTACAGAACCATGTTCGCGGACAGCCTTTGACTCATTTCAAGGTGGGATTGTCTGATTAAATCTTCGTTATCTGCATAATAAGGACCCATGATCGCCAGAATATGGCACGGAATCGTTCCCGCTTCGAAGGCTGATGATTACCTGAACCTGATGCGGACGATTGCCCTCCCCGAATATTTGGCGACGCGTGGAAATCGTGGCGCGTGGTGTCTCTACCGCGCGGAAGCAGATGTCACGCATTTCGAGATGCTGACGTTCTGGGACGACATCGACGCCATCAAGCGCTTCGCAGGGGACGACTACAACCTCGCCAAGTACTACGACTTCGATCCCGACTACCTGCTCGAAATGGAGGTCCGCGTCCGGCATTACGAGGTGGCTGTTTAGCTGCTTAGACCATCCCAAGGGTGCAGCCGGCTGGCTCACGTTCAGTAGTACCGATCGGGCGGCCCTTTGTACTCCTGGAGGGAATTGCCGCCGTCAATGATGAGCAGTTGGCCGGTGATGTAGGAGGCGGCTTCGGAGGCAAGAAACGCGATCGCAGCGGCAACTTCGTCAGGACGGCCGGGGCGGCCCACGGGAGTATTTTTCCCCGCGATGATTTCGTGTGCACTGGAGGATGCGGTTTCGATCCAGCCGGGAGCGACAGCGTTCACCGTAATTCCCTGTCGCGCAAGTTCGAGGGCAAGACTGCGAGTAAGCCCGACCATGCCGGCTTTGGCCGCACTGTAGGCGGTTTCGCGAGGGTTGCTGACGACCGGACCGGTAGTAGAAGAAACGTTCACGATACGCCCGTAGTTAGCTTTCAGCATGAAGGGCAGAACCGCTTTGGTGACGTTGAAAGCGGTCTTGAGATTGATGGCGATGCCATAATCCCATTCCTTTTCGGAAAGCTCAGCCAGAGGTAGCGAGGTATCTGTCGGACCGCCGACCTGTATCATGCCGGCATTGTTGACAAGGATGTCGAGACGGCCATAGCGGGCGAGGACTTCATCAACAAGCACGTGTGCGCGCGCGTGATCCAGCAGATCGGCGGGGAGAGCAAAGACATCGGCGCCCTCTGCGCCGAGTTCGTGGGCGCGCTCTTCGATTCTTTCGGTCGTAGATGTGATTGCGATTTTCGACCCCTGTTGCGCGAGCAAACGAGCAGCCGCGAAGCCTATCCCCTGCCGGCTGCCCGCGCCCGTGATGAGCGCCACTTTCCCGGACAAATTCATCGATTCGATCCCCGCCCGCGCAGAGTTTCCCTACATTCGACGCCCGAGAAAATGACAATGAAGGCGAAAACACTTCGGATGAAAATCATGAAAGATCCTTTTGGAAGATTTTGTGGGAATAACTAGCGGAGCGGGAAGCCATTTCGACAAACGGGATTGTACCAGCCCGCACGCTGCGGCTTCGAACATTAAACATTAAATGTGTTTTACCGGCGTTGTGTACCGGCGGCCGCGCGCATCGCCTCCTGGCAAGCGCGCGCCGAGCTCAATAGATTGTCAAAAGTTGTATCTGTGCGAAGCTTTGCGAGCAGAGGATCGGAAAGCAGACTTTCGTACGAGCAATAATTCTGCCCGATCGCGCTCTGGAGCATATGGAAGGCCGCTTGTTTTTTGCCACAGAACGCGAAGAGAGAGCCCTGGTAATACCACGTCTCAGGGTCGGGCTCGGTGGGCACAGTGGTTTCGGCTTCGTGCGCGAGGCGGTCCAGATCCGCGGCCGGCCGCAACTGCAGACACGACTCCATGAGGTCGCGGTGATAGCGCGCCATGGTCGGCATGCGCTTCACGGCCTCGCGCGCCTCCGGAATCTTCCCCTCGCGCAAGAGAACCGATGGCATGGCATATGCCGCCCACTCCGAACCCGCATCGAGACGGACAAAATCCGCCGCCCGTTCGGGTTTTCCCATCTCCATGAACGCCCACGCGCAAGAACGAAAAGCAAAGTTGCCGGGGTCGAGCGCAAGCGCAGTGTCGCATTCACCGGTCGATTGCTGGAGCATCCCGGCATAACGATAGACATAGCTCATAACAAAATGGGCCTGGGCACTGTCCGGACGACGCTTAACCAGCGCCTGAGCCGCTTGATATGCCTTCCCCACTTCGCCTCGCGAAACGCGGTTCTCGATCAGTTGTCCGGCGGCAACGATCCGATTCGGGTCGAGCTCTATGGCACGTTCGCAGGCTTTATTGGAGCGCTGGAACATGGGCTCGCCACCATCGGAATAGTCCGCGTCGTAGTAGCAACGCACTCCGAGCTGTTCCCATGCCGGCGCGTAGGTCGGATCCAGGTCGACCACGTGCTCGAGAACCGCAATGGCATCCTTGTTCGGTCCGGCATCATGCAGCAGCGCGAGGCTATGCAGGTAGAGATCGTAGGCATCAGGATTCTTTGGGCGCGTGCCGGTATCGAGAAAACCGCCGCCCACACCGAGCGCCGGCAGCAACCCCTGACGCATCTGGGCAGCAATCTGCGCTTGCAATGCGATCAGGTCCTGAGCGGGCGCGGTCACGTTGGTCTGCCATAAAAGCTTATCGCCTTCCACCTGAATCGCCTCCAGCGTAATCAGAAGGCGGTTGCCTTGCTTCAGGAAGTGTCCGGTAATAACGTTGGCAACATGCACTTCCCGTCCCGCCTGCTGCGGATCGACGTCGTTGCCTACAAACTTTCGCGTGATCGCGGATGGACGAACGTCAAGCGTCCGGGTGTACGTGAGCGTGTTGGCAATTTCATCGGCCAGCGCCATGCGAAGAAAATCCACGCTGATGTCGTTATTCATGTTCTGCAGCGGCAGCACCGCAATCGTATTCTTCGGCGCGCCACTGCCCGCCATCCTCCGCTGCTTGAGCCACCATGCTCCCACCGCGACCAAAACCATGAGCAGCACCGCGCTCACTGCCACCAGAAGATAAAGTGAGAACTTGCTGGTGGACGCCTGAAATGTATTGCTCGCAATCCGATAAGGCAGGGCTGGCCGTCGCATCCCCGTCTTGGTTAACCCCGATTCCGTTTCCTTCCGCAAAGATTCGAGATCGCCCTTCATCGCCAGCGCATCGGGGTAGCGGTGTCCCCGGTCTTTTTCCATGGCCCGGCCGATGATGCCTTCGAGATCCGGGGGAAGCGCGGGATTGAGCTGAAGAGGAGACACCGGCTTCTCGTTCAGGACCGCATGCAGCGTGGTGATTACGTTGCCGGTGGCAAAAGGCTTCTTGCCAGTTGCCATTTCGTAAAGCACGACTCCGAGCGAGAACAAATCGCTCCGCGGATCCAGTTCTTCGCCCCGCGCCTGCTCCGGAGACATGTAAACCGCCGTTCCCGGAATTACGCCCACCGCGGTCAGCGAGTCTTCCAGCGCCGCATCGCTCGATCCTGGTTCGGGCACCGACTTGGCCAATCCGAAATCGAGAATTTTTGTCTGACCGCTCTGCGCCACAAAAATATTGGCCGGCTTGATGTCGCGATGGATGATCCCCTTGGCATGCGAAGCCGCCAAAGCATCCGCCACCTGGAAGCCGATGTCGAGAATTTCGTCGATTTCCATCGGCTTTCCCCGTATCCGCTCTTTGAGGCTCACTCCTTCCAGCTTCTCCATCACAATGAAGGGATGTCCGCCGTTGTCTTCGATGTCGTGGATGGTGCAGATACCGGGATGGTTCAACTGTGAAGCGGCGCGAGCTTCGCGCACGAAGCGGTCAAGCGACTTGCGGTCGTGGACCATCTCCGCCGGAATGAACTTCAGGGCGACGTGACGGGCCAGGCGTGTGTCTTCCGCCTCATACACCACGCCCATGCCACCACCACCAAGCTTTCCAACAATGTGATAGTGGGAGACTGTTTCACCGATCATTCCGAGGCCTCAGTGCCGTCGGCGGCTATGTTAGGCCGGGAGCGAAGTCCCGGTCAACCCTCTGTCCCCGTTTCAGGTGGTGGGTGACACTCCGGTTGATGAAAACAAGCGCTTTCCCGTGCACGATTCGTATCTGGGCATCGCTTCAGCGATGCCGTAAGTTCTTCGAAATGAGAAGCCCTAGGTGTCTGGCTCAGAACTCGTTTTCGGGCGACCTGATGGAACGTGCTCTACCCGAATCCAGCCCCGGAGGGGCGCCCGAGCTTAGCCCACCGCTTCAAGTGCTGGGAAAAGCGGAAGAAAATGATTCAAGTCCCGCGGGGACGACCGAGTTCTCTTTACACACTGTCAAGGGGCTGGACATCGAATACGTGAGGACGGGCTTTCCCTCCCCACACCACCGCCTAAAGCATCTGGCTCCATTTGCCGATTCTTCATAACGTATCTCTGGATGTACGGGCCAGCCGATTGCCAGCCTTCAAGCAGCCTCTTGGTCTTATGATGGTGGGGTCAGGTTTCATGGGCACTGACCTGCCACGGAGGCGTGGATGGGCGGCCGTTCGTTTGGCGTAGCGGAGTCCAGCGCTCCGGAGGTCGGAGGTTCAAGACTCATGCAGGCCTTGGTGGTCGATGATTCCGCGGTCTACCGCAAATTGATCGGCGATCATTTGCGCAGCTGGGGTTTTGACGTCGCCCTCGCCGAGACGGGCTCCAAGGCTTGGCGAATCCTCGAGCAGCCCGATTCCCCCAAGCTCGTTTTGCTCGATTGGGTGCTGCCTGATCTCGATGGCATTGAGCTTTGCCAGCGCATTCGGCAAGCCGGATCTTCCCGTCCTTACGTCTACGTCATCCTGCTGACCAGCAAGGAGG
>Ga0210407_10003487_pt1 | contig 12753 bp, 7 predicted proteins | sample IncBWC27MmetaG_FD_150860 | JGI IMG/M metagenome (GOLD analysis project Ga0210407, IMG submission 150860) | Forest soil microbial communities from Barre Woods Harvard Forest LTER site, Petersham, Massachusetts, United States - Inc-BW-C-27-M | ecosystem: Environmental > Terrestrial > Soil >... | reverse complement strand
TCGCCCTCGCGTTCAAGCACGGCATCCCCGCCGAAGTGATGCACATGATCGCCACGCACAGTCACGAAGGCGACAAAATCGAGCGCTCAATCGAATCGATCATTTTCCATCACGCCGATTTCGTGGACTTCGATATCGCCAAGAATCTTGGCAAACGCGCCGCCAAGAAGTAACTGTTTCATCGGAGTTCTATGGGTCTAACTCTGGTCGAGAAAATTGCCGCACGACATGCAGATGGGCTTCCGCAGGGAGCGGTCGTGCACGCGGGCGATTTTGTTTCGATTCGGCCGCGTCATGTGATGACGCACGACAACACCGGCGCGGTGATTCCGAAATTCAAGCAGATCGGCGCGACGAAAATCGCGGATCCGGCGCAACCGGTGTTCGCGATCGATCACGACATTCAAAACGTCACGCCGAAGAATCTGGAGAAGTACGCAAAGATCGAAGCGTTCGCCGGCGAGCACGGCATCGATTTTTACCCGGCCGGCACCGGCATTTCCCACCAGGTGATGGTGGAGCAAGGTTACGTTGTTCCCGGCGCGCTGGTGGTCGCGAGCGATTCGCATTCTAATTTGTACGGGGCGATGGCGGCTCTGGGAACGCCCGTGGTGCGAACCGACGCCGCGAGTATTTGGGCCACTGGCGTCACCTGGTGGCAGGTTCCCAAAGTCGCCAAGGTCTTGCTCAAAGGAAATCTTTCCGCAGGCGTCACCGGCAAGGATGTAATCATCGCGTTGTGCGGGCTCTTCAACAAAGACGAAGTGCTCAATCACGCGGTTGAATTTCTGGGCGATGGCGTCGCGAATCTTCCGATGTCGGCCCGCATGACCATCGCCAACATGACGACCGAATGGGGCGCGCTGGCCGGCGTGTTTCCCTTCGATGAAGTTACAGTGAATTATTTACGCTCGCGCGTTGGCGAGTTCACCAACCCGAAACGCCCGGGAAAACGCGGCCCGAAAAGTCGCTCGGGCTACACTAAGATCGACATCGACGAGTGGTGGAAGAATCGAAGCGACCTCACCGCCGACGCGGACGCCGAATACGCGATCGAGCTTGAGCTTGATCTGGCGACCGTGGTTCCACACGTGTCCGGTCCTAATGAAGTGAAGACGATGGTCTCGTTGCCGGAAATGCAGCGGAAACATGTGGCGATTCAGAAAGCGTATTTGTTGTCGTGTGTGAATGCGCGGTTTGAGGATCTGCATGACGCCGCCGAAGTCGTGCGTGATCGCGGTGGACACGTTGCCACGGGCGTCGAATTTTATTTGGCTGCCGCCAGCGCGGAAGTCCAAGCCAAGGCCGAGTCCACTGGTGATTGGAAAACTTTGGTGGACGCGGGCGCCATTCCGCTGCCGTCCGGTTGCGGAGCATGCATCGGCCTCGGTCGCGGCCTGGTGCAGAAAGGTGAAATCGCGATCAGCGCCACCAATCGCAATTTCAAAGGCCGTATGGGCGACCGCGATGCGCTGGTGTATTTGGGTTCGCCCGCGGTGGTAGCGGCGAGCGCGTTGGCCGGATTTATTTGCGGGCCAAAAGATTTCGTCGAGCGCGCCGCGGGCACGGCGATCCGGCGCGCGGAAAAGAGAACGCAATCAACCGGTTCGGTCGAGATCATTGCCGGTTTTCCACCAAGTGTGCGCGGTCGCATTCTCTTCGTTGATAAAGACAATTTGAACACGGACGGCATTTACGGAAGCAAACATACTTACCGCGACGATATGACAGCGGAAGAAATGGCGGCGGTAACGTTTGAAAATTACGATCCGAATTTCAACTCCCTCTATCAAAAAGGCGACGTGGTCGTCGGCGGACTGAACTTTGGCAGCGGCTCCAGTCGCGAGCAGGCGGCCACGGCACTCAAGTTCAAAGGTATTCCGTGCGTTATCGCCGCCAGTTTTTCCGAAACCTACAAACGCAACGCGTTCAACAACGGCTTCGTGGTGTTTGAATGCCCCGAGTTAATAACGCACTTGCGCACGACGCTGAAAAATACCGCGCCTACTACTGTGGGGCCGGAAATCACGATCGATTACGGCGGATCCGTTGTGACAATTGACGGAAAATCGTTCGCCTTTCCACCGCTCAGTCCCGCCGCTCAAGAATTAGTTGTTGCCGGCGGCGCCGAAAATCTGGTGGCATCTCGGTTGCGGGCGAAGCAGACAAGCTGATTCGGTATTTTACCACAGAGCACACAGAGGACACGGAGAAGACAAAATCAAAAATTTGCCTGGTCTCTGTGAACTCCGTGATCTCCGTGGTGAATTCTATTGATTCCGCTAGAGCGTGACTTGCGAGCACTGTCGCCGCCGATAAAATCGCTCCTTATGGCTAAATACAAAATCGCATGGATGCCTGGTGACGGAGTCGGCCACGATGTCATGGAGGCCGCGCGCCTCGTTTTGGATCGAATCAAACTCAACGCCGAATACGTGCCTTGCGACATCGGCTGGGAATTTTGGTGCAAGGAAGGTAACGCGCTTCCGGATCGGACCGTGAAAGCGTTGAAGGAAACAACCTGCGGCCTTTTCGGCGCGATCACCAGCAAACCGCAAAGTGAAGCGAAGGAAGAATTAGCGCCGGAGCTGAAAGACAAGGGGCTGGTCTACTTTTCGCCCATTGTCGGGCTGCGCCAAATGTTCAATCTCCACACCAACATGCGGCCGTGTAAAAGTTATCCCGGCAACCCGCTCAATTATCGCGGGAACAAGATCACCAACCCGAGTGGCGAAGACGTGCCAATCGATCAGGTCGTGTTCCGCGAAAACACCGAAGGCATGTACGGTGGCGTCGAGTTTTTCCCGTTGCCCGAGCCGGTCTACACGGCGCTTTGTGCCAATCCGAAAATGAAAAAATGGAAGGACAAGGCCGGATTGGAAAACATCGCGCTCTCCACCCGCATCATGAGCAAGCAAGGTTGTACCAACATTTGCAAGCAAGCGTTCGAGTTCGCCAAGAAAACCGGACGCAAACGCGTCACCCTCATCGAGAAACCAAACGTGCTGCGCGAAACCGGCGGCTTGATGATGCGTTGCTTCCGCGATGTGGCGAAAAATTATCCGGACATTCGGGCCGACGACGCGAATATCGACGCCATCTGCATGTGGATGTTCAAGAACCCCCAGGATTATTCAGTGCTGGTAGCCGAAAACATGTTCGGCGACATCGTCAGCGATTTATGCGCCGGTCTAGTTGGCGGACTCGGGTTCGCGCCCAGCGCCAATCTCGGCGACAAATACGCCGTGTTCGAACCGACGCACGGTTCGGCGCCGAAATACGCCGGCCAGTACAAGGTCAACCCGATCGCGATGCTCTTAACCGCCAAACTGATGTTGGATTGGCTCAAGGAGACTGAAATGGCCACTCGTCTGGAAACCGCTATTGCTCGCGTCATCGCGGAAGGCAAAGTGCGCACCTACGACATGGGCGGCAAAGATTCCACGCTCGACGTCGCGAAAGCGATCGCCGATTACGCCAGTTCTTAAACCGGAAAGATCGACATCGTTATGGCATCTCAACCAACCGAATCGAAGCGTCTTCTGTCATACGTCATCGCCGAGTGGGCTTGCTCACTGAAGTACGAACGTCTTTCGCCGGAGGCGATCCAAGCGGCGAAATTATTTTGGTTCGATTCCATCGGTTGCGCGCTTGGCGGCAGCCAACAGGATGATGCGAAGATTTTGCTGAAGCATTATCGCGCAATGTCCGGTGGCAACGGAAAGGCCACTGCGTTCGTCTCCGGTTTCAAAACCAATCCGGTCGATGCGGCTTTTTTGAATGGCCACATGATTCGGGCAATGGACTACAACGACATCTATTGGAAAGCGGATCCGTGTCATCCGAGCGATCTCATCGCCGCGCCGCTGGCGTTGTGTGAAAGCGAAGGTCTGAGCGGCAAAGATTTAGTTCTCGCCACGATCATCGCTTACGAAATTGAAATGCGTCTTTGCGAAGTGGGTCGGCCGGGCGTGCGCGAATACGGCTGGCATCACGCGACACTGAGCGCGTTCGCGGCGCCGATCGCGGCGGGTCGCGTGCTCAATCTGACTACGGATCAGATGGTTTCGGCGATCGGGATCAGCGCGGCGCGAACATTTTGTCCGGGCGCGGTGACGGCAGGCAAATTGACCAACATGAAGAACACCGTTGATCCGTGGGCGGGCCGGATGGGCGCGGAGAGCGCGCTTCTCGCGCGAGACGGATTTTCCGGACCGGAACACATCATCGACGGCAAAGAAGGGCTCTTTGCCGTTTTCCATCATGTGCAATACAAAGGACAAGCGGCCACGTTCGACGGTGAAGCATTGGTTGCTGACCTTCCGAACTCAACCAAGTCTCATTACCGCATTCTTGATTGCGGGATGAAGAGTTTCCCGATCGAAGCGCTCAGCCACGCGCCGCTCACCGCGATGATGAAGACGGTCAAGGAACACAAGATCGAGGCCGATGACGTGAAGGAAATCAAAGTGGAAGTGATCGCACGAGCCGCGGACATTCTGGGCGATCCGCACAAGTATCGGCCGGACTCAAAAGAAACCGCCGATCATTCGCTGCCTTATTGCATGGCCGTCGGGCTGGTCGACGGGATGGTGACGCCGCTCCAGTTCAAAGAGGAACGCGTGCTTGATAAAAAACTGATTCCGATCATGGACAAAGTGAAAGTGGTCGCGAACGACGAGTTCGAAGCGCTGTTTCCAAAATTCCAACCCAGCCGCGTGACGATCACGACAAACGACGGCAAACAACATTCCACTCGCGTTGATGTTCCAAAGGGCGATCCGCGCGATCCGATGACCGAGGAAGAGATCGCGGTAAAATTCACCGCGCTTGGCGGCGACGTTATCGGCAAAGATCAATGCAAGAAGTTGCAGAAGTTCATCATGAGCATTGAAACCGCTGACAACCTTGGCGGACTCTTTGAGCTGACGACCGCGCGCTAATCCGTTCGACTGTAGGGAAGCTGTCAGCTTCCCAATCATTACGGGACGCTAACAGCGTCCCCTACAGAAATCTCCCGCGCTACGCATTCGCGCTGCCGGCGTCCCCTGCGCCGAACTGGATTCCCTGCGCGAGCGGAACCTCGGACGAGAAATTGACCGTATTGGTCTGGCGGCGCATGTACATTTTCCACGAGTCGCTGCCGCTCTCGCGACCGCCGCCGGTATTTTTTTCGCCGCCGAACGCGCCACCAATTTCCGCGCCGCTTGTCCCGGTGTTCACGTTCGCGATGCCGCAATCGCTCCCGACCGCGCTCACGAATTTCTCCGCTTCGCGCACATCGTTCGTAAAAATGGAACTGGTCAGGCCCTGGGGAACGCCGTTCTGGATTCCGATCGCTTCGTCAAAATCGCGATAGGTCAGCAAGTAAAGCAGCGGCCCGAACGTTTCCTCCTGCACGATTTTAAAATTCGGCTTCGCGTTCGCAAGACACGGCTTCATGTAGCAACCGCCAGGCAAATCCATTCGCTCGCCCCCGTAGAGGACTTCGCCGCCTTCGTCTTTCAATTTCTGAATCGAATGCTGCACCATGTCGACCGCGCCCTTGTCGATCAAAGGCCCCATCAAAGTCTTTTTATCGAGCGGATTTCCAATCGGGAGCGATTTGTAGGCCGTCAACAATTTTTTGCGCACTTTGTCAGCGACCGATTCGTGCATGATGACGCGCCGCGTCGAAGTGCAACGCTTGCCAGCCGTCCCGACCGCGCCGAAGAAAATTGATTGCGTCGCCATTTCCACGTCGGCAGTTGGGCAAACGATCAGCGCGTTGTTGCCGCCGAGTTCCATGATTGTCTTCCCCAACCGGCCATGGACTGTTTTCGCCACGTTCAAACCCATCGCGACTGACCCCGTGGCGGAGATCAATGGAATCCGCGCGTCATCAGCCAATTTTTGTCCAACGCTTTTTCGATCGCCGATCAGCAAACTGAAAATTGCCGGATCGGAGCCGGTTTCGCGGCAGACGCGTTCCGCAATTTTTGTGACCGCGATCGCAGTCAGCGGAGTCTTTTCCGATGGCTTCCAAATGGTCGCGTCGCCACAAACCGCTGCGAGGGCAGCATTCCAGGACCAGACGGCGACCGGAAAATTAAATGCCGTGATTACGGCAACGAGCCCAAGCGGATGCCATTGCTCCATTAACCGATGACTCGGGCGCTCGGATTGAATCGTCAGGCCGTAAAGCATGCGCGATTGGCCGACCGCGAAGTCGCAGATGTCGATCATCTCCTGCACTTCGCCTGCGCCCTCGGCGACGATTTTGCCGGTCTCAAGTGTGACGAGCTGACCAAGCTCGTGTTTGAGCTCACGCAGTGCATTTCCGAGACGGCGAACGGTGTCGCCACGGACTGGTCCGGGAGTTTTTCTCCACTTCTCAAACGCTTCTTGTGCGCGCGTGATCGTGGTTTGGTAATCCTCGTCCGAGGCGGTGCGAATACTGGTCAGCCGCTGACCATCGATCGGCGAGATCTTGTCGATCTTCGCGCCTCCGCCCCGCCACTCACCGGCGAAAACGCCGGAATTTTCCTCTCCGATCCCAAGTTTTTCTAGCACAGATGTCATAGGTGGATCGCCCGCTCCGCGGGCGATGCTGAAATAATGGCGGCGAAGCCGCGTAGCTTTAACATCGAGGTCCGAGCCGGACGGGCACTCACTGCTCGATCCACCTTTTTCGCGCTCATCACTTCCGTTTCCGGCAATATTGCCGAATTAAACCGATCGCTTCGTCCACGACTTCCGCGGTGATATCGAGCGCCGGACGAAACCGAATCGACCGGTCACCGGAGCGCAACGTCAGGACGCCGAGATCGAACAGACCTTTCCAAAATTTCTCGCGCGTATCGGCATCCGGCAAATCGAACGCCAGCAACAAGCCGCGACCGCGGACGGCGGAGATCGTCGGCTCATAACGCTGCAAATCGCGGAGCTGATCCAGAAAGTAGGCGCCGACCTTGGCCGCGTTCTCGACCAGAGATTCTTCTTCAATGATGTGCATGTAATGCGTTGAGCGAACCATGTCGGTCAGGTTTCCGCCCCAGGTCGAATTCAAACGGCTCGGCAAACGAAACGCGTTATCTTTTACTTCATCCAAGCGCGGGCCGCCCATCACGCCGCAGGTCTGCGCCTTTTTCCCGAACGCGAGCAGGTCGGGCAACACGTCGAATTGCTGGCAGCACCACATCTTGCCGGTGACCCCCATGCCGGACTGCACTTCGTCGAATATTAAAAGCATGTCGTTGTCGTCACAGATCTCACGCAACTTCTTCAGCCATTCGCCGCGAAAATGATTATCGCCGCCCTCTCCCTGGATCGGCTCGATGATGATGGCGCAGATGTCGATCTTATGTTTGTCGATGCAAGCATGGATTTCTTTCTCCGCTTTCTTCTCGCGCGCGATGACGTCGCGCTCACGCTCGGATTCCGGCAAAGAAAAATCGATGAACGGACAGGAAACGCGCGGCCAATCGAACTTCGCGAATAAATCCGTTTTGCGCGGATCGGTGTTGGTCAGGCTCATGGTGTAGCCGCTGCGACCGTGAAAGGCGTGGCGAAAATGCAGAATCTGCGTTCCGCGTTCGCCGTGACCCGCGGCCATGTTCTTGCGGACTTTCCAATCCATCGCCGCTTTGAGCGTGTTCTCAACCGCAAGCGCGCCGCCTTCAATGAAGAGATATTTGTCGAGGGGCGTCAAGCCCGCGACGCGCGCAAAAGTTTCTACGAATTCGGCGTAGGCCTCCGAATAAACGTCCGAATTTGCCACTTTTGCTTTCGCCGCACGCAAAAGATCGCGCTGCACATCAGGCTGATCGAAGTAAGGATGATTGAATCCGATCGGCATCGATCCGAAGAAACCGTAAAGATCGATTAAACGGTGGCCGTTGGTCGCGTCGAAAAGGTATGAGCCGCGGCTCTTTTCCTGATCGAGGACGATCTTAAAACCGTCGAGCAAAATATGATCGCCCAGCACGTGGAGCACACGAGACGGGTCGACAGATTTTTTATTTTTGCTCTTACTCAAACGCGGCCGCGAAGTGCGAGCCGCCTCCGTGAGCATGGGCGGCATACTCATCCGTTGAGAGTAGCTTTTGCCGCCGACTTGGTCAACCGGGCCAGCGGCGGTTCACCGAACCGCCATAGGCGATTGAGGTCAATCGCTCCTACTTCTTTTGCGGCCAGAGCGCGTTCTCTTCCGCAGTCGCTTTGGCCAAGGCGGCATTGTACTCAGCCACTTCGGCGTTGTAGGCGAGGTTGCCTTGCACGTCGCTGTGGAGAAGATCGCGCTTTTTCAGGCGCAACGCCTGGCTCCATGCAGTGAGCCGCTCCAACTCCGTTGCGTTAATGGCCCGCCGTTGATCAATGGTTGGCGCCGCGATCGCTTTGGAAACTTTCTCGAGACCGTAATGGTTCGCCGGTCCTGCTGGCACTTCCTTGTGTTTGAAAAATTTATCGAAATTGGATCCCGACAGCGACGCCGGTCGCAGCACGAAATAAGCAAGAATGCACGGCAGGGCGATCAATCGAAATGTCTTCGATAACGGCGCAAGATCCGGGTAGTTCAGTCGGAACAGCAACGGCCCAAAGGGCAGAAAAATTCCCAGACCCCACCAAACGCTAATGCCAAAAGCGGCGCGGATGAGAAGAATGCGGCCGATCAATATGCATAGCAGTCCAAGCGCGAGAAAAATGAGGGCCGCCACGCACCCTTTGAAGCACGATAAATGCCACGGATGCCAGCCGACAGAGCTGCGTTGTCGATCTTAGCGAACGATTCCTTCGCGCAACGAGGAATGCTTACCCGCCAGCAATTCCTGAGTGAGCTGATAACCGCGTTTGTCCGCATTTCGACGTGCGCCGGCAAAGTAGTGGTCGATCCGCGCCCGCGCCGAATCGCAGAAATAATTTGCGACCGAGAGAACTTCGTCGGCCGACTCGCCGTGATCGATTTTGTATTGCGCAAATGAGCAGGTCGCGCTGATTGCGAAAAGTTCGGTCGCTATCCCGACAAACCGGGAAAGCAAAAGTTGCTCGCGATCGAGCTTCGGGCCGAAGCGCGCCATCGCGTGAAACAACCCGCGCGCCAGTTTCTTGCTCGTCCGCGCCGAGTAATCGACATGTTTTTGGAGGCGCCGATGGAGATTGTCGACCTTGCCGGCGCCGCTCGAGAACCATTGCCGGGGATACCAGCCAGCATAAAATTTGCCGGACGTGAAAACTGCTTTCGCCCGTTCCGACATCGGCAGCTGGGTATTGAAAATCGCGCCGCCGACTTTCAAATGCGGATCGAGCGCTTCGCGCGCGATGAATAGCCGCATGATTTCGCTCGAGCCTTCGAAAATCGTGTTGATGCGACAATCGCGCAGAAAACGCTCAACCGGGATCGCTTCCTCGCCGCGACCCGCGAGCGACTGGGCCGTTTCGTAACCGCGGCCGCCCCGCACCTGCATCGCGTCGTCGGATATTTTCCAGGTCGTTTCGGTCGACCACATTTTGCACATCGCGGTTTCGATGCGGAGATCGCCGGCTTTGCGATCGACCAGGCCCGAAGTGAGAAACGTCATCGCTTCCATTGCGAAAGTGTTCCCGGCCATCTCCGCGATTTTTCCGGCAATTGCTGAATGCCGTCCGATTGGGCCGCCCCATTGGATTCGTTCGCTCGCCCATTTGCGTGAGATTTCGAGCAAGCGCTTCGATAAACCGACGCACGCCGCGGGAATGGTGAGCCGGCCGGTGTTTAAAGTGGTCAACGCAACTTTTAATCCCTGTCCTTCCTTCGCGATCATGTTTTCGCGGGGGACGCGGACATTGGTGAATTTCACGATCCCGTTATAAAGCGCGCGCAATCCCATGAACCGGCAGCGATAAGTGATCTCGAGTCCAGGCGAATCGACATCGACGATGAACGCGGTGATTTGCTTGCGCTCCCGTCCGTTAACAATCTTCGGCGGCGTCACTGCCATCACCACCAGCACTCCGGCCTTGATCAAATTGGTGCACCAAAGTTTTTCGCCATTAAGAATGAATGCCGAGCCGTCTTCGGTTGCGTCCGCGCGCAAACTCATGTTCGCGGGATCGGAGCCGGCATTCCATTCGGTCAAGGCAAAGGCCGAAATCTCGTGTCGCGCGACACGCGGAAGATACTTTTTCTTTTGCTCGTCCGTGCCGAAAAGAAGCAACGGCTGCGGAACGCCAATGGACTGGTGAGCGGAAACGAGTGCGGTCAGATTTTCGTCCCAACTTCCGAGCAACATGGCAGCCCGCCCGTAATTGACCTGCGATAAACCTAGGCCTTCGTACTGTTTCGGAATTTTGACTCCGAAAGCGCCCATCGCGAAAAGATCGTCGATGTTTTTCTGCGGAATTTCGCCGGTGCGATCGATCTCGTCCGCGTCGATATTTTCGCGCAGATATTTTTCCAGACTGGCGAGAAATTCCTGACCGGCTGCGCGATCTTCCACGCTTTGCTCCGGCCACGGATAAATCCGATTAAAATCGTAGCGGCCGATGAACAGATTGCTGGCGAAACTGCCGCGCTCATCCAGCGGATCGCGCGATGCTTCGGCCAATTCGAGCGCTTCGCGCTTGCCCTTCGACATCTTGGACGTGTCGATCACCGACGCCGCCTGCTTTTGCGGCTTCGCGCTCGTCTCTTCGCTGATTTGTTTCTCAGGCGCTTCCAGTGATGATTTCATGACTCGTAGAATTTTGTCCCCTCGCGCGCGTGCTTCTTCAAAATGTCGCACGGCACAAACTTCTCGTCGCTCTGCGCCAACCGATTCATCTCTTCGACAATCTTCTTCAAACCAAAATGCTCGGCGAAACGCAGCGGTCCGCCGCGATCAGGCGCAAATCCGGTTCCGAGAATCATTCCGTAATCCGCATCCTCGGCTGATTCGACCACTTTTTCTTCAATGCAACGCGCCGCCTCGTTGATCATCAAAAACATCAGCCGATTCGCAAGATCGACATCGCCTTTTGCGGCACCATTCCGACGCCATCGGCCAAGCGACTCATTCGGGAATTGCTCCCTGCCTTCGTATTTGTAGAAACCGCCGTCACCCTTGCGGCCGAGCAGCTTTGACTCGCGCATCGATTTGAGAATCGCCGGCGCGCGATCGCGAGGGCCATACGCTTTTTCGAGCGTGGCTGCGATATCGACTGTGACGTCGATCCCGATCTCATCGATCAAGCGTAACGGTCCCATCGGCATCCCCCATTTCATCAGGGCGTTGTCGATCTTCTCCGCTTCCACGCCGTTTTCGAATAATTCGGCCGCGTCGAGCAGATACGGAAACAAAACGCGATTGACCAAAAACCCCGGGCTGTCGCGCACCACCACTGGTAATTTTCCGATTTGCCGGACGAACGCGAGCGCATGCTCTTTCGTGTCGTTGGAAGTTTCTTGGGCAACCACGACTTCAACGAGCTTCATCCGGCTCACCGGGTTAAAGAAATGCAAACCGATGACGCGGTCGGGGGAAACAGTGCAGTGCGCCAACTCGCTGACTGGAAGCGCGGAGGTGTTCGTCGCGATGATCGTTTTCGAGCCAGCCTGCATCGACAGCTCTCGGAAAATTTCCTTTTTGATGTCGATCTTTTCCGAAGCGGCTTCGATCACAAACTGGACATCGCGCAATTCCATCGGCGCGGTCGAAGCAACAATGCGGGCGCGGCCATGCCTGGCTTTTTCTTCCGTCATCGATCCGCGCTTCACCGAGTCGGCGTAGGTCTTTTCGATGCTGGCCAGACCGCGATCGAGCAGCTCGCGATTCACGTCGCGCAGAATGACGGTCACGCCGCGCGAGCTCAGCCATTGCGCGATGCCCGCGCCCATCACGCCGGCGCCGATAATCGCCGCGTGCGCAACTTTCTCGAATTGCTTGCTTCCCTTCTTGTATTTTTCCGTCAGGAAAAAATTGCGAATCAGATTTTGGGTCGATTCGGTTTTGCCAAGATCGACAATGGCATCGAGCTCGAGCTTGAGCGATTCATCGACCGGATTCGCTGTGCCGGTCGTGATAACGGCGAGCGCACGCGCACGCGCCGATTTCGGATCGGACGGGACCGGAGTGTTTCCTTTCGACGGCGACACTTTTGCAGTAGGACGTTTTCCTTTGCCGATCAAACGTCGCGCGGCGTCGAGGAGCTGTTCTCGTGACGCGATTTCATCCACCAAACCCATCTTTAATGCCTCGCTCACGGAATAAAGTTTGCCTTTCAAAATCACTTCCGCGGCATTGTCTTCGCCGATCAAGCGCGGCAGCCGGGTGCTTCCACCCCAGGCCGGGATCAAACCAAGCGTCGTCTCGGGCAGTCCAATTCGCGTCGCCGGATCGTCAGATGCGACGCGCCAGTCGCACGCGAGAGTGATTTCGTAGCCGCCACCGGCGCAGGCGCCGTGGATTGCAGCCACGCTCGGAATTTTCAACGCCGCAATTCGATTGAATACGCGCTGTCCTTTGGCGATGAAATCACACAGCTCACCGCTCTGCGCTTGCTTTAAGAGCGTCTTCAAATCGGCGCCCGCGATGAAGATCGATCTTTTCGCGGAGGTAATAATCAAACCGCGCAAGGAGTTGTCGCGTTCGATCGCATCGACATGTTCGCTCAGCTCGCTCATGGTCGCGGCATCGAAAATGTTCGCGCCCGATTCGGGCCGATCGAATGTGAGCACGCAGACGCGATCGCCACCAATCTCGCGTTGAATCATCGAACGTGTGACCACTGCCGGCATTACCACCAATTTGTAATCGTTTC
>Ga0210407_10003485_pt1 | contig 12757 bp, 13 predicted proteins | sample IncBWC27MmetaG_FD_150860 | JGI IMG/M metagenome (GOLD analysis project Ga0210407, IMG submission 150860) | Forest soil microbial communities from Barre Woods Harvard Forest LTER site, Petersham, Massachusetts, United States - Inc-BW-C-27-M | ecosystem: Environmental > Terrestrial > Soil >... | reverse complement strand
GGGAATGTCACGCTTCACGTTGAGCTCGGCGTTGGCCATCTGCGCCTCGGCCTGGGCCAACTGCCCTTTGGCTTGATCGAGCACCGCCTGAAATGGGCGCGGGTCAATCTCAAAGAGCACTTGACCCTTTTTGACCAATGCGCCTTCGTGATAATCCTGGCGAATCAAGTAACCGCTCACTTGCGGCGAAATCTGTGCGTTGACGTAGCCTTCAAGCGTTCCTACCCACTCACCCTGAACCGGCACGTCCTTCTGAATGACAGGTGCAACTTCCACCTCGGGCGCCGGAGAGGCCGCTGCGGAAGCTACCCTTCGTTCGCAGCCGGCGCCCAGCACCGTCACGAACACGAGCACCATCAGAAAGCCGAGCAAATTCCAATTCTTGCGTTTTCGTCGAAGGTTCAGGTGCTCAATGATGTGTTTGGTGTAGATCCCGCTGGAAGTGAACTCAGCTCCTTCTTTGGCCAGTAAGCACAAGAGCTGTTCACCACGCTTGTCGATGAATGTGACCTCGTTAAGGTCCACGATGCAATCACGTCGCACATCGGTGCTGTGGTTCTTCTGCCAGCACGCCCTGAACTCTTGTACCCAGGGGTCGGTAAGCAGACCATGCAGAGCCCATCTCTCTTCTTCGGGTGTTTCTCTGAAAGTGATTTTCAACATCCTATTCTCCTCAAGGCGTGTCGATAGCTGGGATCTTTGCAATCGCAAGGACGATTGTGTTGATATGCTGGTCATTTCTTCGTCGGCCTTCCATCGTTGCTCTTGTTGTACTTTTCCTGGAGCTCGCGTTCCGCCTGCATCCAGTCGTCCAGGTCGCAGCCGTGAATTCCGCCACGCTCGATGTGAATCTCAAACGCTCGCTGACGGATTTCCGCCGGGGATGGTCCGTTCTTCTGTCCTTCTTCCGGGACCTCCGATGGAGCAACGCTTCCTGGCGTGTTCCTGGGATCGATGATCAGATTTCGCGATTTCATATTGTTTCCTCCCTTTCAAAAGGTTTCCTTTGACCTCGACGGTCGCCCTCCGGTCCACGAAGCCCGATCGGGAAAGTCGGGACCCGTGACCCGTGGGCGGTCTCGCCATTTAGAACCGAACGACGATGCCGGCGAAGGGCTGACCTGAGTCGCCAGAAACACGATTCAACGACGGCAGTTGGCGCCCGAGAGACCATCTGGGCGATGCTGCCGAGAAAAAAGAGAATCTTCGCTGCGCCAATCAAGAGAAACGCCAACATGAGAGCCTCCGTTCGCGCGAATCCTAATTCCAGGCACAGGCCAAGCGATCTTTGGAGACGCGACCGGCGTCACTAGCAACCACTGAGAGGCAGCTTCCGGGTATCCGACGTGATCTCATATGGCACCTCAGCGCTTTGCCTATCTTCTTTCTCGCGTGGAACACGCGAGCTTTGACGGCGGCCATTGAGAGACCCATGTATCGGGCCGTCTCCCGGATCGATAGCTCTCCCAGCTCCTGCAACTCGATGGCTCTCCGCATTCCTGGCCTCAATTGCCCCATTGCCACGGACAAAATCCGTGTCCTTTCTCGCTGCAAGTAGCTAGCTTCAGGGTCTGGACTTGCATCAGCCATCTCGACGGCGGGTGTGGTTCCTTCATCGCTCCCAGAATCGTCGATGGGCACCTCCCGCAGGGCGCGGCGTCTGCGTAGCAACATCAGGGCTTGGTTAATGGCGATGCTCGTTGACCACGTGGAGAACGAGGACCTACCTTCGAACTTTTGCAAGTGGACGAATGCTTTCTGAAAGGTTTGCTGGACGATGTCTTCGGCATCTTCCCGAACCCGTGTGTAGCGGAGCGCAAGCAGAAAAATCGTTTGCCGGTATCGTTTGACGAGGGTTTCAAACGCCACTTCATCTCCACGCTTGGCGGCAGCGACGAGTTCTTCGTCCCCAGCTGAATCACGGGTAGAGGCAACGGTCGCGCCTTGTTCGTCAATCGTCTTCAATAGTTGACCGTCCATGGTGCTTCTCCTCGTACCTTTCGAATGAGCCCCCGAAGCAACATTGCCTATCTGCACTCGCTTGGACTGAGGGCAAGGACTAGGCCAAATCTGCGGAGCCGTAAGTCGTGGAATTTCAGAGGAACACTGATCAGCAGTTGAATCTGTCGAACCTCAGCGGCGTTGAAACTGTTGAAGACGTCGAAGATGTCGAAGCGCCCGAAAGGACAACGAAGGCTGAAGGGACCTTCTTAACCAGGAAGAATTAAGTCGCGAGGCCAGCTGCGATTGCGTCAGCCGGCGAGGTGAACACGCAGGGAGACCAAGGTTCCGGGCGCTCCGAACGCAGAGGGCCATCGCATGATTCAAAGAGACGTGCGATAGCTTCGCGACCTCGGTGGACCAACGCCCCGCCCGCCCGACGTGCGGATGCTCCGGGTTCGCGAGGACGTAGGGCGGGCCATCAGCCGAGACGAGGAAGCTGCATTGCTGGAAGCCTGTCGTTCAAGCCGTTCCCGGTCGCTATATCCGGCTGTCTTGATCGCCCTCAATACCTGTATGCGTTACTCAGAGCTTCGGCTGCTCCGGTGGGGGCAGATTGACCTCAACTCCTGCACACTCACTGTCGGCCTCAGCAAGACCGAATCCGGGACGGGCCGTGTTCTCCCCCTGAATGACCGCGCGGTTGCGATGCTCGGATTTTGGGCAGGTCTTTTTCCGGGCCGTGAGTCAGGTCATTTCGTTTTCCCCGCGGAACGCTATGGGGCCTCTGGAGACGGTTTGGCAGTCGTATATGACAGTGACCCCACAAGACCGATTGGCCGCTGGAAGGAAGCGTGGGAATCGGCAAAAACCCGTGCCGGTGTCTCCCGCCGATTCCACGACCTGAGGCACACGGGCTGTACTCGGATGCTAGAGGCGGGCGTGCCTTTCTCTGTCGTGGCAACTATCATGGGATGGAGCGCCAGCACCACGGTGCGAATGGCGAGGCGCTACGGCCACATCGGACAGATCGCACAGCGACAGGCAGTTAATGCTCTAAACCAGGCAGGTCTACCAGACGACGCACAAGAATGGGTCCATTCCCAAACGCGTTCAGTTCGGCAGCTTGCTAATTGATCGAAAAGGTCGGGCCTCTCTGGGTTGACTAGCCGATCGCACATTTGAAAAGATGATACCTCGGATTCGTGCGAACGGTCTCACGTTCCAGTACTCAACATGTCCGGTTAGCGCGTTAATCGGGAGTTGAGAAACGGGCCGTACTGAGGGGACAGTGACCCGTATTCTTTGCGCGGCGATGGTACATCGAGAATCATGCCGCCCAGCCTACACCTGGGGCGCGCGTTGACACCATTGCTGGGGTTATCTAGACTGCGGGCAAATGGCTGCTGGCAGCAACATCGGAGTGCCGGTTTCTTTGGGGAGCCCGAGATTCGACACCATTGCCAGCGGCCCATTTCTCGTGACCAACGCACACTTCCCTGCCGGCCACACGCTCTGTAAGCATTTTCATGACCGCACTGTGTTGGGGGTCACGCTCGCAGGAGAGTGGGATTCGATTGTCGGCCGCACGCGATTGGCGAATGCCCCCGGGATGCTACACGTCGAACCGGCCGGTGATTGCCATGTTAACCATTTTGGCGGCCAGGACACGCGCGTGATGATCATCCAGCCAGATCAAAGCGATACGGCACTTCTGGGACCATTCAAGGCGCTTCTTGTTACTGCTTTTCAGATCAGAGTCGGCTTTCTTGGGCTCCAGATTGCGGAGCGGCTCCAACGAGAACTATGGGGGCAGGACGACCTGACGCCGCTAGCATTAGAGAGTCTGTGTCTAGATCTGCTGGTGTCGGCATCGCGGTCACGGCGTGCCTACAATGAGCCGGCCCCGGCTTGGCTGTTGCGAACTGTTGATTACGCGCATGCGCGGTTCCTCGACCGGCCTTCCCTGCGCGACCTCGCTAACGTAGCGGGAGTTAGCCCCGAGCATTTCAACCGCCAGTTTCGCCGTTTGTATCGCATGGGCGCCGCACAATACATCCGTCGTTTACGCCTCGAGTGGGCCGCCGAACGTCTCCGTAAAGCGGACGAGTCCCTTGCGGAAATTGCTTCCGCTGCCGGGTTTGCCGACCAGAGCCATTTCACCAGGCGGTTCAAGCGGCAGTTCGGCACTACTCCGGCAGCCTTTCGTGGGATATCTGGAACCGCCACCAAGCCGATACGCGGGCCGTGGTGATGCGCTGCCCCCTGGACTTCTTCAGATGACGCTTGGACACGAGGGCGGATATTGACGGGGCATCTCCGAGAAGGCCGCCAGCGCGATTCTTATCAAACTGAATCAGATCGGCACCGTCTATGTTGTACGACGTCCTCTGTCCTGTGAGAAAGTGCCTGTCCTCCGCACGGCCCTTCACCGCACGACGATGTTCCCGTTAGTCACAGGCCACGTTCGGGCGTTGTCGGGGGCCCAGGGGCGCGTCGCGCAATAGACGGCCGAACTCGGGATTGCTCCCTCGAAGCCCACAAATGTTCTCCGGTCTTGCTGAGCCGCTTCTTGACCCGAATCCAAGACGCGGAACCAGATGTCATGGCCAGGTTGATGAACTGCATCCGTGAAGTCTGGACTGGTCGACCGGTTGGCGGTGATGACGCCGCCGATCCAAGCCCTACCCAAGTCGTGGTCTACAGCTAGGCACGTTACGTCTGCATCGAATTCGACAGCGCCGAGCCCGTCATTTGTGCGTTCGTGAAACGCACCTGAAGTGCGGCCATCCGTATGCTGAACAGCCGAAAAAGCGAACCGTACGTCCAACGAGCCTGCGACGAGATAATGACCTCCGCCAGACGCGGCGGTCAAGATGTCTGATGGCACCGGAGGTGCGGCGACGACCGCCGCAGCCATCCACATCGTTGCCGTGATCACCGTTCCCAGGAGCGGTACGTAGAGCTTTCTCATAGACCTCCTTGTGTTGCACTGTCATTGCATTTAGTCGCGAGTCGTGTATACGGCAAGAACGAGCTGTTCGTATAGAACGTTTCGTCTGCTTTAGAACGAACCCAGCATGATCCCGGTTTGGCGCGTCAAGCCTAACTCCTGACTAGTCGCGTTACCGGACATATTCCGGGCTAGTACTCAACATCTCCGGTAAGCGTTAATCAGATGGGATGAGAAGGCCGGTCTCCAGCGGGATGCGATACGCTCCCAATGAACGACGCGCTCGAGGCGCAGCGTGAAAGGAGACCGGCAGTGAAGAAGATTAGCACTGTGGCGATGGAGGGGATCCAGATTTTCAAAGAGAACCAGCTAACGATTGGATTGGATCTGGGAGACCGGACAAGCTACTACTGCGTTTTGAATGAAGTGGGCGAAGTGATTTGGGAGGACAAACTGCCGACGACGCCGAGAGGAATCCAGGAAGTGTTCCGTCGGACTCCGCGGAGTCGGATCGTGCTGGAGACCGGGACGCATTCCCCCTGGGTCAGCCGGCAGTTGAGCGAGTTGGGTCACGAAGTGATTGTGGCCCACGCGCGTAACGTGCAATTGATCAGGGAGAGTAGTCGAAAGGATGATCGGCTAGATGCCCGTACGCTGGCACGGCTGGCAAGAATCGATCCCGGCTTGCTGAGCCCCGTGCGACATCGCAGTGCCAAAGCGCAAATCCATCTGACGGTGATCCGGGCTCGAGCCACATTAGTCAGCGCACGCACGGCGCTGGTGAATGCGGCGCGCGGGTTGACGAAATCCTATGGCGCACGACTGCCTAAATGCGGGAGCGAACAAATGAGTCGGGAGATTGCCCAAGGACTGAGCGAGGAGTTGCGGGAAGCGCTGGATCCGCTGCTGGCAGAAATCGAATCGCTCAACGAGCGCATCGCGGAATACGATCGGCGAATCGCAAAAGTCGCCAAGGAAGTGTATCCCCAGGTTGCTCTGCTGCAACAAGTGAAGGGAGTAGGACCACTGATTGCGTTGACCTACATTCTGACCTTGGACGATCCGCACCGCTTTCGCCGCAGCCGGGATGCAGGATGTTTTCTGGGGCTGCGTCCCGGGCGCAGGAACTCTGGCATGAGCGAGCCGCAGATGCACATCAGCAAAGAAGGAGACGGTTATCTCAGAACACTGCTGGTGCAGGGGGCGCATTACATACTCGGGCCCTTCGGACAGGACAGTGATCTGCGGCGCTGGGGACTCAAGCTAGCCAAGCGCGGTGGGAAGAATGCCAAGAAACGAGCTGTCGTTGCGGTCGCACGGAAGCTGGCCGTACTGCTTCACAAGTTGTGGGTCAGTGGAGAAGTCTATGAACCACTGCGGAACAACCACACAGTGGTGGCCGCTGTCGCATAGGAGAGTGTGGATGTAACAACCGAGCTCATCCGCCGAGATCAGGTGACTGCGACTAGTGCCTGGCCCCACCTCCCCTCCAAAAGATGGGAGCGAGGTCGATAATCAGGTAGCAGCACCTACTGAATTGGGTACGCCCACCTGGCAGCGAGCGAGAATCGCTCATAACAGACTGCGGATGGAAGGATGGCGACAGAGGCGGCTCAGCTCGAAAGCAAAGAATCCACGCAAGTAGGAACAAAACTGTCTTGACTCTAACCGGCCTTCTCATGGAAGGCACTGGGCGACGGTCGCAGATTGGTCACTCATGCAATCCCCGGAAATTCAGAAGCGGGATGTAGCACGCTCATAGATAATCCAAACAAGAATTAGGAAGGTCAGGACGTATGTCAACGCAACCAAATTCGCCTTCCAATTTGATTGCATAAGCCGTCGCACCGAGTACATTGACACCCCTTGGAGGAGAAGCGCCGCGCCGCCAGCAGCCATCACGAGCGCCCGATTGTGGGAGGTAAGCAGAAAAAAGCAAGCCAGAATAAACGATGCGGAAGGCAGAAAAAGCCAAGGGGAAAGCTTAATTTTCAACGGCGAGACTGTCCGGTTTGCCGAAAGCTCCCGTTTCAAATCTTCGAAGTCGATAATCTCCTCAGGAACAGCGACCTGCCTTTCAGGTTCGCTACTTCTAATGATAAGCCACCCACCGCGGCTCTGATGAAGCGACGCGATTTGCGCCACAGGTATTTCAACGGTCGGCGCACCGGAACGTGATCGAATTATCTTCCCATCAACCACTTGAACTGAATGCCCTTGTCTAAACTTCCAAAGGCCCTCTTTAAAGGCCAGCCGTTGTCCAACCACAACTGCGGCGACCACAATTGCACTCGCTACCCAGCCGAGTATCTTTCTCATTTCATCGCTGAGTCCTGCTGGTGCCCAGATAGCGACCCATAGGGTCGCGAGTAGTAGGATTATTGCGGCCACCGCGAAGATGCGGAAGGGCCTTTGATAGGGGCTATGCGCGGGCATCTCGTAAAGCGTCATCGCGGCAAGTATAAAGCATCCGTCGTCAGTGGGCGATAAGTCGCATAACCGGACATCTTACGGGCCAGGACTCAACATGTCCGGTAGCCGATGAAAGGACGGCAGCCCTATCGATGAAAGAGAGTCATTACAGCTCCAGGCTTCCTTACATACTTGGGTTGGATAGTCTTGAAGACTAGAATCATCGTCAATACGAGAGCCGGAATGAAACACAAGAGTCCCGCGAATAGCAGGTTTATCCCCCCTATGTCCAGAGATGCCGGAAATCCGAACATCAAAATTAAAGTAAGCGCGGTAATGAGAATGCGCTGCCACCAAATGGGGACAAGCTGCACTCCGCAGAATGGGCAGTAGGTGTAAGGCGGTTTACGTCCGATAGGTTTTGACTCTAGTTTTCGTGAACAGTCGGGACAGGCAGACCATGAGGTTTGCAGTGCCGCCTGTTCCTGAGTGGAGCTTTCCTTCACTCGCATAATCGTTGAGACAAGACCGCGCTCTTCTCACCTGAGAATAACAAAACGACGGTGATTGCAGGTATTTTCTGCTCTTCAAGACTTTAGCTCATTGCTTCGGAGCGGCCTAACTCCCGATTAGTCGGATTACCGGACATTTGAAGTAGCACCTCACTTTTCCAGTAATCGCGATTATCGGGCGTCAAGTCCACTGGGCCGTGGTGTGCTCCGTTCTCGATAGCTAGCTTCGATTGTGCTCGATGTACTCCGAGCGAGTGCGGTCTCGTGTACTCTCAAAGGGCAGCCTTGTGACAAAGAATGCGGTATCAATTTTTCCATCGAGCCGGTGCCCGCCATAGCCCACGAGCTATACTAGGCAAGCGGTAGACGACCGCGCACCATCGAGTAGTGAATCGGGGAAGTCTCTGGTCCTCGGACCGAAGTACAAATTGAATTTCAGGGACTGCTTTCTCCTGGGATCAAGACTGGAGTCGGCATGGCTACCCGCCAGAGGATCGTCATAAGTCTGATCGTCACCGCAGCCTGTGTTTTCGCTGCGTTGATTCTGCTGGCGCCTGTTTTTCTCAACCTGGATCGGTACCGGCCCCAGATAATTTCCTATTTCGAGGAGAGCACTGGGAAAAAGGTGGAAATCGAACGCTTGGCGCTGACGATGTTTCCTCAGCCAACCATTCACATCGTTGGCTTTGCCGTGAAAAGCCCACCGTTATTTCCGCCAAGTTATGTTCTTAAAGTCCCGCGGGCGGATGCCGTGGTTGATTTTAGGGCACTGCTGCACCGCAACTTGGTTATCAGGTCGCTGGTGTTGGAAGCGCCGGAGATCAACTTGGTGTCGGACCCTGACGGCCCCTGGAACTTCGAGAACCCTGAATCGAAGAATTTGAAGAACCTCTTTCCTCTGGCCATCATCGACAAGATGGTGATTAATCGGGGGCAGTTGATTGCGTCGAATCTACTGCCTTCGGACGCACCAGGCCCGATCTTTTTAGAAGCTCACGACATCACCAGTGAACTGGATAGGGTGGATCTGGCAGCAATCGTCAATCCTGCTTCTCCCTCTTTGAGTGGTCAGGGCAACTGGAAGGCGGCCCGTTTGCGCTTTGGTGCCGTGGAGATTACAAATGTGAATGCCAAGTTTCGGCTGGAAGCGAAGGAGGTTTTTTTTACGGATCTAGACGCAGACGCGTATAGCGGAAAAGCAACGGGCGACTTCTCTGTTAGCTTGGCCAAAAAGATTGCCACCTATAAGGCCGACGCGCGAATGAGCGGCATCAACATGGCCCGTCTTCTGGCCGACTTCCACGAAGTGCGCGGCCGGCTGTCCGGAAACCTGGATGGAGATCTTAAGCTCGCGGGAGAGATCGAGCACACAACCAGCCCGCTGGCCCGCATGCATGGAGCGGGACACTTGAAAGTGACGAACGGCAAGGTGCCCAGTCTGATGCTCAACTCGAACTTAATGAAGCTGGCGCACTTCAACGACCTGGGCCCGGCCAAAGACAATCCCGCTTCGTTCTCCTCCATTTCCACGGACCTCCAGTTTGAGAATCTGCGAATTACCAGCAAGGTGATTGATGTGGACGGTTACGGAGTAGACGTGGATGGCTCGGGAAGCGTGAGCGTTTCGGGCTCCGACGAGCTGAATTATCAGGGTGTGGCCTCCATTACCACCAAGCAGGGCTTTTGGACTAACACCTTCGCCCGCTTTGCAGGGGCCAAATTGAAGGATGGCAAGCTGTCGTTTCCGTTCCGCATCGAGGGAACCATCGAAAACCCAAAATTTTCGAGGGGAATAAAAGATTAGGAAGGACGCTCCGGCAGCATTTCGGCCCGGGTGTCATTCCGTTTTTAGTCCAGCTGTAATGAGCCTCGATTTCGCTGCGACTTGCATTGCATTGCGGCGAATGCCCTGGAGCATTTGCTTCTCAATATGACGGGATACCAGCGCAGCGCTCCATCTTCAGAAATAGAAAGGATTAGTAACAAATCGACCTTGTGCCTGAGCTGGACGGGCACGATCCCTGCCAGGCCTGATTCGAGAACAGTTACGTCAGTGCCTAACAAGTCGGATACCCGGACATCTTCCTGGCAAGTTCTCAACATGTCCGGTAAGCGCGTTAATCAGCCACAAAGCCGATTGCTGCTGGGACCACGTTCACCAACTATTGTCTTTTCCGGGACCAACACGTACAGTTTCGGGACCAGCGCGTCGCCGGCGAATATCGCATGGCTTATCAACCGATCGAAAATCACGGAATCATTGGCAACATGCGCACCGTCGCGCTGGTGGGGATGAATGGGTCCATTGACTGGTATTGCTTCCCACACTTTGACTCCCCCAGCGTGTTCGGAGCGATTTTGGACGACGAAAAGGGAGGCCGATTCCAGATCTGTCCTTTCGCTGAAGACGTCCGGTACAAGCAATTTTACTGGCCTTCGACCAACGTTCTGATCACGCGATTCTTGCACGCGGATGGCATCGCCGAACTCGTGGATTTCATGCCGGTGGGCCTTCCGTTCGATTCGCCCTGGTACCACCATCTTTATCGCCGAATCAGGTGTGTCAGAGGCTCCGTCCGCGTCGGCTTGGCTTGCCGGCCGGCTTTCGATTACGGACGAAAGCCCCACGAGACTGTGGTTGATGCCAATGGTGCTGCGTTTCGGTCGGAAGATTTGAGTTCGACTCTCTCGTCGGCCGTGCCGCTCGTGCAGGATGGTAAAGGCGGAGTCATCGCAGAGTTTGTACTCGCCGAAGGGGAATCCCAGACTTTTACTTTTAGGGGCGACTGTGGCAAGGATAGCGGCCCGTGTCAATCTCCCACAGATGCAGAAGCAGAAGAGTTGTTTCAGCGCACAGTGAATTTCTGGCAGACTTGGCTTTCCTCCTGCACCTATCGCGGTCGCTGGCGTGAACAGGTGTACAGATCCGCGCTGGCTCTGAAGCTTCTTACCTTCGAGCCCACCGGCGCGATAGTTGCGGCACCGACCACGAGCCTCCCCGAAGTCATCGGCGGCAGCCGAAATTGGGACTACCGCTATACGTGGCTTCGCGATGCCGCGTTCACCGTTTACGCCTTTCTGCGAATCGGGTTTCGGGAGGAAGCGGCCGGCTTTATGCGTTGGGTTCGAGATTACACCACGCGACAGCCGCGCAGTGGGATGCGTACTCCGGTGATGTTTACAGTTGATGGATCGAGCCAAATTCCCGAGCTGATCCTGGGTCATTGGGAAGGATATCGTGGATCCGGACCGGTGCGAATCGGCAACGGTGCTGCTACGCAATTCCAAATCGACATCTACGGCGAGCTGATGGACTCTTTTTACCTCTACAACAAGTATGTCAGCCAGATCTCGTATGACTCTTGGGTAGGGGTTCGCAATCGACTCGAGTGGATCTGCGACAACTGGCAGACCCCCGACTCAGGGATTTGGGAAATGCGCAATCGCCAGGAGCATTTTGTCTACTCGAAGGTGATGAATTGGGTTGCTTTGGACCGAGGCGTCCGCCTTGCCGATAAACGCGCGTTTCCAGCCGACCGCGCGAAGTGGATTCGAGAGCGCGACCGCATCTACGAGGAAGTGATGACCCGCGGCTGGAATGAGAAACGCCGGGCATTTACGCAATATTACGGCAGCGACGACCTAGACGCGTCGCTTCTGATTATGCCGCTGGTTTTCTTTATGGCCGCCAATGATCCGCGCATGATCAGCACGATCGATGCAGTTATGAAAAGTCCCAACGATGGTGGACTCGTGAGCGACGGCCTGGTTTACCGCTATCCGCCGGATCCTCGCGTTGATGGGCTTCCAGGCGAGGAAGGCACGTTTAATATGTGTTCGTTCTGGCTTGTCGAAGCGTTGGCGCGGGCGGGCCAAGAAATCCCCGAAAAGCTGGATCAAGCAAGAGTGATCTTCGAGCGCATGCTGGGATATGCCAATCACCTCGGGCTGTTCGCAGAACAAACCAGCTCGCAGGGCGACGCGCTCGGCAACTTTCCACAAGCCTTCACACACCTTGCATTGATCAGCGCCGCGTTCAATCTCGATCGCGCACTTAGTAATCGGAATTGACCAAACCGGCCGCCGCGAAGCCCCATTCGTTTAGCCCTGGCGGTGGGCTAACTCCTGGTTAGTCGGATACCCGGACATCTTCCTGGCAAGTACTCAACATGTCCGGTAAGCGCGTTTATCAGGACTTGAAGATTACTTCCGGGTTGCCCGTCATCCGCCCCGAATGAGGTGCTAGGCTGTCAGGTGCCTTGGAATCGCGCACCACCAGCCGAAAGAGTTCATTCGTCGCGGAGGGCGGCCATGGGATCGAGCCGCGCCGCGCGGTGCGCCGGCAGATAGCTGGAGAGAATCGCCACGGCGGCGAGAGCAATGGCGGAGAGCAAAATCGTCAGCGGGTCGTAAGGCTTGAGGCCGAAGAGCATCGCGCCCGCGGTTTTGCCCAAGGCCAGCGCCAGCGCGGCGCCGACAGCCAGGCCGATCACCAGCATGGTGCCGGCTTCGCCCAGCACCATACCCAAAATATCTCGCCGTTGCGCGCCCAGCGCTATGCGCAACCCGATTTCTCCGGTGCGGCGCGCGACGGAATTGGACATCACGCCGAACAGCCCCATCATGGCCAGCAAAGTAGCCAGCGCGCCGAAAAACCCGGAAAGCGCGGCCATCAAACGCTCACGCAGCAGCGAATCGCGGATGTTCGTCTGCATGACGTGGAAGTCCTCGCCGATCTCGGGGCTGGCCTCGGCCAGCGCGTTTTTCAGTTCTTGCGTCAGCGTTCCCATGGGCAGATTGGAGCGAATCAGCAATCCCGCATATTCGTCCGGCTGGTCATCCTGCGCGGTAGTCACGTAGACTTCCGGCGCGAATTCATCGCGCAAGTCGTAATACTTCGTGTCGCGAACCAATCCCACGACCTCATAGATCGGCCGCG
>Ga0210407_10003484_pt1 | contig 12768 bp, 12 predicted proteins | sample IncBWC27MmetaG_FD_150860 | JGI IMG/M metagenome (GOLD analysis project Ga0210407, IMG submission 150860) | Forest soil microbial communities from Barre Woods Harvard Forest LTER site, Petersham, Massachusetts, United States - Inc-BW-C-27-M | ecosystem: Environmental > Terrestrial > Soil >... | reverse complement strand
TCCGCCGGGAGCGTCGACCGAAGTGTATTGCGCGGTCTTGCTGTCGTACACGAAGCCGTGGGTTGCGCCAGACGAATCCTGGTAAACTCCAACCACTTTTCCGTGATTGTTTTCGCCAGTGGCCTGGGTGAAGATCGCGCCGGGATAATCCAACTGAAGCAGAGTTCCAGCATTCAGCCACCAGCCGTGGTTGACGTTGTTGGCGTCGATGAAGAATCCGGTTACCTGTTGCAGGAAGTTGATGTCGGTGGCCTGCGCGCTCACCGATCCCGGGATGTTGATGACTTCGAAAACGCCGCCGTTGATGTCGTAAACGTAGGGGACGAAGGGTCCCGCGCCGCTTGCGGTCACGCTGTAGTAGCCCGCGGCCTGCGCTTTGTCATTACGCCCGAGCAACTGGTTGAACGGTGTTCCCGGGAAGTCAACCGATTTGAAAGCGTTGTTGTCGTCCAGGAAGCCATGGGTAACGCCGGCTTGGTCGACGTAGAAACCACAAGTCCCGCCGAGCCCGTCAATGCCGATCACCTGGGTCGAGACCGAACCCGGGAAATTTTCGTTCTTGAACTTGTGGTCGGACAGCTTATAGGTGAAGCCTTTGTTGTCGTTCACGTTGTGGTAGCCGGCGATTTCGCCCTTGAAGTTGATCCCCAAAAGCTGGGTGAAGGTGTCATGGGGATAGTTGATGGTCTTAAAGTCGTAGGATGTCTGCGCCGCCATGGACATGCAGGCCAGAACCGCGAATCCCAAGCCGAGAGCGATTGATTTCAGTTTCATTTGATTTCTCCTCTTTTATTTGCGTTATGATCGGAATTGGCCATCTGGCCGATTATTTTCCCGCTCACTTATAAAGGCGACGTTTCCAAACAAATTCCCTCACCGCCCGCAAAGATTTTTTGATTGGGCCCCCACCGAAAGCCAAATCCGGTAGTGGTGCAGTTTGGATTTCGACAGGACTGGCAATCAGATCGGGCCTGTGGGAAACTGTGGGCATGACAAAGAATAAGGGCGGACGCAAACCGCCATCCCCTGCTCACAACGTTGTAGCCCCATCCGTTCGTAAGATGGCGGCAACCACGAAGAAAGCTAAACGACGCTCACGCGAGGACGTAAACCAAGCTGCCGCTCGAAACTTGCGGGAACTGACCAAGGACAAATAGACGCTCAATGTGGTTTGTTAAGGCTGGCAGTCAACTGAGCGCGCAACCGTGCCATCCTAACGCCAAAATCTGCAAAGAGCGAGTCGAACGTGCCAGAATCAATCATGTTCTGGAAGATGACATATGGATCATTAGCATCCCCCTCTTTGCGTAGCGATTCCGAGATAAGAAGAATGCACACCTTTCTCATTTTGGATGACGCAATCCAGGCTATTGGGGCGTTACCGTAGAAACGTACTGAAAGACGCTGTACCTTGGTCGCCTCTTGCATTGGGCACACTCCCATGGCATGATCTGAGTGGCTTAACGCAGACCTATGAAGCTCCGACCGCGAATCGGGGCTTTTCTATTTTGTAACACGTCCCTGCCTGTCACGTTTCGTGCATCCCATTCGCTGAGTATAGTATTTCCGAAACTGGGGGTGCTACATGCGACCTCGCAAAGAAACCACTATCGAACGTATCTACCGAGAAGTCTCTGGCCGAAAGATGCCGCCGTCCGTTAAACGCATTCTGCTACCCAGGCGAAAAACCAAAACGAAGAGAGCAACCAATTCCTCCTAACCCCATGCCGATTTGGTTGACTGTTCAAAATTGAACAGCGACGTTCGGCATTAATCGTGACAATCGTAACGTATGCCTGTGACGACAAATAGCGTGCCTTTAGTAATTGATGCCCTCAAAAAAGAAGTAGCGAGACTGGAAAAAGTTGCCGCAGGTTTCGAGAGGTCGCATTCTGTTCATCATGACACCGTTCTGGAGATTCTCGACTCTATCAAACAGCATATCGAAATGTTAGAAGCAGGCCGCACAAGCAACGCGGCATAGCACGTACTGTCCCATTTTTACCAAGCCCTCGATTCAAACTGCACCACTACCCCAAATCCCCTTTTCTGTTTCCCTCGCTGCCGCTACACTGAATGCTTATGAATAATCCATCGCAACCTAATATTCGTCTGGTAAACGCTCCCGACTATCGCGAGACTTATGCCAACAGCGTGCAAGTACGGGTGAATGTCTGGGATTTTTTCCTGGTGTTCGGTACCCTGCAACAGCAGAGCGAGACGCAGGTGGAAGTCAGAAACTTCCAGGGCATTTATCTGAGCCCGCAGCAGGCCAAGGCGCTGATGTCGATTCTCCAGCAGAATGTTTCCGGCTACGAGAGCACGTTTGGCGAGATCAAACTCGATCCCCGAATGGCGTCAGCCGGACCGGTGCACTGATCAGCGCCAGTGCCCGAAGACCTTGATCGACGGCGCAGGTATCCGACATCGCTGACTTTTGCGCTCTTCTTTGCCGTGCTGTTGGCGTTGCACGCTCCCCTGCTGCGCCTTCCCTATTTCTGGGATGAAGCCGGATACTACGTGCCCGCGGCTCGCGATCTGTTGTTAAGCGGGACATTGATTCCCCACTCCACACCTTCCAATGCGCATCCGCCGGAAGTGCTGGCGTATCTTGCTTTGGCCTGGAAGATTCTCGGCTACAGCCCGCTGGCCACGCGCGCGGCGATGCTGGCGATTGCGGCATTTTCTTTGCTCGGTGTGTTTCGATTGGCCCAGCGAGTCGCGAATACCGAAGTGGCCGTTGCTTCAGCCATCTGCACCGCGCTCTACCCGGTTTTCTTCGCGCAGAGTTCTCTGGCTCATCTCGATCTGGCGGCGGCTGGATTAAGCTTTTGGGGTTTGCTCGCTTATGTCGAGAAGCGGCGATGGGCTACAGCAATCTGGTTCTCGCTGGCAGTGCTGGCGAAAGAAACAGCAATCTTAGCTCCTCTTGCTTTGTTTTGCTGGGAGTTGGTTGCGCCGCTTTTCCCGCCAGTCTTTGTCATCCCGAGCGAAGCGAGGGATCTGGGTTCTTCGCCCGGCCCGCGAAAAACCAGATTCCTCGTCGCGTTCGCTCCTCGGAATGACAAAACAACAAGTTGGCCAGCAGTCAACGCGCTGCTCCTCCCACTGGTTCCGCTCGCCCTCTGGTATGCCTTCCACTACTCCCGCACCGGATTCGTCTTCGGCAACCCGGAGTTCTTTCGCTATAACGTGAAAGCGACACTGCAACCGCTGCGGGTATTGCTCGCGCTCGGGCTGCGCCTGTGGCAGGTCGTCGGATATCTCAACCTCTACCTCCTAACCCTGGCAGCCTTGCTCGCGATGTGGCTTCCACCCTTGCGCGACGACGGCGAAGAACGCACAAGAATCTCGCTGGATGTGCAGTTCGCCTTCTTAGCCGTAATCGCAGCCTACGTGCTCGCGATGGCAATGGTCGGCGGAGCCGTGCTGGCCCGCTACATGCTTCCAGTAGTCCCGCTAGTGATCATCGTCTCAGTGTCCACACTGCGGCGAAGAGTGCGGCTGTGGCGCGGTGTGGTTGCGATTGTGGCCCTCGGCTTCATCGCCGCGCTGTTCGTCAACCCTCCCTACGGATTCTCCATGGAAGACAATCTCGCCTACCGCGATTACATCGTGCTGCATCAGCACGCAGAAGACTTCGTGGAAGCTCGCTATCCCATGGCTCGCGTGCTGACCGCCTGGCCAGCCAGTGACGAACTCACGCGCCCCTACCTCGGATATGTTATTCATCCCATGCGCATCTTCCGCATCGAAGATTTCACCGTCGAGCAACTGATGTCGACCGCCGATCTGCGTGCGGATTTCGATGTGGCACTCGTCTTCTCCACCAAGTACGATCCTCCGCATCCCTGGTTCGAGCGCTGGCGCGCCTGGCAGCGATGGAAGACAGAATTCTTCGGCTACCATCGCGACGCCCCCCCAGCCGCGGCTGCCCAGATTCTGGGAGGACGGCTCGTCTACAACGATATTCGCAACGGCCAGTGGGTCGGCGTGATCGAGATGGAGCAGGTCGAAGAAGCGCGATTTCGCTAAAACCGCCTTTACCTAGAATCTTGTCAAGCCCCCCAGAGGAGCAAATTCCCGCCAATCCCTTGATTCGGCAGCGAAAATAAAGTTGGAAAACATGTCATAGTTACCCCTGCGAATCTGCTAGGCTAGAAGTAGAGATCAAATGAGGCGCAAGCGTGACTGCTTGCGCCTTTTCTTTTGCCAGCACTCTCCTTCGGAAACGTTTTTCCAGACCAAATGCGCAGACCCAGGCTCGCTCCACCCGGACGCATTCCAGCGTCCGAGGAGAGGTCTGCCCGGAGGACGCAAAGAGGCCGGGATTCACTCCATCGCGGCTTTCTTGGCGAGGTAGCGTTTCTGCACAAGGCGGTGACTCTCGGATTCATGGTGTCGAGACCATGTGGCGACATTTATCACTATGACTTCATCGTGGATAATGGGCGCGACCTCTGGCGAGTGCAGGTAAAAACCGGAAGCTACATGATGGAAGGCTTGTATCAGTTGTGTGTGCGCCGGCGAACCGGCGGTGTGCAGGTCCCCTACACGAAATCCGAAGTTGATTTTGTGGTGGCTTATATCTTTCCGGACGACACATGGTACGTTCTGCCGGTGCGCGAGTTGGCGCAACGCGAGACCGTGTCATTCTGCCCCAAGGGATCCTCGCGGCAGGACCACTTCGGCTACTTTCGAGAGGCCTGGCACCTCCTGCGGGAACCGGACGGACTGGTATTCGGATGAGAACAAACGACCGCATTCGCCCGCCAAATGCCAGCTTCGGCCGCGAACTGCCGCGCACTCCGCCAGTGAGCGCAATACCCTCCAACAATTGTTATTCCGAACCGGCTTCAGCGGTGAGGAATCTGCTGGTCCGTCCGCCAGCAAGAAGCGTTCGCCCTCTGCGTGACGTCATCCTGAGGCAGCGGAGTCTTTGGCAAGGCCAAGGGCTCCCAAAGGACGTGGGTCTGAGGATGACAACGCGGGGTGGCTACGGCTACATTCCGAACCAGAGCTTGCATTTTTCCAGTTTTCGTCCACAATATCTGGGCTGGGAGTACTCTGTACCGCAGCAGACCCCGGGGTTCCTCGTTCGGTTCAGCTTTCTTGGTTCTGTATGAGCAAGCATCTTTTTCCGCAGTGTCTGCTCGAGACCCTCACCTTCGCCATCGTGATTTCTCTTTGGTGCGCCAGCGTATCCCACGCCCCAGCGCAGAGCGCGCAGCCTGAGAACAAACAAACGGACAGCGTTCGCGGAATCGTGGTGAACAGCGTGACACGAGAACCTGTCGGGCGCGCGCTGGTCTTTTCTAACGACAACCGCTACGCCACGATGACAGATGGAGAGGGCCGGTTTGAATTCACCTTTCCGCCCGAGCAGACCGCCGACAACAAGGAAGCCGCGTCCGAGTCTGCGGGGGTCGCAAGCACGGTCAATAATCGGCGACCAAATCGTCCAGAAATGCTGATGGCTCGAAAACCTGGATTCCTAGGTGAGCGAAATGGACCTCCAACTTGGCGCTCGCCTATCGCGGGCAAGGAACTAACCATCGAACTCACGCCCGAAGCTCTGATCGTCGGCCGGGTTGCGCTCCCCACCTCCGAACCTTCCGACACCATCCAACTGGAAATCTATCGGCGCCACGTCCAGAATGGCCGCGCTCATTGGAGTCGCGCCAGCTCAGCTTCGACCAGGGCAAGTGGTGAGTTTCGTTTTGCTGAACTCTCCGCCGGCAGTTACAAGCTGCTAACCCGGGAACTGATGGATCGCGATCCCGTGACCTTCGACCCGCGCGGACAGCAGTACGGATATCCGCCCATCTATTTCCCCAACGCCACGGATTTTACCGCCGCGCAAACCATCCAGCTTGCAGCAGGCCAGGTTTTCCAGGCCAATATTTCCCTGGTGAAGCATCCGTATTACCCAATCAAAGTGGCCGTCACAAATGTGCCGCCAGGTGTTGCCGGGTTGAGTATCGTCGTGTCACCCATGGGCCACCGGAGCCCTGGGTTCGCACTCGGCTACAACAACGAGGATCAAATGATTCTCGGCACGTTGCCTGACGGGAACTACAGCCTGGAAGCATCCAGCTACGCACCAAATCCCGCATCTGGATTATTGAACATTAGCGTAAGGGGCTCCGCTGTCGAGGGGGTCCGCATGACTTTGGTCCCGAACGGGGCGATTGGTGTGAATGTTAAAGAAGAGTTCACCTCCAGTGAGGAATCGAGTTCTCAAGGTGTGATCATCAGTAACGGCCAGACGCGGGAACCCATGCGGGAGCCGAGGCGCTACCTCAATGTTTATTTGGAGCCCGCAGATGACTTCGGCAACGGAGGGGGCAGTTCGTTTCGCCGTCCTTCGGGGCCCGAGGACGACTCGCTCGCGATCGATGGTGTTCAGCCCGGTCGCTACTGGGTGCGAACAAACTCCTCTCGTGGATTCGTGGCGGCGATCAGCTCTGGTACGACCGACTTGCAACACCATCCACTCGTCGTTGGCTTGGGGGGATCGGGCGCGCCCATCGAAATCACTGTACGGGATAGCGCAGCCGAAATCGACGGGACGGTCGAAGGCGTTGCCTTGACGCCCAGCGCTTCCGAGAATGCCGATCCGCGTCTACAGGGCGACACATCATCCCCGCATGTGTATTGCATTCCCCTCCCCGATAGCAGCGGAGAGTTCCGGGAAGTGTGGGTTCCCCCTGACGGGAAGTTCGGTCCTCAAGAAATGCCGCCGGGTACATATCGTGTGCTGGCCTTCGATCGTCCGCAGCCCGAACTGGAATACCACAATCCCGAAGCCATGCGCGCGTACGATGCGAAGGGACAGGTAGTTCGTCTGGTCGCTGGCCAAAAGGAACATCTCCACCTGCAGTTGATTTCGAGCGTTGAACAGCCATGACTACCGTTTCGCGATTGCTGCGGTCACACTTTTGTCGGTTCATGATCTTCGCGTGCGGACTGGCATTATTCCAGTTTCCCACAGCCTTCGCGGCCCAAGGTTCAAACACGGAGCAAGCCCAATCTCCGATTGCACCGTTTCGAATCGCGGGAACGATCGTGAACGCAATTGGCGGAAACCCGCTGGCGCGAGCTCGCGTTTCCATCCTGGACGCTCACAATCCAAAGAATACGCAATCGGCGATTACAGCCGAGGATGGCCGTTTTGCTTTCAGGGTCAGCCCCGGCAAGTACGCGCTGCAAGGCGCGAAGCGAGGCTTTATCACCGCCACCTATGACCAGCACGAAGACTACTCGACCGCGATCGTGACCGGCGCTGCTTTCGAGACTGAGCATCTCGTCCTGCGTCTCGCGCCATCCGCGTTGCTTTCGGGCAAGGTTCTCGACGAATCTGGAGACCCCGTTCGCCATGCCACGCTTTCTCTTTACCGTGAAGATCGTCGCGAAGGCATAGGCCGCATCCTCAAATTTCAAACCGCCGCAACCGACGATCAGGGCGCTTACGAGTTCGCCGGCCTCGACGCCGGCACCTATTTTGTTTCCACCGCGTCGTCGCCCTGGTATGCCCTGCACCCGGTCTCATCTCCCCAACCAGACGGGGAGAATCCTTCAACCACCGCCAACCCATCACTCGATGCGGCATACCCTGTTACGTACTACGGCGATTCGACTGAACCCGACGACGCCAGCCCCATTCCCATCCGCGGCGGCGATCATTTGCGGGCGGACATTCATCTAAGTCCAGTTCCCGCCATTCACTTGCTCTTTCACGTTCCAGACAACGGCGAGCATGGATTCCCGGCGCTCCAAAAACCATCCTTCGACGGGATGGATTACGTCCCGAATGCGGGCATACAGCAGGTCTCCCCCGGCGTATTCGAGATCAGCGGAATCGCCCCCGGCCGCTACTCCGTTCGCGTCCCCGGACCCAGAGGGAACCAAGGTCAAGCTCCCGCCGACGAAATCGACGTCGCCAATGACGGACAGGAACTAGATGTGTCGCACGCCGAGCCTGGCAGCGATATAAAAGCTACGGTCCATGTCTTGGGAGAATCCACACTGCCGCAGCATCTCAGTGTCGGACTCCGTAACCGAAAAATGCGGGTTTCTGCCTTGCAGGAGGTTGACGCCAAGGGTGAAATTGAGTTTCAGAATATAGCTCCGGGCAGCTATGAACTGCTGGCCTGGACGCGCACGAAAGATTTTTCGGTGGTGCGAATCTCGTCGCCAGCCGGAGAAGTTTCGGGACACACGCTGAATGTCGCCGCGGGGTCGGCGCCGGCACTTTCGCTGTCGCTGGCTGGAGGCGCCACAAATGTCGAAGGATTTGCCAAGCGAAACGGAAAGGCGGTCGCGGGAGCGATGGTGGTGTTAGTGCCTAAAAGTTCAGATTCGGATGCCCAACTTTTCCGCCGGGACCAGAGCGACCAGGACGGAAGTTTCAGCCTGCGCAGCGTGATTCCCGGCGGCTATACCGTCGTCGCCATCGAAAACGGGTGGGATCTCGATTGGTCCCGCCCCGGCGTCATCGCCCAATATGCCAAGCACGGACAAGCCGTGACCGTCACCGGCCATACAGAAAGTTCCATGCACTTGCCAGACCCCGTCGAAGTTCAACCCCGCTAGGAGCGTCGGCCCGCCACTTCTGCCGCTGTCAAGGACGCCGCCTTTGCGTTCATCCGGAGGCGGAGTCCTTGGCCGGACCGAGGACTCCCGATGCACCTCGGAATGTCGCGAGAACCAATTGCATGTATTTCTCGGCCCACAAAGAACGTGGGCGTTCAGGGTGGCCGCGTCGGAGGTGATGACGGCGTTGCGAGAGACAGGTTGTCAACCTGCCGTCATCAGATGGCAGGAGTGGGTCTTCACGATCAGCCAGACTTCGCGTCCCGGTTGGAGTTGGAGGGAATCGCGCGCCGCCAGGGTTAGGTGGACTTCCATCTCTACGCCGCAATTCACCCGCGCGACTACGATGACGTCGCTTTGTTCGAGGGAAATCAGCCGTCCTGGAATTATGTTGCGGGCGCTCAAGCCTGTGGGTTGAACCGTCGCCAGCAAGATATCGCCGGCGCGAACCGCGATAAGAAGCTTTGAGCCTGCCTCGGCCCGTACCAGCGGCGTTTCCAGTTCTACATTACTGTTGGCGATGCGACAGGTCATGGTGCCGCGATCTTCATGGGCTGCGGCTACTGCCGCATTGAAAATGTTTTCGAAGCCAATTAGTTGCGCCAGAGATTCGCGGCGCGGGGCTCCCATCACTCCGTGAGGCGTGCCGTCGGCAATGATGCGGCCATCTTCGAGCACGAGCACGCGATCGCCGAGGGCGAAAACCTCTTCGCGGTTGTGCGTTATATAAACGATGGGGATGCCGTGGGCCGTGTTCCAGGCGCGCAGATCGTCGATGATCTTCGATTTGGTAGCGACATCGAGTGCGGCCAGTGGCTCGTCGAGCAGCAAGACGCATGGGTCGGTGACCAGGGCGCGTGCCAGGGCCACCCTTTGGCGCTCGCCCCCGGAAATCTCTTTTGGCTTGCGGTCGCGTAGATGCGCAATACGGAAAGATTCCAGGATGACGTCGCTTTTTTGTCGGCGTTCTCTTCCGTTTATGCCTGCGAGTCCGTACTCGACATTCTTTGCCACCGTGAGATGAGGAAAGAGTGCCAGATCCTGGAAAACATAGCCCACCCTTCGGCTCTGAACGGGGAGGTTCATCCCACGCGCCCGGTTGAAAAGAACCCGGTCGCCAATTGTGACTTTCCCCGAGTCAGGAGTAGTCAGGCCCGCGATGCAATCGAGCAGCGTCGTCTTCCCTGCCCCTGATGGGCCGAAGACAATCGTGATTCCGGGTGCGATGCTGGTTGTGATGTCGAGTGTGAAATCTCTGCCCGCACCCTGGAAATGCTTGGCGAGGTGAACTGACAGCGCATCGTGCGATGCCGGATCGGCAGACAACCGGTTAGCGGCGTTGGCTCCATCTGCTTTCATCTGGCGTGGATGGAAAGGCTTGAACCACAAAGGACGCGAAGGTACACAAAGGAAGACTTTCTCTGCCGCGTGCTTGCTCGATTTATTTCCACGGCCACGCCGTTCCCACTCTCCGGTTCACTCCGTAGACAAACGAGAGCACGATGAAAGAAATCCCCAACAGCACAAGCGCGGTCTGATTGGCCGAGGCGTAGTTGAGCGCCTGAACCTGATCGTAGATGTCGATGGAAACCGTTCTTGTAACCCCCGGAATGTTTCCTCCGATCATCAAGACCACGCCGAACTCGCCCAGCGTGTGAGCGAAGCTTAGAGCCACGCCTGCTACCACTCCCGGAAGAGAGAGTGGGAGAATGATGCGGAAAAATGTCCTCAGCTTCGAGGCACCAAGAGTCGCCGAAGCGGCCAGCAATCTTGGGTCGACAAGCGCGAACGAAGCGGCGAACGGCTGCACTGCAAAGGGCAGGCTGTAAATGATCGAACCAATGACGAGCCCGGCAAAAGTAAATGCCAGCGTATGCCCAGTGAGAGCTTGCCACCACCGTCCCAGAGGACTTCGCGAGCCGAGCGCAACCAGAACGTAGAAACCGAGCACAGTCGGAGGCAGGACGATCGGTAATGCGACGATGGCCTCGGCGAGAAACTTCCAGCGCCAGCGCGAGAACGCAATCCAGTAGGCGATGGGAAGTCCCAGAACTACGAGCACGGCGGCAACCAGTGTCGCGAGCCGGATTGTGAGCCAGAACGCCTGCCAGTCCATTGGACTCCGTTCGATTGGTAACGATACAGAGCAGTATAGCCAAGCCGGACGCTCGGAGTCCCAATCTGGGAAACTGGGTGCGGAAATGTTCACTGGTCACAAAGGCGAGGCCCATGCGACCGCTACGATTACAGCTCAGGAGGACTGCATGGAGATTCAGGACGCGATTAAAGTGATTCGCGCATTGGCAGACGGAGTAAATCCGGAAACCCGCGAAGTGCTGCAAGCGGATTCGATTTGCCGCAATCCGCAGGCGGTCATGGCTCTGAACCGGGCCTTGGCGGCCCTGGTCACGCAGCAAGAGCGGGAACTCAAAAAGCCGGCTAGCGCGGGGCAGTATTGGTCACGAGCGGAGGATAAGCAAATTTGCGAAGAAATACGCAAGGGAATGAATTTCGAGGATATCGCGAAGACTCATAATCGGAGTGTGCCCTCGATCATCGTTCGCCTGGTCAAGCTGGGAAAAGTTGCGCCGAACAAGTCAGGTTCGCTGTTTCCGACAAAAGTGGCATGAGAAAAACGTTCGCACAGCGAAACTCTCGGAGCCGGTCACGGGATAAACCTGACAACAAGAATCGAAAGCACGGGCGAGGACGCCCGCGCCTACATTGGCTCGTGTTGTTCCTGCTGTTGATAGGTCCGGTGGTTTGCGGACAGGATCTGCAAGTTCGTTCGGAATCCAAACCTGTGGGCAACCAGACCCGCGAGCAGCGAGCCTTGCGGGAGCAGTGGTTTTTGCGTGGGCGCAGTTCTCCTGGAGAATCGGGTGCGGGGCAGCGCTATCGGGCGCACGAACAGAAAATGCGAATGCGCGCCGCACGTTTGGGCGGCGCACAGAAGTCAAACAACGATTCGCCTCCGTCTTCTGCGGTCGTTTGGAGTCCCCTTGGTCCGGCGCCATTGGCCTCGGACGCGAGCGGTATGGGGACTTACGACTACGGCTGGGTTTCCGGGAGGGCGACTGCGCTTGCGGTCGATCCCGCCGATCGCACTGGGAACACGGTGTACATCGGCGGAGCCTATGGCGGAGTTTGGAAGTCCACCAATGCCGCGCAACCGGTCACCCCAACTTCCTCCAGCGTCACATGGACTCCTCTCACCGACAACCAGGCCACGTTGGCAGTTGGCGCGATCGCCATTCAACCGGGGGGCAGCGGCGTGATTCTAGTGGGCACGGGCGAGGCTAACAGTTCGGCGGACTCCTACTATGGATTGGGAATCCTGCGGTCTCCGGATGCGGGCAACACTTGGGCACTGATTCCCTCAGATACCACCGGGACACGATTTTTTGCAGGGATGGGATTCAGCAAGATCGCGTTCAACAGCAGCGCTCCTAACCTGGTCGTGGCCGCAACCGCAGGCACACCTGAAGGAATTATTGAAGGGCTGGAAAATCCGTTGACTGCGAATCTTGGTCTTTATTATTCGGAGGACAACGGCCTCTCATGGAGCTACGCGAACGTAACCGACAACCGGTTGGCGACAGCGCCCGGTTCGGCGTCGTCGGTGGTTTACAACGCGGGCACGGGACAATTCTTTGCGGCGCTGCGCGGCCACGGTTTCTACTCATCCAGCGATAGCGTGAACTGGACGCGTCTGATCAATCAGCCCGGCGGAGGGCTGAGCACGACGGCATGTCCGCCGAGTCCCAGTTCGTCGAGCTGTCCGATTTACCGTGGCGAGATTGCCGTGGTCCCGGGACGAAACGAAATGTATGTCTGGTACGTTGACGCAAACGATTTTGATCAGGGCATCTGGACATCGCTTGATGGCGGCAACTCATGGACCCAGATCAACGATGCCGGGATTATCAACTGTGGCGATGAATTCGGTTGTGGAACGGAACAGGGTGCGTACAACCTGGAGCTTGCAGCGGTCCCCAACGGCAACAGTGGAGTTACCGACCTGTACGCAGGGGCGGTCAACCTTTACAAGTGCGAGATCACGAGCTCATACCCCACCTGCAACGGCACGGGATCGAATACCTTTCTCAATCTCACCCACGCTTACGGGTGTAGCTCAATCGCCAAAGTTCATCCCGCGCAGCACGCCGTGTC
>Ga0210407_10003483_pt1 | contig 12769 bp, 8 predicted proteins | sample IncBWC27MmetaG_FD_150860 | JGI IMG/M metagenome (GOLD analysis project Ga0210407, IMG submission 150860) | Forest soil microbial communities from Barre Woods Harvard Forest LTER site, Petersham, Massachusetts, United States - Inc-BW-C-27-M | ecosystem: Environmental > Terrestrial > Soil >... | reverse complement strand
TCCCTACCCGTCAGTTACTTTTCGTCTGCCGGAACAACGCCGGAAAGGAATACGGTCATGACCCGGTCATTGTAGCTGCGGCGCAAAACCTTGAAAACCACGTTCTGTCCTGGCTTCAATTGTGCGATTGCTTTGCGATATTCGTCGATGGTGGTGACGGTTTGTCCATTCACTTCGTTGATCACGTCTCCCGGAGCGAAGCGAATGTCGTCGGCGAAACTGGCCGGCTCCACCTGGCTGACCAGCACGCCCTTCTGTCCTTCTACGCCGACGCGCTGCGCGCGTTCCGGAGTCAAGCTCTCAACGCGCAGGCCGAATTCGGCGGGCGCCGGCTCGTCGGGGGCGGAATTCACTCGGCCTTCGGTATTGGAAAAGACACGGGTGCGGTCTTCGACCGTGGCGCTGGTTTCTTTCTGCTGCTTATCGCGGACGAAGGAAATCTTCACTTTGCTGCCGATCGGAGCTGACGCAATCGGATTTACGAGGTCGTTGCCACTCTTGATGGCCGTTCCGTTGATGGCGGTGATCACGTCTCCACCCTTCAAGCCAGCCTTCTCCGCCGGCGAACCCGGTTCAACGCCTTCGATCACCACGCCATACGGAGCGCCGAGCGACTTCAGCGTAATCAGATTCGTCCCGTTTTCTTCCTCAAAGCTCACGCCGATCGAGCCACGGGTTACCCGGCCATTCTTGATGATCTGATCGTACACATTGATGGCCATCGACGACGGCATAGCAAACCCAACGCCCTCGTATCCGCGTCCACCGGTAATGATCGCGGTGTTGATACCAATTACCTGGCCGGCCATATCTACCAGAGGGCCACCCGAATTGCCCGGGTTGATTGCCGCATCGGTCTGAAGAAACCGCTGAAACTGGCGGCCAATGTTTCCGCGATCCTTGGCGCTGATAATTCCCGCGGTGACGGTAGCATTCAGACCGAACGGGCTTCCAATGGCCAGCACCCAGTCACCCACCTGTACGCCGTCGGAATTCCCAAGCTTGGCGGAGGGGAGTTCTTTGGCCGCATCAATCTTTATGACCGCCAGGTCCGTCGCGTCATCGACGCCCACAACCTTGGCCGTGTACTTAGTCGTGTCCCCGCTCAGCTGCACTTGAATCTTGGTGGCCTGGTCGACAACGTGATTGTTCGTCAGGATGTACCCGCGCTTGTCGATGATCACCCCGGAGCCGAGGCTCCGTTCCGCTTGAGGCTGCCCGTCGGGGCGCCCATCAAAGAAATGGAAGAAGAAATCCTGGCTGGGATCGTCCTGATCGTCCTGCCCGGAGCGGCGCTTCTTCCGCCGATCGATGACCTGGGTGGTGGCGATGTTGACCACCGCGGGCTCGACGCGACTCACAATTCCGGAAAAGCTGCTCGAAGAGGGAATCGGGTCTGGCACGGCCAACGGTGTCGCGTTGGTCCCGGCAAAAGAGAATGTCTTCATGGCCGAAACCTTGCCGTTAATCACCGTACCGATCAGAATTCCGACCACCAACGTGGCGGCGATTAAAACAGTCGCAAATATTGTGCGGCGGCGCGAGCGCTCTAGATTATTTCTCACCTGATCCATTTCCGGCTCCTATCCAACAATTGCACTCCCTGTGCGGTTTTCGAGAGTATAACACCCTCTCTTGCACAGAGTTTCGCTCCCGCTTAGATGCGCCGGGGAGGATAACTGGCCTTTTGGCCGGGTGCCTCGAAGTGTGAACTTTACTCGCTTAATTGGACGCAGGGAACAGCAATTATGTTGCAGGGGGCGACGACGCCAACTTTGCCCTTGACAACCCTCACGGCTTGCTCCATAAATAGAACAGCCGTGATAGCGGCATCACGTGGCGATTTAGGGCGACTTGCTCCACGTAAAAAACTGCTAAAGAGTTGGTAGAGTTCACAGAGCAACTTCCTGAGACCCTCCAAGCTTTTTGGCACGGAGGGTTTTTCATTTATATCCCCTCCGCGCTGCCCGATCTCGATCTCCACGTCATTTCACACGGTGGACCCGGCTTGCTTATACGTGACTTGCCGCGGTCCAACGGCGAGGTGACTATGTCAGAAGCTTATTTCTTACGCTGTCGTGAATGCGGAAAGCGCTACCCCAACCAACCGCAATCCTTTTGTGAAGAGTGCTTCGCTCCGCTGGAAGTCAGCTACGACTACGAGCGGCTAGGGAACTCCGTCAACCGCGGAGCCCTGGCCCACCGTCCCTTCAACATGTGGCGTTATTCCGAACTGCTTCCCCTCCCCACCGGCTTTGCGCCTTCGCTCAGCATCGGCGGAACCCCGTTGGTGAAATCGCGGCGGCTGGGTGCGAAGTGGGGCGTCAAGAATCTCTTTGTGAAGAATGACGCGGTTTGTTTCCCAACGCTTTCCTTTAAAGATCGCGTGGTTGCCACGGCGCTGGCTGCGGCGAAACGTTTTGGTTTCAAAACGGTGGGCTGCTCATCCACCGGTAATCTGGCCAATGCCGTTGCCGCGCAGACCGCGCAACAGGGCATTGACGCCTGCGTATTCATTCCCGCCGATCTCGAAGCGGCCAAAATCCTGAACACTGCGGTGTACGGAGCGCGCATCATCCGCATCAACGGGAACTACGACAACGTGAATCGCTTGTGCACGCAGGTTGCCGACCGCTTTAAGTGGGGACTGGTCAACGTCAATCTGCGCCCGTATTACGCGGAGGGATCCAAGACCCACGGCTTCGAAATCGCCGAACAGCTCGGCTGGGAGTTACCAGACAACGTTGTGGTGCCCATGGCCGGAGGATCCCTGATCGGGAAAATCGCCAAGGCCTTCGCCGAGCTCGCGCACCTGGGATGGGTTGAGCCCAAGCAGGTGAAATTCTTTGGCGCGCAGGCAACCGGTTGCTCGCCCATCGCCGATGGAGTTAAGCGCGGCCTGGCTCGATTTCAGCCGCAGAAACCCAACACCATCGCGCGTTCGCTGGCCATCGGGAATCCTGCCGACGGGCCGTTTGCGTTGCGGCTGATTCGCGAGAGCGGAGGCTGGGCTGAGGACATCTCTGATCCGGAAATCATCGATTCGATCAAGCTGCTGGCGGAAACCGAAGGTATCTTCGCCGAGACCGCGGGTGGCGTAACCGTAGGCGTAACGGCCAAGCTGATTCAGCAGGGCCGCATTCGCTCCGAGGAAACCACGGTGGTCTGCGTGACCGGCAACGGATTGAAAACCACCGACGCCCTGGCCGCGGATTTTCCGACTGCCGATGCCATCGAGCCGCGGATGGAAGCGTTTGAGAGCTTGCTGCAGGAGCAATTCAAGAAGGATGAAGTCAACGCCTGAAGATCAAGCCAGCTTCGCGATGTGCCCAAAGCACCTGAGAATTTGCCCGTCAGGCACCGTGCTCAGAAGGGAAAGTTGGAAACACGGCGCCGGTGGTTCTGCAGCGAGGGCATGTCGTGCTGTGGGAGCGTCGCCAAATTTTGCAACGATTTATTAAATCGGAATGGAGAATTTGTAATGGCAATCACGATCGAAATTCCCACCGCATTCCGGCGCTTCACCGAAGGAGCGCCGAAGGTGGAGAGCGGCGCAACCACGGTCGCCGAAGCGTTGAACGAACTCACCGCGAAATTCCCTGCCCTCTCGCGCCACGTGCGCGACGATCAGGGACAGATTCGTCAGTTCCTCAACGTCTATCTCAACGAAGAAGATATTCGCTTCCTGGGCGGCGAAGGCTGCACCCTGAAAGATGGCGACCGCGTCCTGCTAGTCCCTTCCATCGCTGGCGGCTAGCGCTGCCCCCTGCCCCCATCCCTGTAACCGCGACTCATAACCGCGACTGGTAACAACTGTCATCCTGAGCGGCGGGTAGTTTGCGCCGCGAACGATCTCAACCTAAAAATCAGGCAACATCAAAACGTCGGAAGCAGTCAGCGCAAGCGCGGCCGTGCATGCCCCAAATCTTTTCGTCTTTCTCCTAGTCTTCCTGTGTGTCCTCTGTGGTGAAACCGCTTGCTTCTTGTGCGCACGCAAGCCACACTACCCAAACTTTTCCCTCCGGAGGCAAGGACTTCGGTCCGCAAACTCGTGGCCACTGCTCAGCCGCACGCTCTTTCTCCCGCTGGTACCATTCTCGAATCGACGCCCTCATCGCTGCGCAAGGAACTGGGCTTCCTGGATCTGGTGCTCGCTTCCATCCTCCTCGTGGTCATCCCCGATTTCTTCGGCACCGCCGTAAAGGCGGGGCCGGCTCACGTTCTGCTGTGGCTGATCGCGATTGCCACATTCTTCATTCCACAAGCGTTGGTCGTGGCGCACTTGAACGGTTGCATGCCTATCGAAGGCGGTTTGTACGAGTGGGCGCGCCACGCATTTGGCGATGTCGTCGGGTTTCTGGTGGCCTGGAATTTATGGCTGTACGTAGTGCTGTACGTCGCTTCGATCGGCTTGGTTGCAACCACATACGCAGCCTACGCGCTAGGGCTGGACGCGGACGCCACCGCATCGAACAAGTGGCTGGTGCTGGCGGTTTCCGTCGCGATTATCGGCGTGCTGATGCTCGTAGCGCATCTCGGCCTGCGCGTCGGCAAGTGGGTAACAAACGCCGGCAGCGCCCTAACGATCTTGATTATCCTGTTCCTGGCGGCCCTTCCCTTTTTGCACTTGGGCCACGGAACCTTGCACGAATACCACCCGCTAGGCATCGTTGCTCCACCGCTCACGCTGTTCAGTTTCAGCGTGTTCAGCAAAATGACGTTTGGCGCGCTGTGTGGATTTGAGTATGCCGCCATTTTTGCCGGCGAATCACGGAATCCGGCGAAGCATCTTTCCCGCGCGATCCTGATTGCCGCGCCCATCATCGTGCTGCTCTATATTTTCGGAAGCAGCGCGATTCTCGCCTATGTTTCTCCCGACAAGGTCGATGTGATCGGGCCAATCCCCCAGGCCTTGCGCCTGGCACTTGGTGCCTCGCCGCTCGCGCAAGTGATTGTTCCCGCCGCAATTCTCTTGCTGCTGACGAATTACCTCTCCAGCTTCAGCCTGAATTTTGCGGCCAACACACGCTTGCCGATGTGCGCAGGGTGGGATCATCTACTGCCAAAGTGGTTCACGACGTTGCACGCCAAGTACCGCACTCCGGTAAACTCGATTCTCTTCCTCGGGGCCATCACGCTTGTCGCCAGTACCGTCGTCTTGGTTGGAGTGGGTCAGCAGGAGGCGTTTGAGTTGCTGCAAATCTGGGGATTCACGTTCTACGCCATCGCCTATTTAGCGCTGTTCGCAATTCCCTTGCTCGCGGCAAAAAGCAGCGCGTTTCGTTCGCCTCCTTGGCTCCGCATCCTCGCCCTGTCTGGCTTGCTCCTCACGCTTCTGTTCGTGCTGCTCTCCGTGTTCCCGATCGTCCGCGTCCAGAGCGAATCGGTCTATACGTGGAAGACGATAGTGGTTCTCGTGGCCGCCAATTTGGGAGGCCTGCTGTTGTACCGACTCCGCCCGAAGGCTCGCGCGGGTATCGCTTAGCATGGGGGCCATGGTTTGCCCCGTATTTTCGGAGTGCTACACTATCTGAGTACGCACATGACACAAGAAACTCTCTACCAAAAGATCTGGGACAATCACCTCGTTCACGAGGAACCCGGCAAGCCCGCGCTCATCTATATTGACCGCCACCTAGTTCACGAAGGCACTTCGCCGCAAGCCTTCGCGGGATTAAAGGCTGAAGGGCGCAGGGTCCGCCGACCAGACTTGACCTTCGCCGTGATGGACCACTCCGTTTCCACCACCGACCGCACCTTGCCCATCCTCGACAACGACGCCAAGCTGCAATTCGAAGCACTGGAACGCAATTGCAAGGAAACCGGCGTGCGCCTGTTCGACATGAACAGCAAGAATCAGGGCATCGTGCACATCATCGGGCCGGAGCTGGGCATCACGCAGCCGGGGCAAACGATCGTCTGCGGCGATAGTCACACGTCGACGCACGGTGCGTTCGGCACATTGGCGTTTGGCATCGGCACCAGCGAAGTCGAACACGTGCTGGCGACGCAATGCCTGGTGCAGGCCCGTTCGAAGACCATGCACATTGTGGTCAATGGCAAGCGCCCCAAGGGCGTCACCGCGAAAGACATCATCCTGGCCATCATCGGCAAGATTGGCATCGGCGGCGGCAACGGCCACGTGGCGGAATACGGCGGCGCGGCCATTCGTTCCCTTTCGATGGACGGGCGCATGACCGTCTGCAACATGACCATTGAAGGCGGCGCGCGTGCCGGCATGATTGCGCCGGACGAGACCACGTTCTCGTATCTCGAAGGCCGGCCGTTCGTGCCGCGTGGCAAAGCGTTTCAGGAAGCGGTCGAGCGCTGGAAGTTGCTGAACACCGATGAGGGCGCGAAATTTGACACCACTATCGAGTTGTACGCCAACGAACTCGCCCCGCAAGTCACCTGGGGCACGAATCCCGGCATGGTCACGAGCATAAACGGGCGCGTGCCAGATCCTCACGACTTTAAGGATTTGAACGATCAGAAAGCTACGGAGAGCGCGCTGAAGTACATGGGGCTGAAACCCGGCACGCCGATCGTAGACATTCCGGTCGACCGCGTCTTCATCGGCTCGTGCACCAATTCGCGCCTCGATGATCTGCGCGCCGCGGCCCAACTCGTTGCCGGGAAGCACGTTGCGACGAACATAAAACAGGCGCTGATCGTGCCCGGCTCACGCGGCATCAAGGCGCAGGCGGAAAAAGAAGGACTCGACAAAGTTTTCACGCAAGCGGGCTTTGAATGGCGCGATGCCGGCTGCAGCATGTGTATCGGCATGAACGCCGACGTCTTGCCGCCGCACGAGCGCAGCGCCAGCACCTCGAATCGCAATTTCGAAGGCCGCCAAGGCCGCGACAGCCGCACCCACCTCGTCAGCCCGGTCATGGCGGCCGCAGCAGCCATCGCAGGTCATTTCGTAGACGTCCGCGAATTCGACGTAGCCCACGTCGAGTAGCTACCTTCCTCCGACGCCTTTGTAGGGAGCGCCTTCCGAGGCGGTCCGCCCCACCCTTCCAATTTTATGACCGCGTCCAGGGTGCCCCAGCACGCCGTTGTTGCGTGTGTGCTCTTCGGTTTCACTTTTCCGGGTCTCAGCGCTCTGCGTTATCTTTCTCCGTCTCGATTCATCCTAAAATCTTCCCATGTCATCCCGAACAGAGGCGAGGGCTCTGCTTTTTTTCAACCGTGAACGGCAAACCGTCGACGGCCACTCTTGCTCCCTGCTCTCTGATCACTGATATCTGATATCCTTTTACCGACGACTACTCGCTGAAAACTGAGGACTTTTCACCCATGCAACCGTTCATCACACACTCCGGTCTCGTCATGCCGCTGGATCGCGTCAACGTCGATACCGACCAGATGGTGCCGAAGCAATTCCTCAAGGCGCTCACCCGCGAAGGTTTCGGCCGCATTCTCTTCTACGACTGGCGCTATCTCCCCGGAGAAAAGCCGAATCCGGAGTTTGTGCTGAATTTCCCGCGCTACAAGGGCGCTTCGGTTCTGCTTGCTCGCGCGAACTTCGGCTGCGGCTCCAGCCGCGAGCACGCACCGTGGGGTGTTAAGGACTACGGATTCCGCGCCATCATCGCTCCCAGTTACGCCGACATTTTCTACAACAACTGTTTCAAGAACGGCATTCTCCCCGCCATTCTCACCGAAGCCGAAGTCGAAGATCTCTTCCGCCTTACCGAATCGCAAGTGGGCTACAGCCTCTCCCTCGATCTGCCCAATCAGAGCATCAGCGACAGCTACGGCCTGGTCTATAAATTTGAAATCGCCCCGTCGCGCAAGGAAGTCCTTCTCAAGGGCCTCGACGATATCGCGCACTCCTTGCAACACGCCGCCGAAATCGACGCCCACGAAAGATCACACGCCGTCACTGCCGCCATGTTCGAGCCCGTCGACGTGAAAAACTACGGAACGTAGTTCCAAGTCTTAGGTTTTCAGTTCTACTGTGAGTACTAAGTAAACCTGGAACACCAGCCGGGGTTTGCTTTACTCAAAACTCATGACTGAGAACTGAAGACTTCCTCATCCTACCTTCCACCACGGCTTGAAGTAAATCCGCCCTTCGAAGATCGGCTCCGGCGATTCTGGTGCCGCTGGCGCACCCAGCAATTCCGCGATGACGATCCCGGCAATCACCAGGCCAGCACCTTTCATGGCTCGTGACGTCAACCGCTCGCGCAGCACAAAATACGACGTAATAACCGCGAACACCGGCTCCAGCGCAAACAGAATCGCTGCGTGGCTTGGTGAAGTGTACTGCTGCGCCCACAATTGCACTGTGAACGCCAAGGCGGTCGCAAACACCGCGCACACGCCGATGGCCGCAAGCAACTCCCAGCGCCTCTCAAACCGCACAGGCTGCCAGTGAATGGCCGCGCCCGCGCCCGTCATCGCCCAAGCCATCGCCGCGCAACCCGCCACCTGGATCAAGCTCAACGCCGAAACAGAATGCTCGCCAGTGAATTCTCCCACTAGAATGATATGCACAGCGTACAACCCGGCGCCGACGAACGTCAGCACGTCGCCATAATTCAGGTAACGCAAGCCTTGCGCCGGAACCGTCAAAAAGTACAGCCCAACTAGCGCGGCAAAAGCACCCGCGTAAAGCCAGTGTGTCAACCGGCGCCCCCAGAACACGCCGAGCAGCAACGGCACCAGCACCACGCTCGATCCCGTAACGAACCCGGAATTCGATGCGGTGGTGTATTGCAGGCCGGTCGTCTGGAAGGCGTATCCTGCGAACATGAAAAACGCCAGCCGCAGACCCGCGAATATTTCCTCGCGATCGATATTTGCCAGCACCGACGGACGAAACGCCGCCATCAATATCGCCGCCAGCGTGAAGCGCACCGCCAAAAACACAAACACGGACGTATGGTCCAGGGCATTCTTCACGATCACAAACGTGACGCCCCAGATCAGCGAGCAGAACATCAGCGCAAGATCAGCACGCAACTTCCTCTTCATACAGGGAACTCCGTCGTTCGCCCGCCAGTGTAGCCGAAAAACTTCCTCACTCCATTTCATTTTCGAGCAAGGTGACTTTGCGAAATGGCTGCCGGTGATTCCCGCGCGCTTGACATCGCGAGCCTCTCACGTAACATCAAATCCACCATGGGCCGACCGCAAGCCGTTCGCCTCTCTTCCATTCTGGCTTTGCTGTCGCTGCTCCTCGCTCCGCCATCGCGCGCCGATCATCACGAGACCTGGATCGAAGTTCGCTCGCCGCATTTCACCGTCCTTTGCAATGCCGGCGAGCACGAGGGACGCCTGACCGCGCGGCAATTTGAAGAAATTCGCGCTATGTTCGAGCAGCGCTACCCAAAACTTCGCGTGGATGGGGGAAAGCCCACGGTGATCTTCGCGCTGAAGGATGAAGATTCCCTTAAGCTGTTTCTTCCCGGTTACGGTACGGACAAGGAAGCGATGAGGCTAAGCGGCCTCTATCGTCTTTCGTACGACAAAAACTACGCCCTGGTGCGCACCGACGTGAGAGGAACGAGCCCGTTTCCTTACCACACGCTCTATCACGAGTACACCCACGCGTACTTCCGTCTCAATTACCGCGGTCTCCCGTTGTGGTTGAATGAAGGCATCGCGGAGTTTTACGGCAACACAGTGATCGAGGGCAAAGACGTGAAGATTGGCGCGGTAGGCGAGCCGCAATTGCGTCTGCTGAGAGAGAATCCGCTGATTCCCATCTCCACGCTCGTATCCATGGATGGCTCTTCGCCGCTCTTCAATACCCGGGATCATTCGGGAATCTTCTATGCCGAATCCTGGGCCATCGTTCATTACTTTATGCTTTCCCCCGACGTACGCGACAAGGATGGGTTGAACAAATACCTGGCCAACCTGCATGATTCTGATGATCCCGTCGATGCCGCCAACAAATCCTTTGGCGACTTGCACACACTCGCCGACAAACTTGAGTCCTACGCCCATCAAACCAAGTTCGGCTATACGCGCATTCCCCTATCCCTGAAAATTTCTGAAAAAGATTTTGCGGCCAGGACGCTGTCTCCTGCTGAAAGACTCCTTGCCCAAGCCGGATATTTGCTGCGCACCGATCATTTGCCGGAAGGGCTTGAGGTCCTTCGCGAGGTGGCGGCAATCAATACCAAAGCCCAGGGATACCACACCGAGCTTGGCTACTATCACCTGCAAAATGCCGACTATCTGAAAGCCCTCAAGGAATTCGATCTTGCCCTGACTGCCGACCCGAACGATCTGAGCGCGCATCTCTACATGGCAACGGCGCTCTATCGCGAGTTTGGCTACACCGAGGAATCCACGCCAAAGATTCGGTTGCATCTGGAGAAAATCGTGACCCTGAATCCCGATTTCGCGCCTGCCCATGCGTTTCTATCTCTTGCCTACATTCAGAAACCCTCGCCGAATAATCAGAAAGCCCTTGATGCGGCGGCGCGCGCGTCGCGGCTGGAACCTGGGAATCTCTCCTACTACATCGATATTGGCATGGTGTTGTTAGCCGACGGAAAGTTCGCCGAAGCCAAAAAGCTGGCGGACCAGGCCAGGAAAACGGCCTTCACCTCCCGAGACCACATGATCGTAGCGAGCTTCACCAAGCGCGTTGACGCAAAAACGAAGCAAGCCTCATCCGCATCCGGCGGCCACACAGCCGAAGCAGAAACGCAATCCACCGACCCGCAGTCAGTATCCCCGTCACAGGAACCCGGTCATGCCGAGGGAAAAATCACGGAACTTATTTGCGGCCACCCGCCGGAGGTTGTACTAACCCTGACCACCTCTTCCGGCCCGCTGCTTTTGCACATTAAAGACGCCACGAAAATCGAAATCCTGGAAAGCTACAAACCCAGCGACGCCAGCCCGCCGTGCGCGTCTTGGAAAGACCGGCGCGCGCAGGTGGACTTCACAGCCACGCCCGACAGCATCACCAATGGCGAGATTCGCGTCCTACGCTTCGACTGAACACAGGCAGGAGCCGGCGGCCCTTGACTCTTCAATATCGATCGGGTAAATCGACATGATGATGCCCGGCACGCTACCTCGCTGCCTTCGCGACGTGCTTCGCGTTCTTGTTGCTTCCTTGCTCGCCCTCCTTCCGGCAGCGCGCTTCACGGCCGCCAAAGATGCCTGGATCGAAGTTCGCACTCCGAACTTCACGGTGATCAGCAATGCCGGCGAAAAAGAAGCCCGCAAGATCGCCGACCAGTTCGAGCAAATTCGCGAGGTATTCCACAGCGCTTTCCCCAAGCTGCGGACAGAGATCGGCAAGCCGGTAGTTATTTTCGCGGTCAAGAACGAAGAGTCCTTGAAGCTGCTGTTACCCGAATATTGGGAGACCAAGGGCCACGCGCATCCCGCGGGAATCTACGTTCCCGGCGAAGCCGAGCATTTCGTGGCCGTGCGCACCGATATACAAGGGGATAATCCCTACGAAATTGTCTATCACGAATACACCCACGCACTCGTCCACTTGAATTACCGCGATCTCCCTGCCTGGCTCGACGAGGGCATTGCCGAGTTCCTCGGCAACACCGAAATTCGCGAGAAGAGCGTGCAGATCGGCAAGATCGATTCCTACCATTTGCAAGAGCTTCACGAAAACAAATTGATCCCCATTGACACCCTGCTTCAGGTCGACCACAATTCCCCCTACTACAACGAACAAAACCGCACCACCCTGTTCTACGCCGAGTCCTGGGCCCTCGTGCATTACCTGATGCTCGATCCCGATGCGCGCAGGCAGCAATTGCTGACCAAATTTCAAAACGCTTGGTCAGCGAGCGGCAATCAGGTTGCCGCGGCGCAGCAGACCTTCGGCGATTTGAAGAAATTCGCGGATAGGATGGGCGCTTACACGCGCCAGGATCGCTTCTATGTTGGAAATTTCGATACTGTCTCTCGCGGCAATGCGCAGGGCTACGCCAGCCGGGCCCTGGCGCCCGCCGAAGTCGATGCCCAGCGCGCCGCCCTGTACGTTTACACGCGCCGTTTCGCGGAAGCGAAGACCACGCTCGATCAAGCCATGCAGGAGGACCCCGATCTCCCCATCGTGCATGAAAGCCTCGGCATGCTGGCCTACTATCAGCAGGATTGGGCGACGGCGGAAACTGAGTTTTCCCGCGCCGTGCAACTCCATTCCGCCAATTATGCCGCGTACTTCTTCGACGCCAGCTCCCAAATGCACCGTCGGCGTACGAACATTGATGACGCCGCGACCGTCGCCTTGCTGGAAAGCGCGATCCACATGAACCCGCAGTTTGCGCCCGCCTATGCTGCGCTTTCTTCACTGTATTCAACAAATCCGGAAACTCACGACCAGGCCCTTGCCATGGGAAGCAAGGCCATCGACCTGGAACCCGGCAATCTTCAGTACGCCGTCGCCTACTCGTTCGTGCTTCTCACTGTGGACCGGTTTGCTGATGCCAAAGTTCTGGCCGCGCGCATCCAGGCGGCAGCGCGTACCCCCCAGGACCGCCAGCTTTCGCAGCAGCTTGAACAGGCCATCCAATCACGCGCGAATTACGAAGCCGAACTCGCCGCCTACAAGCGCCAGGCTGAACAGCAACAACAGTCCGCCGCGCAACAAACCTCAATGGCGACGATTGTTTCCGAACACCGTGGAACCGCTCTTGCTGCCGAAGCGCCTCTCGTCGACAAGCATGCCAAGGAAACCCAATACGCCGTGGAAGGCACCATCTCCTCCGCGGATTGCGCAAGCGGCGCCGGCGGAAAAGTGATTCTGAAGGTGAACAGCTCG
>Ga0210407_10003482_pt1 | contig 12773 bp, 12 predicted proteins | sample IncBWC27MmetaG_FD_150860 | JGI IMG/M metagenome (GOLD analysis project Ga0210407, IMG submission 150860) | Forest soil microbial communities from Barre Woods Harvard Forest LTER site, Petersham, Massachusetts, United States - Inc-BW-C-27-M | ecosystem: Environmental > Terrestrial > Soil >... | reverse complement strand
GTTGCGGCCTGTCGCTCGCGCCACGTTTGGGCCGCGCACCATTAGAAACAGTACGGTTCATGCGCCGCTCTCCTTCCGCCATTGGCTGAATTGAAGCGCCAGCTCGATCGCCAGCGACGGCCCGCCGCCGCTCATGATATTAAATCCGGCCACTTCGCGAGCCAACGATTTCATCAGCGCCATATTCTCGGCCATCGAAACCGCGCGCACCTGTTCTTCGCTCATTCCGCCGTACTTGTCGAGATGGGGCCGCGCGCCACTAAGGTCTTTTACCCGGTCCATCAGGTAGTTCGCCATCGCCTCGCGCTTGACCGGCAGGATTCCAAGCATCGTCTTGAGTCCAAATTCGCTTGCCTTCGCGACGAAGCGGCGCGCGGTGCCCAGATCGAAAACCGGCTGCGTGATCACGAAACGCGCGCCTGCATCCGCTTTGCGCTTGAGCAGCTCGAACTCACGCTCAATATTTTTCCGATTAGGATTGGCGACCGCGCCCTCGACCAGCGCCGGCAGCGTCTTCAGCGCCGGCTTGCCTTCGCCCGTGTCGCCGCGATTCAAGCTCGCTATCATCTCGAGCAGTCCGTATGCGTCAATATCGTGCGAGACAACCACACTGCCGTCGGCGCCGGGCGGAATCTTGTCTCCGGTGAGTGCTACCACCGCGTCGATTCCGAGCGCGGCCGCGCCGAGCAGATCAGACTTCAGCGCGAAGCGGTTGCGGTCGCGGCACGACACGTTGAGCACCACCGGAAGCTTCAGCCGATCCTTGATATTCGCGCCGAACACGAGCCCCGACATTTTTATTTTGCCCAGAGCGTTGTCGGTCAAGTTGATCGCGTCGATGTGCCCGGCCAGCGCGGACAGCCGCTTCAGCAGCGGCTGTGGATTGATCCCGCGCGGCGGCGAGACCTCGAGCCACAACGCTGGCGCGGCGGCATGCAAGCTGTCGAGAATTGGGGGCAACGGATTTCTCCGCGGATTCGTGAATCAGGCCGCGCGCGTCACGCCTGGCGGCGCTCGGTCGCTTTGACCTTCTGATATTTGCGGTAGTCGTAGCCGGTCGCCATCGCCATCAGGAGCGGCTCCATCCCGCCTTCGCGCTCGCGGCGGAGCACGCGCAGGCGATCGAAGAACTCGCGGAAGTCCTTGTCCACGCGGCGTTTGCCGTCCATCGGCTGCAGAAAGAAATCATGCAGTCGCGTCACGGTGAAGCGCAGCGACGAAAATCGAAGTTCGTTCGGGAACGCGTCCCATTCCGCCAGCGACAAGGTCCGCACCGACTCGTAGCCGGTGAGTAGGTAGCGAAACCGGTCGAGCGAGTAAGCGCTATCGACGAAGCACAGCGCATTAACCGCGGTCGCGATATCGAAGATGAATTTGCCACGGCACGCCGAGTCGAAATCGAGCATCGCGGTCAGCTTCTCGCCGCGAAAGAGCAGATTGTCGGCGAAAATATCGCCGTGGATAATTCCCTTCGGCAGCTTGCCCTCGAGATAGCGGGTCAGGTACTCGACCTCGTCGTCGAGCGTGCGGCAAATCTTGCGGAAGTAGTTCGGCAACCGCGAGCGCACGCTCAAGTAAAGATCGGCGATTCGCTCGAAACTGAAGCGGTTGTCGATGCCCTTCTTGTAGGCCTTTCCGATCACGTGCAGATCGCCGAGCGTGCGTCCGATCGTTTCGAGCTGGCTCGGTTTGAGCCGCGCCGGCAGCAGCACCTTGCCTTCCTGGTACTTGAACAGCGACACGCATCGATTGTTGAAGTTGCGGTAGAAGCGGCCCATCCGATCCTGCATCGGATGCGGGCATGGAAATCCGTGCTTGCGCAGAAACCACAGCAAATCGATTTCGCGCTTGAGTTCGTTCTCGCTTTTGACTTCGTCGATCCGGAGCAGGAACTTGCCCTTGGCAGCCTCGAGCACGTAGTGGGTGTTGACCGATCCTTCCGGGATTCCTGCGGCGCTGGTGACGCGGCCGAGACTGTAATCGTCGGCCAGTTCCTTCAGGAAGGGTTTGCTTAACTCGGTGTATACGGCCATCGGGGACGCAATCGGTCGGAGGACTATCGGCGCCGCCCAAGTCTAGGGTGTGATTGGCATCGCGTCAACTAGGGGCCTCGAAACCCTTGCGGGACAAGGGGTTTGGCTCTTTCGCAATTGCAATGTTTTCTCGCAGTCGACGCGCAATTTGCCTCAAACGGCCATCACGGCTAAATGAGTCATCATGCCGAAATCCAGAAAAACCGCTCCCAAGGTATCGAAAAAAGCGAAGCCCAAAACTCCCGCGAAGGCCGCGAAGAAGTCCTCCGCAGGCGGATCAAAGAGCTCGAGCGTTGCGCTCGAAGGAAAGAAAGCGCCCGCATTCTCGCTGTCCGACGCTGACGGCAACACCGTCGCGCTGAAAGATCTTCTCGGCGCGAACAACCTGGTGCTCTACTTCTATCCCAAGGACATGACCCCCGGATGCACGATCGAGGCGTGCAGTTTTCGCGACCACAACGATCGCCTCGCGGCACTCGGCGCGACCGTCGTTGGCATCAGCGCCGATTCGAGCACCTCGCATACCAAGTTCACCGCAAAGCACGGCTTGAACTTTCCGCTACTCGCCGATCCCGACAACAAGGTCACACGCCTCTACCGCGTTTACAAAATGAAATCGCTATACGGACGCGAGTTCATGGGAATCGAGCGGACCACATTCGTGATCGACAAATCCGGAATCGTCCGCCGCGTGTTCGCGAAGGTGAAGGTAAATGGCCACACCGACGAAGTGATCGAGGCCCTTCAGGAGCTCGGATAGACCCCTTCTCTGAATAAAAATCTTTCATAGTACAGGCTCTTCACGCGCCGATTTGCTTTGAAAATAAAGGGGCATGTTTCTTGCCTCTCAATTCCTGGGATTGAAAGTGTAGATGGCGTTTGGCGCCTCCGCATTAGTCGATTCGCGCTCGCGAATCGCCGTCGGTTCCAGGCCCCTCCAATGATCTCCAGCAGGAGCAGTTCAATGAATACTCTGCACTCGATGATCTCCGGCAAGAGCGATTCACCAAACACTTTGCACACATTGATCTCCCGCAGGAGCGGTTCGACTTACCCTTTGCAAAAGAGGATCTCCCGCCGGAGCAGTTCAATGGAGATTTCGCGGAATTGTTTCCGCTCAAGAGAATTGCTCATCGCGGGCGCGATCGTTTCAGCCCTGCTCGCTTCAGCTCTGTCCGCATGCAGCTCTCGTCAGCAAGAGCCGCAGACTGCCCCCATTGCTGCTCCAGCGCCTGAGACAGCGGGACCAAGCCCGCAGGACATTCGAGCTCGGTCTGCAGCGGCGTCTGCCAGGATCGCGCCGGAAGTCTCAACCAGGCAGAACACCGCGACGGTTCTCGCGCAGATGCATCAGGCCAACCTCATGGAAGTTGAGCTTGCCAAAATAGCCCGCGAAAAAGGCTCGACCAGTGCGGTTCGCGCTTACGCCGATCAGTTGGTTCAGGATCATACCAATCTCGATCAATCCGTGATCGCGATGGCGCAGCAGAGCGGGAACCTCAAAGCGATGCATCGCGCGGCTCACGAGTCCGCGGATGAAAAGACCGTGGAACAGAAGCTGAAGTCGGCCAACGGCGCCAAATTCGACAAACTCTTTTTGCGGCAAGCCAGCGCCGACCATCAGAAACTGATTCGCAAGCTCCAACAGGATCGAGAGGACGCCAGCGACGATCAACTCGAGGCTATGATCGACAAGATGCTCCCGATCCTTGAACAGCACAAAGACCTCGCAAAAATTCTTATGGACAAGGAGCAGGCCTCTGGCCAGGCCAATCGGACTCATGGCTGAAAAATCACGGACAACAATGCGTGAAGACGGCAACGCCACCCTGCATACATCGCCGGGCGCTCGATTCGCCGCGGGCGTCGTCTCGGGATTGATCGGCGGCATCCTCATGATCGGATTGATGATTGGCTATGCGCAGATGACGGGTGCCGGCTTGACCACGCCGCTCAAAGCCCTCGGCGCCTTCGTGTACGGTGTCGAAGCGTTGGTGATGGGACCCGAGGTGATCCTCGCCGGAGTACTCATTCAACTGGGAGTCGCGATCGTGCTGGGAATTCTGTTCGCACTTTTCATGTCGCGGGCAACCTCGACGCTCGCTGGTTTGTGCGCGGGAATCATCGTCGGAATCGTCATCTGGGTAGCGATGGATTTGTTCGTCCTGCCGTACGAGAACCCCACGATGGCGGCGCGGATCGCGCTCGAGCCTTTTGCGTATTTCATCGCACATCTCCTGCTTGGTCTCGGTCTCGGTATGACTCCCGCCTTCATCCGGGCGTTCTCTCGAGAGCGTCCTCACGATAGCGAGAGCCGCGATCGCGCCCACCCAAGCGCGGCGCAAACTCAATCGATCTGACTTGTGGTTGGTACGATGAGCACGCATCCAACAGCCGGGCTTTCTGAGATCCCAAAAGCGCCTGCGCCCTCCAACGTTCCCTCGGTGAGCGCGTATCGGAAGCATCCGGTTCTGTTCTGGATCGGAGGCATTTTCGCGACTCTGATCGCCGCAGTGTTCATCGCATCGTTTTTTCTCGATGACATCGTGCGAACGCGTACCGAAGCTGCGATGAACCGGAAGCTCACCGGCTATCATGTGGCGCTCGGGCATGCGCACCTGCAGTTGGTCGGCGGAATCCTCACCTTGAGTCGGGTCAAGATCATTCAGCAAGCCCATCCGAACCCGCCGGTGGCCGACATCCGCATGATGCGCTTCAGTGTGCAGGTGAAGGAACTCTTCTCACGACGAGTAGTGGCGAACGTGCTCCTTTCGCATCCAAAGGTACACATCGATCAGACTCAGTTGGTGTCGGAAAAGAATAGTAAGGTCCCGCTGAGACAGAAGGGATGGCAGGATGCGCTCGAGGCGGCCTACCCCGTCAAGATCAACCGTTTCACCATCGACGACGGCGACTTCGTGTACATTCAGGATGCGGTGAGCCCGCCGCTCCACTTGGCGCGCCTGAACTTGACGACCGACAATATCCGCAATATCCACGCGCCCGATAATTCTTACCCGTCAAAGTTCCACGCGAGCCTGGTGATCTTCGACACCGGCCGAGCCACTATCGACGGTCACGCCAACTTCCTCGAAGAGCCTTTCCCGGGTGCCCGCGCGAAGTACACGATTCAGAACGTACCGCTGAGCGCGTTCGATCCCGAGATTCGCCAGGTCAATGTCGCCGTGAGCGGAGGCAAGCTGGCCAGCGATGGCCTGCTCGAATACTCGCCAAAGGTGACCCGGGTCGAGGTCAACAATGCGACCGTCGATAAGGTCGCGCTCGGCTACCTCCACGCGCCATCGACCAAGCAGGCCGAGGCGAATCGATTAGAGGCAACCGGCAAGCAGATCAAAAAACAGAATAACCGCCCCGCGGTCGATATCACCGTGCGTGAGTTCGACCTCACCAACAGCAGCTTCTCATTCACCGACCAAACGATGAATCCGGCTTATCGGATATTTTTCAGTGACGGCAATCTCGCGGTAAAGAATCTGTCCAATCATCAGAATCAAGGACCGGCGGATGTGATTGTTCGCGGCAAGTTCATGGGCACCGGCGATACCAGCCTGTCGGGGAATTTCCTCGCCAGCCAACACGGACCCGCGTTAGATCTGAATCTCGCGATCCAGAACACCGACCTGCCTTCGATGAACGATCTTCTGCGCGCCTATGGACGATTCGACATTGCGGCCGGCCAGTTCTCCGTCTTTTCGGAAATCAAGATTAGAGACGGCGATATCACTGGCTACGTGAAACCGATGTTCTCAAACCTCCAGGTTTACAACTACCAAAAGGACAAGGGCACCGGTGTCTTGCATCAGGCCAAAGAACTGATGATCGGCGGCGCCGCGCATCTCTTCAAGAATCACAGCACCGAGAAAGTTGCGAGCGAAGTCGACTTGAAGGGCAAACTCACCAGCCCCGATGTCTCTACCTGGCAGGCGTTCGTACAAGTACTCCACAACGCATTCATCCAGGCAATCCTCCCGGGCTTCGATCGCGCGGTCTCACCGGACACGTCGGCCCAAGTCGGCATCCAGGCGCGCAAAGCCCAGTAGCTCTGGATAGTCGGTAAAAATAACTGTCGCCTGAACGATCCGCGAGCCTCCGGATAGAAAACCTTCAGATTAGATCGTCCGCAATCGCTCGATTTGCCCAGAAAATATACAGGGGCATGCTTCTTGCCTTCTGATCGATGCAGAAGGCATTTTGGCGCGGTTCCATGCTTTCGCCGAATGCACTTTAGATTTTCGATCGCACAAGGAGGAGTTGGATGATGAACATTTCGCAAAACCGTTTCGGCAAAAGAACCATGCTCATCGCGGCAGCGGTTTCACTTTTCTCTGGATGCAGTCTGTGGCAGCAGCAGCCGCCGCCGGCCGCAAACGTCTCCGCGACTCCGCCAACAGCCGCAGCCGCGCCGTCCACTGCGCAAGTTCAGAATGCGAACGCCGCTATCTCCATGAATGGTGGACGGATGCCGCAAGCAGGCTCGACCAAAGCCTCAACCAATATGAGCAAGAGAGAGGCTCTCACCCAGATTCACGAGACTGACATGATGGAAATTGCGCTCGGCAAGATGGCCGCCGAAAAAGCTTCGACCGATGAAGTTCGCGCCTATGCCGACCAGCTCGTGAAGGATCACCAGAACGTCGATCAGATGGTAATGGCGCAAGCCCCCAAGAGCGGGATCGACCTGGAAAAGGGCGCCGCGGCACATCGAGCCAATCGCGTTGCTACTGCCGAGGAGAAGGTGGTGGAACATAAACTGAAGTCCGCCAAGGGTCCTGAGTTCGATCGCCTTTTCCTGAAGCAGGCCAGTTACGACAACCTGAAACTGATTCGCAAGCTCCAGCAGGATCGCGAAACCGCCAGCAATGATGACCTCGAGGTGACGATCGATAAGACGATCCCGATCCTCGAAGACCACAAGAAGCAGGCGCAAATTCTGATGAAGAAGGAGCAGGCCAAGGCTCCGGCCACTCACACTACCGCCAAAGCTAGCTGAAAGCTCCAAGGTTAGCTGAAAAGATCGGGGCCGGTGGCACAATGCCCACCGGCCCCGTTTCATTACCGCAGTCTCAATTCGCGACGACTATGGGCAGTTATGCTCGCCCCTTACCGGCGCCGGTGCCGTCCCGATCACGGCATTGAGCGACGGCGAGTGATTGAAATCAAACATGTCCTGCAGCCGATTGGCGTTCTGATCGCGTAACGTCAAATGCGATCCGTCGGGCAGGAACCTCTGTTCGATAAAGGCCAGCATCGAAGTGTGATCGCCGATCGTGTGCGAGACGTAGTGCGGCTTCGCGAACGGCGAGATCACTACGAACGGCACCCGGAATCCTAGCTGGTTGAAGTTCGCGCACGCCGCCGGATAAGGCGCAGTCTCCTCGCTGAACGTCGCGCAGATTGCCGCGACGTCGCTCTCGCTGAATTCGCACTGGGCGCCACCACCCGGGGACATGCTGCTCGGCAGATTTGAGAGGTCTTCGCACAGCCCCGGATCGATCCCGTCCGGATTGAGGGCTCCGCCTTGCGCAGCGGCCGGCGGTGCCACGTGGTCATAGAATCCGCCGTGCTCGTCGTAGGTCAGAAAGATGACCGAGTCTCTCCAGTTCGGGCCGTTGCGAACCGCGTTGATGATCTGTGCGGTGACGAACTCGCCCGCGCGGATGTCAAACGGCGGATGCTCGTCGGTCTCGAATCCGTGACCCGGCCCTACAAACACCGGTCCCGATGGCGTGTTCACCTGGCTCGTCGTGAACGCGGGATCGATAAACGACACTTGCGGCAGGGTGCCGTTGGCCGCATCGGTGAAAAAATTGTTCGCGGTCGGATTGTACGACTTGATCAGAACGTTATTGAAAAGTTGGCGGACGTGCGCCGCAAGGAAGGCAATATGGTTGCCGCGGAAGATCGGCGACGTCGGCAGGTCCTCGGCGTAGTTCAACCAGGTGATGCCATTGGTGTCGAGCAGATCGAAGATCGATCCGGTAGGCGGCATATACCCGTCGCTGTTGTTGATGATGAAAGGGTTGGCCGGATTGACCCCCGGCGGAAAGATCTCGTTGGTCGTCACGTGCCCGAACGAAGTCGCCGCCATCTCGTACGAACGATTCGGGAAGGTCGGTCCGACCACCGAGCAGAAATAACGATCGTCGATCGCAAACGTTTGCGCCAACTGGTAGTAGAACGGCAAATCGTCCTGCGTGTAGTAGCCCATCGTGTCGTCCTCGGTCGCGGACTCGACCGAGTCAACCTGCTCGGTGAGATCGTTGACCAGTACGAAACCATCGTTGAGCGTCACTGATAGCGCGTTCGCCGGATTCGCAAAGTTCGCTTCGCTGTGGCTGCCCTGCCAGTCGTGCTGCAAGTCCGGCCCCGGGCAGTAGTTCGAATCGTGAAACGAAATGACGGTGCTGTTGTCGTCGTCGACGTTCGAGTTGCTGCAGTTCAGGTTCCCCGACACATCGAACGAGCATGTAAGACCGTCGACACAACTGTGATCGCTGTTCTTGCAAGCTCCCCCGTGGTACGGGCTGCCCGGCGCGTAGGGCAACACACCCAGGTAGTTATCGAACGAGTGGTTCTCCTGCATGATGATGATAACGTGATTGACCTTGTGTACGTCGCCGTCCGCGCGCGCGGTCACGGCCGATGCCCCGATTGCCGCTATCGCGCAAATCAAGCTCGCCGACACGATCGTTCTGTAACGCATCGTTTGTCCTCCCGAAGACGGGGTGGGTTTCTTCGGCGCGCGTGAACCCCGAGACGGCGCGCACCAAAAGTTCTTGGACGTTTCTGACTCTGTCTAATGCTGTCTATAGTCGCGACGCGCCGCAAAAGACAAATAGAAAAGTTTCAATTGGCGGAAAATTTTGCGATCGGAGGAACTAGACTGTACTGACGCGCACTATATCGCGCGTCTAGCGAGCGGCTCAGGATGCGGCGGCGTTCGTCGTCGCGAGAAGATTGTCGCGCAAGAACGCGCGCATCTCCGGCTCGACTCGCTTGCCGAGGTCGTGCGAGGCCTTTGGAAAATAACAGGTCGATACCCGCGCGCCGCGAGCGCGTAGCGCGTCGGCCAGCTTCACCGCCTGCCGCACCGGCATCTTGTTATCCCGCTCGCCGTGCATGATCAGCACGCTGATTTCCAGCTTGGGCGGCAGATGCGCCATCACGCTGCGCTCATTGAGCACCCGCTTGCTCGGCCACACTTCGCGCAGGATCGAAAGTTTGGTCCGCAGCGACGCTTCGGGCCACAGCGTCACCATGTCGTAGCATCCCGATTGCAGGATGAGCGCGCGCGGACGCGTGTCGTAGTCCATCAGCAGGCCGGCCGCGACCGCGCCATGGCCAAGTCCCCACACCGCCAGCCGGGTGGAATCGACATCGACGCGCGCCGCCAACAAGTCGAGCGCCCGGCGCGACGCGAGCACCGAGGGCTCTCCCACGAATCTGCTCGGTCCCGACGAGTTGCCGTATCCCGGTATATTCACGCACGCGACCTGGATACCCATCGCGGCCACGCTCTGGCTCATCTGGATGCATCGATCGACGCTGCCCGGCTCGCCGTTGAGCACCAGCAACCCCGGCCGCCTGCCCTGCTCGGCCGTGCGGGTCAGATATCCTTCTATATGGAACTGATGCGGTCCGGCGGTGACGTCGTAGTTGAACTGTGTGACGTTCTTGTAATTCGACGCGAGCGACTTGCCGGGAATCCGGCACGCAGAGAGTGCCAGCGATGCTAACGCCACGAGCACGATGCTCGCTGCCCTGACTGTTGATATAGCGTCGCGCGAGAAAACTAAGTGAAGCTCGTCCCTTGAAGCGGAAGCAAGGAGGAGCGAACGATCAGATGACATGGCATCGGTAATCTACTCGTCTGACTACAAATTGGGAACAGCCCGACAATCTTGTCTGGACTCGCATTTCGGCGTACCGCATTGAATCGAGTCCCGCTTTGACCGATACTTCCTGATTCGACGCTCGATTTATCGAGCAGCGACAACCTGTTTTGCCCGGCGGCATGGCGATGGAAACCCAACAAGCATCGGCGGAAATAGACTTCGATAAAAACGGCGGCATAGTCGCGGCGATCGCGGTCGATCACAAAACCAATCGCGTCCTGACCGTCGCCTACATGAACCGCGAGGCGTTTGAAGAGACCGTCGCCACAGGACGCGCATGCTACTTCTCGCGCTCGCGCAAAAAACTCTGGCGCAAGGGCGAGGAGTCGGGAAACTTTCAAATCGTCCACGAGATACGCGTCGATTGCGACGCCGATGCGCTCGTGATCGCGGTCGAGCAGCGCGGCGACGGCGCCGCCTGCCACGAGGGCTACGAGTCGTGCTTCTTCCGCGTGCTCGACAAAGGCGAGTGGAAGATCGTAGAGCAACGCAAAGTAGATCCGGCCAAGTACGGACCCGGCTACGGACATCAACCAAAAAAGACCTGACACGAGACGGGAATCAGATGCCGGCTGACAAAATACTGAAATTCGGAATCCCCAAGGGCAGCCTCGAGGTTCAGACGCTCGAGCTGATGCGCAAATCGGGATGGCGCATCACGGTCGGTTCGCGCTCGTATATTCCAGCCGTCGACGACGCCGAACTGAGCTGCAGAATTCTGCGCCCGCAGGAGATGCCCCGCTATATTGCCGACGGCTCGCTCGACGCGGGCATCACCGGCAGCGACTGGATCGTCGAGAACAACGTCAAGCTTCAGCAGGTCGAAAGTTTCGTCTACGCCAAGGCCACCTTCACGCCCTCGCGATGGATCCTGTGCGTGCGCGAAGACTCGCCCGTGAAAAGGCTCGAGGATTTGGAAGGCAAGCGAATCGCCACCGAGATCGTTCAGTTCGTCAAGCGAACCCTGGTCGATCGCAAGGTAAAAGCAACCGTCGAATTTTCCTGGGGCGCGACCGAGGCCAAAGTCGCCGAAGGAATTGTCGAAGCCGCCGTCGATGTGACCGAAACCGGATCCTCGCTGCGCGCCAACGGCCTTCGAATCGTCGAGGAATTGCTGGTCTCCAATCCGGTCCTGGTCGCGAATCCGCAGTCGTGGGCCGACAAATGGAAGCAGGCCAAGATTCGTCAACTTGCCGTCCTGATTCGTGGCGGGCTCGACGCCGAGGATCGGGTCGGGATCAAGATGAACGTCGCCAAAGAGAACTTGGAAAAAGTGATCGCCCTGCTCCCCTCGATCACCGCCCCAACAATTTCCAACCTCTACCCGTCGCCCGCGCTCAAGGGCAAAGAATGGGTCGCCGTAGAGACCGTGATCGCCGAGACCAAGGTCCGCGAACTTTTCCCCCAGCTGATCGAAGCCGGAGCAGTAGGAATCGTCGAGTACCCGCTGAACAAGATCATCGGCTAACCGTTTCATTCCTCGATAGCTTGTGGCACAACTGAAATAGTTCACGCGGAGGTTGGCATCATGGGTTTACCCAACGGAGTCCATCACCTCGCAATCTGCACCAAGGACATCAAGAAGCAGATCGAGTACTTCACCCAGGTGGTCGGGATGGAACTGGTCGCGCTCTACTGGATGCACGGGGTGGATAACACCTTTCACGGCTTCCTGAAGATGAGCGACAGCTCGTCGATCGCATTCGTGCAGCATCCGGACGTCGCGAAGATTCAACCGATCAAAGGCGTCTCGCACGCCGGACATACGACGCAGAACGTCGCGCCGGGCGCGATGCAACATCTCGCGCTCAACGTCGATACCTACGAAGACCTGCTGGCGATTCGCGACCGCGTGCGCTCGCACGGGCACTGGATAATGGGTCCGCTCGATCATGGTTTCTGCAAATCGATCTATCTCGCCGCGCCGGAGGGAATCATGCTCGAGTTCTCGACCTCGGAGGGCGGCTCCATCGATGCCGAAGCGTGGATCGATCCCGAGGTGATGGCGCTGGCCGGAATCAGCGCCGATGATGTCGAGAAGTACAAGCATCCGGCACCGTTCGAATCGAAAGGCGGCAAGGTCGCGCAGCCCAAGCCGGATCCATCGAAACCACTGATGGACTTCCCGGCCGACGACCGGATCTGGACGATGAGCGACGAGGAAGTGACCCGCCGGATGAGCGAGACGACGCCGCCGGTGCAGAAAAAGCCAAGGGCTGCCTGACATATTTTTTTCGTATTTCGCCGGCAGTTGCCTTGATGGGTTTTGCTGATGCGAAGCTCTGGTTGGTTTTTGCGGCTGCGGAATTTTTGTTCTTCGACACAGATCCCAGTCTAGCAACTTGATTGGACAACGGTTGTCCTGAAGTTTTGTTTCAGCACTTGCTGGTGTGAACCTCCTTTAAAGCCGCAACAAATTCTTGCGTCAGGCACGCCGTTTCGCTATCTGAGATCGCAACGGTTTTGGGCCGCGCGCCGATGCGCGTATGGGGGAGCAATGAACCGTGTTCTCACAGCCCTCTCGATTGCGATTTTGACGCTGTCGCTCGGCGGCGTTGCGCGGGCCGACAAGTGCGAGAAAGTGAAATTCGAGCCCGATCCGGTTGACTTCGGCGACGTCCAGGTCGGAAAAACCGCAACTGCTTCGCTGCTGATGGATAACGCCACCGTCCACGATCTGGACGTAGTGGCGATCAGCGGACCCAAGCCTCCGTTCGCGCTCGATCTGAACGAGAGTTGTAAAGGAATCGTGCCGAAGAGCAACACCTGTACAATTGTGCTTTCCTGCACGCCGCCCTCGAAGGGGGAACATAAGGGCAAGGTG
>Ga0210407_10003479_pt1 | contig 12778 bp, 9 predicted proteins | sample IncBWC27MmetaG_FD_150860 | JGI IMG/M metagenome (GOLD analysis project Ga0210407, IMG submission 150860) | Forest soil microbial communities from Barre Woods Harvard Forest LTER site, Petersham, Massachusetts, United States - Inc-BW-C-27-M | ecosystem: Environmental > Terrestrial > Soil >... | reverse complement strand
GATTTTCGCGATGGTGTCTCAGAAATGGGCGAAGGTGATTTTGTCGTGGTCCCGCGCGGGGTCGAACACCGGCCTCGGTCGCTTTCGCCGGAGCCTGTCGTTTTGATGTTCGAGCCAAGCACGACGCTCAATACCGGGGACGCGGCGAGTGCGTTGACGGTGCGCGAACTCGACCGGCTTTAGGTCCGTGATGAGGAACATCTCGCTGGATCCGCTAAAACGATGGAATTTGTGCGTGGTTACACATATAATTGTTGTGCGTCGGGGCTTGGATGAACAACCCCGCCCTCGCGGGCGTTCTTCATAGCCAAATGTTTAATCTCGCTGAGACATTTCTGCGCGCGCGCTGCAAAAATCCTTTTCGATCGAATTGAACCGCCAACGGCCGAAAGCCTCTCATGTCCATCCTCGTCGACGCCAACACAAAGGTCATCACCCAAGGCTTTACCGGCAAGAACGGCACGTTCCATTCCGAGCAGGCGATGGCTTACGGCACGAAGCTTGTGGGCGGCGTCTCACCCGGCAAGGGCGGCTCGATCCATCTCGGGCTGCCGGTCTTCAACACAGTCGCCGAAGCGCGGGAGAAAACCGGCGCCGACGCCAGCGTGGTCTACGTGCCGCCGGGCGGCGCTGCAGACGCGATCTGCGAAGCAATCGACGCCGAGACGCCGCTCATCGTCTGCATCACCGAAGGCATTCCGGTCCTTGACATGGCGCGTGTCAAACGGGCGCTGCAAGGCTCGAAGTCGACCCTGATCGGCCCGAATTGTCCCGGAATCATGACTGCGGGCGAATGCAAGATCGGCATCATGCCGGGCACCATCTTTACGCGCGGCAGCGTCGGGGTCGTCTCGCGTTCGGGCACGCTGACCTACGAGGCGGTGTTTCAAACGACGCGCGAAGGTCTGGGGCAGACGACAGCCGTCGGGATTGGTGGCGACCCGATCAAGGGCTTGGAATTTGTCGATGTGCTCGCCATGTTTATGGCCGATCCCAAGACCCAGTCGATCGTGATGATTGGGGAAATCGGTGGCCAGGCCGAAGAGGACGCTGCCGAGTTTCTGAAGGACGAGGCCAAGCGCGGCCGCTCAAAGCCGGTTGTCGCCTTCATCGCCGGACGCACCGCTCCCTCCGGGCGGCGCATGGGGCATGCAGGCGCGATCATCGCTGGAGGCAAAGGGGGCGCCGAGGATAAGATTGCGGCGATGGAAGCGGCCGGCGTCCGCGTCTCGCCCTCTCCTGCTCGGCTCGGCAAGACACTGGTCGATCTTTTGCACGGCAACTAAGGGAGTCCGCTCGGTGGCTCGTCAGGACGTTAATCAAGCGCTGCTGCAAACCTCGTTTCTGTATGGGGCCAACAGCGCCTACATCGAAGCGTTGCAGGCGCAATACGAGAAAGACCCACAATCGGTCGAACCCGGCTGGCGGCAATTCTTTGCTGCGCTCGGCGATGATCCGGCAAGCGTAGCCAAAGCCGAGCGCGGCGCGTCATGGCGCAAACCCAATTGGCCGGCGACCCCCAAGGGGGATCTCATCAACGCGCTGGACGGCGATTGGCCGGCGACGGAAAAGGCGGTCGCCGAGAAGCTGCGGGCCAAGGCGGAGGAGGCCGGGCCAAAAGCGGCGCCGAGCGACGACGACATTCGCCGGGCGACGCGCGATTCCGTCCGCGCGCTCATGATGATCCGCGCCTATCGCATGCGCGGCCACCTCTACGCCAATCTCGATCCGCTTGGCCTTGAACAGCAGAGGGACCACGAGGAGCTCCCCATCCCTCAACCTACGGGTTCCGAGTCCGACTACGACCGCAAGATCTTCATCGATCATGTGCTCGGGCTCGAATACGCGACCGTGCGCGAAATGCTTGCGATCCTGCGGCGGACCTATTGCGGGACCATCGGTTTCGAATTCGTCCATATTTCTGATCCCGCCGAGAAGGCTTGGATTCAGGAGCGCGTCGAGGGGCCTGACAAGGAAATCCAGTTCACGCGGGAGGGCAAGCGCGCGATCCTTGGCAAGTTAATCGAAACAGAGGGCTTCGAGAATTTCTTCGACGTCAAATTTACTGGCGCCAAGCGCTTCGGGCTCGACGGCGCGGAGGCGATGGTTCCGGCGCTTGAGCAGATCATCAAGCGTGGCGGCCAGCTCGGCTTGAAGGAGATCGCTCTCGGCATGGCCCATCGTGGCCGGCTCAATGTGCTGAGCCAGGTGATGGGCAAGCCACACCGCGTCATCTTCCACGAGTTCAAGGGCGGTTCGGCTTCGCCCGATGAAATCGAGGGCTCAGGCGACGTCAAATATCACCTCGGCGCGTCTTCAGACCGTGAATTCGACGGCAACACTGTTCATCTCTCGCTGAGCGCCAATCCGTCTCACCTTGAGATTGTCGATCCGGTCGTGCTCGGCAAGGTGCGCGCCAAGCAGGACCAGCTCAACGACGGAATTGAGCGATCGAAAGCTCTGCCGCTCCTCATCCACGGCGACGCCGCTTTTGCCGGACAAGGCGTGGTGGCCGAATGCTTCGGCCTGTCGGGCCTGCGCGGCCACAGGACCGGCGGCTCGCTGCATTTCATCGTCAACAATCAGATCGGCTTCACCACCTATCCGCGCTATTCGCGCTCCTCGCCCTATCCGTCGGATGTCGCCAAGCTGGTCGAGGCGCCAATTTTTCACGTCAACGGCGATGATCCGGAGGCGGTCGTGTTCTGCGCCAAGGTGGCGACCGAATACCGGCAGAAGTTCCACAAACCGGTCGTCATCGACATGTTCTGTTATCGGCGGTTCGGCCACAACGAAGGCGACGAGCCCTCGTTCACTCAGCCGATCATGTATCGACTCATCCGCTCGCACCCGACGACGCAGCAGATCTACGCCGATAAACTTATCGCTGAAGGCGTCGTCACCCAGGGCGAGGTCGATAAGATGCGCTCGGACTGGCGGCAACGGCTGGAGGCGGAATTCGAGGCCGCCCAATCCTATGCCGCCAACAAGGCCGATTGGCTGGACGGCCGCTGGGCGGGCGTCAAGGCGGCGCGGGAGATCGCCGACGACGATCGCCGAGGCAAGACCGGCGTCAGTCTCGATCGACTACAGGCGCTCGGCGAGCGTATCACAGTGCCGCCTGAAGGCTTCAACATTCATAAAACCATTGCTCGCTTTCTCGAAAACCGCCGCACGACAATCAAGGTCGGCGAGGGGATCGACTGGTCGACCGCCGAGGCGCTCGCCTTCGGCACGCTTCTGGACGAGGGCTTTCCGGTTCGCCTGTCCGGCCAGGACAGCGAGCGGGGCACGTTCTCGCAGCGCCATTCGGTGCTGATCGATCAAGAGACCGAAGCGAGATACATCCCGCTGAACCACATTCGCGACGGGCAGGCGCGCTACGAAGTCATCAACTCGATGCTGTCGGAAGAGGCGGTGCTCGGCTTCGAGTACGGCTATTCGCTCGCCGAGCCGAACGCGCTCGTTTTATGGGAGGCGCAGTTCGGCGACTTCGCCAACGGCGCCCAGGTCGTGTTCGACCAGTTCATCTCAGGCGGCGAAAAGAAGTGGCTCCGCATGTCGGGTCTCGTGTGCCTGCTGCCGCATGGTTACGAGGGCCAGGGGCCGGAGCATTCATCGGCTCGCCTCGAGCGCTATCTCCAGCTTTGCGCCGAAGACAATATGCAGGTCGTCGTCTGCACGACGCCGGCAAATTTCTTCCACGCGCTGAGGCGCCAGCTCAAACGCGAGTTCCGCAAGCCGCTGATTGCGATGACGCCGAAGTCGATGCTGCGCAACAAGCGCGCTGTCTCCAACCTGGAAGCCTTCGGACCGGGAACGAGCTTTCACCGCTTGTTGTGGGATCACGCGGAGACGCATAAGGGCGAAAAGATCAAGCTCGCCAAGGACGACAAGATTCGCCGCGTTGTCGTCTGCTCGGGCAAGGTCTACTACGATCTCTACGATGAGCGCGAGAAGCGCGGTATCGACGACGTCTACCTGCTCAGGGTGGAGCAGCTTTATCCTTTCCCTATTAAAGCGCTGCTGAAGGAGCTCTCCCGTTTCAAGAAAGCGGAGGTGGTCTGGTGTCAGGAGGAGCCCAAGAACATGGGCGCCTGGAGCTTCGTGGAGCCCTATCTCGAATGGGTGCTCGGCCAGCTCGGCGGCAAGTCGAAGCGCGCGCGCTATGCCGGACGGGCTGCCTCGGCCGCGACCGCGACTGGTCTCATGTCGAAACATCTGGCGCAGCTCAAGGCCTTCATCGACGAATGCCTGGCCTGAACGAAGCCAGCTCGACATGCCTCATTACTTTTGCAAGCTGAGGCCGCCCCGGCCGACGTTCATCTCGGATATGACGTCGGACGAAGCCCAGCTCATGCGCGCCCACCGCGAATATTGGACGCCCCAAGTCGAGACCGGCGTGGTGATCGCAATGGGGCCGGTCGCCGACCCGAGCGGCGGCTATGGCGTCGCGATCATCGAAGCGGTTTCCGAGGCGGCGCTCGAGGCGATGTTGGAGGCCGATCCAGCCATCACCGCTGGCCGTGGCTTTGTTTATGAAAACTGGCGCATGCTGGGGATCGCGGTGCGTCCCAGCCAGCCTCTCGCGCCCATCACTTCCATATCTCCGTAAGGATTAGAGAAGGGCGCCTCACGGCGCGATCGAAATGGCGATTGAGATCCGTGTTCCGACGTTAGGCGAATCGATCACCGAAGCGACTGTCGGCAAATGGTTCAAAAAGGCCGGCGAGCCCGTGCAGGCCGACGAGCCGCTTGTGGAGCTTGAAACCGACAAGGTGACGCTTGAGGTCAATGCACCGAGTCCAGGGGTCTTAAGCGAGATTGTCGCCGAGACCGGTCAAACGGTCGCGATCGGCGCCCTGCTCGGCCAGGTCGCGGCCGGCGCGGCGACCCCGGCGCCAGCGCGGGCTCCAGCTGCGGCGGCAAAGCTCGCGCCTGAGTCGGTGCCTGCCGCTGCGACTGCGACGCCGTTTTCGCCCGCCGCCGGGACTGCGATGCCGCCTGCGCCAGCTGCGGCCAAGATCGCCGCCGAGGACAAGATCGATCTTGCCTCAATCACCGGTAGCGGCAAGCGGGGTCAGGTGCTGAAAGGCGACGTGCTCGCCGCTGTTGCGGCGGCCCAAGCGCCAGTGCCGGTGGTCGTCCCTGCGCCGCTTCAGGCGCCGGCAGCCGCGCCGCTTCCGGCTTCACCTCCGGCTCCGGCGCCCGCAGCGCGGACGACGACGCCAGATGACGGCGCTCGCGAAGAGCGCGTGCGCATGACCAAGCTGCGTCAGACGATCGCGCGGCGCCTCAAGGACGCGCAAAACACCGCCGCGATGCTCACGACCTTCAACGAGGTCGACATGAGCGAAGTGATGGGGTTGCGCACTCTCTACAAGGATGCCTTCGAGAAAAAGCATGCCGCCAAGCTCGGCTTCATGGGCTTTTTCGTCAAAGCCTGTGTTCAGGCGCTGAAGGAGATTCCCGCCGTCAACGCCGAAATCGATGGCGCGGACCTTGTCTATAAGAATTACTACCACATCGGCATCGCCGTCGGCACCGACAAGGGTCTTATCGTCCCGGTCGTGCGTGACGCGGAAAAGCTGTCCATCGCCGAGATCGAGAAGGCGATCGCTGCGCTTGGCAAGCGCGCCCGCGACGGGCAGCTCACCCTCGAAGAGTTGCAGGGCGGAACGTTCACCATCACCAACGGCGGCATCTATGGCTCGCTGATGTCGACGCCGATCCTCAACGCGCCGCAGTCGGGCATCCTCGGCATGCACAAGATTCAGGATCGGCCGATCGCCGTCGGCGGCAAGGTCGAAATCCGGCCGATGATGTATCTGGCTTTGAGCTACGACCATCGAATCGTCGACGGCAGGGAGGCAGTGACCTTCCTTGTCCGGGTCAAGGAGGCGCTCGAGGATCCGGCGCGGCTCGTGCTAGATCTCTGAAGCGGCGACAAGTCCGTGCGGGCCGCCTGGGCGGGTAAGATCCATGAGCGAATTGACATGTCTCGAATTGAGCGTGGCGCTGTGGCTGGTCCACGTGCTTGTTCAAGCGACCGTCGGCAACGTGGAGCTGCCCTTCGGCTATTTGTTCACCTCGCGCGACAAGCCCGCTGTAGCGAGCGGCTTGCTGTTTGGTCGAGCGACGCGAGCGCTGGCGAACTACGTCGAGAACCTCACCCCGTTCGTCGCCGTCGCGCTTGCGCTCATTGTCACCCAGCGGACCGGCGGCTCTGGCGCGGTCGGCGCCACGATCTGGATTCTGGCGCGCATCATTTATATCCCGATTTACCTGTTCGGCGTCATCTACGCGCGCACGGCGATATGGGCGATTTCGATCGTCGGCCTGGTGATGATGCTGTCGCGGTTGATCGGGTGGTAGCTGCGCCGGCGCGAGTCCTGTCGGCGCGCCCAGCCAAAGAGATCGACAATGACCCATGATGTTGTGGTGATCGGCTCGGGCCCGGGCGGCTATGTATGCGCTATCCGCGCGGCGCAACTCGGCATGAAGGTCGCCGTGGTCGAGAAGATGAAGACGCTCGGCGGCACCTGCCTCAACATCGGCTGCATTCCCTCCAAGGCGCTCCTCTACGCATCCGAGATGTTCGACGAGGCGAGGCATGGTCTTGGGCCCCTTGGCGTCGTCGTCTCTCCACCCGAGCTCGATCTCCCCGCGATGATGAAGCACAAGGACGCGACCGTCGCCGCTAACGTCAATGGCGTCGCCTATTTGTTCAAGAAGAACAAGATCGATTGGGTGAGCGGGGAAGGCCGCATCGCCGCGCCTGGGCGCGTGGCCGCTAAAGGCGCCGACGGAAAAGACGCGACCCTCGAAACGAAAGCGATCGTCATTGCGACCGGTTCAGATGTCGCTCGACTGCCAGGCGTGGAGATCAACGAGAAGACGGTTATCTCCTCGACTGGCGCGTTGAGCCTGCCTGCTCCGCCGAAGAGGTTGATCGTCGTCGGCGCCGGCGTCATCGGCCTTGAACTCGGCTCGGTTTGGCGGCGGCTGGGTTCCGAGGTTGTGGTGGTGGAATTCCTCGACCATGTCCTGACGGGGATGGACGGCGAGGTGTCCAAGTTTATGCAGCGCACGCTCGAGAAGCAGGGCTTTGCCTTTCATCTCGGTCACAAGCTGGCGAAGGTCGAGGCGACCGGGGCAGGCGTCAAGGCGATGATCGAGCCTGCGGCGGGCGGCGAGGCCAAGGCGCTCGACGCCGACGTCGTGCTCGTCTCGGTCGGGCGGCGCCCGTTCACGGAAGGCCTGGGTTTGGAGGCGCTCGGCGTCAAGACAGAGCGCGGCCAGGTCATCGTCGACGCTCACTTCGCAACGAACGTTCCGGGAATCTATGCCATCGGCGATGTGATCCGCGGGCCGATGCTCGCCCATAAGGCTGAGGAGGAGGGAGTGGCGGTCGCCGAACTGCTGGCGGGCCAGGCGGGCCACGTCAATTACGGCGTGATTCCCAGCGTCGTCTATACGAGCCCCGAGGTCGCGTCGGTTGGAAAGAGCGAGGAAGAGCTGAAAGCGGAGGGCGTCGCCTACGCAATCGGGCGCTTCCCGTTCACGGCCAACGGGCGTGCGCGTGCGATGCGACATACCGACGGCTTCGTCAAAATCCTCGCCGACGCGGCCACGGATCGCGTACTGGGTGGGCACATCGTGGGGTTTGGCGCGGGCGAGATGATCCACGAGATCGTGGCTCTGATGGAGTTCGGTGGTTCAGCTGAAGACCTCGCTCGCACCTGCCACGCACACCCGACGATGTCGGAAGCGGTCAAGGAGGCGGCGATGGCGGTGGCCAAGCGGGCGATTCACATTTGAGGGCGCGAGCACAGGCTGGCCTGGATGTAACCAGGGTGTAACTCGTCACAGCCAAACTGCCTGACTTCGTTGAAGCCCAAGGGCTGTCGCTTGAAATCTGAATGCTTGCAGCCTGAGGGCGTCAACCCGCGCGGATTCCGCGCCGAATCGGGCTCAATGCCGGACCGACGAAGGGTTTGGCGGGAATCCGTTGTCCTGAGTCTCATCTCCTGGGCTTGGCTGCTAGCGATCGACGCTCCCGCCCGCGCCGATCCGATGGCGCTGTGGCGGATCGTGCATGGCGCGTGCGTTCCCCACGTCGAAGCGGGCTTGGGTCCGAGGCCTTGCGAGCGCGTCGACCTCGACGGCGGCGTCGACCAGGGAGTGGCAATTCTCAAGGACCTGGTCGGCATCGCCCAGATGCTTGCCATTCCGACTCGGCGCATTACCGGCATCGAAGATCCGCAAATGCTGGCGCCCAACGCGCCACCGGTGTTTGCCGTCGCTTGGAGCGCAAAGACGTTGGTCGAGGCGCGTCTTGGCCGCGCGCTGCCGCGGGAAGCCGTTGGACTGGCGATCAACTCGAAATGGGCGCGCAGCCAGGAACAATTGCATGTCCATGTCGATTGCATGGCGATTCCGGTCGTGAAGGCCCTAGCCGAATATGCTTCCGCACTCGACGGCGTGTGGCGCGCGATGACGGTCCCGCTCCACGGTCGAATCTATTTCGCGCGCCGGGTCGACTCGGCCGATCTTGTCGACGTCGCCCCCCTCAAGCTTCTTGCCGACGGGGTCGAGGGTGCGCGGGCGCATATGGGCGCCTATAGCCTTGCGGCGGTGGGCGCGACCTTTGATGGAAAGCCCGGTTTCGTCCTGCTGGCCGACCAGTTCTCATTGGAGGGCGGTGGCCACGCCGAGGACGTTCAGGATCACGATTGCGCGATTGCTGGTTCGACGCCATGATTGAACTGGACCCCTTGTGGGCTAAGGGACACACTCAAAGGTGTGGGTATTCCGCGGCTGCGTGAATTGATCTAGGCTGTCGCGGGACTTCGCACCGTTTGCTTAAGCTGGGCAGACGAGTTGGCTGAAGAGGGGAGCGGGGCAAATGGGGATTCTATTCACGCGCTTTCTTGCGATTGTGCTTCTCATCGCGGCGCCGACGTACGCCTCCGCGCATGTTGAGGTCAACATTGACCTCGCGTCGCAGACAATGACCGTCCATTCGGGATCGGGCGAGACCTATGTCTGGCCGATTTCCTCAGGCAAAGCCGGTCACGCGACGCCGAACGGTGTCTTCCGACCGCGAGCGCTGTACGCCATGGTCCACTCCGCCAAATACAACAACGCCCCGATGCCGCACTCCATCTTCTTCTATGGCCAATACGCGATCCACGGCACGAACGCAGTCGGCAATCTGGGTAGGCCGGCGTCGCACGGCTGCGTCCGCATCTCGCCAGCCAATGCGGCGATGCTGTTCGCCATGGTGCAAAGGCAGGGAGCGGAAATCCGCATCGTCGGATCTCCGTTCAGCGATATCGCGCGCAGCGAACGTCGGGCCGGATCGCCGCTTGGGTTCGCGCCCCTCCACCACACGAGGACGCTCAAAGAATGGGCGCGCAATCCTCTCGCACAGTGAGGGAGCGCGCGCCGCTTACGGACCGATTAATTACATGTAATCCGCGCCGAAATCGCGCGCTTGGGTGTCGCATTTTCTTTCCGTTTAGGATATCAGGCCACCCTAGATTCGAACTGGCGGAAGCCGTTTGAGGAGGCCATTGGTGCAAAGACGTCAATTTATCGCCGGCGCCGCCGGGCTGATTGCAGGCTCGTTTGCGCCAAGGATGGCGATGGCGGACGTGCCTACGCCCTTTACTTTCGACATGGCGCCTCCGATGGACAATCGCGAGAAGTTCATCGCGTGGGGCGTGGTGCAACGGGGAGAGGAGCCGAAATATCTTGGCGAGCGATTTGATCGCTTCGGCGCAATGGTCCGCAATGAGGACCTCGCTAACGATCGCAATAAACGCGCTTTCCTTTTGACGCCGCGCGAAAAGTTCGTCTTGCAGCAGAATCTTGCCCGCGCTTATGACCACGCCTTTCTCGACATCGGCTACGGCGTCACGATTTCCGGCCCGCACATCGTTGGCCGGATGACCTCGAACATTGATCCCAAGGCGGGGGAGAAGGTGCTGGAGGTCGGCACCGGCTCCGGCTACCAGTCAGCCTACCTCTCGCATCTGACCGACCAAGTCCACACTGTCGAGATTATCAAGCCCCTGGCAGACCGCACGCGCTCGATCTACGACCAGCTCATCAAGGATGGCTACAAGGAATTCGAGGCCATCAAGAGCAAGGCTGCCGACGGCTATTATGGTTGGGAAGAGGCGGCGCCGTTTGACAAGATCATCGTCACCTGCGGCATCGACCATGTTCCTCCCCCGCTGCTGCAACAGTTGAAGCCCGGCGGAATCATGGTCATTCCGGTCGGGCCGCCAGGCGCTCAGCGGGTTTTGAAAGTCGTCAAGAACCAGGCCACCGACGGGCAGATGACGGTCGCCCGATCCGACATCTACGGCGGCCGGATCGTTCCATTCGTTCCGTTTACCAAGCTTGAAGGCGAGCAGATCGTCGGCACGCACAACAACTAGCGACCGGTTTCTATCAGAATCGCTTTTGGTTGACGGCTGGCGCCTCGAGCCAAGCCTTAGCCTGTCGCGCCTGACCGGCCGCTCCGAGACGCAATGAACGACGCGAGCACCGTCCCGATCGTCGACGTCCTTGACGCCCAGACCGAGCCAGACTCAGAGCTCGGCTCAGGCTCGCGCCTCGCGCTTTATTTCGCCGTGGGCCTTGGCGCCGGCTCCGTTATTGCATTGCAGATCGACGTCATGCGCGTCTTCTCTGTTGGGAGCTGGGCGCATTTCGGCTCGCTGGTGGTGAGCTTGGCGATGCTGGGGTTTGGCTTGGCGAGCGCGGTGATGACCGTCGCCAAGGACTGGTTCGCTCGCAATTGGCGTGGGGCCGCGACCGTTTCGCTTGCTCTGTTCGGGCCGCTCGCGGTCGGCGCTAACCTTTATGTGCAGCATCTGGGCTTCAACGCGATCTTCCTGATCTCCGATCCGACGCAGAAGTGGAAGCTGCTGGCGATTTTCCTTGCGGAGCTGACGCCTTTCCTGGCGGGCGCGTTTTTCCTGGGGTGCATCTTTCTCAGGAGCAACCGCATTTTCGGCCGCGTCTACTTCGCCGACTTAGCCGGGGCCGGACTTTGTGGTCTCGTGTTCCTTTTGGCGATGTACGTGTTCACGCCCGCCAATTTGATCGCCGCGCCACTGGGGCTTTGGTTTGCCGCCTGCCTGGCCTGGGCGTTTGGCCCCGGCGGTCGCTTGAGTCTCATTCCATTCCTTGTTTCCGGCGCGCTCGCCTTCGCTGGCCATTTTGTGCTGCCGCAGACGCTCGGCCTGAAGACGCTCGCGACTAACGATTACAAAGGCGTGGCTTACGCACGCAAATTCCCGGACGCGAAAAAGGTTTACGAGAGCGCCTCGCCGTTCGGCTTTCTCGAGGCATACTCGAGCTCGTACCTGCATTTTGCACCAGGCCTATCCGATAACGCCGGCTTCAATCTGCCAACGATGCCAGCCAACGCCTACCTCGGCCTCTACATCGACGGTGATGGCCCGATCGGTATCATGCGCGATCTGACCGACAAGGAGACCGCTTACTTCCACTACCTGCCGATGGTATACCCTTACGTCATCAAGTCGGACCCGAAGACGTTCATCGTACAGTTCGGCGGGGGCATCTCGACCGAGGTCGCTCTGCACTCCGGCGCCAAGGATGTGACGGTCGCCGAGGGCAATCGCGCGGTTCTTCAGGCGTTTCATGCCGACGTGATCCGCAAGTTTACCGGCGACATTTTGTCCAAGGTTCACGTCATCGATTACGAAGGCCGCCACTTCCTTGCCCATACCAACGAGCGTTTCGACGTTATTGACCTGAGTCTCGCGGATTCGGTCGGCCTCTCCAATCCTGGCGGCTTCGCCATTATGGAGAAGTTCTCCTACACCAAGGAGGCAATGGAGACCTACATGCGCGCGCTCGCCCAAGGCGGCGTGCTGTCGGTCACTCTATGGAACAAGGAAGAGCCGCCGAAGTCGGTGCTGAAGCTCTACGCGACGATGGCAGCGGCGGCGCGCGAAGTCGACCCCACGCATCTGGCCAACTCTTTTTTCGTCGCCTCGTCTTATCTGTCGACGGCGACGGTTCTCTACAAGAACGGCGGGTTCGCACTGGAGGAGATCGAGAAGCTGCGCGCCCACACCCGCGCCATGTCGTTTGACGAAATCTACTCGCCAGGGCTCTTTTACGATTCATCGCAAACCGACAGCACGCTTGCCGGATATGTCGAACAGATTTTCGCCGGCGCTGCTGGCACTCCGCCCACAGGCCAGCCGGCGGGATCCACTGGGACAGGCGCAGACGCAGACGCCGGCGCCGATCCCGGCAAGGGAGACGACACCCCGCCTTCGGGCAAGGCCGACGACGGCGTTCTGCCGGCTACAGTGATGGGCAGGCTCGCCTGGCATGCGCTCATCTCTGGGCAATGGCCTGAGATCGCGGATCGCTACGTGTTCAATCCTCGGGCGTTGACTAACGACGCGCCGTATTTCGCCGCCTATGTCAAGACGGCTGATCTGCCTCGCGTGCTCGACAGACTCGAGCTGCTACAGGATGAGTGGGGTTATCTCCTGATCTGGGCGACGCTCGGCGTGGCTTGCCTGACGGCGACCGTACTGCTCGCCATACCGCTGATTTGGGGCTGGCGCGCCGTCTTCTCACACTCGCCGGGCAAGGCGCTGACCGTGCTCTACTTCGCTTGTCTCGGCGCAGGCTATATCATGGTCGAGGTCGGGCTCATCGCCCATTTCGTCATGGCGCTTGGAAATCCGACCATCTCGGCCTCAGTGCTGATCAC
>Ga0210407_10003478_pt1 | contig 12779 bp, 11 predicted proteins | sample IncBWC27MmetaG_FD_150860 | JGI IMG/M metagenome (GOLD analysis project Ga0210407, IMG submission 150860) | Forest soil microbial communities from Barre Woods Harvard Forest LTER site, Petersham, Massachusetts, United States - Inc-BW-C-27-M | ecosystem: Environmental > Terrestrial > Soil >... | reverse complement strand
GCAGATCCAGAACAAATCTGCGACGAACAGATGCACCATCTGGAGCCAGACAGGAGCGAGCAGGATCACGTTCATGACCCCGAGACCAGCCTGCAGGATCAACGTGCTAATGAGAAAGGGAAGCGTCTTTGAGAAATGGGCTTGCCTGCGGGAACGTTTCAGGACTATCCATACGACATAAATAGCGCCCAGCACGACCGTAAAAGGGTGAAGAAGCCGCAAGCGCAACAAATGGTGACTACTCGATGAAAAGTCTTGCATGAGCGAGGACCTTAAGGAGGTAGCAGGAAAGATCGCGTCGCCGAAAGCGGCGAGCGAGCCGGTGATTCCAACGCTCATTACGGTGACCAAGCCAATACCAATCGTGAGCAGTTCGCGCGGCTTTGCAGTAACAGCAAAACGGCGTCGTCGCCTGAAAGCCATCGTGCCGTCAGTGAAAGGGAAGCAAGCAGCAGAAGTGTATTGCCGAAGTGTAAGCATAATAAAAGGGCGTGACCTGCGGATCGGTCTTGCGCAACGTGATGGAGCACCACAAGCAGGGCCCCCAAGAGAGCCTCGTTGAGGATAATCGCGAGGACAGCCGAGTAACGCGGCCAGTCCCCTTTGGAGGTCTTGCGCCAGCACCACACAAGGAGGGCGGCAACCAAAACCAGCGCCAAGACGCTTATTACGCGGTGCAAAAATTCGATCACGGTTTGCACTTCTGGCGCTCTAGGCAGGATCCTGCCATCGCACAGGGGCCAGTGGTTGCCGCAACCGGCGCCGGAAGCAGTGGCCCGCACATACGCGCCCCAAACGATCACCCCAACGTTGTGAGCAAGGGCTAGCCACGCGAGCCGCGCTACTCATTGCACGCGGCTTGCGGAAGCCATCGGCGAGCAGCTAGCAGAACCGGAGATCATTGATTTCACGAGAACAGAAGATGGATCCGTGATGGCCAAACCAGCCATGAGCCACGCGCGGCCAGGAATCAATCCACACTATCGTCCGAAGGGAGCGCGATACCCAGGCGCTTCATTTTGTAAAACAGGGTAGTGCGTTTCAATCCGAGCCTCGCCGCTGCTCCACGGGGACCACCGAGTTTCCAATTGGCGCGCTGACACGCAGCGAGAATTTCTTGACGGACTTTGTCCTCAAGCGTCGGATTTGAAATCTCGGTCAGTGCAGGTTCGAAGTTTTCGAGCTCGGCCGGCTCGAAGACCCCGTCATTGGACAGGATCACGCCGCGCGCCACGTAGTTTTGCAACTCACGAATATTTCCCGGCCACGAATGAAGAAGGCAGGCGCCCATGGTTTCCTCGGGGATGGTTGCAATAATTTTGTCCATGGAAGTCGCGAACTGTCGCACGAAATATCTCACGAGTTCCGGAATATCCCTTTTCCTTTCGCGGAGCGGCGGTAGCGAAATAGGGAAAATATTCAGCCGATAGTACAAGTCTTCCCGGAATTCACAGTTCCGGAGCATCTGCCGCAAGTCTCGATTGGTGGCGGCCACGATGCGAACGTCGACCTTAGTGGTGCGTGTGCTGCCGACTGGTTCGAACTCGCGCTCCTGGAGCACGCGAAGGATCTTCGGCTGAAGTTCCAGCGGCATGTCACCGATTTCATCGAGAAACAACGTGCCACGATCCGCCAGCGCGAAGCGCCCAAGGTGAGAATTGAAGGCCCCTGTGAAGGCTCCCCGCTCATGTCCGAAAAGCTCGCTTTCGAGAAGACCTGCAGGCATAGCGGCGCAGTTGACTTTGACGAGATTCCGGTTTCGGCGCGGGCTGAGCTCGTGAATCGCTCGTGCAATGACTTCCTTGCCCGTCCCGGTTTCGCCGGTGATCAGGATGGTGGCATTCGTGGGCGCCACTGCCTCGACTTGTGCCAGGATCGCCCGCAGGCCGCCGCGACGTCCCACGATGCTATCCAGGAACGAAGGTCCGGAGCGTTCCCGTTTGCGCACCCCTGATTCATCTGGAGAATAAATGGTCGTGCTCATCATCGCGTTTTCCCTGTATTCATCTGCCTGAGTGCTTGAAATTGACATCATGTTTCACCCCTATCTTTAGAGTCAAAAGTTCCAACTCAGATTTCGCGTTGTCTCCAATCCCGAGGCCCGCACGACCATGCGCTAAATTTGCTTAAGCGGTAACCTCCGCAGCGGTGAGGTCTCTAGAAAACGAAGCCACAAAAGGCATCTGTGCACAGAAAGACTGCTGATTTGTGTCCCTTAAGAAGACCAATTTTTTTTCACCGGGATGGCGATCGATGACAAGAACATCGCCCGGACGCACTTGTGCCGTTGCCAGGAGCCTCGCAAGCGGGGAGACCACATGGCGCTCGATGGCGCGTTTCAGGTGCCGAGCACCATATCGCTGGTCGGTCCCCTCCTGTAACAGGAACTGCCGCCCTTTATTCGTAATTTGAAACAAGAAGGGGCGGGCCGTCGAATCCGATACACGCTGCTGCACTTGCCCCAATTCGATCTCTAGTACTTCATCGAGTTCATCCCGCTTCAATGGGTGAAATACAACCACGTTGTCCAGGCGGTTCAGGAATTCAGGCGAAAACTTCCTCCGTGCCGCTTCCACTGCCGCCCGCTCCACTTTTGCGTCCAAACCTGCCATCGGCTTGTCCTTCGGCTGAATGAATCCCATCCCACCTTCCATCAATTCCATGATCTCTCCCCCGCCCAGGTTCGACGTCATAAAGATCACTGTGTTCGACAGATCCACTCTGCGATTGTCGCCTAAGGTGAGCGTTGCCTTATCCAACATCCCTAAGAGCAATTGCCAGAGCGCATTACTGGCCTTCTCAATTTCATCAAACAGGAGAAACGACAATTTCAACTGGTCTGTGTGTGAGGCCGCCAACGCTTCCTGCGTGATCAAAGGATGCGTCTCCCGATGCCCCAAATACCCTGGGGGCGAGCCAATCAGTTTGGCAATCTCATGCGAGTGCTGAAATTCAGCACAATCCACCTTGATCACCGCGCGGCTCTCTCCGAACAGGATCTCTGCGGCGGCTTCGACAATGCGGGTCTTGCCCGAACCTGTTGGTCCCAGGAACAACAGGTTTCCGACGGGGCGCCCGGGACAACGCAGTCCGGCACTGAACACCTGATAGAGTTCGATCAGTGCCTGGACAGCCTCGTCCTGCCCCACGATCTTCTGCCGTAGGGCATCCTCAAAATGGCGCGACGCAGAACTCCGCTGTCTGGGGTCCAATTGTTTTCTGTCGGCCGATTGTGTTGTAGCTGCCATGACATCTCCTTCAATGCCGTGACTCGAACTCTTCTTGGACACGACATTCAATTTCAAGATCCTTATTACTAGTAGGGCAATCCCAGCTCCAATCGTAAGTTGCTGAAAAATGACCAGTTGATGGACGGCGACCTGGCGACGTTTCGTCAATTGCCGAAATTCGGCACAACGCGTGTGCGAGCGGGCTCATGAATGGGAACGGCAGATGCTCCGCTTCTTCGAACGGTGCAGGCCTGAGTTGCGTATGCTTCGAATCCATGCGCGCATACTGCCTGGCGGATGCTGCGGCCGTCTTGGACGAATCGTCCCTGATCGGGACGTTTTTGCTCAATGTTCCGGCAAACCATTTTCCATGCCTGGAAGGACAACTGTGGGGAGCAACCCTTTGGGGAAGAGGCGGTGACTGAGACGGCCGTTCAATACCGCCTCGCCCGCACGCCGCAACGCTTACGCAATTCTAGAGATGTCTTTTTCAGGATCTCTGCACATCTGGAGTTCTCGCTCCCTCCAACGGGCCAGGCTTGGAGGCATACCAGTCAACCGACGGAAGTGCCGAGCGAGGTGACTCTGGTCAGAGAACCCGACGGCCAGTGCGATTTGTGACAACGGCAATTGAGTGTTATGGAGCATCTGTTCGACGTGTTCGAGGCGGCGCTGCAGCAAATATCCATGCGGCGGCATTCCAACGGATTGACGGAAAGCACGTGCGAAATGATGCGCGGAAAGCCCTGCCATCGCAGCGAGACCGTCGAGGCTCATCTTTTCGCCGAGATGTGATTCCATGTATGCGCATATGCGGCGCGTGAGCGTCGGAGAAAGGCCTCCTCTGCTTGGAGGGGGAGCTTCCTGCATCGGCAGGTTGTCCAGCATGCTGATCCGGGGCTGCGAGTGGACGATGGCCTCCGGCCGACCACGCGACGCCCTCGATCCGCCGAGAGGAGGAGTAATCAGTGCGTTCCATGCGCCACTGCCGCCCTGACGGGTCAGGCGAATCGGAACGTCCTGCCCACTAGGCCGCCGGAAAAGCGCAACACTGTAATCGAAGACTGTGGATAGATGCACCCCGTGAGCCATCCCTCCATCACTCAGTGAGAACGCTTGACGGGCGACTCGATCCGCGCCAATGATGCGCTGATCGTCGTCCACGGCAAGAAGCAATGCGGGTCCACTATCGTCGCATGGCAAAGCGGCGATGATCCATGCGTGTCGAAAGAACTCGCGAAAGAGCCGTTCTTCCACCGCACGCGCGGAAGCAATGGTCGCGGCCAGAGTTAACTGCTGCGTTCGATCCGACCCCGCGGCAACGACGGCGGAAACGTCCAGCACGCCTGCCAGTTTGCCGACAGCATCAAAGATCGGGGCACCAGCGCAAGTGAGTTTGGCGTGCCGAGCTCGATAATGTTGACCGCAATGGACGAGAACCGGCCGTCGTTCGGCTATACAAGTCCCGATGCCGTTTGTACCTTCGATTTGCTCTGACCAGACGCCTCCGAGCCAAATGCCCCAATGTTTGAACTCTTCGGCCCTTGTTTCATCGCCGCGATGGTGAATAGCGACTCCATCCGCGTTGCACAAAAGAACGACATATCTTTGCTGCCGGACGATCGCATAGAGACGATCGATCTCTTCCCGAGCTTGCACGATGACTTCAGCGAGGGGTTCCTTGGCGACCCGTAGTTCACCTTGTGTGATGACGTTCGGGTTTGTCCGGTTCCTCGGGTCAACATGATAGTCCGCCATGCATCGCCGCCAGGAGTCAGATACTTCTTCAGCAGCCGAACTTAGCTGTGCACCGGTATCGACGGGCTCGATGGGCTTCGCACGAGGAGGTTCTTCATAGCCGGGGCTGAGACGATTCATGACTTCATCAGCCACATTGCCCTCCAGCGTTGAGCGGACTTAGGGCATTCCGACCGGTCCCTGAGTGGGCAAGGATCGACCTGCGCTCGGGTTCCGGGAAATCTCCTCAAACACTTCGGTTTTGCCGGCCATTGTAGCAGCCGGCTATGAGACTAACAAGCCGGGCTCTTCCGGATGTGATGGTCGTCACGCTGCCACGTGATGACGGTGACAGCAGCGCCTTTCAACTCAGCGCATATTTCGTCTTCAGCCGGAAGGTGTGAAGATGCGAAACGATCAACGCGGCGTCTCGGAGATTCTGAAATTTGACCTCTTTGAAGAAACGGTTGGAAGCTGGCTGCGTCCATTATTAGGCTTTTGGAAGCAGAGCGGACGGCCATTCAGACGGAATCCCTGGTCGATCACTCTCCCGAGGACCACGCGGAGCGAAGCGGTAGAGCGCGCCGCCGCAGACTGTCGGCGCTCGATTCGAAGTATTTCTGCGAGAATGCGTTTCAGCGACTGACTCTGAAGCGATCCTTGTCGATCTTCAGTGGCCTACTCTTCGATTCCATTGTGGGTGGTGGCAGGTACCCCCGATTGGAAGCGCCTGCAAATCGTCAAAATCTTGACGCGTTTGTCTAGACTGCGCCCCGGTGGACATTTGGCCCCTACGGCAAACCACGGTTCCCACGGTCTATGTCTCCATTTGGTCAGTCAGTTACAGAAGCTTGACCGAGATTCGCTACTGGCAATTCAAATGCCACTGAAACATCGCTGGATCGAAAGGAGCGAGAGGTTGCAACGCAAAGCGACAGCGGTTTGGCAAGGCGATGTGAAAACCGGCAAGGGATCGCTATCGACCGAGAGCACGGTCTTGGAGGACGCGCAGTATTCGTTCAGTACGCGATTTGAAAATGGCTTCGGTACCAACCCCGAAGAACTGCTGGCTGCCGCACATGCGGCATGCTTTGCGATGGCGGTATCCTCGCAATTGGGTAAGGAAGGTTTGAGACCCGAGAAGCTGGCAGCCACGGCGACCATCACTTTCGAGAAGGTCGGCGAGCATTTCGCGATCTCGAAAAGCCATCTCGACCTGTTTGGCTCAAGTTCCTGATGCGAATCAATCGATATTCGAAGCTGCGGTCAAAGCAGCTGAGACCGGTTGCCCGGTATCAAGACTTTTCAAAGCTGAGATTTCTGTGGACGCTCGGCTTGCATTGACATCTGACTCAGATAAGCACCAAGAATGATTCAAAAGATCCTCTTCCCGGTTGACTTCTCTCCTTCGTGCGTCGGCATGGCCGTCTACGTTAAACGAGCTGCGGAGATTTTCGGGGCTGAAGTGACCCTCGTACATGTATGCGATCTCTCGAGTCACAACGGATTCGAGCTCATCGCGCGAACGCCCGACGCGATAGCAGAAGAGCACTGGAATCTTGCGAGGGGCAAACTTGAACTCTTTCTCAATTCCCAGTTTCCTTCAACGAAGTCTCGGACGGTCCTTTTGGCCGGCGACCCAGCAGCCTTGATCATGGTGCAAGCAAAGAAGGGTAGATTCGACTTGATCATCATGCCCACGCATGCTGGTCAATTCCGGCAGAGGCTTCTCGGCTCGACGACAGCGAAGGTACTGAGTGACGCGGACTGTCCTGTGTTAACAATGCAGCACGCTGCCACAATCGCTCCCCGGTCTCCGGAGCACCGGACGTGGATTTGCGCCTTGGAGTTGTCAGCGGATTCGGAAAGGGTACTCCTCTACGCGAGAGAGGCCGCGTCGGCGGCGGACGCAAAGCTGTCGGTGGTTCATGCAATGCAGGCGGGCGAGGCGGGCTCAAACGTCGAAAAGCCATCCAAAGAAAAGCTGCTCGCTCTGCAACAGCGCATTGTCGATCTCCTGCGCACCGTAGGTTCGGACGCTTCTGTGTCCATTGCGTTCGGCCCGGTCAAACAGGTATTGCTTGATGCGGTCCGGAAGTCATCCGCGGATGTTCTCGTGCTTGGAAGAAGTACTCATTCCGGCGCTCTTGGGCGCATGCGGGATCTGACCTATTCCCTGATTCGGGACTCACCCTGTCCAGTCGTGAGTGTCTGAAAGGTCTTATCCACCAGCTTGGAGCGAAGTGCTCAGAAATGAAATGCAATCCGCATTTCAATCTCCGATCGGATTGTTGCGCGTCGGGGTTTCGAAAGGCTATTCATATGCGCACACCTGTGATCTGTGGGAACTGGAAGATGCACAAGGACGCCGTCGGCACCACGTCTTTCTTCGAGAGTTTTCGGACGCTTGTCGAGCGCTCGGAAAATTGCGAGATCGTAATCTGCCCCTCCTTCCTGAACTTGGAGACCGCGGTCAGGGCCACGCGCGGAACTAGGATACAGGTTGGCGCACAAAATCTTTGTTGGGCGACCGAGGGTGCCTTTACCGGTGAAGTCTCCGGCCCGATGATCAGGGCGTTGGGCTGTTCGCACGTGATCGTGGGACACAGCGAGCGACGCAAGTATTTTGGCGAAACCAACGAGAGTGCGTTGGAGAAAACCGTAGCGGCCATCGACGCGGGGCTCACCCCGATCGTCTGCGTTGGAGAGCGTGAAAAGAAGAACGCGGGAAAAGCGCTGATGGAGCAGTTTCGGTACGCCATTTCCGCGCTGTCGGACGAGCAGTTCCGAAGAATCGTAATCGCATACGAACCGGTCTGGGCGATCGGCACTGGCGAGACCGCCACGCCCGAGACCGCCGCCGCCGCTCACCGTCTCATTCGCGGTCAAGCGAACGGCAGTTTCGGAAAGGCGGCTGCAAACAACCTGCGCATCCTATACGGCGGCAGCGTGAAGCCAGACAATGCGAAGAGTCTTATGGCGCAGCCCGGTATTGACGGCTTACTAGTAGGCGGGGCCAGCCTCGACCCGGTCAGCTTCGGAGCGATCGTGAATCTTGGTACTTACCGGGCGTCTCGAACGAGTTCCGTGCGCTACGCGAAATCCAGCGTGATCGAGAGAGGGTAATGGTCGGAAGCCGATGATGACCGATGGACCATGGGTTGGCTTACGCGAACGGGACCCCGTGCAAAGATCCAATCGATAGTTCGTCCGGGATCTAAGAACGAGCCAGGTGTTGTTGGCGCGTGCCGATTCGCAAAGGCGTCCTGAAACTGCGCGCGTCCGATCGCGGTAGCAGCAGGTCCCCCGGACGCGTCGAGATTGAAGTCGCCAGCGAGCACAATCGGGGTGTTTGCGTCGTATCGCCGAGCATCGTCCAAGGTCTCGTCAAGCTGGGAGCCGCGCAGCACATCATCGCCCTTACTCTCTAGGTGCAGGTTATAAGTGACGATCGTTTTCCCCGCGACGTTGGCATCGCTGACCAGCGCCAGTCGGCCTCCGATCCTTTCCTGAAAAGGTTCGATTTCAGGCAGGAACCAGCGTGGACGCCAGAAATTCGATTGCCTCCGGAATCGTATGATGCGGGAATTCGACAACGGCCAGCGCGAGAGCGTCGCTTGTCCGTGATAGGCCGGTGATGCGCGCGAACCCTGCGTTAATTCCTGGAACTCGCGCCCGAACACATAGTTCATCTGCAGCTTCTGCGCGATTTCCTTCGCAACATTGAGGTGATGCGTCCGCCGGGCATTCAGGTCGGATTCCTGCAAGAGAAAAACGTCGGCCTTCGCGCTAGCCAGGAACTCCATCACCTTCTCGAGTCGTAGCCCCCGATTGATATTCCAATTCACGACACGTATGGAATACGGTGGAATGAGGACCAACCGAGGAGGTGAAAAATTGCCCGTTTCGATCTCCTGCATCGAAATCACCTGCCACACCCTTTCAGTGTGCACACCGGGATGGTCTCCAACCGCGAAACAGATGGCCCCATCACGAGAGGATCAAAGCAAACCTGCGGCGTACTCACGCGATGGTTCTGCATTCTGAGAGAAATCTGCGCGATTGTTCACCACCTGGCGCTTGGGCCTGGCAAAAGCGAGAGAGGAGTACAGCGCGATAGGCCAAACCAGATTCGCTCCAATCACGCTCAAAACGAACGCCACGCTCATGAGGTTAAAGAGCGCAAAGACGAGCAGGGCATAAGGAAAAAAACAGCGCCGGACGATGAACTCCGTATGTCGGCCGAAATACAAGAAAGGATTCGACGGCCGGCTCTCCGCGTGGCCCTGCCAGATTTCCAGTAGCTGCTCTGGACGCCCGGCGGCAAGGCGGCGCCGCTCCCATCCGGTGGCGAGAAAGCTTGCCAAGGCTCCCAACAGGAGCAGGCCGCCGTATACCAGGTACGTCCTTGTTCCCGAGCTTCGCCACCGCCCTATGGTCATGCCCACAAGAAGAAACAGGTAGAACGCGTAGTCGCAGATTGTCTCCAGCCAGCAGCCGAAATCGGATTCCAATAGTTTCAAACGAGCGACCTCTCCATCGCACCCATCCATAATGCTGGCGAAGAGGCATAAGAACGCGCCCAGCAATGTACTCCAGTAACCCCCGTAAGCGAAGAATGCGGCAGAAGCAATGCCGACGCCGAGCGTGAAAATACTGACCATGTTTGCTGTGATCGGAAGCTTGATGAGCTGCCGGCTGATCGGAATGGAGATCCGGCGATTCAACCGCGCGTAGAAGCCGTCGGTAGGTTTGACCAGCCAGCGGTTCAGTTTCCGTTCAGCAGCCTCGCAGTCCTCTGGAGTATTGACACGCTGCCATTGGTCTTCCGCGACTGGCATGGAAACGACCGAGTGCATCTCGCTGAGTGAAGCCTGCAGTTCCTTGAGCGTTCCGGCTTGCATTGGACAACGCTCCGCGAAATCGCGAATCATCTCAACGGAAAGCGCAAAAATTCCTGCAAGTTCGTCATCACTTGCCAGCACCAACGCCGACCTCTCATTGTTCCACTCAGAAGCCTTCCGGAGTAATGACGGATGATACGTTCTGCTTCCATCGATCAAGACCAATTGTTCGCTGGGCGCCTTATTGACAATGAGCAGTAATCGTTGGGAATGAGAGGCGCCAGCGGTGACCTCTATCCACTCGACAGATTCGGGAAGTCGCCCGGTAAAGAATAACGCACGCTGTACTTTTCTCCTGATGGCGGGGTCGGCCGCCACCATGATGCGTGTTGCCCCGGCCTTTTGCGCTGCAAATATCGTTCGGAGAAGGATCGGTAGCGTGCCGACTCGAGAGAGTGAAGCGCTAAATTGACTGCCCCTGGCCTCTCCTTCGGCGAGGAAAATGGCGAAGACGATTTCGTTTTTCGGTGAACGGTTGCTTGAAGAATTCGCTCGGGCTCTGGGAGATATCGCGACCGTTGCGGTTGTGCTCGCAAAGATTTTGGATCCGCCTTGCTTTCTTGACCGCGTCAGCAAGACGAAACAAATGACGCCAACGGCGGCCCAAAAAAAGGACCGCAATCGCCGTGACAGCCCCAAAGCCAATCCGGTCGCGCTGCTCAGCCCAAACATCTTGCCAATCAGCATGGTTCCACCTTCGTAGGTCCCAATGTTGCCTGGAATGAAATTGCCCAGGACGTTCACAAGCTTAGTCAATGCTTCGATGACCAGGGCGCTGAAGAAACCCATCTTCAGGCCCATCAGCCAGAGGATTAGACACACCTCCGATACAGCCAGGCACTGAGCGGCCAGATTTAGAGAAAAACTCGCCCAAAATGCTCCGGGGGTCTTGTGATGGAAATCGAACAGCGCACTCTCAACGGACTGGACTAGCAAGTATCTCTTTTCCATCCAATTCTTGAGGGAGGGAACACGGCTTATGATGCGGGCGCTCCACGAAAGCACCGGCCAACGCTTTCGCACCGCGAACAACGTCACCATCAGAAAGGCGATCAGTGCAAAAGCAAACAGACTCGCGTACAGGCGCAGAGCATGGGGAAGCGCTACGAGAGTTAGAGCGGCCAAAATCCCCGCGATAGTGGTCACAATCCCCGTTACGACATACAGGCCGCGATCGAGCGTCACCGAGGCGAGACCGCTGGCAACGGGGATTTCTGCACTCATGCGCGACACTCGGACAGAATCTCCAAGCGTCTGCCCCAGGATCCCGAGTTGTCCGGCGGCTTCCGCTCCCAGTCTAAGCCCCACCAAACGCGAAAAGGAGATCTTATGCTGCTCGTCACCGAGTGTAAGCCGCCAGCCCCAGGTCCTCGCAAGGTGCGAGACTCCGGCCAGGGCCATCACCAAAATGATCCCCCAACCGAGTTCGGAGAGGCTTCTCCAAAGCTTGCTGGGACCAGTTCGCCAGATAAGGTAAAAAAAGAAACCTGCGCTCGCGGCGATCGCGATGAGACGAAGCGGAAGTTGTGCTTTTGATGGGATTCTAAGCATCGACCAGACACTCCTCGAACGGATTTTCAGCGAAGTCCACATCAAAGATGCTTTCGGCGTGAGCCAATGCTTCGGGGCTGTCGACGTCCTGCCAGTGTGCGTCGCCGATATCAAAGGCTCTCAGTTTCTGCTCACGCGCAAGTTGGCGCATACCATCCGACAACGAACAGCTCCCATCTCTTTTTGCTGATTCGAGCCTGTGGAAGAGTGCCGGGCTGCACAAAAACATCCCTGTGTCGAGGGCGTCACAACGGGCAAGATCTTTGCCGATATCGACGATATGATCCGCCTCGCATTTGACCTTCGTTGCGTCGTCGAGGTCAAAAACACGATCCACATTGCGGTCGACCGCAAGAATCACCTCGTCATCTGCCAGTGGTTGCTGCGCCAGGCGCTTGGCTGTTTTCGGCTCGAAAATGTGGTCTGACATGAGAAGCAAGAATGGATTGTGAAGTTCATCTTTGGCCGCCAGGGCGGAGACGCCGTTGGCTTTGTCGTATTCCGGATTTTCTATCAAGGTGACAGAAATGCCGTCAAGCGGCCGCTCGGCAAACCAGCGGCGGATCAAGTCGGCGCGGTACCCGACAACAATCACAAATCTCGTAATTCCGGCTTCCTGACACGAGGTCATGACGTGCTCGAGAAGTGGCATGCCGCGCAGGCGCACAAGGGGTTTGGGAACGCCGCCGGACACAGATGCAATTCGGCTCCCGTTGCCCGCAGCGAGAATCAGGCATTCGCTAACGGTCGTCACGTCTGGCCCACCTTAGTGAATCGGTGTTTTTCGCAAAGAAGCTCTGCGGACCAAGGGAAGGTCTTTGTGTGATTCATGGCTTCAGCATCTCCTTTGCGGACATTACGGAGTTGTCGGGGGCGTGCACCGTCTTGGGCGCGTAATCGAAATACTCGATGTTCACGTTCGTGGTGCCAAAAATATGGGCTTCCGTGACGCTTTGCGTGGAGAGGGGAAACCAGAGTCGACCGCTTTTCTGGTAGATCTGCACGAAATGCGTGCTCCTCGTCCAGAACGAAGGGTTCTTTGCAGGCTGGCCCTCTGCGCGGGCCAGCGCGTAATCCTCCGCGTCCACCCAGATGCGGCCGAGAAACAGGTATTTCTCTTTGCGTTTGGGGCTGACTTCCAAAACATAAGCTGTGCGGCCGTCAATTACTTCCGTTCCAGCCATTTTGAAGTCGTAGTTTTCGGGATTGATTCTAGTTTTGGCGCGAGCTTCAGGATGCGACGTCTCCGATTCCGATTCCAGCATCTTTCGCAAAACGTGCTTGTGCGCTGCTTTCCAGCCTTCTTCCGACACGACCTCGAAATGTTTTGTGCCGTCCGGGTCGCCTTGCACCTGCA